>Ga0209538_1001513_pt1 | contig 12271 bp, 14 predicted proteins | sample BarGraNGADG00211_2_FD_184492 | JGI IMG/M metagenome (GOLD analysis project Ga0209538, IMG submission 184492) | Arctic peat soil microbial communities from Barrow, Alaska - Barrow Graham LP Ref core NGADG0004-211 (SPAdes) (version 2) | ecosystem: Environmental > Terrestrial > Soil > Wetlands >... | reverse complement strand
AGGTGTATAATCTGGCGGCGCAGTCTTTCGTTGGGACTTCTTGGGATCAGCCGATGCGGACCACCGATGTCAATGCATGCGGAACTCTCAGGTTGCTTGAGGCAATCAAAACCTTTGCGCCTCGGGCAAGATTCTACCAGGCATCAACTTCCGAAATGTTTGGCAATTTTAATCAGGGCGGTATCCAGACAGAAGAGACTCCGATGCACCCACGCAGTCCTTACGCAATCGCCAAACTCTATGCCTAGTGGATTGTCAATAACTACCGAGAAAGCTATGGGATGTTTTGCGTGAACGGCATCCTTTTCAATCACGAGTCCCCGATTCGCGGAAAGGAATTTGTCACCCGCAAGATCAGCTACAATGTGGCACGTATCAAGCTGGGGCTCACCGAGCGGTTTGGACTGGGAAATTTAGACAGCATGCGAGATTGGGGGTTTGCTGGCGACTATGTTGAGGCAATGTATCTCATGTTGCAGCAAGATGTTCCAGACAACTTCATCATCTCAACAGGGGAAACTCATTCAATTCGCGAGTTCTTGGACTTTGCATTTAATCATGTCGGCATCGCTGATTGGCAGAAGCACGTCTACATTGATCCCCTGTTCAATCGGCCGGCGGAATTGTTCAACCTTCAAGGCTCATCGCAGAAGGCTAGAATGAAGCTTGCGTGGCAGCCCAAGGTAAATTTCAAGGAGTTGATTCGCATGATGGTCGATGCCGACTTGGCACGTCTGCAGAAGGATAGCGAGTGGTGACGGGATGCGAGTGACATTCTATCAGCGCTTTCCACAGGGGGCGAGTTTCAGCGTTGAGCGACTTTTCGCCGATGTGCGCCGGGCGCTTCCGGAGGACATCGATGCCAAGGTGGCGGTATCTCGTTTCCCGAGCAGGGGCTTTTTGGGGAGGATCTATAACATGATCGAAGCGGCATTCCGCCAGGGTGACGTGAATCACATCACCGGTGATGTTCATTTCTTAGCATATTTTCTTAGTGGTAAGAGGACGTTGCTGACGATTCTCGATCTTGTCTCCGTGCATCGACTCAAAGGTTGGCGCAGGGCTTTGTTTCTCTTTTTATGGTATTGGCTGCCGATCAAGCGTGTTGCTCTGGTATCCGTGATATCAGACTGTACGAAGAAAGACCTCCTTCGGTACATCAAGATTGATCCTCGTAAGGTTCGTGTCGTTTATTGCCCCGTTTCTGATGACTTCAAGCCCGTTGCAAAAGAGTTTAATGCTGCCAAGCCGGTTGTGCTTCAGATCGGTACTGGGTTGAACAAGAACGTCGCGCGGATGGTTCAGGCCCTTCAGGGGATTCCTTGTCATCTTCGTGTGGTTGGGAACTTGGACGAGGATCAGTTAACGGTATTACGGCAATGCGGAGTCGAATACTCGTCCGTGTCTAATATTTCGGACGCTCAGGTCGTCGATGAATACCGCCAGTGCGATATGCTGGTTTTCGCCTCGACCTTCGAGGGTTTCGGGTTGCCGATCGTGGAAGCCCAGGCGACGGGGCGACCAGTCGTTACCAGCAATATCCTGTCTATGCCCGAGGTGGGGGGTAACGCGGCTTGTGTGGTTAATCCATTCGATGTTAGCAACATTCGCGAAGGGATTATGAAGCTCATCAATGAGCCGTTATACAGGGACGAATTGGTGCGGCGGGGATTCGAAAACGTTAAGCGATTCCAGGCGGACAGTATTGCAAAACAGTATGTCGCCATCTACCAAGAACTGATTTTTTAATGACTAAAGATGCATTTCAAGTTGTCGGTGGAAGGAGTGCCGCGTGATCGAAGGGCATCTTTAGCCCGATCATATTCATATGCTGAGATGCTTTTATTGCATCGGGGAAAAAATTTTGTTGATTAATCTCAAGTACGGAAGGGTATGTGCTGCATGAAAATTTTCGTTACAGGTTGCGCTGGTTTTATTGGCAGCAATTTAGTGGATCGTCTTCTGGTGGATAATTACCATGTGGTTGGGATCGACAATTTCTCCACAGGGCAGGAGCGGTTTCTGGAAATGGCAAGTACCAACCCACACTTCGATTTGGTGCACGGCGATCTGCTTGATGAACAACTTCTTCTAGATGCGATGAGTGGTTGCGAAATGGTTTTCCACTTTGCTGCTAATGCGGATGTCCGTTTCGGTACAGAACATCCACGTAGGGATTTGGAACAAAATACCATTGCAACTTACAACGTGCTCGAAGCAATGCGAGCCAACGGCATAAAACGGATTGCCTTTTCTTCTACCGGGTCTGTCTATGGAGAGGCGACGGTGATCCCTACACCGGAGGATGCACCGTTTCCGGTCCAAACATCCCTTTATGCCGCATCTAAGCTTGCATGCGAAGGATTGATTGCAGCATATTGCGAAGGTTTTGATTTGCAGTCCTGGATATTCCGTTTCGTCTCCATCCTAGGCGAACGCTATACACACGGGCATGTATTGGATTTCTACAAGAAATTGAAGGTTGATCCTAGCCGGTTGCAGGTTCTTGGCAATGGCAAACAACGTAAATCTTATCTCTACATTCAGGATTGTCTGGATGCAATGCTGATGGTCGTTGAGAAGACGACTGACAAGGTCAATATCTTCAACTTGGGGGTGGATGGCTATTGCGAGGTTGATGATTCCATCGGTTGGATTAACGAGGCATTGGGGGTTAAACCCAAGTTGGAGTACACAGGCGGTGATCGCGGCTGGATTGGCGATAACCCGTTCATATTCCTGGATACGAAGAAGATTCGATCTTTGGGCTGGGAACCGAAGTATTCCATTAGTGACGGAGTTGTTAAAACTGTGGAGTTTTTGAGAAACAATGAATGGGTGATGGAGGCAAGGAAATGAAAGTTTGTGTTCAGGGCCTTTGGCACCTTGGGTCTGTCACTGCGGGATGCCTTGCTTCAGTAGGACATGAGGTTGTTGGCCTTGATTTCAATGATGATATAATTCGAGGGCTTCGGGCAGGCGTGCCCCCTATTTTCGAACCAGGTTTGGAGGAGATGATAGGGGCCGACTTGGATTCTGGACGGCTGCAATTTGCCGCAAGCCTTGACGAGCTACCGTGCGACATCGAACTTCTCTGGGTTGCCTATGACACACCAGTGAATGATAATGATGTGGCGGATGTCGATTTTGTTGTTGCTCAAGTGGAGAAGGTGCTCCCCTTTTTGTCTAACAACTCTACTGTGCTTGTGTCTTCGCAAATGCCTGTAGGTTCGGTTCGACGGATGGAGACAATTGCTGATAAACTTTGCCCCCAAAAGGGGTTGAGCTTTGCTTGCTCTCCGGAAAATCTTCGACTGGGAAAAGCCTTGGATGTATTTCTAAAACCTGATCGTGTTGTTGTGGGTCTGCGGGTTGATAGGGATAGGAAGCGCATTGGGCAATTGCTGGCGCCGATAACTGACAGGGTCGAGTGGATGTCGGTTGAGTCGGCGGAAATGACCAAGCACGCGATCAATGCGTTTTTGGCGACCTCGGTTGTGTTTGCTAATGAAATTGCCTCCATTTGCGAAATGGTTGGCGCCGATGCGAAGGAAGTGGAGCGTGGCATGAAGTCGGAGCAGCGGATCGGACCCAAAGCTTATCTGTCACCGGGCGGTGCTTTTGCCGGTGGCACACTGGCGCGCGATATCGAGTTTTTGAAAGTAGTCAGCCAAGATCACCAGCTTACCATTCCTTTGCTGGAATCAGTGAAGGCAAGCAACGATCTTCACAAGTCTTGGGTGTGTCGTAAACTGAAATCAATCTTGCCAAGTATGGATGGCGTAGTTGTCGTTGTCTGGGGGCTGACCTACAAGCCCGGTACCGACACCCTGCGCCGATCATTGGCAGTCGAATTGTGTAACTGGCTGATTGAGCAAGGTGCCAAGGTGAGAGTGCATGATCCAGTCGTAAAAGAGTTGCCACAAAAATGGAATGGCCTTGTTCAGCGTTTTGATGAGGCGTTAGGGGCACTGGACGGGGGGCAAGTTCTTTTGGTCGGAACGGAGTGGCCTGAATATAAGGAAATTTCTAAGGATTCTGTCGCCGGGATTGCTCCTGGTCTGGTGGTGCTCGATCCGAATCGTTTCCTGTCACCTTTGGGAACAGCGGCAGCGCTTCGTTATGTAGCTGTTGGAACCCCTTCAATTGAGAGGTTGGTGTGATGTCATTTAAACTGAGCGGAAAGGTGGCGATTATCACCGGCGCCAATCAGGGTTTCGGTCTGGCGATTTCGCGTAAATATGTAAATGCTGGTGCCTCGCTTGTCATGTGCGCACGGAATGGAGATCTTCTGACGAGGGCACAGAAGGAACTAACCAGCGGATTGGCGCCTGGGCAGGTCATTGAGGTGATACCGGCAGATGTATCAGATATACGGAGTGTTGACCAATTGCTTAAGGCCACTTTGCAGCGCTTCGGCCGGATCGACATTTTGGTCAATAATGCAGGTATCTACGGTCCGATGGGGCCAATCGAAGATGTCGATTGGACACAGTGGATCAGGGCAATAGAGATCAACCTGTTTGGCTCTATATTGATGTGCCGAGCAGTATTGCCCGCCATGAAAGAGCAGCAGAAAGGCAAAATAATTCAACTTTCCGGAGGCGGGGCCACGAATCCGATGCCAAACATTAGTGCCTACGCTGTCTCCAAAGCCGCAATAGTGCGTTTTGCGGAAACGCTTGCAGAGGAGGTGCGCAAGTTCAACATCGACGTGAACGCGATTGCTCCTGGCGCGTTAAATTCCCGCATGCTTGATGAAGTGCTTGCAGCCGGCCCTGAAAAGGTTGGGCAAGCGTTTTTTGATAAGTCAATCAAGCAGAAAGAATCGGGGGGCACGGGTTTTGATCAAGGCGCAGAGCTTGCTGTGTTTTTGGCGTCCGATGCCAGCAACGGTATCACCGGCAAACTGATTAGCGCCATGTGGGACAACTGGGAGCATTGGCCTGAGCACATCAATGAATTGCACACCAGTGATGCTTATACGCTGCGGCGTATTGTTGGTCGAGACCGTGGTCTTTCATGGGGCGATAAATGAGTTTCGGCGTCGGAATTATAGGTTGTGGTCTGATCGGTCAGAAACGAGCCAAGGCCTTGGGTGAAGGGTGCTTGGTTGCCTGCGCGGATATTAATGAGGGCTGCGCTAGGGTACTGGCTGGCAAAAGTAAAGCCAAGGTGTTCAGCGACTGGCGGGGTCTCTTGGCCCTCCCGGAAGTAGATATCGTGATCATCGCCACGCTGCACGATTCGCTTGCAGAAATCACGCTCGCGTCGATTGAGGCGAAAAAACATGTGCTGGTGGAGAAGCCTGCGGCGCGCAATCCCGCAGAACTGGAACCAGTGATTGCGGCTGCTGAACGGTGTGGGGTTAAGGTGCATGTGGGTTTCAACCACCGTTATCATCGCGCCTTCCGCAAGGCGCGGGAATTGTTTGAGGTCGGGGCTTTGGGCGAGTTGATGTTTATCCGTGCACGCTATGGGCACGGGGGGCGGATTGGGTACGAGAAAGAGTGGCGGGCGAAGCCGGAACTTTGCGGGGGCGGGGAATTGATGGACCAAGGGCCGCATCTAATCGATCTTTCGCGCTGGTTTCTGGGCGATTTTACCGAGGTTCAGGGTTTTGCCCATACCTATTACTGGGATATGCCAGTGGACGATAACGGCTTCATGTTGTTGAAAACAGCGAAGCGTCAGGTGGCGTTTCTGCATGCGAGTTGCACTGAGTGGAAGAACCTGTTTTCGATGGAGATCTACGGGCGCGATGCCAAACTGGAAATTTCCGGCTTGGGCGGGAGTTATGGGGTTGAGCGGCTGACATATTACAAGATGTTGCCTGAGATGGGGCCGCCTGAGACGACGACCTGGGAATACCCGATGGGCGATGACTCTTGGGCGGTGGAGCTGGTGGAATTTTATGAGGATATTCGACTGAACCGGGAACCGTCAGCGGGTTTGAAAGATGCCTATGAGGTGTTGAAGGTGGTTGAAGGGATTTACAAGGAGTCCGGCTATGATTATTGCGCGTAGTCCTTTACGCATTACTCTCGGGGGCGGCGGGACAGACCTCCCTTCCTACTATCATGACCACGAGGGTTTCTTGATTGCCGCAGCAATCGACAAGTATGTCTATGTGACCGTGATGCGCCCTTTTTCCGAGGCAATTTATCTTAAATACTCTGAGCTGGAGCATGTTTCCTCGGTGGCAGAGGTAAAGCATCGGATCATCCGTGAAGCGCTACTGATGCAAAATTTGCGCACACCGCAGATCGAAATTACCACCTTGGCTGACATTCCCGCGGGAACAGGGTTAGGGTCATCGGGTAGCTTTACAACTGCCTTGCTCAAGGCATTGTATGCGCATCGCCGCCAGTTGATTCACCCCCAGGAATTGGCAGAACTGGCCTGCCATATTGAAATTGACCGACTGGGTGAGCCGATTGGCAAGCAGGATCAATACATTGCTGCCTATGGCGGTTTAACCTGTTTTACTTTCCATAAAGATAACAGCGTAACTGCCGTGCCGCTCAAAATATCTATGGACACCCTATTTGACCTCGAAGACAACATCCTTCTATTCTTTACGGGTTATTCCCGCAGTGCCAGCAGTATTCTCAAGGATCAAAACACACGCACCCAGAGTAGTGATGACGAAATGTTGAAGAATCTGCATTTCGTCAAGGAGCTTGGCTATCGCAGCAAAGATGCTCTGGAGGCGGGTGATGTGGTGAAGTTTGGTGAGTTGATGCATGAACACTGGGAACATAAAAAGCGGCGCTCGGGTGGTATGAGCAACCCGAAGATTGACGAGTGGTACGCGCTCGGCATGAAAAACGGGGCGGTCGGCGGCAAGCTGGTAGGCGCGGGTGGTGGTGGTTTCCTTATGTTTTACGCGGCTGACCGCAACAAACTGAGCCATGCCATGAGTAAGGCGGGGCTGGAGGAAGTGCGTTTTGGCTACGATTTTGAGGGGACCAAGGTGGTGCTTTCATGAGTTTGCCTGTCGCTATTGTGGCAGGTGGCCTGGCGACACGTTTACACCCGATTACCCAAAAAATCCCTAAGTCACTGGTGGATGTGGCGGGCAAGCCTTTTGTCGTCCGCCAACTGGATTATCTGCGGCAACAAGGGATTACTCGCGTGGTGCTGTGTCTGGGTTATCTGGGTGAGCAAGTAGAGGCGGTTGTGGGTGATGGTTCTGCTTTTGGCTTGGAGGTGCGTTATTCATGGGATGGCCCGTGCTTGCTGGGTACAGGCGGTGCCTTGAGGCAAGCCTTGCCTCTGTTGGGTGAGCAGTTTTTTATCTTTTACGGTGATTCTTATCTGCCAATCGATTTTCGGGCCGTGGAGCGGGACTTCCTGGCAAGCGGCAAGCCGGCGCTGATGACGGTCTTAAAGAATGCTGACCAGTGGGACAAAAGCAATGTGTTGTTTCGCGATGGCTGTATCGTCGAATACAACAAGCGGACGCCCAGACCGGAAATGGCGCACATCGACCACGGTCTTGGGGTCCTGTCTGCTTCGGTTCTGGAGAATGCGCCCACCAATGAGCCTTTTGATTTGGCAGACATTTATCATGAGCTTTCGGTTCGGGGATTGTTGGCGGGGCACGAGGTGTTTGAACGATTTTATGAAATTGGCTCCCACAAGGGGTTGGACGAAACCATAGATTATTTCAAAAAGGAAGGTAAGGCATGAGTTACGCGCAGCAGCACGTAAACGAAGCAATCGATATCCTCAATAAGTTGGATGTAGGTGCGATTGAGCGGATGGCCGATCTACTCGCCGATATCAAGCAGGAAGGCGGGCGAATTTTCTTTCTGGGGGTGGGTGGTAGTGCGGGTAACTGCTCTCATGCGGTGAATGATTTCCGCAAGATCGTTGGTATCGAATCTTATGCGCCAACGGATAACGTCTCCGAACTGACGGCGCGCACAAACGATGAAGGCTGGGCGTCGATTTTTGTCGAGTGGCTAAAAACGAGCAAGCTCTCTGCCAAAGATGCGGTATTTGTCTTTTCCGTTGGCGGCGGGAACCTTGAAAAAAACATTAGTCCGAATCTGGTAATGGCGTTGCAGCACGCGAAGACGGTTGGCGCCAAGATTACGGGTGTAGTCGGGCGGGACGGTGGCTATACGGCTCAGGTGGCTGATGCATGCGTGATCGTGCCGTCGGTTAATCCGGAAAACATCACACCGCATTCTGAGGCGTTTCAGGCTGTTGTGTGGCACCTGCTGGTGTCGCATCCGAAGCTGAAGGCCAATCAGACCAAGTGGGAATCCGTGGTTAAGTAAGGGGTTGAGTGCGATGAAACGTCGGGCGGTCTTTCTTGATCGGGATGGGGTGCTCAATCGGGCCATTGTCCGGGAGGGTAGGCCTTACCCTCCGGCAGATGTTGGTGAGATCGAGATTCTGCCTGGTGTGTTCGATGCTTTACATCGCTTGAAAGATGCTGGATTTGCTTTGATAGTAGTTTCTAACCAGCCCGATGTAGCAAGAGGCACCACACCTATTGAAACTGTCGAGGCAATTAACGCCTATCTGTCAGCTCACTTGCCGGTTGATCGCCTCATCATGTGTTACCACGATAGCAATGATGGTTGTGATTGTCGTAAGCCCAGACCAGGCATGTTGTGCGCAGGCGCGAAGGAGTTCGATGTTGACCTGGCTTCAAGTTACATGCTGGGTGACCGATGGCGTGATGTGGAAGCAGGTATCGCCGCAGGCTGCAAGACAATATTTATCGATTACGGTTATGACGAGAAACGCCCGCAGTCATATGATTATCGGGTTTTTTCGACAGAAGAAGCTGTTATGACCATTTTAAAGGAGGATAAATCTTGAAAAGAATTGAAGAACTTCAGGTGAAAATTTTTGCAGATGGTGCCGACAAGGCAGGAATGTTGGAAATGTACGCCAAACCATTTGTCAAAGGCTTGACCACAAATCCGACCCTTATGCGTAAGGCGGGTATTGCCGATTATAAGGCATTTGCAAAAGACATCCTCCAAGTCATTCCGGATCGTTCCATTTCATTCGAGGTTTTTTCCGATGAGTTTGACGAGATGGAGAGACAGGCTCATGAAATAGCGAGTTGGGGCGAGTATGTCTATGTGAAAATCCCCGTCACCAATACGCGGCAAAAGCCGTCATATGAACTGGTGCGAAAGCTATCGTCATCCGGTGTCAAGGTGAATGTTACAGCCCTGATGACATTGGAACAGGTACGTGATGTCGTTCATACCCTGTCTGAAGATGTTCCTAGTTATGTCTCCGTGTTTGCTGGTCGGATTGCAGATACGGGCTATGATCCGGTGCCATTGATGGCTGCAGCTGTGCAATTATTAAGACTAAATCCAAAAGCAGAGCTTATCTGGGCTAGTCCACGTGAACTGCTCAATATTTTTCAGGCGGACGAGATCGGCTGTCACATCATTACGGTCACCAACGATATCTTGAAGAAGCTCTCATTAGTAGGTAAAAATTTGAATGACTACTCATTGGAAACGGTCAGAATGTTTTATGACGACGCCAAGCAGGCAGGTTACACTATATGATTAAAGGGGAAAAAACAGACAGGTATATCAGCGATGCGGATTGCAATTAACCTCACGGCCGTCAGAAGTACAGGAACCAAATCCTATACTAGTGGAATAATGCCTGCGCTTGGACGCATTGCTAATGATGATAACTTCTTGGTATTTCTTTCCCCTGATGCGGCTGACTCGATTGTAGATAAATTACCTCGAAACTTTGAGTTGCAGATAACAAGAGTAACCAGCAGTGTTATCAGGCGTATTATTTGGGAGCAGGTACTTATGCCACTATACCTGCGAAAATGGCGCGCAGATGTACTGTTTGCTGCTTTTGATATTGCGCCCCTTTTTTCAAAGTGTCCTGTTCTGTTAGGGATTCGAAATCCAATGGCAGCTTTGTTAGCAATTGGGTATTTTTCGGACAGGTCAATTGCAGAAAAAGGGAAAGCGTACTTGCACCGTTTGCTCTCTTATCTTTCCTGTAAAAGGGCCAGACTTGTCGTCTATCCCTCGGCTTATGCCGCAAAATTGTTAGGCAATCTTATGGGGGTACCCCCGATTAAACGTGCTTTTGTACACCACGGGAGTGATCGCAAGTTTTGGTCTGCTAAACAAGAAGCAGCTTCCATACTTGCACAATATAATATTTGTAAGCATCAATTTGTACTCTTCGTTTCCGTGTTCTATTATTACAAACATCCTGAGGTATTAATCGAGGGATTTGCTCGATGGCGAGACAAAACCGATCAAACAGGTTACAAATTAGTTCTTGTGGGAAAGATTCCCGACATTGATTACGAAAAAAAGCTTCATCATCAGGTAAATGATTTAGGTTTAGAGAATGAAATCCTTTTCCTGGGGCACGCGCCACGCACGCACTTGGCAGTTCTTTATCAACAAGCAGCAGCTTTTGTTTTGCCAACTGTCATGGAGACTTTTGGGTTCCCGTTTGTGGAAGCAATGATTTCTGGTGCCCCTGTGATCTGCGCAGATACTGAATTCGCGCGGGAACTATGTGGGGAGGCTGCTCTTTATTTCCCCCCGGGTGATAGTCATGCTCTGGCCCAGGTGCTCGAGAAGGTGATTGGAGAACCAAAGGTAGCTGCAACTATGCGTGATGCCGGCATCCTTAGAGCAATAAAATTCAGTTGGGCGAATGAAGCACAAGAAACGCTGGATTTGTTAAGAAAAGTTGGCAATTCTGTAGCAGCTGCCTGGCAATAATTTTTATACACTTCAGGGGGAGAAATAAGTGTTTTCAAAAAAAATAATTATGATTATAGGTGGCACTGGCTCCTTTGGGAATGCTGTATTAAGAAGATTCCCCCAAACAGAAATCGGGGAAATCCGGATCTTCTCCCGCGATGAAAGGAATAGGATGAGATGCGCAATGCCCTGCGGAATCCGAAGGTGAAGTTCTACTTAGGTAACGTTCGGGATTATGACAGCATCCTGCATGCCATGCGGGGTGTGGACATGGTTTTCATGCAGCGACCCTCAAGCAGGTGCCGTCATGTGAATTTTTCCCCATAGAGGCGATCCGGACGAACGCCATCGGTGCTGAAAACGTCATGAATGCCGCCTTGACCTGCAACGTCAAGAACATGATCGTGCTTAGCACCGACAAGGCTGTTTATCCAATTAATGCGATGGGGATGTCCAAGGCGTTGATGGAAAAGCTCATGATTGCCAAGGCACGATCTCACGGTGATAAAGGGACGATCTTCTGTTTGCTTACATCATTCTGGACAGGGGGTATGACACCGAGGAGATTCACCAGGATATCTATGAACACTTCGACGTCATTCCGATCATCATCCGGAAGAAGATGGTTTATCCCAAAGGATTCACGGCAGACGGATTTCCGCTCTGCCCATGGGGTGTACCCCTGAAGCCAAGAGGCATTGAGTGTGAGCACAGGAGAACGAAATATGCCTGTTTCTAGTTGTGCAGAAAAGAAGAACAACCTATCCTTTTTCCGTGTAATTATGACAAAGAACAATACAAGTACGGATACACCTGCTATATATACGTACTTCACCAGCGGATATCGAAAATTTGGACCGGCGCTACCGCACAACGCCATCTACCAGAAACTGAAACCGCTCCGCACTGGAATCGAAAGCACCTTCGGCATAGTGAAAGAGAACAGGTACCGCATGGAACAGACCAACTTTTATAGAGGCATTGACAACGTAGCCATCCATGCCGTTGAACATGATATCGTCATCACCCAGGACATCATTTTTGACTACCTCAGGACCGGGAAGAAAATCCCGGTCCTGAAATTGAATTATTGAACAGGCTTAATTTGGTTATAATATGCAACAGATTCACAACGCCTTTGATATGCCATGGAAGATAAAAAACAAGATTCATCAGATCACTATACTGCCTTGGGTTCGCCTTCAGTTTGCCTTGAACGGCATCCATTGGGGTCAAAACTGGCGCTTTTATGGCCTCCCTATCATTCAAAAACACCGGAAAAGCATAATGCGGTTTGGGGCTGCACTAGAATTACGCTCGTCGGTACGAGCTAATCCGTTGGGAGCGAACCATCCGGTGATACTCTGTACTTGGCAGGATGGCGCGCTCCTGGGTGTGGGCGATCATTTTGGTATGACCGGCGGGAGCATTATAGCTGCTGAACGGATAACCATTGGTAACAATGTTATTGTTGGTGCAAATAGTACAATAATGGATACCGATTTCCATTCTGTTTGTCCTGAGGTGCGTTC
>Ga0209538_1001511_pt1 | contig 12282 bp, 6 predicted proteins | sample BarGraNGADG00211_2_FD_184492 | JGI IMG/M metagenome (GOLD analysis project Ga0209538, IMG submission 184492) | Arctic peat soil microbial communities from Barrow, Alaska - Barrow Graham LP Ref core NGADG0004-211 (SPAdes) (version 2) | ecosystem: Environmental > Terrestrial > Soil > Wetlands >... | reverse complement strand
GCAGCGGTTTTTGTTTTATATCCATTTGCTGCATGGATTAGCCATCGCCAATTAAGAAATTCATGCTTTCCATTATTTTTTTTCATCAGTGTTAAATAACACAAAAATTTAAATGCATTGTTTAAACGTTTAAGCATATATTTGGAGAATAACTTCCTGAATTAATATGTATTAAAAAATGGCCAGAAAAGTATCATTAAAAGATATAGCTGAAAAGGTTGGGGTCTCAATTGCTCTGGTTTCGTATGTAATAAACGGACTTGAAAAGGAGAAGAGAGTGGGGGCTGATGTTGTTGAACGAATAAAAAAAGCTGCTCTCGAACTCAACTATAGACCCAATCGGATAGCGCAAAGTTTGAGGACCGGAGCAACAAAAACTATAGGTTTGATCGTTGCTGATATTGCTAATCCATTTTTTGGAACCCTCGCCAGGGTAATCGAGGATGAAGCCAGCAGGCATGGTTATACTGTAATATTCGGAAGTTCAGATGAGGATAGCAGTAAATCGGCCTCACTAATTGACATACTGTTGAATCGACAGGTTGATGGTTTTATAATCGTTCCGGCTGAAGGAACAAACCAGCAAATTAAATCGCTTCAGGATAGAGGAATACCGTTAGTTCTTACTGATAGGTATTTTCCTGAGCTTGCTACAAATTATATCGCACTCGATAATTTCGGCGCTTCGTATGATGCTATCACACATCTGATTGCAAATGGGCACAAACGGATTGGAATGATCGCTTATCAGTCAACTTTAATTCACATGCAGGAAAGAATTCGTGGATATGTGGAAGCCATGAAAAAGTATGAACCTGAAAGCGAAATTTGTATTGAAGAGGTAAGTTACGACAATGTGAACACAGATACCTCGAAAGCCATCGATAAATTAACAACAGGAGAAAAGAAAGTTGATGCTTTATTTTTTGCGACCAATGCACTAACAATCTCTGGGTTATATTGCATACAAAAACTTAAACTTAAAGTGCCTGATGAGCTGGCGATTATCGGATTTGACGGCAATGCTGCCTTTGATTTTTTCTCTTCGCCAATAACCTTTATTGAACAACCAATTGAGGAAATGGGAAGAGAAGCTGTTCGGGTTTTGGTGGAGCAGATAAATGGGGCAAATGAAACAGCACAAATTAATCTGCGGCACACTTTAATTAAGAGGAGATCAAGCCTTTAGCTCATTTCAATAAATGACTGACTAAATTAAACCAACAAAATTGCATCATTATGAAAAAAGTGTTAATCTGCCTTTTATTAGGTTTTCTGACAATATTGGAAGTTTCTTCTCAATCGGCATTTAACGGTTTGGAAATGAACATGGGCAATCTTTCCAGATTGTCAAACGCTAAAACCAGGTCAATCAGTCCTGAAAATTTTTCCGGAGAAAAAGGTAAAGGCGGCATGGCCAGTTTGGAAGATAAAGACAAAACCAATGCGGCCAATGCCAGTAACGCAGCCCGTGATTTGGGTCAGGGCTGGAAAGTAAATCCTTTTGTCCGTATCCAGCCGGGTGAAACATTTACGATGGCCGACATCGATGGAATGGGAGCAATACAGCATATTTGGATGACTCCGACCGGAAACTGGCGGTTTTCAATCCTTCGCATATACTGGGACGATGAAACCGAACCTTCGGTTGAATGCCCTGTTGGCGATTTCTTTGGAATGGGCTGGAATGAATATGCGCCACTCAACTCGCTGGCAGTTTGTGTAAATCCCGGAAGCGCTTTTAATTGTTATTGGGTCATGCCTTTCCGGAAAAAATGCCGGATTACTATGGAAAATATCAATGATAAAGAACCGATGACCTTATACTATCAGGTCGATTATACGCTCACCGATGTTCCGGCTGATGCAGCCTATTTTCATGCACAGTTCAGGCGTCAGAATCCAACCGAGAATTCGGTTTATACCATTGTTGATAACATCAAGGGAAAAGGTCAGTTTATTGGACTTTATCTGGCCTGGGGTGTGAACAACAATGGCTGGTGGGGCGAAGGCGAAATCAAGTTTTATATGGATGGCGATGGCAAGTTTCCGACCATTTGCGGAACCGGTACCGAAGACTACTTCTGCGGTTCGTATAACTTTGAACGGAACGGGCAATACAAGGAATTCTGCACGCCATACAGCGGTCTTGCCCAGGTTATCCGGCCCGACGGAACCTACAAAGCACAGCAGCGTTTTGGACTTTACCGCTGGCACATTATGGATCCGATCCGCTTTGAAAAGGACCTAAAAATTACCATTCAGGATTTGGGATGGCATTTGGGTGGCCGGTATTTAAAGCAGCAGTCAGACATTGCCTCAGTTTGCTATTGGTATCAGGCTGATCCTCACGGCAAATTTCCAAAATTGCCTGATTGGCAGGCTCTTGAAGTGAATTAAATTTCATCATTATACAAACTTAATGAAATTCGTCAAACGCTTATCCAGATTACTTTTCTGTGCCATCCGTTGATAAATACAAAACCGAACCTGACCAGCAATTTACCTTCAAAAATGTAAAATTCTAAATCCTGAAAATATGAAAAATAAAAATTTAAACACTTTGGTTACATTATCGGCTATCCTTATGATGGCATGTTCCTCACCAACCAATAAAAACGTAAAAACCATGAATTCAAAAGCTGAAGAATCCTTTCAAAAAGGAACTTATGGATATGACCTCGCTTTCCTAAAAGCACATAAGATTGGATTTATTGAACTCAAAGACGGCAAATCAAAAGCCAGTCTGGTTTTAGTTCCTGAGCTGCAGGGACGTGTAATGACAAGCTCGGCAAAGGGTGATGAAGGAAGAAGTTTTGGCTGGATCAACTACAAACTGATCGAATCAGGAAAAGTAAGCAGCCAGTTTAATCCATACGGAGGAGAGGAACGCTTGTGGTTTGGCCCTGAAGGAGGTCCTTTTTCAATCTATTTTTCAAAAGGAAAAGAACAGGTATTTGCCAATTGGCTGGTACCCCAGGAAATTGACACCAAACCTTTTGAAGTGATTTCCCAGACTCCTGTTAGCGTAAGCTTCAGGAAAGAGTTTGCCCTGGCCAATGCTTCAGGAACAAACATGGAAATCGGAATTGAGCGAAATGTAAAACTTCTTTCCCGTGCCGAAGCTGAACAGGCATTGCAACTACCGCTGGATACATCATTAAATTATGTGGCCTACGAATCAGAAAATATTCTGACCAACAAAGGTAAATCTGCATGGAATGAAAAATCCGGATTTCTGTCGATTTGGCTGTTGGCTATGTTTAATCCATCAGAAAAAGGTGTTGTTTTCATCCCGTTTAAAAAAGGAAATGAAGCCGAACTTGGGAAAATTGTAACGGATGATTATTTTGGGGAAGTTCCTGCTGATCGTTTGATCGTAAAGGATGAAGCCTTGTTTTTCAAAACAGACGGGAAATACCGTAGTAAAATCGGCCTTTCTCCCCAGCGCTCTTTGCCTTATTGCGGAAGCTATGACCCCCAAAATCAGGTTTTGACCATACTTTGGTTTTCAAAACCAGAGCAACCGGCAAAATATGTAAACTCCAAATGGGGCAAACAGGACAATCCACTCAGCGGTGATGCCGTTAATTCGTACAATGATGGACCGGTTGCAGACGGATCGATTATGGGGCCATTTTATGAAATTGAGAGTTCTTCACCGGCCGCATTGCTTTCTTCCGGTGAAACAATCACGCATAAACAGCGGATTTTTCATATTTCCGGAGATGAAGCACAGTTAAGTTTAATCACTGAAAAGTTGTTCCATTTGCCAATCCTTGAAATCAAACAAGCTTTTAAATAAAACCTGACCACGAAGATTGATTACTAAAGTCAACATGAAAAGGAGAATTTTTTTAAAAAGCACGTTAGGTACAATTAGCCTGTTATACTTTTCACCGACATCGATAGGTGCAGGCATCACCGGGTTGGTCACTGACTCGCCTGACATCGTTCAGCCGGATATGATTCCTGTTCCTGACAATCCTGAAGAATGGATGAAATTCAGGGAATCATTAATCAACTGGCGAAAAGATGCAAAGGCGAAGCTGAGTTACAATGACGATCTTTATAAAAACCCTGATTTTAAATGGGTTTCATCAGCTTATAATTGTTTTTTCCTGATGATGTATGACGAACTCTTTTACGATCGGATCACTGACAAATATATGGTCGATGAGTTCCTTAATTGGGGAGAAAAAGAGTTTGGCCGTCTGGATATTGTTATGTTGTGGCACGCTTATCCACGAATTGGATTGGATGACCGGAATCAGTTCGATTTTTACCGTGATATGCCGGGAGGATTGGCTGGAATAAGAACTGTGTCTGAGCAGTTACATCGCCGAGGTGTAAAAGTTTACCTGAACTACAATCCATGGGATACAGGTACAAAACGGGAAAAGGACTCAGACATTGACATCCTGGCTCAGATTATTCATGAAACTGATGCCGATGGAATATTTTTAGATACATTGAACCGTGGGTCAAATGAGTTCAGGGAAAAACTGGATCAGGCGAAACACGGTGTTGTGTTGGAAAGCGAACTTGCCTTGCCGCTTGAAGATATTCGAAACCACCACATGTCCTGGGCTCAGTGGTTTCCAGATGGCAAAGCACCCGGGATTTTAAGAAATAAATGGTTTGAACGGCGCCATATACAGCATGGAATAAGCAGATGGGAGAGAGACCGTTCAAAAGAACTGCATACCGCCTGGATGAATGGAAGTGGAATCATGATTTGGGATAATGTATTTGGACAGTGGGTTGGGTGGACCGAAAGGGGCAAATCCATACTCAGATCAATGTCACCCATTCAACAGCGGTATGTTGGTTTATTTTCAGGAGAAGGCTGGTTGCCAATGGCGGATGAAATTCCGGTAGAAGATGTATATTCAAACCTTTGGCACAATGAAGGCCTCCGGTTATGGACCCTGATAAACCGTTCAGAAAAGAGTATTGAAGGTGATTTACTGACGATTGACACGAAAGACGGCGAACATTATTATGACCTGATTCATGGGAAAGAAGTTGCCGGAATTAATAAACAGCAAAAAACTGTTTTGTCAGGGAAAATGGCTCCACGAGGAATAGCTTGTTTTATCGCCGGGAAACCTAATGTTTTGGGTAGCGATTTTCAGAAATTCATATCCAGTCAGGCGGATGTGTTTTCCAAATATAGTTCTAATACTGAATTTCCTGCAATTCAGGCAAATAGAGTGCCTGTTGTTCGTACAAAACGGTACGATAAACCTTTGGCTGGAATGGTGGTAATTCCTTCATTTAAAGGAAATTTAGATGTTGAGTTCAGGGTACGGGAAGTTGGATTTTACAGTTCTATCGATCTGTATTTTATAAATTGTGGTGCTCCACAATTGCATCAAAACACCTCGTTTTCGGTGGAAGTCAATTTTTCCAAATTTCTGATTGACGAAGCACCGGTAACAAACCTTCAATATCATCAATTTTTAAAGGAGTCAGGATATGTTCCGAAAGTGGCACTAAATTTCCTGAAGCACTGGAAGGATGGGAAAATCCCTTCAGGAAAAGAAGATCACCCGGTAGTGTATGTCTGTCTTGAAGATGCCCGGGCGTATGCTTCCTGGGCCGGAAAGAGATTGCCTACCGAACACGAATGGCAATTTGCCGGACAGGGACCTGGAAAGCTTCTGTTCCCATGGGGCGAAAAAATGGAATCCGGATATTGTAACGCAGGTGAGACGGGCGATACCATGCCGATTAAAGCTTTCCCAAAAGGGAAATCTGTTTTCGGCTGTTTCGATATGTGTGGAAACACATGGGAATTGACAGAAAGCGAACACAGCGATGGCCGAAACCGGTTCTGCATTCTAAAGGGTGGTTCTTTCTATAAAGCGATAACCTCTGATTGGTATTTTGACGGCGGTCCTCAGCCTTTAAATTTTGCAGCCAAACAATTGCTGATATATCCGGGCATTGATCGTTGCAGCACCGTTGGATTCAGGTGTGCAGCAGATATTTGAGGAAAATATTTTCACAAATGATGAGACTTGCCCATCATTTTAATTACTTAAAAACCATATTGAAATAGATACAAATGAAACCATCAATCTTAAAAACCGCATTAATCGCCCTTTTCGTTTGCCAAAGCTTGTATTCTTTGGCTGATTATAAGGATGAAATCCTGAAACTTACCCGAATAGATTTATTGCCTCAATTTCAGAAAGATGAAGCAGTAAAAGAAATTTCGAGTTACGATACCACCGGCGGAAATGATGATGGTTTTTCCGGAAAGTATTCCTACCTGCGGAAAGAAAACGGTACATTGGTCATCGCCGAGCTCAAAGGTTCCGGCGTAATTCAGCGAATCTCAACACCAACACCTTCGGAAGATACCATTCAGTTTTATATGGACGGAGAAAAAAAGCCAAGGATTGAAATGAAGTTTATCGACCTTTTTTCAGGCGAAAAGTACCCGTTTTTGAGACCTGTAGTTGGCAATGAAGTTGGCGGATACTATTGCTATCTGCCAATTCCGTATAAAAATTCCTGCAAAATTGTATTGAAAGGAAAACGGATGCAATTTTTCCAGATTCAGTATCGCGAATTGGGCATCGGCCAGACAGTTTCCTCCTTTCCTTTGAAATTTTCAAAAGTGGAAGATGAAGCGCTTTCAACTGTTCTGAAAGTCTGGAAAAATAGTGGCGAAAATATCCTTTCCTCCTTGCCTGAAACAAAGAACAATCTCAAAACTGTTACCAAAAGTGTGATGCTGAAGGCCGGTGAAATCAAGTCCATCTTCAGTAGCACCAACGGTGGCCGGATCGTCGGAATTGAACTGACGCCGCAACTGCAATTAAACGATCAGCTTAAAGATCTCATCCTTCGGGCTAATTGGGATGGAGAATCGGTTGCTGCCATAAACTGCCCGGTTACCGATTTCTTTGGTTATGCGTTCGGAAAACCGTCCATGCAGGCGATGCTTGTTGGTGTGCGGAACGGCGTTCATTACTGTTACCTGCCCATGCCTTTCCGTAAATCAGCCAACCTGGAACTGGAATTTCTAAAGAGTCCGCTCAATAAATCAACTGAAATTCCAATGAATGTGACCATTTATTACAGTGAAACAAAGCAGTCAAATACCGAAGGTAAGTTTTATGCCGAATGGAAAAGAGAGAAAAATGCCGAGATGGGAAAACCTTACCAAATCCTCGACAAATCCGGAAAAGGGCACTATGTTGGAATTCTTTTGCAGGCACAGGGAATAAATTCGGGAATGACTTTGTTTTTTGAAGGTGACGACGAATGTTTTGTCGATGGTGAAATGAGGCTTCATGGTACCGGTTCGGAAGACTATTTCAATGGTGGCTGGTATGCCATGGCCGACCGTTGGGAACAGGCTTTCAGTTTGCCCATGCATGGCTGCCTGGCATACTCTATCCCGCTGGCACACACGGGAGGTTACCGATTTCTCATGACCGATAAAATTTCATTCGAACACGACATAAAACTTTCAATCGAACATGGTCCGGATCATAACAAGGTTCCGGGAGATTACACTTCAGTGGCTTTTTACTATTGCGATACGCCACTGGCTTCGAATAATCTTCCAGCCATGGAATTATTGGAAAAAGTGAATTCTCCAAAATTGCAGGAATACTGGATTCAATTGCTTCCGGTAAAAGCATTGAGCGAAGGTGCCGGAGTTACGCGTGAAGAGGCAAAAGATGCGAAAAGCGGCCAAAAGTATGAGGTTTTCAGACTGGAAACACCTAATGATGGATTTGCTAAATTTGAGCTGGAAGTGCCGTCAAACGGGGAATACAAATTGTACATGTCGTATTTCAAAGGACCAGATTGCGGTCCGGTTGAAATCAGCCAGCGCCAGATTCCTATCAAACAAATTGATGGACACGCAGACGAAAATACCTTTGTTGAAAAAGAATTCATCGGAACAATGACTATCAGGGAAGGAACCAATACTATCACGGTTGTCCTTAAGGACGGTGAGCAAAAAACAGGTCTGAACAAGTTCCTATTGCACCGGATTTACCTGGAAAAGATTTGAGAAGCTATATTAATTTCCTTGAAAACAAAGTTGAACCCACTTCGGGGTTCCAAATTATGGGTATTTCAGTGCCTCCGGTTTCACCGGAGGTTATTCATATTCAAGTCCTTTGGACTTCTAATACCTTGAAAACCCTGAAAGGGTTTAATTTGAATAACCGTGGGCTTCGGCGTGAGCTCAGTCGAACGGTGGTAACCCACGGAAAATGTGACAGATGAGTTTGCAACACTGAAGGGGTTGAACTACTATATACCCAAACAGAATTAAATTTAAACAGTTTGATGATACTAACTAAATAACACACCAATGAAACAATCAAATTCCTTTCAATTCATCCTGATTTTAATGATCGGTTCTTTGTTTTTTTCTTTTTCCGGAAACGAGGGCAAATCCGCTGCTGACGGACATCAATTTAATGAATCCTATACCGGGAAAAACCTCGACCGGGTTGCGTTTCCAATTGGCGGCATAGGCGCTGGCATGTTTTGTATGGAAGGAAACGGCGCCATCTCGCATCTTTCGGTAAACAACAAGCCTGATGTTTACAACGAACCAGTTGCTTTTGCGGCAATCAGCGTGAAAGGCGTTGAAAACGGTGCCAAGGTTTTGGAATCGCCTGTTCCAACCTGGAAATTATTTGGTGCCGGTGGAACCGGAAATGGTGCCGGCGGCCGGGACTATGGCTTACCCCGTTTCAGAAATGGCAGTTTTTTGCCACGATTTCCATTTGCTACTTTGAAACTGGAAGACAAAGACATTCCGTTTCAGGTTGAAGTTTTGGGCTGGAGTCCTTTTATTCCAACTGACGAGGATAATTCAAGCCTTCCTTCAGGAGCATTTGAATATCATTTCAAAAACACTTCGCCGAATACGGTTGAAGCAGTCTTTTCCTACAATGCCAAAAACTTCCTCGACAATGACGGCCGTATCCTGAAAGCCCGGAACGGTTTTACCATGGTCACTGGAAACAAGGATAAATTTCCGGTTTCGGAAACAGGTTTTTCAGTTTTTGTCGATGATAACAGCGCCACGATTGACTATTGCTGGTTCAGAGGAGGCTGGTTCGATCCGCTGACCATGCTCTGGAAGAATATCAAAAACAGAACAATCGTTAACAACGCTCCGGTTGAAGGTTCAGCACCGGGAGCTTCCATTTATGTGCCTGTAGTTTTAAAACCCGGCGAAGAAAAAACGATCACCGTCAATTTCTGCTGGTATCTGCCTGTATCAAATCTTACAGTCGGCGCATCCACCAAAGCCGGATCTGCTTTCAAGGAAAAACCATCACGGGGAAAAACTTCGAATCAATCCACTGTTTCGGGTTTCGCCGGAAAACAACTGATAAATACATTCGATCCGGCCGGTGACGGGCAAACCGGTGTTTTACAATCGCCTCCGGTAATCATTTCTAAACGTTACCTGAAATTCCTGGTTGGCGGTGGAAGCGATCCGGAAAAAACTGCGGTAAAGCTTTTGATTGGCGGAAAAGAAGTTGAAACAGCTTCAGGAAATCAAACAGAAACGCTTCAGGAGAAAACCTGGGATTTGAAAAAATACAAAGGCAAACAAGCGGTTATTCAGATTGTTGATCAGGCAACAGGCGGTTGGGGGCATATCCTGGCCGACCAGTTTGTTTTGACCGATAATCCCGACGAAAACCTGGCCAGTTTGTCAACTTCAGCACAACTCATTGAAGGTTTTGAAAATGATAATTACGGAAACTGGGAAGTTGTGAAACCAGCCGGTGAAAAAGAATGTTGCCCCGGCGGAATATGTGAAGATCCGTATTACAAACCCTGGTATGCCAAGCGGTTTCAGAATCTGGACGAAGTTTCAAAGTACTGGACGCTTCATTATGCCGATTTGAAGAAAAACAGCGAACTCTTCCGGGATGCCTTTTTTGCGTCGACACTTCCACCCGAAGTTACTGAAGCCGTTGCAGCAAACCTTACCATTCTGAAGTCACCGACGGTATTGCGGCAATTCGACGGAAAACTCTGGGGTTGGGAAGGTTGTAACGATAACTCCGGATGTTGCCATGGAAGTTGCACCCATGTTTGGAACTACGCACAGGCTATCTGTCATTTATTTCCCGCACTGGAGCGAACTCTGCGCGAATCGGAATTTAAAGTGAGCCAGAATGAAGCAGGGCACCAGATTTTCCGGACAAACCTACCGATTTCACCAGCAATTCATGATTTTCATGCTGCGTCAGATGGGCAGTTGGGCGGAATTATGAAAGTTTACCGTGAATGGCGGATCAGCGGCAATACCGAATGGATGAAAGAGCTTTTCCCGTTGGTAAAAAAGAGTTTGGATTATTGCATCGAAACCTGGGATCCGAAACATCAGGGTTACCTCGAAGAACCTCACCACAATACCTACGACATTGAATTTTGGGGACCCGAAGGCATGTGTACCAGTTTCTACCTCGGCGCGTTGACGGCTTATATTGAAATGAGTAAAGCTTCCGGAGAACCTTTTGAGAACTACCAGACCCTGCTTTTGAAAGGCAAGAAATTCATGGAAAATGATTTGTATGATGGAGAATATTTCATTCAGAAAATCAAATGGGAAGGACTGAGAGCAGCAAACCCTGTTGAAGCATCCAAAAAATCATTCGCCGGAGAATATTCGCCGGAAGCACTGGAAATTCTTCAGAAAGAAGGTCCGAAATACCAATACGGAACGGGCTGTTTGTCTGATGGAATCCTTGGAATGTGGATGGCTTCGGTTTGCGGACTTCCCGAAATGGTGGACAATACCAAAGTAAAAAGTCATTTGGAATCGGTATACAAATACAATCTGAAACATGATTTATCGGAGCATGTCAATCCCCAACGGCCAAGCTACGCCTGCGGAAATGAAGGTGGTTTGCTGCTTTGCACCTGGCCCAAAGGCGGTCAGCTCTCGCTTCCTTTTGTTTACAGTAACGAAGTTTGGACCGGTATCGAATACCAGCTTGCCAGCCACCTCATGCTGAAAGGCGAAGTGGAGAAAGGCCTGGATGTTGTCCGCGAATGCCGGAAAAGATACGATGGGGTAGTGCGCAATCCATTCAACGAATATGAGTGCGGGCATTGGTATGCACGGGCCATGTCGAGTTATGCACTACTTGAAGGATTGACCGGCGTACGTTACGATGCAGTTGATAAAACCTTATACATCGATTCAAAAGTTGAAGATTTCACCAGCTTTCTTTCTACCGAAACAGGATTTGGAAACGTAGGGTTGAAGAGCGGAAAAGCTTTCATGAAAATGGTTTATGGTAATCTAGATGTGAAGAAAATAATGGTTTCAGGCGTTGAACAAAAGTTGGTTGATTAGATCCATCTGAATTATTCGGAATGTGCCTTTTGTAGCCATGAGTAACTCTTTGCAACGCAAATTCTTATCGGGATGTAATAATTGAAATTAATCGATTTAATCTCGATGAAAAAGGACAATAAATTAATGACCTCTGGCCTTCGCCAAAAAGCTGAAGAATTGCTGAGAAAGAAAATATCAATGTCTGATTCACAACTTTCTTAGGCTGACATTCTGAAACTCATTCATGAGCTTGAAGTTCACCAGATTGAGTTATAATTGCAAAATCATGAACTTGAATTGGCTTTATCTAACGCTCAGGATGCCATTGCATTATATAATTTTTCGCCTTCAAGTTATTTTACGCTTTCCAAAGCAGGTGAAATTATTGGTTTAACCCTCACTGGGGCAAATTTACTGGGCAAAGAACGCTCTGATGTTAGTCCTGTGCAATCAAGTTTTATCCGTTGGCATGATCCAATGGTTGCAATTGTCCAATCCGTTGTGGGTGCGGTTGTTGTAGAGATGCTATGCATCGCGTCTCTACAACAACCGCACCCCATCACCGTTTCCCCCCGCCCAACAAATCGCCCGTCAATCCACGTTTGATCGATTGGTATTTTTGTAATAAGGATTTCTAAAAGAAAAGTACGACTTAAATCAGATTCAGGTAAACAAAGTGGTTGTATTTTTTATAATTTCAACACCATAAAATTGCACGAAAGGATTTCCATGAAAAAACTCACCATCTATCTGCCATTTGCCGCCTTATTTCTCCTGACTTTGATGTTTTATCCTTTCATTGATACTTCCGGCTGGAGAAGTAGCAGCGATATACATGCAATGATTGAATTCGCTTCGTCACTCCTCGCTGTAACCGCAGGAATAATGGTTATGCTTCATTTTTTTAATACAGGCCGAAGTTTCTTTTT
>Ga0209538_1001507_pt1 | contig 12297 bp, 17 predicted proteins | sample BarGraNGADG00211_2_FD_184492 | JGI IMG/M metagenome (GOLD analysis project Ga0209538, IMG submission 184492) | Arctic peat soil microbial communities from Barrow, Alaska - Barrow Graham LP Ref core NGADG0004-211 (SPAdes) (version 2) | ecosystem: Environmental > Terrestrial > Soil > Wetlands >... | reverse complement strand
CCCGCCACTGGCCGTTCGGACGCTTGCCGATGCTAGCCATCTAGCCGTCACCTTCCCTTGAGTCGTGGGCGGCAGGAACCCGATTACGCGCGGTCTGCACGTAGCGCGCCGCCGTGCGATACCCAGTGCTGAACGCTGAAGCTACGGCTTCCCTTCAACAGTCTGTGAGATTCTGCCGATAGACCTCGCTCACCATGCAGAGCAGTTCGTTCGTCACGGTGCGACGGGCCCAGGATCGGGTCGCGGTAGCTCATGTACCAGCGAGTCAGCCCATCGCGGAGGCGCTATTCGACGCTTGCCCTGTCCGAGGTCACGTGTCTCGAGGTGCACGGGTTGCCCTGCTATGGCTGACGGGCCAGGAGGACCGGTCGTCGGTTCGGGGTCGAGGGCTGCTCGCCTGCAGGGCGATCCACGCCCGAAGGTCGCCTGCCCGATACACGACCCGCCGGCCGAGGCGGAAGCTGCGTGGCCCCGTGCCAAGGTGACGCCAGTAGCGCAGTGTGGCGATCGGGGCACGGACAATCGCTGCCACCTCCGAGATGGTCAGCAGGTCGTCGCCGACCGTATGGTCGAGAGCTACATCCAGCCGGGTCATCTAGACCTCCTTGGTCGTTGCCAGTTGGTCGGTCCGCTCCGGCCTCCTCGTGAGGAGTCCTTGATTGTCGTCGAGCGTGGCTGATCAGCGTTCGGTACTTCCCAGAGGCGACGTGCCACGCGCTACCGGCCGATGAAACCGCGAAGCGTTACCAAAACGTGACCTTAGTCTCTCGAGCTCGAGGCATGGACACCGCCTGCGAGGCGCGAGGAGGAGTCGAAGCGGCGCCGGTGACGGCCCTGGCTGACCAGTTGCGCCCTAGAGTGAGGCTGTGTCGGAGCCTGTACGACGAGACCACCACTTGGTCTCGAAGGGGACCAGAGGAACTTCGCCAAGGGCTGGCGGATCTTCCGCCAGCATTCTCGAGTGCTTCGTGCTGGCAACCCTTAACCTAGTCGGCTGGGCTATCTTCATCCACCGTCAAAGGCAGGTCTCACGCAAAAGGGTGAGCTAAACAGATCTGACCCAAACCCAACCCGTGAGGTCATAGCTCGGGTCTCCCGTTGTGTTCGTTTCGGCGCGGTCAAACTCGTCGTCGTAGTCCTCAGGATCTTGACGCATCACAATGAGCCGCGACTCGTCCGGACTGAGGGTTACCGTTCCCCAGTCCTCGCCTGGTGCTTCTGCATGACAAGCGGATAGGAAGTCCTCCATCGCGGGGCGAGTGGCGATCGGTCGGGCCCATCCGTTCCACGTCACTTCGAGAACACGCTCGGCCAAGAGATGCACCCCCGGCAGGCCGTCGAGCTCGACGCGCACACTCACGACAACCCCTCGATGTAGCTGATTGCTCGGGCCACCGCAGCCTGCCCGGTGCGCAAGTCCTCAAGGATGACCGCTCGGTCGGTGGATTGTGTCGACGGCTTTCCGACTACCCACACGCCGACGCCCTGTTCGGAGCGCAGGAGTCCCTCTTCCGTCAGGACGGCGTGGGCCCCGCGAATGGTGTTTAGGCCCGGGACGTCGAACTCGTCCATGAGGGCAGTGATCGACGGAAGCTTTGTGCCGACGGGGTATTCGCCGACCTGTATACGCCGACGCACCTCGTCAGCGACGGCCTGGTACTTGGGTTTCTCCATAAGGCGACAATACCACAGTGTTTCAACACATCAAGAGGGGTATGCTGACCAACGTGAGTGAGTCCCCACGATCCCACTCGTGACATCTCGAGTCAGCTAACCTCGACACCGTGCCTGATGTCGATCTCCCGACTCCCGACAGCGAAGAGCTGATGTCTCTGCTCGGGTCTACGAGTCACCAGATCCTGTACGGCTTCTTGTACCGACGCCGAAGCCATCCGCCAACGATGAACGAGATGAGGGCGTTTGCCGCCGACATCTTAGGGGAAGACCAGACGCACTTGGACCGGCGGGTACGGGAGCTGCGCCGCTTCTTCGATGTGGAACTTGTCAAGGACGGCCGCGACTCGCGTTACCTCCTGGTCGGACGCTCAGCGACGTCGCCTGACGGCACAGGAATCAGTCTGAGGCGACGCGCTGAAGTGCTTCGAGCGGGTCGCTGCGCCATGTGCGGGAGAACAGCTGCCGAACATGCCGTGGTTCTGGTGGTCGACCACAAAATCCCGCAATCGTGGGGTGGTAGCAACGAGCCCGAGAATCTCCAGGCTCTGTGCGAAGACTGCAACGCCGGCAAGCGCGACTACTTCCAGACCTACGACCATGCAGCCGAAAAGATCCGGGCGGCGGTCAACTACGACGAGCCCCAACGTCGCATTGGCGAGCTACTCGTTGCTTTCAACGGCGGTTGGGTCCGCACCGACCTGCTCGCCATCGTGGCCAGCGCCAAGGAGTACCAGGAGGACTGGCAGCGCCGCCTCAGAGACCTGCGCTTCCTCGGGTGGGAGATCGCGAGCAAGAGTTCGTACGATGAGGGCGCACGGGTCTGGACGTACTACAAGGTCGTGACGCCCGCTCCCTGGCCCGAAAGCATCCGCAAGGCGATCACGGAAGAGGAAGTGCGTCGCCGGACCGCGAAGCGCTCGCGTGCCGACTTCGTTAACCCACCAGCCGCAACTGTGCAGGTCGATCCGTCTTCGCTTCACGAGCAGCATCCAGCGCTGCTTTGATCTGCGTCGCAACGGCCTCAGCCACCGGCGGCGGGAAGGCGTTCCCGACCTGGCGGTAGCTTGCTGTCTTGCGCCCGTAGAACATCCATTCGGGCGGGAAACCTTGGATGGCCGCGGCCATCCTCACCGTGAGCTTGGGCAGCATGTCGGCGGGATCAGACGCCGACGGGGGCGCGTCAGCAAGCACCTTGCCGTTGACCCCGAGCCTTAACCATGCCTCACGAGCCCGCGACGGACCCAGGTCTGGGCCGCCATGCTTTCGGGACCCGCCGACCAGCGTGGGAGCAATCCCGTTCGCTTTCCTAGCCCAGGCTTCCGCTCCGCTCCAACCGTCAGCTGCCATGGCGTCGCGCAAGACAGAGCCAACCGTGCGCGGTGTCCCGATCGGTTTCGGCCACTCGAAGTGAACATGCGCTTCCGGCTTCAGCGCCACCAGGATGAATCGAGGCCGGAGCTGTGGGACACCGTGTTCGCTCGCGTTGAGCACCTGCCACTCGGTCTTGTACCCCAGAACGTCGAGACGATCGATGATCTGCTGTCTATACGAAGCGAAACGCGCAGTGGAGAGACCCCGCACGTTCTCGAGCATGACAGCCTCGGGCTCGATCTCTTTGACGAGTCGGAGTGCTTCGGGGAAGAGATCACGCTCATCGTCGGCACCGAGCTGCTTGCCCGCGATCGAGAACGGAGGGCATGGGACGCCGCCAGCGAGGAGCGTCACTTGGCCGCGAAGGGGCTTGGCATCGTAGTGATGGACATCCTTCTCGACGATGGTCCAGTGCTTGCGGTTGAGGCGCAGCGTCTCGCATGCATCCGGGTCGATCTCGATCGCCGCGACATGCTCAAACCCGGCACTCTCCAGCCCGATCGCCTGGCCACCAGCACCAGCGCAGATCTCGACGCAGGTCATGTCCAGCATGGTCACGCTCCCAAACTTGTAATCGTACGTACGTTCGATGCTACGCCATCCTTGAACCCCTTGTCGCCACGGGCGGACAAGGCGCCTGTGCCAGCGATGCGAGGGCGAAGAACTGTCACCATGGGCCCTAGAACAGGCCCGGAGCCGAGGTCCGACCGCACAGTTCCTGCACAAGTGACCAGAAGGCGCTATCTACCCGATGATATGGCTTCGCTCGGTCGCTACCCCCTTCGAGAGCTCGCCTCACAAACCCCCCGGCTTCGAGGCGGGCAAGCGCCCCTTGGATGCTGCTTGAGCTGCTGACCCCAACCTTGCTAGTGAGTTGCGTCAGGCTCAACGGCTCAGGAGAATCCAGGATCTCGACTGCCACAGGCAGCAGGTAGTCGACTCCGAAGACGTCCTTCGAGATCGACTTCAATCGGGCATCTACCGGCATGCCTACATCCTGCACCATAGAACGTGGATCGCGCTACGCGAATCGCGGCACGCGGCGCGCCTCCCATGGTTGGACCTCGCCTGGGGGCATGATCCGATGCATGTTCGAGGTCAAGTCACGGTGAAGAGTTTCTCGCCCACGCTGCGACTGGGCCAAGCGAGGGGTACGCTCCGTCAAGTCGACTCGCTCAACCAATGCTGCCGACTTCCCGGGTCGTGCCTAATCAGCACCAGTTCAACAAGAACTGCCCATGATCGGAGAGATTGCAATAATGATACGTTTGTCCTATAATCTACCCCCAGATGATAGACGCGCATCACGAGGCCCCATTGCCGGAAGCATCAACGGAAATCAGTCGGCTCCTTCGTTGGCGGCGATCAATTCTGGCAATCGGACGGAGCTCTATCGCGTCCTTGGGTTTAGACCACGAGGCATCGCAAGAGCAAGAGCGTGCGCCTGACATGGCTATTACGGATCTGCCTAACAAAGCGCGCCAGCTATTTCACTCACGGGGACGCACCTCAGGATCATCTCGGGGCAAGCAGCCTAACGCAGTGATCATGTCATCAGGAAGAGCTAGGATTCGGATTCCCGATGTTGACAGCGTGTCTCCTCCCCCGGACCTATAAAACGTCCCGCTGAATGCGAGTTTCAACTTCTCGCGCCGACCTTGGCACAGCCAAGACCTGGGGCGCGTATTGGAAGGCGTTGTTACGCGACGTATCGTGGGCAACCCGGCGTGTCGAGACCATCTCAATTATCGACGAATCTCATGTAGAGTGGCGTAACAGCCTGGACATCGACGCCTCAGCAGTACGCGCGGCCGCAAAGACGGCCGGGCTCCCGGACGATGCTGCTTTGCCAATCCCTCTTGCTTCCATGGCAAAACGCCTACAGCTGGACCTCGACGTACGTGGCCCAGAAGACCAATCACTTTCCGTGCTCGTTTCCGACGAAGATTCATTCTTGTCCCATGCCTACTTCCTTGCAGAGGTTTCCGACGCAATTGCTGCAGCCCAGCTTGATGGAGAGATTCTGCGTGGGTACTTGGCCCAATGCCCCGAGACCTTCCTGATCACTTCGCACGACATCATCCGCAAGGATACGGGGCCCGATCTCCTGCGAAGACTATGGGACAGACTGGCCAAAGATTCAGATGCGCCTGGCTTGGAGTTTTCCCAGGCGGAGGCAGCATTGTGGAGATTCATTCAAGATACGGAGAAGCTCCGGTTTCTCCTAGAAGATCTTGCGGATGCCTACTACATGACTACGGCTCTAGAGGCTAGTGGGCCGCCATCGACTATTGTCAAGTTCCGCCTGGTGGGTTCACGTAAGTCCAGATTTGACGCCGGAACAATCGCATTCCTGGGCATCAAACCCATCCGAATCGAAATCGATGCGATCGGGATAGGAACAGCCCAGCGGGAGCACACACGGTTCGTGGCTCCACCGGGGACCAAGATCGTCGACGGCTGGCTTATGCGATCAGGCGAGACCCTCAGCTCCACCGAGTTCACCAGACGAGTCGATCCGGGGCGCCTCGTGTGCTATACGAAGGGCACCCGGGGCGTAGATACTCTCAATGCGGTGCTGGTTCCGTCCCTGGGCGGCTTCTTCATTCCGGCTTTCCTTTGTTCGTTACTCGTAACTGGGTTGGCCCTCGGCGCATGGATTCTCGAGCACGTGGCCTTGCGCTTCACTACGCAACCGCAGCCGGGTCTAGCCGCCGCAAGCGCAGATGCCTCAGCAGCACTACTTGCGTTGGTACCGACCGTATTCGCCGTTTTCTTGGTGCAGAATGGGGAGCATCGCTTCGTGTATCGGCTACATACAGCACCGAGATTCTTACTCCTCCTTCCAGCCCTATCGCTCTTTCTTTGCGCAGTGGGGATTGCCGTCTCAGTGAGGCATCTGACCTTGATGTGGCTCACGGGTTCAACCACCGTACTCGGATTCTTGACAACCTTGTTCTACGCTGCGGTTTGCCTTTCAGTCCAGCGGCGGCTCACACGAGCATACCCCCGAAACGATATCTCGTAGACCCGAGTCGATTGACCGGACCGTAAGGGCAATGATCTGCGCCATGGACACCGGATCGCTGTGAGTCCACAATCGCAGAATGCGCCACCCGTGACTTTCCAGTACAGTGTCCGTTTCGCGATCTCTTTCCACATTTGTCCGTATTTTGTGACTCCAATACTCGGGGTTCTCGCGGAAACTGCTTGATCCGTGCTCGGGACACCCGTGCCAGAAACATCCGTCAATGAAGACAGCAACCTTCTGCCGGGTGAACACGATGTCGGCTCGACGGTTCAGCGTCGGGATGGGCTTGTAGTGCACTCGATACCTCAGCCCCATCGCATGCAGGAGGCGACGTACCGCTATCTCCGGCGCCGTGTCGCGAGATCGGATCGCCTGCATGTTCCGGCGCCTGCCGGGGGATGACGCCCAAGACTCGCCCATCCCCCCAGCCTGCCACGAAGCTCAGGACGAAAATCAACGCCTACCAGTCGAAACTGACCGACCCCTCAGCAGGACGCGGATCGACAGGCTGATTGAACCGGTAACCCTGGTAGCTCCTGCGTGGGACCAGTCGTCCGCCACGCTGGCGCCGTTCGACGAACTGCGAGATATCTCGGGCGTCCTGACCGCGCATGCCGAGCTGCACGCACCGACGAAGGATGGCGGCTGCCTCGATACCGCTCCATCGCTCCGGGACGAGCATGAGGTCGGACTTGAGCTTCGCGACCTCGTTCCACTTCAGGCGGTTGCCGTAGCCACGCGCCTTCTCCGCGAGATAACGAAGGATCTGCTCGACGCCTGGGGGGATGCCGTTATAGACACTGTCATCGTTCATGGGACCAGCCTGGCATCTAGGACTGACAGTCTCTTGACGGCGGCGATGAGAGCCTTGACCGCTGACGCACACCAGCTAGCTCCCGCTCGGTAGCCTCCAGCTGTGACCCACACCCCTGATGCCATTCCTCCTGCGACTGACGACGCCCTCGATGAGGTTGCTGAGCAACTTCGACACATGGATCCTGATGGCAGTCGTTGGGCGTCAGTGATCCGGCATACGTACGACATGATCTACAACGGTCAGGAAACCGGTCGCTACCGCTGGGACCAGCTCATGAAGACCGAGAAGACCCACTTCGGCACACTGTTTGAGATCAACGCCCAGCGGGAGTTCAAGTTCGAGGGCGGGGACACTACTGACTTCCGCATCGCCGGACATCAGGTCGATGCCAAGTGGAGCCAGACCGATGGGGGTTGGATGCTCCCCCCGGAGGTCTTCGGCGAGATTGCCCTCGTGAGCACAGGCAGTGACGGGAACTCCGTGTGGTCAGTTGGCCTCATACGCGTGACGGACGAGGTCCGCCGGGAAGGGACCAACCGCGACAAGAAGAGCCAGCTCAACCCCCTGGGCCGGTCGACAGTGCGGTGGCTCTGGCGCAATGCACCTCTCCGTCCCAACGTCCTTCTGCAGTTGCCGCCAGGAAGAGTAGACCTCTGCTTTCGGAGTCAATTCGGGACGCAGCGCACACACGAGCTCTTCCGCGTGGCCGAGGGCCTGATCGTGAACCGCAACGCGGTCGCCACCGTGAGCCGACAGCTCGACGCCCAGAAGCGTGTTCGGTACAACGGCGGGTCTCGCTCGGCATTGGCTCCTGAGGGCTACCTGATTCTTAGCGGCGTGTACCACGCACATGTCGCCAAGGAGCTCCATGTCCCCATTCCCCTCGCCGACGAGTACATCTCGGTCAGGGTTGTGCCATCCACGCCAGACGTGGGGGTCTACTTGAGCGGGAACTGGTGGCGCCGTGCGTTGCCGGACGAGACGGTATCAGTGCCGGCGCCGAGGATCGACGAGGGATCTGAAGTCTCCTAGGACGGGGCTAGCGCTCGCCGGGCTCACATAGCCGCCGAACCCTATGTGCCAGCTCCATCGCACTGGAGACCGAAGGGAGACAGAGCCGAACGAGGCCCTTGCCGTTCCCAGAGCGTTCGAGGCCTCCGCCCACGGCAAGCACGTCGTCCCGGAGGGCCAGAAGGTGCCCCCTCTCCCCTGCGAGATGAACCACTGGGGATTCGGTCCAGGCAGTCGAGCCCACGTGACCACGGCAGCTGGCGGCCGTCATGAACCCCGCGGTGTTGAGGACGAGCACCAGTGATGCCATGCCCAGGTCGAGCCCGTCGAGCATCTCGGCCGCATCGACGATGTGCGGCTCAAGGATGCTTCTCGCGCCAGGAGTGAGGCCGGGGTAGTCGCGCGCAAGGTCGACTGGCTCGTCAAAGACCTGGTACTCCAGCACTCGCGCGATGCTGTCGAATTCGTCTGGAGTTGCGGCGCATCTGCCGACGGCATCGACTGCCCCTGTCTCCCACGCGGCGATGGCACCAATCTCGTCGAAGGGTGTCGGTCCGATCACCCACACTCCTCGGAAGAACCCAAACCCCTCCTCGTCAACCTCATCGTCATGTGGGAGCCTCGCGTCCATCGGCACTTCGAAGAGGGGCTCAAGGGTCGTATGTGGGATCACGTCTGCAACCTAGCTCCTCGGCGATACTGCCTGGTTCACTGTCGACGACGCTCGAATCTGAGGCCACGGCGACTCGACCCCACTCATGATTGGGAAGACCACGCCGCGCCCCCGCCGCGAAGATGCTTCTCTCGACGCATCGCGACCCTTACGCCTCTGCGCGGCGACATGCAGATGCGTTGCACCACGTCCTCATACAGGCCACCATCCAACGCGCACAGGCATCGGTGTGAGCGTTCCGACGTTGCACGCAGCACTCGACCAGTAGTGTGACGGAGGTGAGCATCCCTTATGAGATCACCTTCGAGGAAGTCCCCGTTCCTGACACCGAGGACGGCATCATCGACGAAAGCGAACAAGATGACGCTGGACTCGTCGATATTGGCGAGTCATCGCTGACCCACTTCGGTGCCGACTTCGACGTCGCAGGACTCGTTCGGCGCCTTGACGATGGCGATATTATCGTTCCTCGCTTCGATCCCGACGAGTCCACCGGTTCTGAGCTATCAGGGTTTCAGCGTCAACGCGTATGGTCGACATCAAAAATGGAGAAGTTCATTGAATCCCTTCTTCTCGGATGGCCTGTCCCAAGCATCTTCCTAGTAGTGGATGCAGACCAGCGGTATCTCGTGCTTGACGGCCAACAACGCCTCACCACCCTCCAGTCGTTCGTCCATGGCCGCTTTCCCAACGGACGGCAGTTTGTACTGCGGGACGTCGCAGAACATCTGAAGAATGCCTCGTTCGAAAGCCTGAACAAGGAGAGCCGTCGGAAGCTCAACAATACGTTCTTTCAGGCAACCGTCATCGAGCCGAAGGGCACCGATGGCCGGGAGAGTGTCTATCGCCTTTTCGGGAGACTCAACAGCGGCGGCGTCACGCTTACCGCCCAGGAGATCAGGGTAGCTCTCTACCGCGGTCCAGTCGTCGATTGGATCCGTGACCTGAATCATGATGTCAACTGGCGGCGCCTATTTGGTGCCCCACACATCCGCCTCAAGGACCACGAACTCATTCTTCGCTCAGTCGCCCTTCGAGAAGTCGTGGCAGAATCTGCCCCGAACTGGGCAGAGTCAAAGAGTCTGTACAACCCGCCGATGTCCGACTTCCTGAACAGCTTCCTTGAGCGCCACCGCAGGATGGATGATGTCGATAGGGATGTGCTCGATCAGGCCTTCGCGGCCGTATGCGAAGCGCTTGTGGTCGCAGGAGGAGCTCCATCTCTGCGCTACCAGGGATCACTGAATGCTGCCCACGTGGACGCCGTGCTCTCAACACTGATGCAGCTGTCAATCATAGGTGCGATGCCTGAAAAGGACGGCATAGTCGAGGGGCTCAGGAGTCTGCGAGACTCGACTGCCTACTCTGAATTTGTCACTCGCAGCACTTCCCATAGCGCATCCGTCACGGGTCGACTTCATTCCTCATGGAAAGCGTTCACGGGGTCCTAAGAATGGCAGCGCATGGTCGCGCGGAAGCGCACAAGCTCTGGACGACACTCCAGTCCGAGCACACTCGATTCGTGGATGTCATCCGTATCCTTCCACTTGAGCATGCCCATATGCAGGAAGATATGCGACGATACCTATGCCTACGTTGTGCAGGATTCCTCGAACAAGTCGTGTACGAAATACTCACGGAGTACCTCAGGCAGAAGTGCGGCGGTGGCGGCCCGATCCTGGAGTTCAGTCTTTCGTTCTTCACCCGGTCACCAAACCTCACGCCTGAAGCATTCGAGAAGTTGCTCGCTCGCTTCGGGCAGGATCATATCGAACGCTTCAGGGATTTCATGACTGGATCGACTCGTGAATCACTCGAACATCTCATGTCGGTCCGGAATCCAGTCGCGCACGGACAATACATGGGTGGCGTCAAACTGGATCCAGCCCGCTATATGGAGTTGTGTCAGAGTGTGTACGACTGGATGCTGGCAGAGTTCCTAGGGAACAGTGTTGAGGTGTTGGCTAACGATGGCATGACGATCGTCGCGTATGAGAACGTGGTTTCATAGGTTCCTCGCAGGATCACAGCCAGGTCAGACATTTCGCATGGTGTCGTCAGCGCCGCCCCAGCTGCCGATCAAGCGACGCGAGCGCGAACTCGGCCACGCTGCAGGCCTCGCGTACCACGAGGAGCGCCTGCTCGGGTGTGACGCCAGTCGGGAGCGTGCGCCCGTGGCCGGAGCCCTGGAGCCCTCGCAGGACATTGACTTGCTCAACGATGGTCCAGGCTGACTGAACGATCGTCTTGATGCACTTGGCACCAGGCACCTCCTGAGCGATTTGGACGGGAAGGATGCCAAGTCGGTCACGAACGTGGTGCCACAGTTCATCGAAACTCATCTTCTCGCTGAAGGGGACACTGAGCTCGGTGAGGATGAACTTGGCCGTCGCCTCGAGGAGATCCTTGGTCGAACCGATGAGTGCACCTGGGTCGTCCGTGTTGCGGCGAAGACGGGCGATCTACTCATCCAGCGCGTCCCGACCTCCGGTCTGGAGATCGATCTCACCGACCGGCATCAGTTCGCCATCCGGAGTGAGCGTCCAGCCCTGCCGAGCCAATGCTCGGGCAAGCGTGGTGAGCGCATCGAGATCGAAAGATGGCCGAGCCCTATCGAAGTACTGACCCGTGCGGAGTAGCGACAGGAGCGCGTCAACGAGCGTCCGTGCCGTGTCAGGGTGACGCACGGCGGCCATAATGGTCCGCTGCACGCGCATGGCCTTGTTCGGCCCGTCTACCGTTCCGCCCGGGTTGGGCGCGACATCGATGAGGCCCGCGCTGAGGAAGGCAGTGTTGAGCTCAGCGTGGGTTGGTCCCGCGCCACTGTGGAAGTACCGCGCGAACGCCGCGGCAACATCTTGGCTGACTGGTACTGACATGTTCCCAAACCCTGTCTGTAGTGACCGAGTTCGCTGCCGGAGGGCTACTCCCCCGGCAGCGAATCAGCCTCAGCCCTTGTGCTTCGTCGGGTCGACGAGGAGCCAAGCCTGACCAGCCTGGTCGGTGGGAGGCATGGGCTTGCCCTGGATGGCAGTGACCTCGTCAGGCCCGGTGTACCCACCGCGAGGCCCAACCTGGATGTACTGCCCGGAGGCCGGCGCCAGGGTGCCCGGCTTGATCGGTGAAGTCATGGTGACTTCCCCTTTCTGCTCCCGCAGGAGCGGTAAGGGACGCCACACGGACTAGAGGAAAATGTCCGCCATGCGGCCGGTCGAGTTGCTGCCGGTTGACACGGGAACATAGGTTTGGGGTCTACTGCCCAGTAGAAGTGCCCAAGCCTGACCTCCAGTCCACCTGACGGGATGCCAGGCTTGTGGTCGTCTTGGGGCGAACTCTATCGGGGCTGCGGGACAAGTTCCAACGATGTAGTTCCGTCCGTGCCGCGACGTCGGTAGGTGCGCTCCTCCAGTGTCGCCCGACAAGGGGCGACGGCCGCTGGATCGTCCTTTATCACAATGTGTCGAACTCGCGCTCGGCGTGCATGATGTCGGCGATCCCACCCATTTCGAGGCAGATGTCGTCACCGCGCGCCTTCGTGCGGACCTCCGATCCCTGGGCTAGCCTCAATACCGTTCAGTTAGGTCTGTTGGACGGTGTAGTCGGGCGGGTGGTGTGGTTGGGGCCAGATCGCGTGGTGGGCGCGTTTGACCTGCCACTTGGGCATCTTGCGCTTGATGACTCTGGGCGCGCTGCGCGCTCGCCGGGCCGGGTTGAGCC
>Ga0209538_1001505_pt1 | contig 12300 bp, 10 predicted proteins | sample BarGraNGADG00211_2_FD_184492 | JGI IMG/M metagenome (GOLD analysis project Ga0209538, IMG submission 184492) | Arctic peat soil microbial communities from Barrow, Alaska - Barrow Graham LP Ref core NGADG0004-211 (SPAdes) (version 2) | ecosystem: Environmental > Terrestrial > Soil > Wetlands >... | reverse complement strand
CGACGTCCTGGTCCTGGACTGCGGCGCGGACCACCGGCTGTCCGACGCCGCGGCCTGGCAGCAGTTCTACGGCTCCGCCCACGCCGGCACCTGGCCCTACGGCATGCCGGAGCTGATGCTGGCGGGCGGTCGCAAGCAGCGCGAGCATCTGGTCGGCGCCCGGCGGGTGGCCGTCCCGGGCTGCAACGTCACCGCCATCACCCTCGGCATCCAGCCGGGTGTCGCGGCCGGGCTGGTCGACGCGACGGACCTGGTCGCGGTGCTCGCCGTCGGCTACTCCGGTGCGGGCAAGGCGCTCAAGGCGCACCTGCTGGCCTCGGAGGGCCTTGGCTCGGCTGCCCCGTACGCGGTCGGCGGTACGCACCGGCACATCCCGGAGATCGAGCAGAACCTGCGGGCGGCCGGCGCCTCCGACGTCCGAATCTCCTTCACTCCCGTGCTGGTGCCGATGTCCCGTGGCATCCTCGCGACCACGACGGCGCCGCTCACCCCGGGCGCCGACGCCGCCGACGTGCGGGCCGCCTGGGAGCTGGCCTACGCCGACGAGCCCTTCGTCGAGCTGCTGCCCGAGGGCCAGTGGCCGACGACCGCGGCCACCATCGGCGCCAACACCGCCCTGGTGCAGGTCGCCGTCGATGCGCGGGCCGGGAAGGTGGTCACCATCTGCGCTCTCGACAACCTGGTCAAGGGCACGGCCGGTGCGGCCGTGCAGTCGATGAACCTGGCGCTCGGCCTGCCGGAGGGCGCCGGGCTGACCGTGACGGGGGTGGCACCGTGAGCGTCACCGCTCCTGCCGGGTTCCGGGCCGGCGGCGTCGCCGCGGGCCTCAAGCAGTCCGGTCGGCCGGACGTCGCACTGGTGGTCAACGACGGGCCGGACCACGTCGGAGTCGCCGTGTTCACCACCAACCGCGTGGTCGGCGCCCCGGTGGTGTGGTCGCGGCAGGTGGTGCGCGACGGCGTCGTGCACGCGGTGGTGCTCAACTCCGGCTCGGCGAACGTGTGCACCGGATCGGGCGGGTTCGAGGACGTGCACGTGACCGCCGAGCACGTGGGAGGCCTGCTGGGGGTCTCACCGGGCGACGTCGTGGTGTGCTCCACCGGCCTGATCGGTGAGCGGCCGCCCCGGCAGCGCCTGCTCGACGGCATCACGGCCGTCGCGGGTGTCCTGGCCGCCGACGGCGGGCCGGCCGCCGCCGAGGCGATCATGACGACCGACACCGTGCCCAAGACCGTGCACGTGGTCCGGGATGGCTGGTCGATCGGTGGGATGGCCAAGGGCGCGGGCATGCTCGCGCCGGCGCTGGCCACCATGCTCTGCGTGCTCACCACGGACGCGGTCACCGGCGCCGACGACGCCGATGCGGCGCTGCGCGCCGCCACCGGGCTCACCTTCGACCGGATCGACTCCGACGGCTGCATGTCCACCTCGGACACCGTCGTGCTGATGGCATCCGGCGCGAGCGGGGTGCGGGTGGGCCTTGCCGAGCTCACCGAGGCGCTCACGCAGGCCTGCGCGAGCCTGTCCCGGGCACTGGTCGCCGACGCCGAGGGTGCAACGCACGACATCGCGGTGCGCGTGCTGAACGCCGAGACCACCGGCGCTGCCCTCGCCGTCGCCCGGGCCGTCACCCGGTCCAACCTGTTCAAGGCCGCGATCTTCGGCAACGACCCCAACTGGGGCCGGATCCTCGCCCAGGTCGGCACGGTCCCCGAGGAGGTCGCGGCCTTCGACCCGGACGCACTGGACGTGACCATCAACGGGGTGCAGATCTGCCGGGCCGGGGGAGCGCACGAGCCCCGGCACCTGGTGCACCTGGCGGCCCAGCGCGAGGTGCACATCGACATCGACCTGCACGCCGGCGACGCCGCGGTGACCGTCTGGACCAACGACCTGACCCACGACTACGTCCACGAGAACAGCGCGTACTCCACATGAGCGAGAACCAGACGATCCAGCCCAGCGAGCTCACCCCGGCCCAGAAGGCCGAGGTGCTGATCGAGGCCCTGCCCTGGCTGCAGCGCTTCTCCGGCGCGCTCTTCGTTGTCAAGTACGGCGGGAACGCCATGATCGACGACGACCTCAAGCGGGCGTTCGCGCAGGACATGGTGTTCCTGCGTCAGGTGGGTCTGCACCCGGTGATCGTGCACGGCGGCGGGCCGCAGATCTCCACGATGCTCGCCCGGCTCGGCATCGAGAGCGAGTTCAAGGGCGGCCTGCGGGTCACCACGCCGGAGAGCATGGACGTGGTCCGGATGGTGCTCACCGGGCAGGTCTCCCGGGAGCTGGTCGGGCTGCTCAACGCGCACGGGCCGTACGCCGTCGGGCTGAGCGGGGAGGACGGCGGGCTGCTGCGGGCCCGGCGCCGGATGGCGATGGTCGACGGGCGGCAGGTGGACGTCGGGCATGTCGGCGACGTGGTCGAGGTGGACCCGCGGGCGGTCACCGACCTGCTCGCCGCCGGGCGCATCCCGGTGGTCTCCACCGTCGCACCGGACATCGACGACCCCACCCAGGTGCTCAACGTGAACGCGGACACCGCAGCCGCGGCCCTCGCGGTCGCCCTCGGCGCCTCCAAGCTGATCATCCTGACCGACGTCGAAGGCCTGTACACGGACTGGCCGGACCGGACCAGCCTGGCCCGTCAGATCCGGGTCTCGGCGCTCGCCGAGCTGCTGCCAAGGTTGGAGTCCGGCATGGTGCCCAAGATGGAGGCCTGCCTGCGGGCGGTCCGCGGCGGGGTTCCGCAGGCGCACGTTGTCGACGGCCGGCAGGCGCACTCGGTGCTCACCGAGGTGTTCACCCAGCGGGGCGTCGGCACGATGGTGCTGCCGGACGACCTGAGCACTGGCGCACTGCGGACCGTGGGACCAGGAGGTGCCGGATGAGCGACCTCGCCCAACGTGGTGGTGGCGAGCTGACCGGTACCGGGGCCGAGTGGACCGCCCGGTACTCCCGCGCCCTGATGAACACCTTCGGCCCGCCCAAGCGGGTGCTGGTGCGTGGCGAGGGTGCGTACGTCTGGGACGCCGACGGGAAGCGCTACCTCGACCTGCTGGCCGGCATCGCGGTGAACGCCCTCGGCCACGCTCACCCGACCCTGACCGCCGCGATCAGCGCGCAGCTCGGCACGCTCGGGCATGTCTCGAACTTCTTCGCCACGCCCGCCCAGGTGGCCCTTGCCGAGCGGTTGCTCGCGCTGGCCGGCGGTGACGCCGCCTCCCGGGTCTTCTTCACCAACTCCGGCACGGAGGCCAACGAGGCAGTGATGAAGATGGCCCGGCGCACCGGCCGGCCGCGCATCCTTGCGCTCGAGGGCGCGTTCCACGGCCGGTCGATGGGTGCCCTGGCGATGACGCACAAGCTCGCCTACCGGGAGCCGTTCGAGCCACTGCCCGGCGGCGTGGAGTTCCTCCCGTTCGGGGACACCGCGGCCCTCGAGGCCGCCATGGCCGACGACGTCGCCGCGCTGGTCCTGGAGGTCGTCCAGGGCGAGGCCGGGGTCCGGTCGCTGCCCCCTGGCTACCTGGCCCACGCCCGGAAGCTGGCGGACGCCAACGGGGTGCTCCTGGTCGTCGACGAGGTGCAGACCGGCATCGGACGCACGGGGCGGTGGTTCGCCTTCCAGGCCCCGGAGCTGGGCGGGGGGGTCCTGCCCGACGTCATCACCCTGGCCAAGGGTCTCGCCGGTGGCTTCCCGATCGGTGCCGTTGTGGCGCTGGGGGAGCGGGCGGCGACGCTCCTCGGCCCCGGCCAGCACGGCTCGACGTTCGGCGGCAATCCGGTGGCTGCCGCCGCCGCGCTGGCCACCCTCGGCGTGATCGAGCGCGACGGCGTCCTGGCCCACGTGCAGGACGTCGGTGCCCGGCTCGCGTCGTCGCTGCGCGGCCCGCTGGTGCGCTCGGTACGGGGGGAGGGCCTGCTGGTCGCTGTCGAGCTGGTGGCCCCGGTCGCCGCGCTGGTCGCGGAGCGCGCCCTCGAGGCCGGGTTCATCGTGAACGCGGTCACCCCGACCGCACTTCGGCTGGCACCCCCGCTGATCGTCACCTGGGACCAGCTGAGCACGTTCGTCGACTTCCTTGCGGGCCTGCCCGCCGACCTCGCCGAGGAGAAGATCTGATGCGCCACTTCCTGCGGGACGACGACCTCGCCCCAGACGAGCAGACTGAGGTGCTCGAGCTCGCCGTGCGGCTCAAGGCCGACCGGTTCGCGACCCGGCCGCTGGACGGGCCGAAGGCGGTCGCCGTGCTCCTGGACAAGCCGACCCTGCGCACCCAGGTGTCCTTCGCCACCGGGATCGCCGAGCTCGGCGGGTACCCGATGCTGGTGGACGGCAACCTCGCCAAGATCGGGGTGCGCGAGTCCATCGCGGACACCGCCCGGGTGCTCGGGCGGCAGGTGGCAGCCGTCGTCTGGCGGACCTTCGACCAGTCCCGGATCGAGGAGATGGCCGCGCACGTCGGCGTGCCGGTCGTGAACGCGTTGACCGACCAGTTCCACCCGTGCCAGGTGCTCGCGGACCTGCTCACCGTCGCCGAGCACAGCGGCGGCGTCGGCGCCCTGAGCGGGCGGACGCTGGCCTACCTGGGCGACGGCGCGAACAACATGGCGCACTCCTACCTGCTGGGTGGTGCGACAGCGGGTCTTCAGGTCCGGATCGCCTGCCCGGCCCAGCGGGTCCCCGACCCGACGGTCGTGGCCGATGCCGAGGCGATCGCCGCGCGGACCGGCGGTTCCGTCACGGTCACCCGCGACGCCGCCGCCGCCCTCGCCGGGGCGGATGCGGTCGCCGTCGACACCTGGGTCTCGATGGGTGACCACACCTCGACCGAGGAGGCCGAGCGACTGTTCGCCCCCTACCGGCTGGACCAGAGCCTGCTCGACGTCGCGGGCGGTCACGCCGTCGTCCTGCACTGTCTGCCGGCCTACCGCGGCATGGAGGTGACCGCAGAGGTCCTCGACGGGCCGCAGTCGGTGATCTTCGACGAGGCGGAGAACCGCCTGCACGCCCAGAAGGCGCTGCTCGTGTGGCTGCTGGAGCGATCATGACCGGCCCGACGGCGCCCGGTGCCGCGGTCCCGCCGACCAAGGCCGCTCGGCACGCGCTGATCGCCCGGGTGCTCGGCCACGGCCCGATCCGTTCCCAGGGCGAGCTCGCGGCCGCCCTGTCCGCCGAGGGGCTGAGCGTGACCCAGGCGACGCTGTCCCGTGACCTCGTCGAGCTGCGCGCCGAACGGATCCGCACCCCGAACGGGGTGCTGGCGTACGCGCTGCCCGGGGAGGGCGGCGACCGCACCCCGCACCTCGCCGAGGACGCCGAACAGCTCGCCGCGCGCCTGGCCCGCCTGTGCGCGGAGCTGCTGGTCACCGCGGAGGCGTCGGGGAACCTGGTTCTGCTGCGCACGCCGCCCGGTGCCGCCCAGTTCCTGGCATCGGCCATCGACCACTCGGTGCTGCCGTCGGTGCTCGGCACCATTGCCGGTGACGACACGGTGCTGGTGATCGCCCGTGACGTCGACGGCGGGGAGGCGGTCGCGCGCCGGTTCCTCGACCTGGCAGCTGACGGTGCCTGACCCCATGACCAGATCCGTGCCGCGCGCCGCCTGCGCCGCCCCAACGCCCCCAGCACCACCCGCCCAGAAGAGAGAACTGTGATGACTGAACGCGTCGTGCTCGCCTACTCCGGAGGCCTGGACACCTCCGTCGCCATCGGCTGGATCGCCGAGGCGACCGGTGCCGAGGTGATCGCGGTGGCCGTTGACGTCGGCCAGGGTGGGGAGGACCTGCAGGTCATCCGGCGTCGGGCGCTGGACTGCGGAGCTGTGGAGGCGTACGTGGCCGACGCGCGCGAGGAGTTCGCAGGCGAGTACTGCATGCCGGCGCTGCAGTCGAACGCGCTCTACATGAACCGGTACCCGCTGGTGTCGGCCCTGTCGCGGCCGGTGATCGTCAAGCACCTGGTGCGCGCGGCCCGGCAGTTCGGCGCGACAACTGTTGCGCACGGCTGCACGGGCAAGGGCAACGACCAGGTCCGCTTCGAGGTCGGCATCACGTCCCTCGCCCCGGACCTGCGCTGCCTGGCACCCGTGCGTGACCTGTCCCTGACCCGCGACAAGGCGATCGACTACGCGACAAGGCACCGGCTGCCGATCGAGACCACCAAGCACAACCCGTTCTCGATCGACCAGAACGTGTGGGGCCGCGCGGTGGAGACCGGCTTCCTCGAGGACATCTGGAACGCGCCGACCAAGGACGTCTACACCTACACCGACGACCCGACCTTCCCGCCGGTCGCGGACGAGGTCGTGATCACCTTCGCCCAGGGGGTTCCGGTGGCGCTGGACGGCATCCCGGTCACCCCGCTGCAGGCGATCCAGGAGATGAACCGCCGAGCCGGTGCCCAGGGCGTCGGCCGGATCGACATCGTCGAGGACCGGCTCGTCGGCATCAAGTCGCGGGAGGTCTACGAGGCGCCGGGCGCGATCGCGCTGATCGCCGCGCACGCCGAGCTGGAGAACGTCACGGTGGAGCGCGAGCAGGCCCGGTTCAAGCGCACGGTCGACCAGCGGTGGACCGAGCTGGTCTACGAGGGCATGTGGTTCTCCCCGCTCAAGCGGTCGCTGCAGACGTTCGTCGAGGACACCCAGCGGTACGTCAGCGGCGACATCCGGCTGCTGCTGCACGGCGGTCGGGCCGTGGTGACCGGCCGGCGCAGCGAGACCAGCCTGTACGACTTCAGCCTGGCCACCTACGACACCGGCGACACCTACGACCAGTCGCAGGCCAAGGGCTTCATCGAGATCTACGGCCTGACGGCCAAGCTGGCCGCGGCCCGGGACGTGCGGTTCGGCAACGGCGTCGACCTCGGGACTCCCGATGCCTGAGCGGCCCGACCGGCTGAGCCTGTGGGGCGGACGGTTCGTGGGCGGGCCGGCCGACGCGCTGACCGCTCTGTCGGTGAGCACCCACTTCGACTGGCGGCTGGCTCGGCACGACCTGGCCGGGTCGCAGGCGCACGCCAGGGCGCTGCACGCCGCGGGCCTGCTGGACGACGCTGAGCTCGAGGCGATGCAGGGCGGGTTGGTCGGCCTGGCCAACGATGTCGCATCCGGCGCGTTCACCCCGGGCGCCGACGACGAGGACGTGCACACGGCCCTGGAGCGGGGGTTGATCGAGCGGGTCGGCTCGGCTCTTGGCGGCAAGCTCCGCGCCGGGCGCTCGCGCAACGACCAGATCGCCACGCTCGTGCGGATGTACCTGCGCGAGGAGGCCCGAGCCCTTGCGGCAGGGGTGCTCGACGTCGTTGACGCGCTGGCCGATCAGGCGGCAGCGCACCCGGACGCCCCGATGCCCGGCCGCACCCACATGCAGCATGCCCAGCCGGTGCTGTTGGGGCACCACCTGCTCGCGCACGTGTGGCCGCTGCTGCGCGACGTCGAGCGCTGGACGGACTGGGACCGGCGGGCGGCGCGCTCGCCGTACGGGTCGGGCGCGCTGGCGGGGTCGTCTCTTGGTCTGGATCCAGCCACGGTGGCCGCCGAGCTGGGCTTCGACGGGCCGGTGCAGAACTCGATCGACGGGACCGCCGCACGCGACGTCGTGGCCGAGTTCGCGTTCGTCGCTGCCATGGTGGGGGTCGACCTGTCGCGGCTCGCGGAGGAGGTCGTGATCTGGGCGACCCACGAGTTCGGCTTCGTCCGGTTGGCCGACGCGTACTCGACCGGGTCGTCCATCATGCCGCAGAAGAAGAACCCCGACGTCGCAGAGCTGGCAAGGGGCAAGGCCGGCCGGATGATCGGTGACCTCACGGGTCTGCTGGCCACGCTCAAGGGCCTGCCCTTGGCGTACAACCGGGACCTGCAGGAGGACAAGGAGCCGGTGTTCGACCAGGTGGACACCCTTGGCGTGCTGCTGCCGGCGGTGGCCGGGATGATCGCGACGATGCGCTTCGACACCGAGCGGATGGCGGTTCTCGCGCCGCAGGGCTTCTCCCTTGCCACCGACGTGGCCGAGTGGCTGGTGCGGCAGGGCGTGCCGTTCCGCGAGGCGCACGAGGTCGCCGGGGCGTGCGTGCAGGTGTGCGAGCAGCGGGGGATCGAGCTCGGTGACCTGTCCGACGACGACCTCGCTGCGGTGTCTCCCGCGCTCACGCCTGCCGTGCGCGAGGTGCTGACGGTCGAGGGCTCGCTGGCCTCACGATCCGCGGTCGGTGGGACTGCCCCCGTGCGGGTGGCCGAGCAGCTCGACGCCGCGAGGGCCAGGGCCGCGGAGCTGCGGTCCTGGGCAGGCGGATGACCGTCTCGGTCGCGGCGCTGGCCGAAGACGTGCGGACGGCGCCACCGCGGCTCGGCCCGGTGCGCCTGGTGTGCGTCGACGGCCCGGCCGGGTCCGGCAAGACGACGCTCGCGGGCCTGCTCGCCGCCGAGCTCGGAGCCGACGGGATGACGACCTCTGTGCTGCACCTGGACGACCTTTACGAGGGCTGGTCGGGGTTGGGTGGGGTCTGGGAGCGGCTGGACCAGCAGGTTCTCCAGCCGCTGGCGCACGGACGCGCCGGCCGATGGCAGCGGTACGACTGGGGGCTTGAGCGGTTCACCGAGTGGATCGACCTCCCGGTCCCCGACTGCCTGCTCGTCGAGGGCTGCGGCAGTGCGCCGCGCGCGGTGGACGGGCGGGCCGTGCTGATCGCCTGGGTCGAGGTACCGGCCGAGCTGCGGTTGGCCCGCGGCGTCGCGCGGGACGGCGAGCACATGCGCGACCACTGGCTGCGCTGGATGGCCGAGGAGGCCGCCGAGTTCGCGCGGGAGGGCACCCGGGATCGGGCCGCCGTCGTCGTCGACGGGCACGTGAGGCTGCTCCCGTGAGCCGGGCCGAGCCCACCTGGCTCGCCGGACCCGTCCTCGACGTCGCGCCCCGGCTGCTCGGCGCGCACGTCAGCACCGTCCTGCCGGACGGCGTCGTGACCGTGCGGCTCACCGAGGTCGAGGCGTACGACGGCGAGAACGACCCCGGGTCGCACGCCTATCGGGGGCGCTCGGCCCGCAACGCGGTGATGTTCGGGCCCGCCGGGTACCTCTATGTGTACCGGCACCTGGGCCTGCACTGCTGCGCGAACATCGTCACAGGGGTGGTAGGCCGCGCTTCCGCCGTCCTGCTGCGCGCCGGCGAGGTGGTGGTCGGCGCGGACCTGGCCCGGGAGCGTCGTCGTCGGCGTGGTGTGGTGCGCACGGACGTTGACCTGGCGCGTGGGCCGGCGCGGCTCGCGGATGCGCTGGGGATCGACCTCAGCCTGTACGGCGTCGACCTGCTGGACGAGGCCGGCCCGGTGCGGTTCGTGCCGCCGGCGCAGCCGCTGGAGCACGTGACCGGCCCGCGGGTTGGTGTCTCGGGCGCCGGAGGCGACGCCGTCGCCCACCTCTGGCGCTTCTGGCTGCCGGGCGAACCGACGGTGTCGGCCTACCGAGCTGCGGCACATCGACGCCGCCCGGCACGGCAGACTAGGCCCGGACCCGACTGAAGGAGCGTGCGGTGGACATCCTGGACGAGCTGGCGTGGCGCGGGCTGATCGCCCAGACCACCGATGAGCAGGCCCTGCGGGAGGCCCTGTCCGCCGGTCCGGTCACCGTCTACTGCGGCTTCGACCCCACCGCGCCGAGCCTGCACCACGGCAACCTCGTGCAGCTGATCCTGCTGCGCCACCTGCAACGTGCCGGGCACCGCGTGCTGGCACTCGTCGGCGGGGCGACCGGGATGATCGGCGACCCCCGGATGTCGGGCGAGCGTGTGCTCAACTCACGAGAGACGGTCGACGAGTGGGTCGGCCGGCTGAAGACGCAGATCTCCAGCGTCGTTGACTTCGACGGCGACAACCCGGCGACCATGGTCAACAACCTGGACTGGACCGGTGGCCTGACCGCCATCGACTTCCTGCGCGACGTCGGCCAGCACTACCGGCTCGGCACCATGCTCGCCAAGGACACCGTCGCGCGGCGTCTGGCCAGCGACGAGGGCATCAGCTTCACCGAGTTCAGCTACCAGATCCTGCAGGGCATGGACTTCCTTGAGCTCTACCGGAGGCACGGCTGCACCATGCAGACCGGCGGCAGCGACCAGTGGGGCAACCTGCTGTCCGGCGTCGAGCTGGTCCGCAAGGCCGACCAGGCTGCGGTGCACGCCCTCACGACCCCGCTGATCACCAAGGCCGACGGCACCAAGTTCGGCAAGACCGAGGGCGGCGCGGTCTGGCTGGCCCCGGACATGATGACGCCCTACGCCTTCTACCAGTTCTGGGTGAACACCGACGACGCGGACGTGGTGGGCTACCTGAAGACCTTCACCTTCCGCTCGCCCGAGGAGATCGCCGAGCTCGAGACCGCGGTCGCCGAGCGGCCGGCCGTTCGGGAGGCGCAGCGGGTACTGGCCGCCGACGTGACGACCCTGGTGCACGGGCAGGACGCGACCGACAAGGTGATCGCGGCGAGCCAGGCGCTGTTCGGGCGAGGAGACCTGGCCGACCTCGACGCCGCGACGCTGGCGGCCGCGGTTGCCGAGCTGCCCCGGGCGGTTGTCTCGGATGCGGGCGCTGAGATCGTCGACCTGCTGGTGGCCGCCGGGTTGGTGGCCGGTCGCGGGGCGGGCCGACGCGCGATCGCTGAGGGGGGCGTCTCGGTGAACAACGTGCGCGTGCAGGATGCCGACGCCGACCTCACGGACGACCAGCTGCTGCACGGGCGATGGGCGGTCCTGAGACGGGGCAAGCGCACCCTGGCGGTCGCTGAGCGAACGGTCCGAGGTACCTGAGGCGAGCCCCTGGGTTGCCGACCCGGCTCGGTAGCGCGGGGCCCCTGCCGGCTGTCGAGGCGGCCCCGTGCGCGGCCCCGGCGCCGGCCGTCGCACGCGCGAACAGCGCTGTGACCCGGGTGTGGCCCGCGACACCGCGGCCGAGTTGGACGCACGGGGTCTGCCTGGTAGTGTTCACCTTCGCCCGGCAGGGAGGAACGGACCAGCGAGCGAACCGCTCAAAGGGCCGGTCCCACGGGCAACACCCCTTGTCCACACCAGACGACGCCCTCGGCGTCTGACGGCGCGTGCCGGGGGAGGGGAACCGAGCTGCAGCCGGATCGCGGTGGGGTGTGATGCGAATCGCACGCCATCGAGGGCAGGCTGGTTGACACGGGTAACCCGCGCAGATAAAGTAGAACGGTTGCCTCCAAAACGGTCGAGAGACCCAGATGGATGCGCGTCCGCTCCTTGAGAACTCAACAGCGTGCCAAAAGTCGATGCCAATCGTCATCGCCGAAAATGCATGGGCGAGCCCGTTCGGGCAAGCCTTGCACTCGACGGTGACATGGCAAGACGAATGCGACAGCATTTGATCGAAGCCAGATTAACGGTCCTTCGGGGCCACTTCGTATTGTCGGTCAACCCGTGCGTAAGTGCGGGATACCAAAAGACATCTAACGGAGAGTTTGATCCTGGCTCAGGACGAACGCTGGCGGCGTGCTTAACACATGCAAGTCGAACGGTGATCTCGGTGCTTGCACCGGGTGATCAGTGGCGAACGGGTGAGTAACACGTGAGCAACCTGCCCCCGACCCTGGGATAACCCCGAGAAATCGGAGCTAATACCGGATACGAGACGCACAGGCATCTGTAGCGTCTGGAAAGATTCATCGGTCAGGGATGGGCTCGCGGCCTATCAGCTAGTTGGTGAGGTAGTGGCTCACCAAGGCGACGACGGGTAGCCGGCCTGAGAGGGCGACCGGCCACACTGGGACTGAGACACGGCCCAGACTCCTACGGGAGGCAGCAGTGGGGAATATTGCACAATGGGCGCAAGCCTGATGCAGCGACGCCGCGTGGGGGATGAAGGCCTTCGGGTTGTAAACCCCTTTCAGCAGGGAAGAAGCGAAAGTGACGGTACCTGCAGAAGAAGCGCCGGCTAACTACGTGCCAGCAGCCGCGGTAATACGTAGGGCGCAAGCGTTGTCCGGATTTATTGGGCGTAAAGAGCTCGTAGGCGGTTTGTCGCGTCTGCTGTGAAAACCCGAGGCTCAACCTCGGGCCTGCAGTGGGTACGGGCAGACTAGAGTGCGGTAGGGGAGACTGGAATTCCTGGTGTAGCGGTGGAATGCGCAGATATCAGGAGGAACACCGATGGCGAAGGCAGGTCTCTGGGCCGCAACTGACGCTGAGGAGCGAAAGCATGGGGAGCGAACAGGATTAGATACCCTGGTAGTCCATGCCGTAAACGTTGGGCACTAGGTGTGGGGCTCATTCCACGAGTTCCGTGCCGCAGCA
>Ga0209538_1001504_pt1 | contig 12311 bp, 7 predicted proteins | sample BarGraNGADG00211_2_FD_184492 | JGI IMG/M metagenome (GOLD analysis project Ga0209538, IMG submission 184492) | Arctic peat soil microbial communities from Barrow, Alaska - Barrow Graham LP Ref core NGADG0004-211 (SPAdes) (version 2) | ecosystem: Environmental > Terrestrial > Soil > Wetlands >... | reverse complement strand
TCTGTCGACGGCTGTCGACGGGTTGTGGAACGGCTTGAGCGCGAGCAGGTTCCGCCAGCCGCGCACGCCGCGTGACCCGGATGACCGGCCAGTGAAGATCGGCTCGGTCGACGACCAACGGACGTCCTTGCAGAAGTCCTTTGCATCGGCGTTGTCGGCCTCGCGCAGCGCCACGATGGACTCGGCTACGTCGACCAGGTCGCTTCCGCGGATGAGCGCCCAGCCGTTGCCGCCACGATCGGTGAAGAGGCCGCTCCGTCCGACGTGGGTCTCGACCTCTGCGCGAAACACCTGCTTGATGTTCACCCGCACGCCGAAGGCGTACGTCTTGCCCGGCGCGGTCGTGGGCACCGTGAAGCCTGCCCGGACGAGAGCGGCGTAGAGCGCGAGACGTCCGCGGCTCGCGTGGATACTCGCGCGCATGTCCCCGGGGACGTCCTTGAAGTCGGTGCCCGCGAAGTCGTTGACGTACTGCGAGGCGCCTTCGCTCTTCAGTTGGTCAGCGATGAGACCCTGCACCGCTTCGATCTGGTCTTCGTCGAAGAAGTTGATGCCGAGCGGGCGGACGTGGGGCTTCGACCCGTCCGCGCCGAACTGGAAGATCCGCACGTGCTGCTCGCCAATGGCAGCGATGGCCGACTCGTCCTGCGGGTTGTCGTTGGCATACTCGCCCTGCGGATCGAAGATGAGCTGCCCGATAGGCAGGCGACCGGCGGCACGGTCCCGTTCGGACACGGCGAACGTTCGAGCGATGATCGTCTTGGCGGTGTTCGACTTTCCAGTCCGGGTCATGCCGATCAGGCCCGTCTTCTGGCCGATGAAGTCGTGAATGTTGACGCTGACCTGTGCAGCGGCCTCGCCCGACGTCTTGGCACGCCGCCGAGTAGCGGAGTAGCGCACGGTACCGACCCGTACCTGCTGGACCGGGCGGCCGGGCGAGGGCTTGAGGAACGACGCAATCGCCTCCAGGCCGGCCCCGACTGGCTTGAGGACGCGGTACGTGGACGTGGCGTAGAAGTTGTCCACGTCTGCGCCGAATTCGAGGAGCGTCGTCCCGTCGACGACGTCCTCATAGAACGTGCCGAGGATCTTGCACCGAAGGCCGGTGAAGGAGATCCGGTTCTTCGTGAAGGGGTCGAGGTGCATGTCGAGCACCACGCCAGGACTTGGGTCATCCGACCCCGAGAGAGCGGTCCGGAGCGACTCCTCTCGGACCGCATGAAGGTCGGCCTCCATCGCAAGCGGCGCCGTCCCGTCGACCCGGAGAAGGAGGACCTCGTCGTCGTCCGGGTCCGTGGCGGCGACGTCGCGGGCGGTGGCGAGCAGGAACGAGAACTGGGGGATGCCACCGGCGTCGTGCTTCCACCGATCGTGGGTGAGCACGATCGCCTCGTGGTAGTCGAGCTGGTGGATGGCACCGATCCGGATGGAGTTGGCCGTTGCGAGCAACACATCCTCGAGCAGCGAACCGCGCCCTGCCCTCGGAATCAACTCAGTCACCAGTTCATCCCCTTCGTTCGTTACCTCGTGCGGCAGAGCCCCACGAGGTCGCACGTGTTGCATGCTTTCACCCATTCTGGGTGTCGCGGCAGGTTGTTCTGCCGAACCGCATCTCCAGCGAGACGAATTCGATCACGCACGTCTGACAAGTGTGCATCGCGTACCTCGTCGCGCTCGCTCTTGCCGTTCTCGTCGAGGTTGCGAACTTCGACGACGTCGGCGCCCGCTCCCGTGAGCTCCTCGTAGCCGAGCGCGTACACGTGAAGCTGGTCCCAGGTGACGGCCTGCGGTTGGGCGTGGTCGGTGGACTTGAAGTCCACGATCGACACCTCGCCGGTGTCGATCTGCGTCACCAGATCGATCCGGCCGTTCACGGTAATGCCTGGCGCGATGTGGACCTGGATCTCCTTCTCCGAATAGATCGTCCGCTCCAGGTCCGGTCCGTAACGATCTAGGTACCTCTTGAGCGCGTTCCGCCCCGCAGCGGTGAGTTGTTCGCGGAGCAGCGGGTACGCGTACGGGGTGTGCAGGTGACGGTCGACGAGGCCAGCGATGTCCGCGGTGGTGGCCGCGTCACCGTCGAGGGCGCGCTTGTGAACCTCGGCGAGCGCGTCGTGCAGGCCCTTGCCGTAGCCGAGGGCCTCGTGGATCGGCGCGTTGAAGCCATACAGGAAGCGGAGCTTGAACTGGTACGGGCACTCGAACAGGTACTTCAGCTCGGAAAACGAGAGCGTCACCTGCGGCAGCTCGACCTTCGACTGGGGCGGGAGGCGAGGCGTGTCCGATGGAAGAGGGACCTTGCCGGTCGACACGTGTGCGACGGCAGTCACCTCCGGCAGGAACTCCGAAGGTTTCTGGTAACGCGACGACGTGCCCGGAGAGACGGACATCACCAGATACTTCTGCGCACGAGTCACGGCGACGTAGAACAGCCGCCGTTCGTCCTCGTTGGTGCCGCGGTACCGGTCGGCGTTCATGACGGCTGTGTCCGGGATGACGTGGAAGAGGCTCAGCCCCCCGTGGCGGCTGCTGGGGAACCTGTTGTGGCGCAGGCATGGGACGAACACCGCGGGCCACTGCATCCCCTTCGCCTGGTGGACCGTGGAGATCGTCACAGCGTCCGGCTTGGCGTACCCGACGTCCGCATCGGCGTCGTCGTAGTAGTCGCTAGCCTGGTAGGTCAGCCAGTCGACGAAGGAGCGGTACTTCTGCTCGGGCGAGGACTGGAAGTGGATCGCCTCGAAGTCGGAGATCGCCTGACTGAACTTCCCGAGCTGGTACATCACGAGCTCGCCGCGCACCGGGTCACCCGGAACGGTGTCCTCCCGGACGGCCATCACCTCGAGCGCCTCGAGGTAGAGACGCTGGATGTTGTAGACACCCCAGCGCTCGCCGCGTGTGAAGTCGCCGCCCTTGTCGAGCACGGCAACCAGCGGATCGAGCAACGTGCCCACCGGTGTCAGTCGGCCCGCCGACCATGCCCCCTCGAGGTCGGCCCGGCCGATGTCCTTGACCAGGTAGCGGAACATCGCCTCGACGGCATCGATCTCCGGTGCGTCGAAGAGCCTGGTCAGGCCCTTGACGACGTACGGGATGCCACGGCGATCCATCTCTTCGACTATCGGGCCCGCGTCCTTCGCGACGGAGCGCAGCAGGACCGCCATGTCCGACCAGGACAGTCCGCGCTCGGCTGAGCCGGGGTCATCGCGAAACGCCGTACCACGCAGGTCTTCGATGTGGTTGCAGATCCAGTGGGCCTCTTCCTCTGCGGTGTCGAAGCTGAGCGCACGGATGTCGCCCCGGCGCCACGTCTGGTGGGACGCGTACTGCATCTCCTTCGCGAGGCGATGCGTCGGATCGATCGACTCGGCGATCGCCGTGCCGATCGCAACGACCCCCTCGGAGGACCGGAAGTTCTCAGCGAGCGTCACCTGACGGACCGGAGCGTAGCGGCCGGAGAACTGGACGATGTTCGAGACCTCGCTGCCTCTCCACTGGTAGATGGTCTGGTCGTCGTCGCCGACGACGCACAGGTTCGCGCCGTGGCGGACCAGAGCCCGCACGAGGCGCTCCTGGAGCGGGTTCACGTCCTGGTACTCGTCGACGACGACGTAGCGCACGTCGTCCCGCACGTGCCGCAGGAGGGGCGCGGCCTGGGCGTCGTCTTCGTCGGCTTCCAGCAGCTCGACGGCGACCTCGAGCATCGACGTGTAGTCGAAGTACGCATTGCGAGCGAGGAGCTGCTTGTACGCCTGCTGTGACGCCAGCACGCCAGCCTGCACCTGCGCGAGGTCGACCTCGTCCTCGGCGAGGACGGACAGCACCTGCATGTAGAGACGCGAGTTGACCCAGCGCTTGAGCCTCGGGGTGCCGGCCGACATCGTCGGGCACTCCGTGAGGCCCGACATCCGGCTGTTGCGGTCGATCAGCAGCCGCTGGGTGACCTCGGTGAGCACGGAGAACTTGAAGGTCTCCGGCACGTGGGCCTGAAGCAGGTTGAGGCAGAACGCGTGCATGGTGCCGATGAACATCTCGGCCAGGCCGGTCATCTGGCCGTGCTGAGCGGCGACAATGTCCAGCACACGGTCCTTGAGCTCGGCCGCGGCCTTCTCGGTGAAGGTGAACGCCACGACGTTCGCCGGGGTCACCCCGGGCAGCGCGAGGATGTCGGCGATTCGCTGGGAGATCACCTGCGTCTTGCCGGATCCGGCGCACGCGATGATCTGCAGCGACTCGTCGAGGCACCCGATCGCCTCCTGCTGCGACGGCGTATATGTGACCACGACTGCGTTCCCCTGTCAGTGGACGTCGAAGACCTTCATGACCTCGTCGCCGTAGTCGTTGATGACCTTGACGGCGATGCGGCCGGTGGACGGGACGTCGAACGGGCGGGACCGGGTGCTGTAAAGCGTCTCCCAGGCAGCCTCGTCGATCTCCGCCTTCAGGGCGGTCTTCAGGCGCTTGAGTGGGTCATTCCCGCCAAGGAAGTAGCAGTGCCGGACGAAGAACGACTCGCCGTTGTAGTCGGTGTCGACCATCCACAGGGCAATGCGGCTCATGTCGTCGCTGCGAACCTCGCCGGTGGTGGGGTCGTAGACGTCTACGCCGAGCAGCTCGACGGTGCACTGGCCGTCCTCACGGTGCAGCGCAATGTCCGGCTCGCCGAACACCGTGAACAGGTTGCCGGCGCCGGTCTTCTTGAGGTCCTCACCCATGAGCAGGTCGGCGTTCATCCGGACGAAGAGCACCTTGATCCGGCCGACCGAGCGCTCGCTGGCCACCTCGGCAAAGCCGTCTGACGAGGTCTCGACGGTCACGCCGTCGTGCTCCGTGATGCCGGTGGCCTGCGGGTCGAAGGCGAAGCCGAGCACCGCGACCAGGCCCACGTCCCCAGCCTGGATCGCCTCGCGAGCCGCCTCCTTGATGAACGACGGACTAACCGTGCCGTACTGGGGGCCGATCGCGATACCGATCCGCGCCTCGGTCTGATCGGCGTCGCCACGGCGTTCGCCGATCGCTTGCAGGTAGGTCCCCGGATACGGCTCGACGGAGGAGAACTCGATCCGCTCGGCGCGGCGGCCGTTCTGAATGCCTGCCTTCGACAAGTTGGCGAGGATCGACTCCTCGAAGTTGGGTCGCTCCGCGCTACGCCCTGCGGCAGTCTCGCCCGCGGTCTCGGGTGCCTGCGTCTGGCCGGCGAACGCGAGGGACCGATGCGGGGACAGGCTCTCCACCGTGAACGGGCCAGAGACGCGCACCACACTGTTGTTGGTGTACGGGCGGTCGTAGAGCATCTCGTAGTCGGCGTGGCGCTTGATCGCCGCGTCGATCTCGGCCCGGGACAAGCCCTCGTAGATGTCCGGGTTGTTCGCGATCGACTTGAGCGTGATGTGTTGCACCCGCTCGTACACGAACCCATACCGGATGTCACCGGTCACCGGGGCGGTCGCAGGTGCCGTGCCCGTGAGTTCTGCCTCCTTGACCCGGCCCCCGGCGGAGTCGGCGAGCAGGTAGTACGGGTAGCGGGCTCCCATGAGCCGCTGGCGCGCCAGTGCGAGCGCGACGCGTGAGGTGTCGATGGTGATCCAGCGACGGCCCCACTGCTCCGCGACAAAGGCGGTCGTCCCTGAGCCGCACGTCGGATCAAGCGCGAGGTCGCCGGGATCGGTGCACAGGAGCATGCAGCGTGCGACAACCTTTGCATTGGTCTGGACTACGTAGATCTTCGGGTCTGCAAAGCCTGAGGTGACGGTGTCGTCCCAGAGATTGCTAAACGGAGCCACGGGAAAGTCCTCGAGCTCGCGGAGGTACCGAAGAGTCCTTCCGATCGCTGTCAGGCGTCCCGCCGCAGTGAGTCGCTTCATGCCTTCCGGATGAGTCTTCCAGTACCCGGGCGCCGGCCGGAATACGCTGTGCCCAAATTCGACCGGAAAGTCACCTGGAGGCCGCTGGCTAGTGAGAGTGCTCGGGTAGATTCGTCGCGCACCAGGCGGTAGCGCTTCAACGCCAGCTATCTGCCCCCGAGTCATTCTCTGCAGTGAACCGTCATCGAGAAGCAGCGTCGTGTACTGCTCATCCGCCGTCTTCGACTTCCCTGCGTACAGCTGTCGATACTTCAGCGCCGGAGCGTCCTTGGCGTACCAAAGGATTAGGTCGGCCACTGCACTGAGGTATAGCGCCGTGGCACCAGCAGTCTTCTTGAACACGATCTGTGAGACGAAATTCTCACTCCCGAAGACTTCGTCGATTAGTGAGCGAACCAAGTGCGCGTTCTCATCGCCGATCTGGACGAACACCGAGCCCGACTCAGTCAGCAGGTCACGCGCCACGATCAGCCGATCACGCAGGTAAGCCAGGTACGAGTGGATACCCAGCTCCCAGGTGTCGCGGAAGGCCTTGATCTGCTCGGCTTCGCGCGCGGCGTCCTCGAGCTTGCCGTCCTTGACGTCCCGCTTCCTGGTGGACGCCTGCCAGTTCGACCCGAACTTGATCCCGTATGGCGGGTCGATGTAGATCATCTGGACCTTGCCGCGCAGGTCCTCTCGTTCGGCGAGCGAGGCCATGACCTGCAGGGAGTCGCCGAGGATCATGCGGTTGGACCAGTTGGCGTCGTGCTTGTAGAAGTCCACGACGTCGAGCTCGTCCAGCCCGTCGAATCCGTCGAACAGGGTCAGCTCCGGCTCGAGCGCGCCGGCCCTCGCGGTCTGACGGAGGTTCTCGACGAGCACGCGCGGATCGATCTTCTCCTGGATGTAGATCGGCGGGGCGTCGGCGATGAGCTCGGTGACGTCGCCGTCGTACTTGCCGCGCCAGACCAGCTGCGGGTCCAGGCTCGGGTCCCGCTCGTAGACGACGGTAGGTACGACCGCGTCCTCGTCGGCAACCCACTCCTGCGCGTCCGCGGTGGGGATGTTCAGCCGCTTGTCGGTGTGACGGATCGCCTCCACCGGCACGGGCCCGGACGGTTTCTTCTCACGCGCCACGTCGCACCTCGTCACGTTCCATGTAGTCCAGCAGGTCGGGGTCGCCGACGATCGCCCGGTCGGCGTACAGGTTCGCGATCGCCTCGCGCAGCTGGGCGAACGCGCTGGTCATCGACGTCACTTCGAGGTAGCCCCAACGGCCGAAGTCACCGTGGTTGTTCACCGCGGCGCACCAGGAGTCGCGCGCGGTGTGCGCCTTGATTGCGGTGGGGCCCGGGCTCTTCTGCCCGCCGGAGACCTCGACGATCAAGGTCCGCTCGACGTCGTCGGGGTCGTGTTTGTGCAGTCGGAGCAGGAAGTCGGGCACGTAGTCGTGGCCCTTGCCCTTGTGTACGTAGGGGATCGTCAGGCCGAGGTGGTCGTTCTTGACGTAGGCCGCTACCTCGCCGAGCCCCTCGCAGAAGTCGGCAAGCGTTCCCTCCCAGCCGCTGTCCAGCACGACGTGTGAGACTTCGGACTTCTCGGCGGTCTTCACGTCCTTGTGCGTCCAGAAGCCGACCTCGCCGGTGGAGCCGATGGGGTCGAAGGTCCGCAGGATCGGGCGGATGCGCGGCCGGCGGTTGCCGGCCTGGCTGGTCAGGGACTGGTAGATGTGGTCGGCGAGGGATGCCTGCGCCTCCGCCAGACGGAGGAAGGCCAGCGAGTAGCCGGGCTCGACAACGACGAACCGGTCGATCCACTCCCGGCTGAGCCGAGCGACCTGCGGGAAGAGCCACGGTCGCCGGTCGCCTTCGTCGCTCTGCTGCGTGCGCAGCTGGCCGTTGATGAGGCGCTTCGCGACCTCGTAGGCGAGCTCCTGGACGCGGAGAGGCCGGCCGTCCCCACTGTCGAGCTCGGCGAGACCCGCGACGCCGGCGCTCTCGGTCCAGGTGGGAACCGTCGAGGGGCCGATGACGAAGGGCTTGGCGGCGTCCACGTCGATCCACAGCTGCTCGTCGGGCACCTCGAGCCGGTACCCGTCGAGTTTGGGGAACATTATGCGGAACTGCTCGCGGCCCTCGATCGCGCTTACCCACGTCGCGGGCTTGCGGCGTTTGGGGTCGGGCACGTCCTTGTCGGTGGGGATGAACGCGAACGGGATGCCGTAGATGCTGGCGTACTCCGCGTCGAATCGGCCCTCGTCGTTGATCGCGTACGAGCGTCGGCGCAGGCCGCGGCCGACCACCTGCTCGCATAGCAGCTGGGAGCCGAACGCCCGGACACCGAGGATGTGGGTGACCGTGTTCGCGTCCCAGCCCTCAGTCAGCATGGACACCGAGACGACGCACCTCACGTGCTCGCCCAGCGTCCCCTTCTTGCCGACGGTGTTCATCACCTCGCGCAGGATGTCCTCGTCGGTCAGGGCCTCGGGGTCCGCACCGGGGTGGCGGTGCCCGTACTGGGTCTTGAACGTGGCGATCTCTGCTGCGGCGTCCTTTCGGAACTCCGGGGTGAGGGCCTCGCCGGACTCGAGCTGGACGGAGTCGACGATGATGCTCGGCGGCCGTGACGCGAGCCGGCCGTCCTGGATGCTATTGAACAGTGCGAGGTTGCCGGGCCTGTAGATCTGCGAGTCGTCAGGCCGGGTGACGAGGTTGCCGTCGCCGTCGGTGAGCGGCGCGCCGGCGATCCAGTCGTAGACCAGCTTGGACACCACCGTGTTGTTCGCAACGACGATGAACACGGGCGGCGGTTCACCGTGCTGGGCGAGCTCGGCCTCCCAGTGTTGGTAGGCCTTCTCGTAGCTGCGGTACAGGCTGCGCAGCGCGCCCTCCAGCTCGGCGGGCATCACCCAGCTCGACGCTTTGAGTGCGTCCTTAGTCTGCCGCTTGGGCAGGACTCGACCGACGTGGTCCCACAGGCGCAGGTAGGTCACGCGGTCGTCGGCTGCGTCGTCGTCCACCGGGGTGCGCGGGACCTTGACGATGCCGGACTCGATCGCGTCCATCAGGGAGAAGTCGCTGACGGACCACGGAAAGATGTCGCCCTCGCCGTAGCCGGAGCCCTTGAGGTAGTACGGGGTGGCGGACAGGTCGACGATCCGCTTGATGCCCACCCGGCTGGCCACCCACTGCAGCCCGGTGAACCAGGTGCCAGCCTCCTTGTTGGCCTCGGCCTCTTCCTTACTCAGGGTCTCGGAGGCCTCGGGGCTGTACTGGTAGCAGTGATGAGCCTCGTCGTTGATCACGATGATCTCCGAGCCGGCAGAGCGGTTCTTGCCGGTGGGTAGCGTGAAGCCGCGCAACACGCGGGAGACGACCGCGCCGGGGGTCTCCTTGAACGGGTCAGCGTCCGTGCCGGCCGTGCCTCCGAGGAGGATCTGCCGCGTGCTCCTGGCGACTCCCTCGATCTCCTTCGCGTCCCGCGGCAGGAAAGCGTGGTAGTTGGTAATGACGATCTGGGCCTCGCGCAGCGATCTTTGGTACTGGGCGGGGACAAGATCGCGCTCGTCGTAGTAATTGCCGGCTCCGCCGGGGAGCAGCACGCGAAGGCGGTCGCGGATCGTGATGCCCGGGGTGACGATCAGGAACCGCTTGGCGAAGCGGGCGTCGTTCGGGCTCATCACCTTGTTCAACGTCTGCCAGGCGATGAGCATCGCCATGACCACCGTCTTGCCGGAGCCGGTGGCCATCTTCAGTGCGATCCGCGGCAGGCCCGCGTTGTACTGGTCGTTAGCCCGGTCGAGGACCGGGCGCCAGTCGGTGTTGCCGCTGCGGCCGGAGGCCTCGACCAGATAGATCGCCGTCTCAGCACCCTCTCGCTGGCAGTACAGGACGCGGTTGTCGCGGTTCGGGTCCGCCCAGTACTCGAGCAGCGTGCGCGTGACCGGAGTGACATGTGGATACCGTCGGCCGCGCCAGATCTCGACCTCGCGGCGCAGGTCGTTGATGAGTGTGTTCTTGTCCGGCCGCTCGCCGGTGAGTTCGAACTCGAGCTCATCCTGGGTGGAAGGGTCGGGAGACGGGATCTTGCCGCGCTTCTTGGTACGCGCGATCGGCAGGTAGGACTCGCTCGGGCGACGGCCGTCGAGGATCTTGCCGGTCGGCCCTGTTGGCCCGATCTCGAAGTACCTGCTCGGCGGGTCGTAGGGTCCGTTGAGGATCGGGTTGCTCAGCGTTGCCGCTGCGTCGTCGCTCACGCCATCCCTCCCTGCGGGCCCCGCTCGTGACCCTAGTCGCAACCCGCGGCCGTGCAGGTGACCTCGACAATGTCCTCGCGGCGCGGTGGCCACGTCGCTCCCAGGTGTCTTCGGCCCGTTCAGCAGTGAACCTGAGCGAAGCCCGGCACGACGCCTGCGAGTTGCAGTCCCGATAGCGGCTCCGCTCGGTCCCCAACCGCCGGCGACCTCACCGCATGAACCTCTCCCACCGCCACGCCAACAGTTCCCTATCAGGTCGGTCCGCCCGCCGCGCCGGCAGCGTGATCACCCGTCCGTGCATCTCCTGCAGGCCGTGCTTGAGCATCGGCCCGTCGACCTCCGCGAGCACCTCACGGTTGATCGACACCTTGTAGTCCGGACTGACCCCGAGCATGTTCAGGTCGTACGCGGCGTGGTGGATCCTGCACAGGGCAAGGCCGTTCGGCGTCGTCGGGATCCCGGTCGGTTCCGTGTCCGGGACGATGTGCGCGGAGGGTGGCACACCCCACCGGGCTCACGTCGCCAGACTCGCGTCACCAACCTCACTACCCAGCACAGCTCAAGGGCTCGAGTTCAAGCACGTGCTGACGGCGGACGTACCGCTGGAGGCGATCGGCGGCGGGGCGCCACCCGAGGATGGAGCCGAGCGGGAACGCTGGGAGCTGCGACGCCGGGAGCTGTACGTCGGGATGACCCGAGCCCGCGACGGACTGTGGGTCGGGGTGGTGTGAATTGCGTACGCCAGCGAAGCGCGGCCGATAGCGTCGCCGGATGCGGGTCGGCGTCTACATCGACGGGTACAACCTCTACTACGGTGCCCGGACGATGTGCGGGAGGGGCACCGCCGGGTGGCGCTGGCTGAACCTGCGAGCGCTGGCCGGAGACCTGCTGGAGAAGCATAAGGGCCTGTGGCCGGCGGCCGAGGTTGCTCGAGTGGTCTACTGCACCGCCCGGATCAGCGGGGCGGAGAACCACGAGGGGCAGCAGGAGCAGGACGTCTACCTTCGGGCGCTCCGGGTGTCGGGATCGGTCGATGAGCTGTCCCTGGGCACCTACCGTCACCCGCACCGCGACGGCTCCGCTGGCCGTGGCGGGGAAGCGGAACAAGCCGATCCTGAGCCACCCACGATGGCCGGTGATGATTCAGGGCAATGGTGGCGTCCCCGTTCCTGATGCCGTGTTCATGGTCTCGGTCGCCCGACGGGAGGAGAAGGGCTCGGACGTCAACGCCGCGTCGCACCTGCTCTTGGATGTCCTCACCAACGTCGTCGACGCCGTGATCGTCGTCAGCAACGACAGCGACCTGGCGCTCCCGGTGGAGCAGGCACGCCTGCGAGTGCCGGTCGGCCTGGTGAATCCGACGCCGGGGTATCCAGCTGGTCGACTGAACGCGTCGCCGGACGTCGGGGTGGGGCGCCACTGGTGGTACCAGATCACCGGCGATGACTTGCGCTCGGCGCAGTTGCCGCCCAACGTGGGCACGACGATCGTCAAGCCACCGAAGTGGTAGGCGCTCCGGCCACGCCTGGTATAACCTGAATCCACACCGCCCGTCCCCTCTGGGGGCGGGTTTCTTCTTGGGCGGGTGCCACCATATGGCGCCGCTCTATCGCGCGAACCTCTCCCACCGCCACGCCAGCAGCTCCCGGTCCGGCCATCCACCTTCCGCGCCGGCAGCGTGATCGCCCGCCCGTGCATCTCCTGCAACCCGTGCTTGAGCATCGGCCCGTCGACCTCTGCGAGCACCTCGCGGTTGATCGCCACCCGGTAGTCCGGGCTGACGCCGAGCATGTTCTGGTCGTACGCGGCGTGGTGGATCTTGCACAGGGCGACGGCACGATCAGTCCGGAACGGGCGTGGAGGTTGTCCCGGGTCTCGTGGAAGTTGAGGTGGCGGTCCCCCGCCTGACAGCTGCCTTGCGGTAGTTGTTGGGCGACCGCCAAGTCGACCCAGAGACAGGGGACCGCTGTGAAGAAGGACTACCAGAAGAAGGCTGCGTGCGCGACGATGGCCGTGGGCACGGGGCTGCAGGTGATGGCCGCGATGATGGGCGCCGACCTGGAGGTGGGGTGTGGGCCGAGGGGCAAGCGCGACCCCACGCGGACGGCGGTGCGCCACGGCAGCGAGGCCGGCTCGGTCACCCTGGGTGGGCGCCGGGTGCCGGTGGCCCGGCCGCGGATGCGCGCGGCCGACGGGTCCGGGGAGCTGGC
>Ga0209538_1001502_pt1 | contig 12321 bp, 13 predicted proteins | sample BarGraNGADG00211_2_FD_184492 | JGI IMG/M metagenome (GOLD analysis project Ga0209538, IMG submission 184492) | Arctic peat soil microbial communities from Barrow, Alaska - Barrow Graham LP Ref core NGADG0004-211 (SPAdes) (version 2) | ecosystem: Environmental > Terrestrial > Soil > Wetlands >... | reverse complement strand
CTTACCCAATTCGCGCTGATTGATAGTGGCCTTTTTTTGAGCGTGTATATATTCTATCGGATCTTCCAGTGTAATTATATGCAAAGAGTTTTTTTCATTGATTTCATTGATAACCGCAGCCAGAGATGTGGTTTTACCACTACCTGTTGCGCCGGTTACCAGAACAATGCCGTTCTTTTCCGACGCGACGCGGTAATACGCATCCGGTAATGACAGCTCTGTGCAAGTAGGAATTTGAGTGTCAAGTTTTCTTAAAACGATAGAGTAATGGCCGCGCTGTGAAAATATATTCACACGAAAACGGGCAACACCCGGCAACTCGTATGATAAATCGCAGGAACCTTCTTTAATCAGCATTCCCAGCAGCCGTTGATCTTGATTAATTAAATTCAGCGCAAAAGTTTCCGTCTGAAATGGCGTCAGTTTTTCAAATTGTGGTTCTAATTTAACTCCGACCAATAGTCCGGATACCTCTACCTGAAAAGGCTTGTCCACGGTCAGAATCAAATCGGAAATGTTGATGTTGGATTCCAACATTTTCATCAGTATATGATCTATTTCTGGTTTTCTCATAAGTTATCCTCGCGCAATAATTTATGCTTCCGTGAAATCGGTAGGTGGATATTTTAAAAGCGGACGGAATCTGGTTTTGTCATTAGCTTTCACGTAGGCATCTTCGCTGCCGATCCAACCGCGATTATAAAGATCCATAATTGCATCGTCCAGAAGTTGCATCCCGTATTTTTTACCTGTTTGCATCATGGAAGGAATCTGATAAGTTTTCGACTCGCGGATCAAATTGCGCACAGCCGAATTGGCAATTAAAATTTCCAGAGCTACACAACTGCTTCTAACATCTATTCTTTTAAAAATAACCTGCGATAATACTGCCCGTAAGCCATCGGCAAGTGTAGAACGAATCTGTAACTGTTCGGAGGCGGGAAACACTTCGATTATTCTATCGACAGTTTTTGCCGCGCTGGTTGTATGCAATGTGGCAAAAACCAGATGACCGGTGGAGGCGGCTTCCACAGCCAGTGAAATGGTTTCAAGATCACGCATTTCCCCGACCATAATTATGTCCGGGTCTTCACGAAGTGCTCCACGCAGTGCCGCTGAAAAACTCTTTGTGTGAATTCCTACTTCGCGATGATTGATGATACAGCCCTGGCTTTGATGAACAAATTCAATCGGATCCTCAATAGTGATTATATGATCTTTGCGCAGACGGTTAGCCTCATCGATGATCGCCGCCAATGTTGTTGATTTACCACTGCCGGTTGGACCGGTCACAAGCACAAGACCGCGCGGCAGCTTTGCCAATCTTGCCACTACTGAAGGAAGTCCCAACTCTGTACAGGTGCTAATTTTATTGGGAATTTCGCGAAAAACCGCGGCGACACCGTACTTTTGCTGAAAGTAATTAGCCCGGTAGCGTGCCAGAGATGAAATTTCATAAGCAAAATCAACATCGCCTGTTTCTTCAAATTGTTTAATTTTATGTTCCGGTGTAATTTCATAGAGAAGTACTTTTAATGCATCATTGGTGAGGACGTCATATTTAATCCGTTCAATTTCCCCGCGTATTCTGATGGCAGGTTGCTGACCGGAAACAAGATGGAGATCGGATGCTTGCTGATCATGCATAAGTTGGAAAAAAGCGTCAATTTTTGCCATATTTTATTCTCCCGCAGAAATTAATTACTTTTGATCTTTTCCTGCCTCAAAAAAACATCCGATTAAAAGATTATGAACTAGTTGCCAAATTATTTATACTTAACGGCATTTGCTATGATAAATCATTCATGAGTATAGGGAAAACCATTTGATTTTGTCAAGACAAGAATAAATCGCAAACATTTCCTATCAGACTCTTATCTGGTCATGTGCTCAGCGTCAACAAGTTCTTGACACTGACACAAACAATAATATATGCTCGCGCACGTTTTCCAAATGTTTGGGGATGTAGCTCAGCTGGGAGAGCGCGGCGTTCGCAACGCCGAGGCCAGGGGTTCGATCCCCCTCATCTCCACCAAGTGACAATCCGATAAAATCCAAAGAAGTCCAAAACCCGTTAGAAATAGCGGGTTTTTTCTTGACATTAGTCCAACGACGTGCTATAAGGTTTATCAAAATCCGATTGTTTTAGGTACCCAATTTCACCCAGAAGGTACCCATAACATTTGTCGGGTACCCAAAAAAGGAGGTTTTGCCATGCCGAAACGAATCATTCCTTTGACAGATATGAAGGTTTTAAAAGCGAAGCCACAGGATAGGCCAGTTTCTTTATTTGACGGTGGTGGCTTATACCTTCTGGTGACGCCTACCGGCGGTAAGCTCTGGCGTTTTAAATACCGCTTTGACTATAAAGAGAAGAAACTTGCCTTCGGTGCATACCCCGAAATAAGCCTTTTTGACGCGCGGCGTAGGCGTGACGATGCCCGAAAGCTGCTGGCAAACAATGTTGACCCTGGCGCCGTTCGCAAAGCACAGAAGCAAGCCAAAGTTGAAGACACTGAAACCGTCGAAGTCATAACCAGAGAATGGCACGAAAAGTTTAAATCAAAATGGACAGAAGGACACGCGCAGAAAATCATGCGCAGCTTAGAGCTTGACGTTTTCCCTTGGATTGGCACACGGCCAATTAAAGAGATTAAAGCACCTGAACTGCTAACAGTGTTAAGGCGTGTCGAATCAAGGGGTGTGTTGGAAGGGGCTCACCGTATAAGAGGACTATGCAATATGATTTTTCGTTATGCGGTATCCACCGGACGCGCTGAACGCAATCCGGCGCAAGACTTAATCGGATCATTACCACCGGCAAAAGAAAGACACCTTGCAGCTATTACAGAGCCGAAGAAAGTAGCAGAACTACTCCGAGCCATAGACGGCTATTCCGGCAGTTATGTTGTGAAATTGGCCTTGCAACTATCGCCGCTTGTCTTTGTCCGTCCAGGTGAACTTCGTCACATGGAATGGGCAGAGGTTGATTTTGAAAATGCTATTTGGAGTATTCCGGCTGAAAAAATGAAAATGAGGGAGCCACACCTTGTGCCGCTATCACAACAATCCATTAAGATTTTAGAAGAAATCAAAAAACTTACCGGGGAAAGTAAATATGCTTTTCCTTCCGGCAGAACATTTGACCGGCCAATGTCAAACAATGCCATTTTAGCGGCATTGCGCCGTATGGGATACACAAAAGACGAAATGACCCCACATGGCTTCCGGGCGATGGCGCGAACCATTCTTGATGAAGTCTTGCAAGTCAGACCGGATTTTATTGAAGCGCAATTGGCGCACCGTGTCAGTGACCCTCTGGGGCGCAGTTACAATCGGACGCAGCACTTAAACGAAAGACGGAAGATGATGCAGACGTGGGCTGACTATCTGGACGGATTGAAAATTGGAGCAAAGGTGATTCCGTTTAGGACCAAGGAGGCATAAACACAATTAGAACAAAGAGGACAAAAAAAAGACAAAAAAAAGACTTGACGAGTTTTAGATAAATACTTATAATACACATTAGATCATAAAAGACGTGACAGGAGAGAAGAGGAAACGGAAATAACATAGCAGGGACTAAACAGCCTTCTTAAGAAGGGACTTTTAAGCCTGAAATTCGTGGAACCGCAGCAATGCGGCAAACACGGGTTTCAGGCTTTTTTTTGGTCTTAGTCCCAAGAAAGGGAATTGACACATGCCTAAAGAAATCACTTTTGAAGAAATCCACCATCGTAAACCTAAGCACGATCATTTCGACGCGCCGAACCACAGATTGCCTGAAACGGGATTCCTACGACTCTGGCAGATTATCGGCGGTAAAGGCTATCCGGCTCTCATCCCGATAAGCCGGAGTGCATTCTGGAAAGCTGTTGCAGAAGGACGTTTTCCGGCCCCTGTGCATTTGGGACCAAGAACATCCGCTTGGCGCGTCAGTGACGTCCGCGCATTAATCGAAAGCGAGTCCGCGCATGAATAGTAATCCCGGCATCATACTCGAATTTGCCCCCGAAACATTGGAAATGTTGTCTATCACGCTCAAGGCTAACACAGACGAGGAACACGAGCGATTACGATAACTATTGGCGGAAGGAATCAGAACCGCAACAAAGTCGGAAGAACATTTGCCTGGGGGCGCGATCGGCAGACAGACCACAGAGGGATAACAGTATGCGCAGATCCAACCGGAAATTCACGCGAAACATAAAGAACCGTGAGCACATAAAATCTTGTGCCTGCATCAATGATAGGTTTCGGGAATATTTCAAGATCGGCATTTCCGATGATTTTATTCTACTTCGGAATGATTTCCCCATGGCTCAAATATCGCCAGGTGATTTCTCAAGGCTACTCGTTGAAATGTTTCGTCAGAATGATGAGGTCAGGCATGGGAAATAATCAGGGATGGATTAGGCTTCACCGGCAAATAATGGAAACGCCTGAATGGCTCGCGGAACCTTTCACGCGGGGCCAAGCCTGGGTTGACTTGCTTTTACTGGCAAACCATGAAACCGGATTCATCCGCAAACGAGGCATTTTAATTGCGGTTGATCGTGGCCAAGTCGGCTATTCTGAAGACTCACTTGCTGAAAGATGGCAATGGTCACGTGGCAAGGTCAGGCGCTTTCTTGTAGAACTGACGCGACTTTCCCGGATTTCCCGCAAAATATCAGAAAAAACGGTACCGAAAAAAACAAGCGTAAGTAGTTTAATTAATATTATTAATTACGATAGGTATCAAAAGAACGGTACAGAAGACGATACGGAAGACGGACGGAAGACGGTACCGGAACAAAGAATGGAAAGAATGAAAAGAAAAATCTTCTTGTCTGATTCTGACGAAATCAGACTTGCAGAGCTTCTTCTTGAAAAAATCTTTTTCAGAAATCCAAACTTTAAGAAGCCGAATCTTCAATCTTGGGCAGTACATATCGGCCGGATGATCAGAACAGATAAGAGAACTGTTGAAGACATCCAATCCGTCATTGAATGGAGTCAAGAAAATTCATTCTGGCAAAATAATATTTTAAGCACAGGGAAATTAAGAGAAAAGTTCGATCAGTTGTATTTGAAAATGGGGAGTAATGAAAACGGAGTGAAAAAAGAGGCATGGGAGATATGAACCAGATTATAAATTACCTTACGCGGAAAGGAATACAGTTCAAGCGGCGCGGTGAAGAAACTGTTTTCAACTGTCCGTTTTGTGATGACAAAGAAAAGAAGTTTTCAATTAATGTTATTACCGGACTTTATAATTGCCTTCACTTAAATAATTGCGGCGTGAGGGGTGATTTTTATTCCTTCCAGCAAAAGCTAGGCGATACACCGGATAAGCTGAATAAAAAGCGGGTATTTGTAAATCAGCCCAAAAAAAACTTTGTACGTCCTCAAATAGATTGCCCTGCAATGCAAGATGTTCAAGTTCCGGTTTATAAGTATCTCAAAGCCAGGGGCTTTAATGATGAAACAATAAAGCATTTCCGTATTGGAGCGAAGGAAAACACAATCATGTTTCCCTACTTTAAAAACGGTGTGCTTACAAATATAAAATACCGTGACATTAAAGACAAAAAGAAAATGCGGCAAGAGAAAGACGCGGAGCCGTTATTATTTAACCGCGACAACATCGACGATGACATTCTCATTATTTGCGAGGGCGAATATGATGCAATGGCTTTACACCAATACGGAATTGAAGCGGTTTCAGTTCCTAACGGTGCCAGCGGCCTAACATGGATTGAACAGGAATGGGATTACCTTGACAGTTTTCGGCATATAAATATTTGCTTTGATAACGATACCGCCGGAAAGGAAGGCGCTGCCACATTAGCCACCAGGCTTGGCCTATGGCGGTGCAGCCTGATTAATTTACCTCACAAGGATGCCAATGAGTGTTTATTAAAAGGCGTAACACAAGCCGAAATTAAGAGATATTTCAGTACACCGATTGACCTCACACCGGAAACAATCGTTTCACCGGATTATTTCACCGAGAAAATCCAAAGGCTTTTTGAGTTGGGCGTTAAACTGTTCGGAACTCCTACGGCATGGGAAAAATTGGACGGTGTTTTGAAGGGATGGCGAGGAAGTGAATTAACGGTTTGGTCTGGTAGAAACGGATCAGGGAAGTCAACGATCCTTAACCAGGTTATTCTTGATTTAGCAAAGAAGGGTGAACGCTCCTGTATTTATTCCGGTGAAATGTCACCTGAGCGCTACCTCCGCTGGGCGATCATCCAGCACAAAGAAAACGACAACCCGGCTCCGACGTCAATCGCTGATGCACTGCAATGGATGACCGGCAAGATTTACATTCTCAATGTCACAGACATAATAACACCTGATAAGCTTCTGGAAGATTTCGAGTATGCCGCACGGCGATATGGGTGCAAGCATTTCGTGATTGACTCCTTGATGAAAGTAAGTATGTCGGAAAACGACGAGTACAATCAGCAGAAGGCTTTTGTTTCCAGACTTACCGACTTTGTAAAAAAGTTCAATGTGCATATTCATTTAGTAGCGCACCCTAGAAAAACAATCACAGACACGGATGAGCCGGGCAAAGTTGACATTAAAGGTTCTTCCCATATCACAGACCTAGCCCATAACGTGATCGTGCTTTACAGGCCGAATGACGAGCAAAAAGCGAAAGCCACAAAGAAGGGTGCGACGGTGAGCGATATGCAATTATACGTCAAAAAGAATCGGGAATTTGGGACTGAGGGAAAGGTTCATATGTGGTTCAATCAGCAGACTAAAAAATTTAGGTGTGATGTGTGATGACGAAGATTAACGATGGAGGGAAATAATGGACGAACTCAAAGATTCGGGCGATAGGGGGAGGGGTGACAGATATATTATGAATAATCAAAACGAATTGACGCAAATTCACAACGAAAAAAGAGGTTTAAACCCATGAGCATAAGACGGTTACAGACAACGCAGGACTTGAGGCGCTATTTGGCAAATTTGATAAACAGGACGGAAGCCGGGAAGATTGACGCGAACATTGCGCGGGGATTGACTTACATGGTCTCAATCCTGATGCGGGCGATTGAAGGCAGCGATATTGAAAAGAGAATCGGAGAACTGGAAAAACTAATAAAAGAAAGGAAAATATAAATGAATATATCCGCACGAATCAAAAAGATCGAGAGAGAGTTACAGGATCAAATCAGGATTCCTTATTCAGAGAGATTTGTTGTCACTTCGCCCAATGAAACAGACGAAGAAAAAGAACTCAAATTGAAAAACCTTCATGCAGGACTAAAGCAAAAGTACGGCGAAGATGTGCCACGACAGGACATCGTTATTATGCGTGTTATTTACGACGATAAACTTTTATCCGGCAAGGATGAATTAATCTCTAAGGAGCGTTAAAATGAAATCTAATAAGAAAAGATTGTTGAAGATTGAAGAGGCGGTGCGCGAGGAAGAAGGTTTAACAGAGGAGGACTTTGAGTTAATACTCTCAGTGCTACCGACCGAATATGCAGATGCAGTGAGAAAAAAACTATTTGAAATAGCCGACCGAGAATATGACGGCGTAGACGATCAGCAGCTTGCTAAGTTATGCGGCATCGGTAAACCAAAATCCCGAAGCGGTTTGCATGGTAAGACATTGGAAAATGTTCTGAATGATTTACCTCCTGAGTGTGCAGCGGCATTAAGCGCCAAGTTGGGAATAAAGGGAAAATATTTTAATAAGGAGCTGACGAAATGACAACAGGCGAAGCAATAAGAGTATTCTGTCAAGAATGTGTAAGTAGTCACCAGAAAAAAATAATAGAAAACTGCGGCGGTGAAATGGTTTTAGCAACTAAAAAACCTTGTGCCTTATTCAAATACAGATTGAAGGGAAAAGGGAATTTAAAGGCAATAAGAAAAAATTGCGTTGAATGTCAAGGAGGCAGTTATGAAGGTGTAGAAGATTGCATAACAGAAGATTGCTTGCTTCACCCCTTTCGACTAGGCAAACTTCCCGGAGATTCAATGGGGGTTCATGGGCGTTTAATTTTACAGAATCGTTTTAAACCGTCAGGCGATAGGATGATAAGGGTTTGAGTTTATCAACGGGAAATCGAGGATAAAACGAGCTTATACTTTTCTAGTATTTGCAAAGGTTAACATTTTGGGGAGTAGTACGCGCGTGAAAGCGAACCTGAAAAAACCTGAACTTCAGCAAGCACTTCTACCTGTGAAAAGAAAATTGTTATCCTCGATTAAAACACATAAAATATTAAGGGTAACTCCGGCAATAGGATCGGGTATTGCAGATCATGTATGGAGCTTGGAAGAAATTGTAGCATTAACCCAAAGGTCATTAGTCACAAAATTATCGCCGCTGATCTTTAACAATTCATTTTAGGTGCGCTAACAACCAGCCTGAAGTCGGTTGTAAATCACGAAAGAAAACAAATCCTGCAAGGGAGGGATGAAACAGAGTGACCTGCTATGGCAGGTAGGGAGCCTAACCGAAAGATGGCAATTTTTTTTGTTTGTTACACCTACAAAGGGTGAGGGTGATACATTTTGTGGAATTGTAGATTACGGGTAGCAATGTGCATAAATAAAAGGCAGAGCCATTGCTGACCCTGCCCAGGTTTTAGGGAGAATTATAATTTCTTGTCAGGCCTTTCTTCCGGTTACTACTCGCGCCACAGTTTTCAGAGTGCCCAGCAAACCATATCGTTCAACCATAATTTTCTGATACATGGCATCTTGATTTTTAGGCGGTACATATGTTTTTTCTTTCTTATGTAATGTGTGTGCTTCCTTTTTACAGGCTGCAAAGCAGGCTCCACAACCAATACAACGATCGAGATTAACGACAGCAACCTTGTCCTTCAAAGAAATGGCAGCCATTCCACAATTGTCTATACATTTTTTACACCCTTTACATTTTGTAGGATCAATCGTCGCGTAATAAATCACACCACAAAGATCTGCGGGCTTCGGCAGCATTTTCACCATTTTGAGGGCATGACAACAGTCAACACAGCAGCAGCAGATGAATTGTGGTTCGCGTGCGTTTTGAGGCTGAAGGACAAAACTCGCCTCTTCAGCACGATTCAAAATGTTTATGGCTTCTTCATTTGTAATCGGACGACCAAGGCCTCTTCCAATGCTATAGCGCGCCGCGTCACTAAACATAAGACAAGTTTCACGGAGTTCTGGATGACGACTGGAAACACCTATCACATCCGCCGACTCCCGGCATACACAATTCTGCACAGCAATATCATTTCTTATTCCTGCCACATATTTTTTCATATCATTATATGGTTCTATACGCATTTCTGGAGTAACAGCCAGACCGATAGGAATGGTACGCATCTGAAGAGTTTTTGTTCCGAGCATGTCTTTTGCGAACTGCTCTTTTGTGAACTGTTCGAAATCATGTACATAGTCCTTAGTAAGTCGATTGACCTGAAATTCGAACATCCCTACAGCAAGCTGTACCAAGCTGTATTGCTTTCCTTTCCCCTTGGATTCAAACGCACGGCCACCCATAATGGCACCTTTATTAACAAGATTGTCCAGCGTCTCCTCCAATTCTTTTGGAGTTATTGTAATGCCGCTTTTCTGAACCCGCTTGTGTATCCGGCTGATAGTTTCTGGAAGGATGTTCAGATTTAGAGCGATTTCCGCCTCGGCAGGCATAAACAGATGTTTTAGAAGTTTCAGTTCTACTCCAGACGCGGTTTCTGAGAATGGTATTGGCATCTTGTTGATCTCTTCACGTAATTTACGATATACGTCGTCTTGATTACTCATATGAACCTCCCCTTTTTTCTATATTAATGTTAAAACTACCATATGAATCTTATTGAAAATACCCATTACTAAATACTCTTGGCACGAAATGCGTGTTTTTCAATGTAACAAACTACTTGGAGATTACACTTGTAGCTTTTAAAGTCTTTGGTTTAAAAAAGAAGCCCTTTCAATTGAATTGAATCAAGCAAAAGGAAGATGAGATGAAAAAACGTTCATTTAAACAATTAGTAGAGGAATTTTATTGTGGCAATATATAGAAAAACCTGACTGAAATGTCAAGAAATAATTAAACCGCAAAATGTAATGTCTTAATGTTTTTCGTCGACAGTGAATATTGTTTATTTCAGATTGAAAGGTTGCATTTTAGTCATGATCGACTATTTGAGGATTACAGGAAGTAATACGCACATCAGTATTTTTACGAAAATATTGCATCTAACACCTACTAAGTTTCAGTAATGGCCAATTGTTAGAATTGAGGATCCATTTGAATTGTGGTATCCTACATTGTTAATAAGCCAAGCAAGGATTTGCGCTTGTTTTTTCCTGTTATACATATGTTGGGCGGTGGAGGAATGCGTCCCCCGATCAGGTCGAGGGCATGCTGCACCCGCGGGAGGTCGCGTTATCCTCTACTTCGCGGGATGAATTCAACTTACAAATATTATACCCCCATCAACCCTTCAACCTTTACAACTTAAATTTTAACATTGCAGGTTGAATCTGAGTATCACTACTAAAAAGGCCTGTGGACTCCAGCTCGGGTGTTGAACCGTTACTCATACCGGGATAATATTCTGGATAAAAATAATGAAGACCTGCAATGTTGTCATTGTTCATACAAAATAAAAGGAAGTCTTTTAGCCACTGTTCTTGTCCTGAAGGGGTGTACGGATAGCCGGGATCAGGACTTTCACTTATACCTGTAAGGCTGTTGGGATAAGAATACTCGCTGATGATTATCTTTTTCCCCAGGGAGCCAATGAAAGAAATAGCCGAAAGGAAATCATTATTGGTGAAATATGGCACTGTTGCCGCCAATGGATATGACTTATATGGATAACTCAAACCGGCGTAGTCAAAAGCTACGCCCTGTTCGATCATGTATTGAAAGAAAGTATTTACAAAAATATTATTATTGCTCGCACCCAAGGCTGCAATGTGTAAAACAATTTTTGCATTTGGATTTGCTTGTTTGACACCGGCGATAGCGGCTTTCAGTAATTTGGCTTCGATATTCCAAATATTATTTTTCATATAATCCATATTGTTCATTTGATCGATGCCGGAAGGCAGTGTCACCCGTTCACCGGGTCGAAAATTTAATATCCCACGCTCAATCTCATTTCCAATATCATAGAGTTCAATATTTAGCCCCTTGTCTTTGAAATATTTTGTCGTCTGATAGCAATAATCTTGCAATACGACAGCCGTGTCATCCACAGATAAATTTTGCCATGCAAGAGGCGCATTTTGAGCTCCACCATGAGCAGCCTGATCACTTAAAAAGAAAAATAAATTTAACTTCATTCCCGCATTTGATGCCTCCCGCATGATCTGTTCCGCATATTCCAGAGAAGACCAGTATTCATTTTTCCATGGCAACGTGTTCCAGTTACTTGCAGGTGTGCTTCGCAAATCAGCGCTACTGGTAGTAAGCACTCCAACCCGTGCCCAGCCAATTCCATTCGCATACATCGTGCTTATTGGATCGAGTTGTTTCCATTTTACATCCCAAATTCTTTTGGCTAAATAATCACATGGCACCCCACCGACAATTTTTTGCGGGATAATCGGTGCTGTACTGACAACATTGGATTCACCACTCGTACCAATATTATTGGTTGCGGTTAAAATATAATAATACGTTGTGCCAGTCACAAGACCAGTGTGGATATATGGACTAGTAACATTAAGGATTGCTGTTCCTGTTGCAACACTGACTGCAGGGGACGAAGACCAATATACGTTATAAGAAGTTGCGCCTTGCACACTATCCCAAGTTAACTTCACTTGCTTATATCCAGCAGTTGCTGTAACTGCTGGAGGAGCAGGAGGATTTTCCTGTGTATTGGATGGTGGCGTTGTCCCTCCACCTCCGCCACTACAGGAAATTATCGCAAAGCTGAAAAAAAGGATGAAAATAGCCATAATCTTTATTTGAATCTTCATGTTTCCTCCGAAGCAAAAGAAGCGCGGTCTTGTATGTCAATGCAATCTTTACTACACAATACAAGACGCTATTTTGTTTATTACTGATTGAAGTCTAGCATACATTACAAGAATAACAATCTGTATTCTTTCAGGAAGTTATAATGTTTCTTAATATAGCAAGAAGTTATCACACATTGCAATTGGTTTACTTTTCATCCGGCTGAATCAGCAAGAAAATGATTATAAGAATCAAAAATATCCACAGTGAAATATTTAACATAATATGATCCTTTACAATAGATTCATATATTGGATTTAATCACCGATGATTTGAACAATAATATCCCGATGCCTTTCCCTATTGTCGAAATCGATAAAGACAAT
>Ga0209538_1001500_pt1 | contig 12330 bp, 19 predicted proteins | sample BarGraNGADG00211_2_FD_184492 | JGI IMG/M metagenome (GOLD analysis project Ga0209538, IMG submission 184492) | Arctic peat soil microbial communities from Barrow, Alaska - Barrow Graham LP Ref core NGADG0004-211 (SPAdes) (version 2) | ecosystem: Environmental > Terrestrial > Soil > Wetlands >... | reverse complement strand
TGCCAATGAACGCAATCCCGTTCGCTGCCGCTTGGATAGGCATATAAGCGAATTGTGCCACTCGCTACGCTCCTGGTAGATAATGTCGGGAAACCAGGGTCCAGAAGTCGGCCGATGGCCGGGCATTCCGTAGCCCGGCCATCGGCGGCCCACGCGGCGTCAGCTGCAGCTTCAACCGCCTCTGCCGTTCATCAGTTGGCAGGAATTATGGCCAGGTCTCGGTTAAGTTCAATGGGGAGCGTATTGCAGATCGACGCGGATTGAGACGTAACCCGAGCAATTCATCCTCGCTCGCGACTCAACCATCCATGGCGCGACCCCACATAGCTCACGACGGCTTGTGGGTCTCGTACAGCGCCTCCCTGAAGTAGCCGTTGCTTCCGTACAGCGCGCCGATCGGGTTGTGGGCCAGCACCCTGTCTTTGGCCACGAGGCAAGTCACCGGGGCCTTCGAATGCATGATAAACAGGGAGTCATGGCCCACGCACAGGCCGAAGACGATATTGAAATCCGTCTCGTCACGGTTCAGTACCTTCGCCTGGCCGATAGGGTTACACAACGCCTCAAAACTCCCGGGGTGGACCTTCTGACAATCGGCGATGCCCACCTCCTCCTTCGGGATCGAGCCGGTCTTACAGACCGCCGAGGACACCGCAAAGCCGTTGGCCTTCAGCACGTTGGACAGCAGCTTGGCTTCTTCCCGCAGACCTACGCAGAAAGCTATCCCCAGCTTCTCGTAGCCCATCCGGCGGGCGAACTCCATCGTCTCCTCGACCCTGGTCCAATGCAGGTAACCCTCAGCCTCCACCAGCGCCGACTCTCGCGCCATCCGGCGCAGGGTTGGGTCTGCAAGAGACTCACGAGTGTCGGTCACGTCCCCATCGCGCATGGGGCAATTCTCCGGCGAAGCCTCGACGTGGCCGACCCGGCACACATATACCTTGCACTCAGCGCACGCAGCCATCGGCAAAGGGACCCCCTTCAGTCATTGGTCTGTTCAAGCCGAACAGCCGTGCATCGTGTGGACAACTATCCTCAGTGTGGACAATTATACTCGGGCATATCCATCTGCCGACCGCTCAGCCAACACTTTTGAAAAAGCAGCCGCCAGAGACTCGAAGTCTTTGGACTCGTACTCCTCCACGCGACCGGCGTCACACAGCTTCGCAATGGTGGGGTCCAGCGGCAACTTGGCCAGCAGCGGCGCGGAAGCCGCGCGCGCCAGCTCCTCGCCCCGGCTCGGGCCAAAGAGCTCGTGATGCACCCCCGTATCGGGGCATGCGAAGTAGCTCATGTTCTCCACCACGCCGAGCACCGGCACCTTCATCTGCTCAACCATCTTCACGGCCTTGCGGACCACCATCCCCGCCAGGTCCTGGGGAGAGGATACGACCACGACTCCAGACAGCGGAAGAGCCTGCATCGCCGTCAAGGGCGCATCGGAGGTTCCGGGCGGAAGGTCCACCAGTAGGTAGTCCAGCTCTCCCCAGACCACATCCTTCCAGAACTGCTTGATGGCCCCACCGATGAGCGGCCCGCGCCAGACGACAGGAGCGTCTTCCTGAGCGAGCAGCAGCTTGATGGAAATCACCTCGATCCCGAGGGCAGTGGTGACGGGGAAAATGCCCAGTTCGCTGCCTCCGGCTCTGGCCGTCAGACCGAACATCTTGGGGATGCTTGGCCCGGTGATGTCGGCATCCAGAATCCCGACGCGATTCCCCGCGCGAGCCAGCGCCACGGCCAGCAATCCGGTTACCAGCGACTTACCGACACCCCCCTTGCCGCTCATCACTGCCACCACTTTGCCGACCTTGCTCAACTGCTGGGCGGGCGAGACATCCTCTTCCCCATCGCCTCCCAGAGCCTTAACCCGTTCCTCCGGGGTGAGGGTGCCGAACCGGACCGCCACGCTTTCGACCCCCGAAAGCTTCAAGACTTCCCGCCTGACGTCCGTTTCGATCCGGCTCTTCAGAGGGCAGGCAGGGGTAGTGAGCGCTATGATTACATCAACCCGACCGTCCGCAACCTGGATGTCCTTCACCATCCCCAGCTCCACCAGGTTGCGTTTCAGCTCGGGATCCATCACGGCCTCAAGGGCCTTCCTCACCTGGACGGCATCAGCCATTGTCTGACTATCCCTTCTTCTTGCTACTTCCGTAGTAGTTCGTCTGGGCCTCATGGCCCCACTGCAAGTCTGGGTGCACCTAGGTGCTTCAGCAAGTATCCCGCTGCACCTTTCGAGCTTATGCCCATAATATTCCCGGAAACCACCCCCGTCAAGCCGCGGCCGGTCTCATCGGTCTCTAACGGAGGAACGGCCGACCTCGAAACGCCAGAGCATCGCGGGCCTTGGCTACACAGCAAGGGCGCATCGGGGGCAACTGATCTCTGGGACCAAAGTAGCGCGCATCTCGAATCTCCACGCCGTCCGGTCGCAAGGAGCCCCCTACGACGCGACAGTCGAAGAAGAGGGTGACCGGCTGCACCAGATCGCCATTGGGGTAGGCGAATCCATATTCCGGGTTGGAATAGACGCCGATCATCGCAGCAGGCTCGACCTCCAGCCCGGTCTCCTCCCGAACCTCTCGCACCACCGTGCCGCGGATCCCCTCACCCAACTCCATCGCGCCCCCCGGGAATCCCCAGAGGTTGTTCCCATTGCAGCGCCGCAGCAGCAGTATGCGACCTCCTCCATCACGAAGGCAGGCCGACGCGGAGACGACCAACAGCGGGTCGTGCCCCACCGAATCTCGAAGTCGCGCGATATAGCCAGTCATTCCTGTTTACTGTCATCCAGTTCAGTCCGGAGCTTCTCCCAGATGCGCGCCAACTCATCCCTCAAGTGGCCCTCAAGCTGCTCGGTGACCGCCAGCCCGCGAACCATCGAAGCGGTCACGGAGCTGTCAAAGGGGATGCGACCCACCACCGGAACCCCTCGAAGGTTACAGAGCCTCTCGATCTCATCCGCTCGAGAGGGGTTCAGGTCCCACTTGTTGATCGCCACCAGGGAGCGCACCCCAAAGTGGCTGGTGGTTGCCAGAATCCTCTCCAGGTCGTGGACTCCCGCCACCGTCGGCTCGGTCACCAACAGGGCAAGGCCGGCCCCTGAGCAGGTCGCGATCACGGCACAGCCCATACCCGGCGGGCCATCCACGATCAGGTAGTCGCGACCCTCTTCCTGCGCGAGCTCTCTGGCGCGCTGCTTGACCGCCGTCACCAGCTTGCCCGAGTTCTCCTGAGCTGCGAGAAGATGGGCGTGAACCAGCGGCCCAAAGCGGGTTCCCGACACGAACCAGCTTCCGGCCACCTGATCCTCCATACGGATGGCTTGAGCCGGGCACCGGTAGAGGCAGGCCGAGCACCCCTCGCAGGCGATGGGATCGATCTGGAAGCCCTCGCCGGCTGGCATCACGGCCCCAAAGCGACACACTGCCTGACACATCCCGCAGTCTGTGCACGCTTCCCCGTCTATCACCGCCACCCTGCCGCCGACGAACTCGTGGGTCTCCAGCCTCGTCGGGGAGAGCAGCAACTCCAGGTTGGCCGCGTCCACGTCGGCGTCGGCCATCACGATCCGGGACTCCCTGGAGGCCAGATGGGCCAACGCGGCCGCCACCGTGGTCTTCCCCGTCCCTCCCTTGCCGCTCAGCACGGCCAACTGCTTCACAGCCCCATCTCCGTTCGAAGAGCTTGGTAGAGTGCCAGGAACCGCTCCCTGTACTCGGGCAGCGCCGAGGGGAGTGGAACCCCATCGGAGCTGGCTTCGGCGATACGCCGATCCAGCGGGATGCGCATCAGGATGGGGATCCTCTCCTCCTCGCAGTAGCGCTCCACCCCACGGTCCCCCACGCCGTCCCGATTGACCACCACCCCAACCGGCAGCCCGAGTTCGCCGCGAGCCACGCCGACCGCCATCTTCAAGTCGTGCAGCCCAAACGGGGTGGGTTCGGTGACCATCAGGGCGTAGTCGGCACCCCTGAGGCACTCCACAACGGGACAGGAGGTCCCGGGCGGCGCATCCAGGATCACGAGACCCTCGGACGTGGTCTTCAGCAACCGCCTCTTTAGCTCCCGAATCACGGGCACTGCCATGGCCTCCCCCACGTTCAGGATCCCCTGGGCAAAAGCAATCCCTCCTGCTGTACCCGTCTCGATCGCGCCGGTCGGCCTCAACTCTTCCCCTATGGCAGACTCCGGACAGTTGAAAACGCAGCTACCGCAGCCGTGGCACAGCTCATTGAAAACCAGCACCTCCCGCCCCAGCACCGCAATCGCATGGTAAGCGCATACCTGGGCACAACGCCCGCATCCGCTGCATCTCTCCTGGTCCACCACAGGAGTGAGCACGCCGACCTCCTGATGATCCTGGATGATCGGATTGAGGAAGAGATGGGCGTTGGGTTCTTCTACGTCGCAGTCGAGGAGATGGACAGGAAGTCGGCGAACTCCCCCTGCCTCACCTTTCGATGAGGCAACCGCCACCGCCAGTCCGGTCGCAACCGTGGTCTTTCCCGTCCCCCCCTTGCCGCTGGCTACCGCTACTATCACAAGGACTCCTCCCTGGAGGAACGATCTCGGAGATAGAGCGACCGCCAATCCCGCAGATCCCCGTTGGGCCGATGCAGGTAGTCGTCGATTGCCCTGTGGAGAACTGTGGCGGCCAGGTTGGAGCAGTGCAGCTTCTCCAGGGGAAGTCCACCAAGCTCCGTGGAGATATCGTCGTCGGTGAGCTCCAGAGCCTCCTCAATCAACTTCCCCCTTGCGACGTCGCTGAGAGCACTGCAGGTAGCGATGGCAGCGCCGCAGCCCTGCACCAGGTACTTTATGTCCACAAGCCGGCGATCCTTGACCCGGATGAACATCAGGAACACATCGCCGCAGGATGCATCGCCCAGCCGCCCAATGCCGTCCGCGTTCTCGATGGTCCCGACGTTGTGAGGATCGAAGAAGTGCTCCAGCACCCTTTCGTTGTACTCGGTGGGCATCCATTGACCCCCTCTTCGGTATTGGGAGCGGGAGGGCAGAGGCACCGTCGCCACCGCCCTGCCCAAGAATCTGGCAGCCGGTTGGCCGGCTGCCGATGGTACGAGGCCGGTTAGACGACCGGACCAAGCCCGCGACCGCCTCTTCGGCCCTTCCCCCGACCCCCAATCCCTGCGCCGGGTCCTGGCCTCCTCATCGCGCCCATCCCTGCGCCGGGCCCTGGCCCCCGCATCGTCCCCATCCCGGCATGAGCCGGACCGGTAGCCTCAGTGGCCTGACTGAGCTGTCCGGAGCTGTAGGCATCCACCGCCTGGCGCACCGTGCCGCCGGTGAAGGTGAAAACGGGCACTCCCGCCGCGGCGAAAACCTGGTAGGCATTGGGGCCGACATGGCCAGTGACTACGGCTTTCACATCTCGAACCGCCACCTCCTGGGCAGCCTGGATCCCGGCCCCACCCGCCGCGGCGGCCGCCTGATTGGGAACGGCCTGGAACTCCATGGTGTCGGGATCCACGATGATGTGCACAGGACAGCGCCCAAACATCGGGCTGAAAAGCGAGTCTAGACTGTCTCCCGTAGAGCTAACGGCGATTTTCATTGCACCACCCTCATTTCAATCGATCTCAGCAGTTCTCCCCTCGCATCGGCGTCCCGCACCTTGGGCACATAATCGTCGAGCAGGGAACCCCTTTAACGTGGGGCATGGAATACCCGCACTTGGAGCATCGGCATACGGCTGATCCGCCCTGCCCCCTGCCTCCTCTGCCTGAGAAGGAGAGGATTCTGCTGATCGTCTCTAAACCTTTCCCCTTAACGCTGAACATGGAACCATCTCCGTTTCGACACCCTCCAGAGCTCCGCGAGGTCGATATTACTGGCATATGCCCATAACTACTGCACGCTGGTTGTCAGGGTATGTCAAGGGTTTTTGGGGCAAATTGTGGGCATTTGCTTGAAACTCGCCCCCCCGGCGACCGACGAATGGAGCACTCTGGCGACGAGGTAGAGCGAGACACAGGAGACGAAAGTGACCTGAAGAGACAGATTTTCCAGGGGCAACCATCTGTCGACCTGGGAGCCGGCGTCGTCTCTGACGCCGGCTCCCAGGTCGACAGCCACCAAATGGAGTCGAGGCCTCAGCCGGAGCCGCTTCTCGCCCTCAGGCCGTATCGAGAAGCATCACACGGTCAGCGCATCAATCCCGCGGCTAGTGCAATCGCTCGCTCAGGTTCCGAATCGTGCCGTCGAGGTAGGCGCGAACGGCCTGGTCGATGTCCCCGATATCGGTGATGATCGCCTCAATGCCGTAGCCCTTCAGGCTGTCGCGCGCTCCCAAGCCCATTCCACCGGCCAGCAGCACCTGGCAATCTCCAATGTTGGCCGCCATCTGAGAGTGCTTGTTCTGGGAGCCGGCGTCGTAGCCGTGTGCCCCACCCTGATGCTCGGCGTGGGGCTGATCCCCGAAGGTGTGGTGCCCGACCTTGGACCTGACCTCTCTGTTTAGGACCTTCCCGTCCTCAACCTCTACAACCACGTACAGTTGGGCGCGGCCGAAATGCATGCTAACGCTCTTGCGGTCGTCAGATATTGCCGCGATCTTCATCTCAAACACTCCTCCCGTTTTCTCAGTCCAGTACTCGGCCAAGATCTGTCCTGACTTTACAAGCATATGCCCATAACGACTCTACGCCCCGTCCCAGCTCCTGTCAAGGGCTGATTCCCCGATTCCCTTGACCACGAGCCGAGAACGGCGTACATTACATTATGGGCATATGCCTGTAATCGCTCTCGCAGGGCGGCGGGCCGCTTCGATCTGTCACGACATGGGGGACCAGAAGAAAGGAAGCGCCGGCCAGGCGGAAACGCCCCGGGGCGGGCTGTACAGGGAGACAACGCAGGAGGACCGCGATGGCCACGAATTGCTGCCAAATCGACAACGACTTATGCCCGGGCTGCGGAGCTTGCGTCCGGGCGTGCCCACGAGGAGCCCTCGCTCTCCATGACGGCATTGCCGCGCCGAATATGCAGCTCTGCCGGGGGTGCGGCGCCTGCATCGAGATCTGCCCGGCAGGCGCGATCTCGCTGGTCGCCCCAGCACCCATGGGACTGGCAGGCGGATCGCGGCTACCGGCAGCGAGGAGCGATGGGTACGAGGGTATCCCATTCTCGCGTCAGGACAGGACTATGGCCCCCCGAACTCCCTCGCTCCTGGCCAGCTTCGCCGGATCCCTTGTTCCGGCTGCACTCAGTCTAGCGACCAGTGTCGGTGAAGCGTGGTTGAGCAGGTCGGTGGATCGCGTCGCGGGCGGCACCCCTGTGTCCCGGTCCGGTGGGCCTGGCACCCCACTACGGCGGCGGAGTCGTGGGCGACGGCGCGGCTAGATCCCGGCCCACCAGCCTTCGATCAGCGGTGTCGGCTGATGTTACCATTTAATTCTTGTTGCCTTGACTTCTACCCGTCGCCGCTCTACTATACTGTGAGCATATGCTCATAACAGGAAGGTAGGAGGAGGTATTGGCCGTGCATCTTCGGATCACCACTCTGGTGGAGAACACCGCAACCAAGATGGGCACTCTGGCGGAGCACGGCCTCTCCATGCTGGTGGAGGTGGACGACCTCTGCCTGCTGCTGGACACGGGCCAGACCAACACCGTGGTTCACAACGCCCACGTCCTGGGGGTCGACCTCTCCAGAGTGGAGCATCTGGTGCTCAGCCACGGCCACTCGGACCACAGCGGTGGGCTGATGAAGGTGCTGGCGGAGACCGGGGAGGTGATTGTCCACGGCCACACCGACATTTGGCGGCCTCGCTACGGGACGAGGGGCGGTGGGAAGCCCCGCTTCTCGGGCTTTCCACACGTCCGGGAGCAGTTGGAGTCCATGGGAGCCAGCTTTCACCTCTGCGATGGGCCAGACTGGATCAGCCGGGAGGTGATGACCACCGGCCCGGTTCCCAGGGTCACCCCCTTTGAGAAGCTGGATGCGGACCTGAAGGTGAAGACCCCCACCGGGTGGGAGCAGGACCAGGTTCCAGACGACCAGGCCCTGCTGGTGAAGACCCCAAAGGGGCTGGTGGTGCTATCGGGGTGTGCCCACAGCGGCATCGTGAACACCCTGACCTGGGCCCGCCAGGTGGCGGGAGAGGAGAGGATCTTCGCCGTGCTGGGAGGCACCCACCTGGGCTTCTCTACCGCGGAACAGTTGGCGAAGACCGTGGATGCACTCCATCAGTTTGGCATCGAGAAGCTGGGGGTTTCCCACTGCACGGGGCTTCTGGCGGCATCGCTGCTTGCCAGAGAGTTCGGTAGCCGATTCTTCTTCAACAACGTCGGCACTGTCACGGAGTGGGATCTATAGGTCCCCAACGTCCACTTGTGCTGAGCCGTGTGGGATGGGGATATAGGCGGGAGCAATCGTCCGCAGGATCACATAGAACGCAAGGGGGGACTGTTTCTGTGGAACAACAGGTGATAGTAACCAACCAGGCGCCGGAGCCTATCGGACCTTTCAGCCAGGCCATCCAGGTGGGGCAAACGGTGTACGTTTCTGCACAGATCGGCGTGGACTGCTCTATCGGGAAATTGGTTGCCGAAAACATAGAGGCTCAAACGCACCAGGCGCTGAAGAACCTGGAAGCGGTGCTGCATGCAGCCGGCAGTTCCCTTAAGCAGGTGGTCAAGACAACCGTGTTCCTCACCGACCTGGCCGAGTTCAAAGCAATGAACGCTGTGTACGCTCAGAGCTTTGTAGAGATGCCCCCTGCGCGGTCAACCCTGCAGGTCACCGGCCTGCCGGGGGGCGCAAGAGTGGAGATTGAGGCGGTCGCTTTCGTGCCCTGAGCGCTACGCCATGGGCTCCCGGGGTCCCGATGAGCCGCATCGGGACCCCGCATTGTCCCAGGAGTACCCCAGTGCCATCGCTGCCAACTCGCCGCACCAGGCCATCGCCTCCACCCTCCTGGACGTGTTGTTCCAGGAGCCGGCGTCAGGAATGCTGTCGGCCGCCGGGAGCAGACACCAAATGGGCTTCGACGCATTAGCATGGGCCTCTTCTCGCCCTTATGCCGTAGTGGTACGGCCCGACTTCGAATGGCTCTATGGCACCATATCCTGCCGTCCGAAGGCCACGTTCGATCTCCTGGTACGTCAGTCGCTCGGCTAGCGGCGGCCCCATCTCAGTCTGTTCCTTACGCCACTCCACGACGACGAGGGCGCCCTCGGGCCTCAGAACGCGGGCGATTTCGCCAAGGAGTTGCACCCACTCGGGGATCTCGTGCAGCACACTGGCGACCAGCGCCGCATCGACCGCTGCATCAGCCATCGGCAGCCTGTCTCCAGGTGAAATCAGGCATTCTATGTTGGCCACTCCATCTGCGACCGCCCTCTCACGGAGACGGTCCAACATCTTCGGATCGACGTCCAGTGCGTAGACCCTCCCCGTGGGACCCACCCTCCGGGCAGCAGGCAATGTATAGAAGCCTGGCCCGGACCCCACATCCACGAGAGTCATCCCCAACGCCAAACGAAGCGCATCCAGAACCAACTCCGGGTTCTGCGACCGATATCTCTCCGGCCGGAGAAAACGGTCCGCGTCTCTCGAATCGAACCTCGCCATCCTGTCCACCTTCGTCAGAGCCGTCTCGGCGCACCGGCATGATGCAGGCAACGCGCCACTACCCGCCGCAGCAGCACCTGCCGCCACTGGAGCAGGGAGGCGTCTCACATCGCTCCTCCCTACCACAGCAGGTTGAGCCCTGCGTCCGATGGGCGCTCACCATGCGGGCCGCCGAAGGGAGTCTCTCCATCCGCTCCCCCTGGCAGGAAGGACAACGAACCGGGGTCGATCCGGCCTCCCGCACCAGCAGCTCGACCACCTGGCCGCAATCGGCACACCGATAATCGTAGATTGGCACCTAACCACCTCCTCTGAACCGTCTAGGCTTCCTGGCCATCCTGGCCGCGATCTTGAGCACCCCTTCGAGCAGTGGACTGCGTTGCCGAGAGTCCTCCCTCGCATTGGGGACAGGCGAGCGGGATGCCGGCCAAGAGGAACTGCTCCCATCGATGCCCACAGTGCCGGCAATGGAATCGCATGGGAGCCAACTCATAGTCGCCACCCTCGATGCGCAGCGCCTTCCCCTGAACAAGGCCCTCCGCCACCTTGTGGTGAGCCTCCTCCAGTATTCGCTGGAAGGTCTGCCGCGAGACCCCCATCTCCCGGGCGGCCTCCTCCTGCTCCATCCCCTCCAGATCCTTGAGGCGAAGGGCTTCCAGCTCGTCCACCGAGAGCCTGACCTCCTCCAGCAACCGCATGGGAATGCCCCGGGGCTTGAAGTACGTCACCCCAGGCAGAAACGCCACTCGTCTCGGCTTCCGAGGTCTGACCACGATCTCCCCTTCTAGTTATGAGCATTTGCCCGTATCATGGTAGGACAGTTGTCGATGGATGTCAACGGGCAGGCACGATTATCGCATGCAGGGACAACACTCGGCCGAGCGCCGCTCGCTCACATCGATTGGGCGATCGGCAGCCGGGTCTGGCCGAGTCAATCCGATCGAAAGCGGGGAGAAGAGATGGCCAGAGATCCCGTCTGCGGGATGGAGTGTGACCCCAGGACATCAGAGAAGGTCGAGTACCGAGGAGAGGATTTCTACTTCTGCAACCCGGGCTGCAAGGCCGAATTCGAGAAGAATCCGCAGCAGTACGTCCACCACGCGGGCGAGCATCATGGCGTCCACGGTGAGCATGGGGGGACACACCGGGGCGGGCACCATTAGAGTCGCAGAGGCAGCCGGGGCGGCTTTATGGGCCCGCCCCGGCGCTGCAACCATTCACAGAGAAGGGTTACCTGCCTAATCCATTCCAGTCCCTGCGGCAATGAGCTCGCCTGGTGACGAGGCGCAGTATTGGGCAAAAGAGAGCCGGCCAACTCTCGACTTGCCGCTGCCCAGTGCCCTGTCAGCAACACCGACACTCGGCCATGCCCTCAAGACTAGCCGGCTCTCGCCCGAGACTAGTTCTTGTGAGGCTCGTCGGTGTGGCAGGAGACGCAGTCCTGGAGCACACCTGCCCGCACCGTCTGGCTGCCATCTTTGCCGTGACAGGTCTGGCAACCCACAACCGACTCACGCGGCGCGAACACAGCCTTAAACTGGTTGTCATCCTGGGCGTTCAGCAACAAAACCGCCTTCTTGGCGACTTCGCCGGCCACCCGTGAGCACCTGTCTTTTCGCTCCTGAGACTCAACTGTCACGCCATTCGCCTTGGCCCACTCGGTCACAGAAACGTGGCAAAGGACTGAGCCAGATCCGAGATCTTCGGTGTACCAACCGGTGAGCTCGGTAATCAGCTTGCTGTAGACGGCCGAGTCCTTGTGGACAAGTCCAATGGCGGCACTACCGCCCAACAGCGCCCCGCAATGGGAGCCCCACCCTGCAACGCCCCCCTCGCCGAATCTCATCATGCCGGTAGGAACGGAGGTGTACGGCTGTCCAAGCTCGCTGATGATTGCCTCAAAAGTGGCCTGACAGCACCCATACTGGTAGTAGAACCCTGCTGCCTTTGAATACACCTTCTCGGGGTCCAACTTCTTGTAGGGCCATGGCCACGCGGGAGAATCGGCCGCTTGAGTCGACTGCGAGGCTAGTACGGTGAGCCCCGCCGCCCCCGCAGTCGCCGCCACCGCAATCTTGCCGGCGCCGGCCAGAAAGCCTCTCCGAGACAGGTTCAGCTCTGGTCGAGTCCTGACTTCCTTGTCCATCGTCCCATCTCCTTCCCATTATCACCTTAACACCGCAAACGCACGGCGGGAGGTTGCCATACACCTAAAGTGAACCGACTATTTCACCCAGTCCATCCCCAACGACCGCCCCATATCGATGTACGACGGCGCCAGCGGGTATTCCGGTCGCACCGACAGTCCCAGTGGCAGGCCAGATCCCTCAGCCTTGGAATGCATCAACCCATCCAACACGTCAGGCAGCTGCGCGGATGGAATCGAGACTATCATCTCATCGTCCCGGGCAAGACCTCTGGCACGGTCACCACGGCACGGACAGGTGACCGCCCACTGGCCCGACTGCAGCGTGGGCACGACTGCGTAGACACAGGCCGCATGGCCGGAGAGCTGGCTGCCTACATCCAAACCGTCCAACCAATTCTTCACGATCAGCAACTGTGTCAACTGGGACGGATCGCAGTAGATCATCACGAGATCCGGCTCGAAGGCAGCCGTCTTGGCAGGGGCTGAGACAACGCCAACGCATGCCCCAACTTCCAGCTTCGGCATTGCCCTTGCCCAGGTCCGCCCCGCATCCAGGGTCCTCGCACTCTTGGGAAACCGATTT
>Ga0209538_1001497_pt1 | contig 12332 bp, 4 predicted proteins | sample BarGraNGADG00211_2_FD_184492 | JGI IMG/M metagenome (GOLD analysis project Ga0209538, IMG submission 184492) | Arctic peat soil microbial communities from Barrow, Alaska - Barrow Graham LP Ref core NGADG0004-211 (SPAdes) (version 2) | ecosystem: Environmental > Terrestrial > Soil > Wetlands >... | reverse complement strand
GTCGGAGCACGGCCTCTGGCTGGGGTACGAGACCGACCCGACCATGATCACGGGCGCCGCCCGCTACCGGCTCGCGTCACGGGTGGTGACATCGGCCGCCGGTCCGTTCGAGGAGCTGTCCCGGCTGCGGCCCGAATCGGTCACCGAGCGCGTCCTGGCGCTCGACTCGCAGCTGCAGTCGCACCTCGTCGAGGACGCGGCCCTCGACGAGCAGGCGCGCGCGTTCGTGCTCGAGCTGGCCGACGCCCCCACATGGCGCGGCAACGTGTACCAGTCCGTGAAGCGCGCCGAGGCGGCAGTACGGGAGCGGCTCGAGCTGGCATCGCTCGTCCGGTCGTACTCCGAGCTCAAACGCCGCCTCGGATACGTCGAGTTCTCCGACCAGATGGCGTCGGCGGCGCGGATCGCGACCCGCGTGCCGCAGGTGGCGCAGCAGCTGCGCGACCAGTACCAGGTTGTGCTGCTCGACGAGTACCAGGACACGTCGGCCGCGCAGGCGCTGCTGCTCAAGGGGTTGTTCTCCGGTTCGACCCCCGAGGACGGGCAGAGCCACTCCGTCACGGCCGTGGGCGACCCGTTCCAGGCCATCTACGGCTGGCGCGGGGCCGCGGCGAGCAACATCCTGGCGTTCCCCACCGACTTCCCGCTGTCGGACGGGCGCCCGGCCACCGTGCTGCCGCTGACGATCAACCGCCGCAGCGGACCGCGCATCCTCGACGTCGCCAACGAGTTGGCGGAGCCGCTGCGCGCCGACCAGACGATCGCGTACGACCTGGGGCGAACGCTTCTCCGCGCCCCGGACGGCACGGCGCCTGGTCAGGTGGAGACCCGCGCCTTCTCGACCTGGCCCGAGGAGGTCTCCTGGGTCGTGGACCGGATCGTCGCCGCCCACGAGTCCGAGGTCGCTGCGTGGAACCAGACGGCCGTGCTGGCGCGACGCAACGCGGACATCGGCGCGATCTACTCGGCGCTCCTCGACCGGGACGTACCGGCGGAGATCGTGGGGCTCGGGGGCCTGCTCACGCTGCCGGAGGTCGCGGATGTCGTCAGCACGTTGCGGCTCATCGACAACGTGGCGGCCAACCCCGACCTCGTACGGCTGCTCACCGGGCCTCGCTGGGCCATCGGTGTGGGGGATCTCGAGCTGCTGGGTCGCCGGGCCAAAGAGCTGGCGCACGCTCGAGCGCCCTGGGACGATGCCGACGGGAGCCTCGAGGCCGACCTGGAGGCGGCGGTGGCGGACACCGACCCCAGCGAGTCCGTCTCGCTGGCCGAGGCCCTGACCGATCTCGGGGAGACGCCGGTCTCGCCCGAGGCGTGCGGACGTTTCGCGGCGCTGGGGACAGAGCTGGCGATGCTGCGCCGGCACGCGACGGAGCCGGTCGGCGATCTCGTGAGGCGGGTGGTGTCGACGTTGGGCGTCGAGGTCGAGCTCGTGGCGGCTCGTGGCCCGGGCGCCACTGCCCAGCTCGGCGCGTTCTTGGACGCCGTGGCGGATTTCACCTCCGTCGACTCGGACGCAACCGTCCGAGGCCTGCTCGGTTACCTCGACGCCGAGCTCGAGCACGGCACCGGGCTGGATCAGGCGCTTCCCAGCCGCGCCGACTCCGTGAAGCTGCTGACCATCCACAGGGCGAAGGGCCTCGAGTGGGACATGGTCGTGCTGCCGGCGCTGTGCGACAAGATCTTCCCCTCGGACCGGGTCACCGACAACTGGGTACGGGCCGCGCACGCGCTTCCCGCCGAGTTGCGCGGCGACGCGGGGTCGATCGCGCAGCTGGGCGAGGCGAGCGATGCCGGGTTCAAGGCGTACGACGAAGCGCTGCGGGCGGAGAACCGGCGCTCGGAGGACCGCCTGGCGTACGTGGCCGTCACCCGGGCGCGCCACCTGCTCGTTGCGTCGACCCACGCGTGGCGCGGAGGGGATGTACGGCGACGAGCGCCCAGCCCGTACTTCCTCACGCTCGGCGGCGACGCTACTCCTGCCTACGAGGACGCCACGAACCCGCTCAGCATCGCGACCGAGGCCGTGCCATGGCCGGCGCCCGCCGATCCGGATCTGGCGAGCTGGCGGCGTGCCGCGGCGGCGATGGTGAGCCGATTGCGGCAGGGGTCGATTGAGGCTGAGACGTCACGACGCGAGGTCTCCAGCCTCATCGCTGTGGCGCCGGATGAGGTGGCGACCCGGCTGGCGGCGTGGGAGACCGACGCCACAGCGTTGCTCGACGAGTCCCGACGTCAGCGCATCCGTGTCGTCGACGTGCAGCTGCCTGATTCACTGACGGCGTCCGAGGTGATGCTGGGTGTGTCGGATCCGGACGACCTCGCGGCGCGGCTCGCTCGCCCGATGCCAAGGCCGCCGTCGCGGTCGGGCAGGTTCGGCACCCGGTTCCACGAATGGGTCCTCCGGCACTTCGCCTCACCGACGCTCATCGATCCGGACGAGCTGCTGGAGGTCGAGGACGACACCCCCGACGCGGAGCTGCGCGAGATGTGCCGCGCGTTCGCCGAGGGACGCTTCGGGGAGGTACTTCCGGCGGTATGCGAGTTCCCGTTCTCGCTGCTGGTGGGTACCGAGGTGGTGCGTGGCCGAATCGACGCGGCGTACGGGCATAGCCCCGTCACGCCGGTCGGGTACGACGCGCTGGTCGTCGACTGGAAGACCGGATCGTCGCCGCCGGACCCGTTGCAGCTCGCGCTGTACCGGCTGGCGTGGGCGGAGCTGAACGACATGGACGTGTCGCGCGTGGCTGCTGGCTTCTACCACGTCCGCGATGACCGGCTTGATCTGGTCGCGGATCTGCCCGGCCGCGAAGGCATCGAGGCGCTGGTCTCCGGTCTCGGCCGCTGAACCTCAGTTGCCGGGGCCTGTTCGATCCTGTAGGCACTCGGTATGGCCTTCTGGACTGACGCAAGCGTGATCGACCGGCTCGACGGGATCCGGCGCGATGCTGCCGCGGTCGCTGGGTTGTGGCCCGGTGCCGCAGTGATGGGTATCGACGACAAGGGCCGCATCGCCATGAGCGGGGTCGACGTACCGGACCCCTGGGGGCTCTCGACCGACGTCGTACTGGGGCGACGCTCCGCGTCAGCGGACTCCGAGCCGTCTGCGCGGCTGCTGCTGGCCGAGGCTGAGGGCGAGTACGACCCTGAGCGCCATTGGCTGCTCGGACGTGACGGCGATCGGTTGGTGTTCGCGACCCCCACGGCCGAGGTGGCGACGGGGTACACGCTGCGTGAGGCAGGGCCGCTGCTGCCCGTGGCTGAGGCTGAGCTGGTGGCCACGGGGGCCGCGCTGGCCGCGTGGCATCGCGCGGAGGCGTACTGCCCCAACTGTGGGACCGGCACGAGGGTTGCCAGCGCTGGCGCTGCGCGGTGGTGCCCCTCGTGTGAGCGTGATCGTTTCCCGCGGACGGATCCCGCGATCATCGTGGCGATCACCGACGCTGACGACCGGCTCCTGCTCGCGCGGCAAGGAGTGTGGGCCGCCGGTCGGCACTCCGTCTTGGCGGGCTTCGTCGAAGCCGGGGAGTCGCTGGAGCAGACAGTGCACCGCGAGGTGTTCGAGGAGTCCGGCCTCACGGTCGGCGAGGTGACGTACTTCGGCAGTCAGCCCTGGCCGTTCCCGCGCTCGATCATGCTCGGGTTCCGTGCCCGCGCGGTGACGACCGAGATCAGCGTCGATGGCGAGGAGATCGTCTCCGCCCGCTGGTTCAGGCGCGACGAACTGCTGGCGGAGGTCGAGCTCGGTTCGATCATCCTCCCCGGCGAAGCCTCCATCGCCTTCCGCCTCATCCGGAACTGGCTGGAGAGTCCAAGGACCTGACGGGTATCACGCCTCGTACAGGCGGGAGCGCAGGCCGGAGGCTCGGAGGGCACGCGTGCTGATGGCCTGGCGGACGGCATCGGGGTGGGCGATGAGCGTGACCTGCTCGCTCGCCCGGGTGACGGCTGTGTAGAGCAACTCTCGCGTGAGCAGGGGAGAGGGCACCATCGGGAGCACGATCGTCACCGCCTCGAACTGGCTGCCCTGCGCCTTGTGGACGGTCATCGCGTGGAGCGTTGACACGTCCTCCAGCTGAGCGGGCGCGAGCAGGAGCGACGGGATCGTGTCAAAAGCGGCCCGAGGCCCCTGAGGTGTGGCGACGATAATGCCCGCGTCACCGTTGGAGACACCCAGGTCGGGATCGTTGCGGGTGACGAGCAGCGGGCGGCCGACGTACCACTCGCCGCCCGCGCTGTAGCCCGGCATCGCCTGGCTCAGCCACAGGCCGACCTGCCGACCCCAAGCTGCGGCGCCGTACGGGCCGGTGCGGTGCGCGCAGAGCAGGCGGTGGTACGACAGCGCGGCGAGAGCACCATTGATGTCGCCTGCCCGGGCCGCGGTCGCAGCCCGGACGCCTGCCTCGACGGCCGTCACCTGCGTCCTCGCGAGGTCCGGGGCTGAGACGTGGCCGGCGTCGTCGAGGACCACCATCCGTACAGCTGGGTCGGGACCGCGGAGCACCGCCGTCGCCGCATCGGCGTCCCCTTCCCGGATCGCCTGCGCAAGCTGCTCGATCGCACCCTCGTACCGCCACGTGTGACGCAACCGCACCAGCGGCAGCGGTGGGGGAGCGGCTTCGGTGGGAGGCTCCTCGACTGCGGCCGCGATGTCGGCCAGTACAGCCCCCGCCTCGACGGGCGCCAGCTGCTCGGGGTCCCCGACGAGTACCAGCCGGGCGTCGCTGCGAATCGCCGGCAGAAGCCGCGCCATCATCGACAACGGCACCATCGACAGCTCGTCGACGACCACGACGTCCGCCGGTAGCGGGTTCTCGGCGGTGTGGATGTAGCGGCGTCCCGGCTGCCAGCCGAGGAGACGGTGCAGCGTGAACGCCCGCGCCGCCACGATCGCCGCCCGGTCGGCGTCGCTCACGGGAAGCTCCGCCACCACCTTGCGTACGGACTCCTGCAGTCGCGCGGCCGCTCGTCCTGAGGGTGCCGCCAACGCGACGACGGGCGGCCTGCCCAATTCCGCGGCGACAAGGGCTAATGCTCGAGCGACCGTCGTCGTCTTGCCGGTGCCCGGCCCTCCCGCCAGCACCGTCAACCACGACTTCGCCACGGTCACCGCAGCCAGGCGCTGCAGGTTCGGCTCCCCGGCCAGCAGCACATCGCCTGCGGACAGCTCGTCGGCCAGACGCTCGACGCGGGCGTCGTCGACCACCGGGGGTGTCCGGGTGCCACGGCGGAGCAGCTCGGTACGCACCAGCTCCTGGTCGGCCCAGTACCGCTCCAGGTAGAGCCGGCCGCCCACCCAGCGCAACGGGCGAAGACCCAGCTCCTCGTCACCCACGGTGACGAGCGAGCTCGTAGACAGCACCGCGTGCCACTCGGTCGGGCTCGGCCAGGGAAGAGGATCGGTCGGCGGCGCCTCGAGCGAGGCCAGCACGTCTTCGACAACCGACTCGATGACCACACACACGGCGCCGAGGCGCAGCGCGCGGACAGCCAAAGCCAGACCGAGCGTGGCCACGTGCGACACCTCGCCGTACAGGAAAGCCACCCTCCGAGCCACCTGCACGTCGGCGACCTCCAGCACCCCCGCCTCGGCGAACGGCGTCAGCAGACCGGTGGCCGCGATCGACACGTACCGCTCGGCGGTCATCGGGCACCCGCCAGCACGTCAGACAGCGCCAGCACGACGCCGGTCGGTGGGCGCCAGGAGAACACGCCGCACGGCATGCCGTCGATCACGGGCGTGTCCGGCCCAGCCATCCCTCGGACGAACAGGTAGAGCATCCCGCCGAGATGCCGATCCGGGTCGTACGACGGCTGCCGCCACCGCAGGAAACGGTGCAGCGCGACGCTGTACAGCAGCGCCTGCAACGGATAGTGGGCGTCCATCATCGCCTCGGCCATCGACGCCGGCGTGTAGTTGCGCAGCAGGAGTGGGCTGCCAGGCGGCCCGAGCCGGTTCGTCTTGTAGTCGATGATGAGGAAGCGCCCGCCGACCCGCAGGGCCACGTCGATGCTGCCCGTGAGGAACCCGCGCAGCGTGCTCTGGTCGACCGGCGCCCGTCTCAAGCGTTCGCCGTAGTCGCGCAGGGGATCGTCATCCCCGAGCCACGCGTCGAGGGTGTCGGCGATGGACTGTACGGTCGCGCCCCCATCCCGGTTCCCCAGCGGCAGCTCGAAATCGAGCTCGGCGAGGCGGTCCCGCGCCGGGATGTCGCTGAGTGTCAGCCCGTCTGCGAGCGGCCCGAGCGGCGTCGCCAGCACTGGCAGCAGCCCGGCCACCAGGTCGCTCTCCGTCACGCCCGGTACGGGCAGGCGGGCGGCCTCCGCGGTGACGATCCTCGCGAGGTCGTCAGCCGGCGTCGGCGAGTGCGGGTCGAATGTCTCGAAGACCACGTGGACCAGGCTGCCGAACGCGACCCCGCCGGGTAGCTCGGCCATTGGCGACGGCGTGTCGAGCGCGGGGTCAGCCGCCGCATCGGTCGTGAGAGGCACGGGAGCCGAGTCATCGGAGCCCTCGGGCGAGAGGTCTGCCGGAGTCGGTGGCTCGTCGACCAGCAGCGGGCTCTCCGCGGCAAAGATGCCGTGCGCCGAGGCGGTGATCGCCGAGTACGACGTCCGCCGCCAGCCGGTGTCCACCGTACGAGTCAGCACCAGCGGCTCGATCTCTGCAGACGTCCGGACGGTACGGGCCGGTGCAGGACGATCGCGGCCGGCAAACTCTTCGATCACGATGTCCGCGCCAGCCAGTCGGGCAGCGAGGTCCAGGTCGCCGCGGACCTCTACCCGCGCAGGTACACAGGGGCCCGGCTTGCGGAACAGCACGCGCTGTAGCGGCGTTTGGGCCGTCCGATCGGTGCGCCCCCACCACGCGGTGACATGGCACTTGGCCCGGGTGAGCGCCACGTACAACGCCCTCAAACCCTCGCCGTCCTCTTCGGCCCTCATGGCCTGCTCCCGCTCCTGACGTCCGGGCTCGGCGTTACCACCGATGTCCAGCACACGTACGGACCGGCCGTCGCGCTGCTCGTGCAGCTGGAGTGGCTTGTCGTTGACGCTCGGCACGTACCGGGTCGCTAGCTCTGGCAGGTACACCACGGCGAACTCCAAGCCCTTCGCCTGGTGCACCGTGAGGATCCGTACGGCCGCGTCGTCGGTCTCCAGTCGGCGTGACCTGTCGTCGCCTCGATGTGCCGATCCGTGAGCCTCCAACTCGAGCCAGGCGGCAAGCCCGGGCGGAGTGGCACCGGACCTGAGCTGCTCGGCTTGAAGGAGCTCGGCCACGTGACGCAGGTCCGTGAGTCGCCGGTCGCCGTCCGGGAGCTGGACCACCCGAGCCGCCAGCCCTTCCGCGAGCAGGACCTGCATCAACCCTGCGACGCCGTCGCTGCGGAGCAGGCGTCCCCAGCGCCTGATCTGGCCGGTGAGCCCGGCAATCCCGTCCTCGTCGGCGTCAATGAGGTCGTTGAGCGTCCAGCCCACGAGGTCTGTGAGCGCGGCCACCCGTACCGCTGCCTGCCTCGGTCTGTCGATGGCGAGTAGGAGCTTGCGCCAGTCTTCGGCCGCCGGGGACGTCAGCACGCTGAGAACGCCCGTGAAGACCGCAGGGATCTGGGCCCTCGCCAGCTGCGCGTGGATGTTGCGTCCTCGCCGGTTGCTCGTCACGATCACGGCGACGTCGTCGGCGCGCAACGGACGGTCCATACCAGGCCTCACGAGGCGCGCTCCCGACGCCAGGAGCCGCCCGATGTCATCGGTGAGGTCGGCGTCGACGGCCCGCGAGTGGTTCGACGACCGGATGTTGGCCCCCGGCTGGACCCTCAGGCGCATGGCATGCCGCCACGAACCGTTGACCTCCAACCGCAGGGCGTCAGCGAGGCTCTCAACGGGGCCCACCGTGATCTCAGGCGCGCCGAGCTGGGCGCCAGCGAACACCGCGTGCACAGCGTGGACGAGGGCCGGCGTGGTGCGGCGATTCACGCCGAGGTCCTGGGCCTGGTGGTCTCGCACCGCGTCGAGGTACGCGTGCACTCCCGCACCACGGAACCCATAGATCGACTGCTTCGGGTCAGCGATGAGCACGACCGTGGCGTACCCCACGAACGACTCGCGCAGGATCTCCCACTGGACCGGGTCCGTGTCCTGGAACTCGTCGACCAGAACCAGCGGGAACCGGTGGCGCACACGCTCCCGCGCATCGGCGCCCACCACCGGATGCCGCAGCGCATCGAGCAGCCGGGTCTGCATGTCGTCGAACGTGTACAGGCCGACCTGGCGCTTTCTCCGTTCGACCCTGGCCCTCACCGCCTCCGCGAACGATCGCCGCTCCTCACCACGAGCGGTAGCGCCAACCGTCGGGACCAGCGGGAGGTACGGGTTGTCGACGGCCGCCTTGCCGATCCGCCGGGCGGTCGGGTAGTCGAACGGGACACCGTCGGTCCTCGCGTACCGGGCGAGGTATTCGTCGTTGACGGCCTGCTCGACGAGGTCGTCCACGTTCTCGACGGCGATGGCCTCCGGGTCATGGTCGGCCAGGACCCCCAGCTCGGCGAGCATGCGGTCGCAGAACTGGTGGGTCGTACAGATCATCGCCGCGTCGAAGCCCACCAGCGCGGAAGCGATCCTGCTCTTCGCCTTGTCCACCGGCGTGTTGGCCATGACGGCCCGCCACGCCGGGTCGTCGGACTTCACGTTCGCAGCCGCGAGATCGAGCGCCTCCGCCAGCTGGGCGAGGCGCTGCCTGACCCTCGACCGCAGCTCCCTGGTCGAGGCGCTGGAGAACGTGATGACCATGAGCTGGTCGAGGCTCACGACGCCTTCGGCGATGGCCCGGGCCGCAAGGGTGGCGACCGCGTGCGTCTTGCCGGTGCCGGCACTGGCCTGGAGGATGACCGTCTCGCCGAGCGGGAGCGGCCCTCCGAGATCGAAGGCGGTCATCGCAGCGCCTCCAGCAACGGGCCGTACGTCTCCTGCGCGAGCAGCCGCAGCCCGCCGTGGGACGTGGCCGCGTCCTCCACGGCCGCGAGATCCTCGAAGAACAGCAGCCAGGTGGCGTCGACGTCGAAGCTCCACAGCTTGCGGAGGCGTTCGTCGTCGACGAGGCCATGGGGGTCAGCGAGCTCGTACCCGACCCGTGGCGGCAAGGGGAGTGGCTGGTCCCAGCCTTCGAGCATCAGCCCGACGAGATGGTCTAGCTGCGTGGCCGCGGCCTCCGGCGAGACGGAGGACAGCGTCGCCACACGCCGCGCCGAGCACACCACCGACTTCCAGTCGCCCGGCTTCGCGGCGCTGAGCAGGAGAAGCCTGAGCCACGGTTCCACGAGGCGCTTGTCCGACGGTTTCGAGGTCGTCGCCTCGACCACCGTGTCCCCGCGCACCGGGACGCGGCCGGTGATCCGGAGGCCGCTGGGCAGGTCCACCGAGAGATCGAGGTGTTCGAGAGGCCGGGACAGGTACGGGCGGAGGTTGTCCAGTACGTCGCCGACGCGGGAGGTGGCTGTCGCGAGGGCCTCATTGCCACGGGCGTTCGGAGGGAGATGCCCACGACGGAGCTCCGCCTGCACGATCGTGCCGGGAGGGTGGCCGGCCATGGCGAGCTGCAGCAGGCGGTTCTCCAGATCCCACGAGGAGAGGGAGTCGAGCTGGACGGGAATCTCGGTCGGGGCGGCCCTGCGCCCCTCGTCGGCGTCGGTGTCGATCTCGCTCCGCGTAATCCCGTACCAGGAGCCAACCCTGCGCCTCAGGAACTCCCGGGCAGGGTGCCTGAGGAAACCGATCACCTCGGCGAGCGTCACGAGGGTCGGCCGTTCGACGGGACCGACGCCGACGGTGTCGAAGCGGTCGCGAGCGGTCATGCGAGGGGAGTTCAGCAGGGCGCGCCGCGCTTCCACCGCACACCTGTCGTACGTGGGCTCGGCGCCGATCTCGTACGGCTGCAGCGCGTGCTCGACGACGACCGATTCCCTGCCCACCCCCAGCCCACGCAGGGCTTCCAGGAGGTCGATGATCGGGGCCGACAGCGGGAGCGGCTCGTTGGTGCGCTGGTCGCGGCCGGCGCCGACGATGATGAAACCGTCCTGAGCCGCCATGAGGGCGTCGAGGAAGAGCTGCCGGTCGTCGAGCGAAGAATGGGGGTCCTCGGGGTTCGCCGCGCGCTCGAGCAGATCGTCACCCGAGCGGTGCGAGGCGCGGGGGAAGGATGCCTCGTCGAGGCCGACGAGACAAACGACCCGGTGGGGTACGTGCCGCAGAGCCTCCAAGGTCGTCACGGTGAGGTTCCCCGTGAGCAGCGTCGACCGGGGCGGATGGGCGCTCAGCCAGTCGGCGACGAGGTGGCGCATGTCGCCCAGCCCGATCATCGGCGCGTCCGGACCAGAGGCGGTCGCCAGATCGCTCAGGAGCACCTGGGCGTGGCCGAGCTGCCATGCGTCGTCGGTGGACACGTCGACCAGTCTGGCGAGGAGCTCCCGGAACCGCGCCACCCAGTCGACGGGTGTGGCCGGCTCGCTGAAGGAGGTGACCGCCAGCCTGACCACCGAATAGATCTCCGAGATGGCCCCGACCAGGTCGAGGTCACTGGAGTCGACCATGTCGAGCGGGAGTACGGACGACACGTACGTGAGGTCGCGTTCCGAGACTGCCACCCCGAGCACGAGCCGGTTCAGCCCGGCCAGCCAGGTGTTCTGGTTGATGCCTTCCAGCCCGAAGGCTACCCGGGAGGCCGGATCGATGCCCCAGCGCACGCCGGCACGTTCCAGCAGCTCGCCGAGGGTCTCGAGGCGCTCGTCGTCGAACCGGAACCTGCGCGCGACGGGCGGGCAGGCGCACAGGGCGAGAAGGTCGCCGAGCTCGGCGCGCGAGGTGGCGAGGCCGAGCAGGCGCCACAGGACGTCGAGCACGGGGTTCGTGCGTGCCGCGGACGGGTCGGTCACCCGCACGCGCAGCAGGCTGACTGGGTGCGCGTTCGTGCCGAGCCCCTCCGCGTCGAGCATGCACATCGCCCTGACGAGCGGGGCCACGTCGGCGAGCTGTGGAGTGCAGACGACGACGTCACGGGGCTCCAGGTCCCGATGGGTCTCGAACAGGTCGCAGAGGACGTCGCGCAGGACCTCGACCTGGCGGTCGAGACCGTGGCTGAGGTGGACCCTGATCGTGTCGTCCCCGACCGGCGGGGTGTCGGGCACCCACGCGGGCGTCCGGATCTGTTGCTGGAGCTGTGCGAGGAGCGTTCGGGGGTGGGTCACGGGGAAGGTCATCACCTCCGGTGCGTTGCCCCGGGTCAGTGTCCCGAGCGCCGCGTCGCCCGCCACGCCGAGCCGGCGCGTGAGCAGGTGCCCGCCCGCGACCGACGCCACCGGCCACCACACGGTGACGTCGCGGGACTCGCCCAGAGCCGACAGCAGGGCGCGCTCGCCGGGTGAGAGCCTCTCCGGCGCCCACAGCGACACCCGGCTCGGCAGGGCGGTCGAGGCCGGGTCCTGGCGCAGATGGTCAGCCGCCTGTGCGGTGCGCTGCCACGGGGTGGGCCTGCCGACGAGGTCGACGAGCAGAGCCCACAGGTGCTGCTGCCAGGAGTCGCTCCCCGGAGCAGGGGTCGTGAGCAGCTCGGGTCGCCACCTCGCGTACCGGCCGAAGAGGTCGCAGAAGCGTCGCGCCGCTCCGTACCGCCTCCCAGGTCGTTCGCTGTCGGAAAGGTGGACGGCGACGTCGCGGAACCACGGCTCGTTCGCCGCGATCTCGAAAGCTCGGAGCATCGTCCACGCGAGGCGGTCCGTCGCCCAGGGGTCGTCGTCAGGGCCAAGGCCGAGCACTTCATGCTCCAGGTCGCGCAGCAACCTCGTCGGCGTCGGGAGCTCGATGCGGGCGGCGACCCCATCCGTACGGCCGGGCGTGACGCCGAGGACCGTGCCGAGACGCTGCAGCAGCCACCGCCCTTGCCCCTGCGTAGGCACCGCGACGAGGTCAGGCTCGAAGGGGTCGTCGCGGGGCGCGGCAAGGTCCGCGGCGAGAGCGGCCACGAGCACGTCGGGCTGGTCCCCGACCCTCAGATGCAGGCCACTCATGCGCCTCACCCTAGAGGGCGGCTCGGACAGATTGCGGACGGGCGCGCAGTGTCCCTCGCCCGCGGTGGGAAAGCGCTTGGCAGGCACGGCGCGGCATGTAGGGTCGAGGGGCCAAGGTCGGTCTACGAGGTCACGACCGAAAGCGGTGGACGAGGGGGCAGGCATGCCGAAGGGATCCGTGTTCGAGGACGGGGCGTTCGAGTACGTCGACAGGTTCAGTGGGTGCCGGGTGCGCCGTCTCACGCACTACCTGGGTCATTCCAGTCACCT
>Ga0209538_1001495_pt1 | contig 12336 bp, 13 predicted proteins | sample BarGraNGADG00211_2_FD_184492 | JGI IMG/M metagenome (GOLD analysis project Ga0209538, IMG submission 184492) | Arctic peat soil microbial communities from Barrow, Alaska - Barrow Graham LP Ref core NGADG0004-211 (SPAdes) (version 2) | ecosystem: Environmental > Terrestrial > Soil > Wetlands >... | reverse complement strand
CTTCGATACATAGCGATTATTGAAAAAAGGATTTTGGTTGTGCGGATTAAAACAGTATTAAAAATTATATGAAGTTTGGGACTTTTCCGACATTATCAAGTTAATTCCATTATCGTTTAATACAAATCGAAACAGAAAAATTGACACATCATTCCCGGCTAAGTTTTTCAAATTATTCATTTCGTTGAAGCATCCTGAATCAAAATACTTTCGTATCCTTGAACAAATTAAACCATCCCATATTCATTTTGCGACCAATTTTAGATTCTCCTTTGCATTTTTTTGTTCTGGATTATTTTTCAGGCTGGTTTTCCATGCCTCAATAGCCTCATCCCGTCTATTGACTGCCAACAGACTGCATCCAAGATTCAGATATGTGTCAGATATCTCCATTTTTTCGTTTTCTGAAAAGAATTTCAAAGCTGCCTCATACATATAAATTGCTTTTTCAAATTCCCCTTTCGTATTATGGACGTACCCAAGAAAATACAATGCCATGGGATAGTTGGGATTTAACATTAAAACCTGATTTAGCCTGTTCTCTGCCTCGATAAGCTTCCCCTCGATACAAAAGACGTTGGCATGCAGAGCCATTATTTCAACATCGTTAGGACTTAACTGCAAGAGTTTCTCAAACATATCTTTGGCAGCTTTATACCGATGTTCAAGAATATATTTTGAAGCTAACCATATCCCCATTGTCCTGGTATTTTCAATTTCCTCGAATATGTTCTTTATCATTTCAGGGGTTGGCATATCGCCATAGAATAATATGAATTGATATAATTCTTTTCCTGTCATCTCCTTACTCACTTTCGCTCCGCGCTATCCAACCGCTTTTATCCTCTCTGATCCAACAGAATTATTCCCAATAATGGAAGTGAAAAATATGAATAATCCCGTTGATCCACGCAAAATCCCACTTTTCATAGAGCGATTAGCAAAGGCCGGATACATTTTGGATGTTGAATGTTCAAAAAAAGAGATCAAAATAAAATACAACAGGAGTGCTTCCAAATATACGACTATCCCGTTTGGCCAGACCAGACTAACTGATTTTCAAAGGAGGGATTTACATGGGCAGGACTGTTCCAAGCTTTCGCATGCTGCTTGAAGGAATAATAGAAGAACTTTCAGCATACAGAAGGGCATTGAGGGGAGAGGACAGAAATGCTTTTGATAGCCTCATGAATATGGCAAGGCAGCATGCTTCATCATGTACGGTTGTGCCTCTTCTTGATCCGATGGAGGCTATGTTCTTGTCGATACTGCTGGAGCAGCAGAAAGAGATCAGTTCGCTGAGGGGAGCGCTACCTACCGATGGAAGAACAATTATTTCGAATACTTCAAAAGAGCATCTGCAAGAAAGGACTCCAATCTGATCTGGCAAAGTCCCGACCAGTTCAAGCGTAACTACACTCCCCTCCTTTTTTAAAAAAAAGGAATGAATTTACCTGAAGTAAATTCAATATTGCATATTTCTTTATCAGATCTTCTCCAGTCGCACATTATCAATGTAGTATCTATCTCCTGCCTCCGCAAATGGTGCAAGCCAGAATCGTAAACGTCCATCGGTTACCACACCTGCGAAACCGGTTGTATCAAATTCAATCGTAAAGAACTGCCAGCTAGTGCCAAGATTTGCCTTAAATCCCAAACCGTAGTTGGTATATGGTGAACCATCTTTATGAAGAATCACCGACAGATCATGTCCAGTCGTCGAATATGCTGAAAAATTCAGCCGATAGCATGTGTTTTGTTCGAGTGATAACCCTGTTTGATATAATTGGATATTCGTACCGACGCTCTTCAAAGCGATCTTAGCAGCTTTTGTCCCCTCGTAGCCGGGAGAATTTGCAGTGAAAGTACCTGAGCCGTTCGTGTAGAATGTCCAATTAGCAGTTCCGTTTTCAAAACCGGGGTTCATAAGGCCTCCGGCTGGTTGTAAATCTGAAAGAGTTCCCAGGAACACTACTATAGCATCCTCCTCAGCAGATGACAATCCAAGATTTCCCAATTCTTTTGTATTCATGTTCAGGGCTATTTCAGGCATTGGCCAGCAATCTACTCCAGGATTATTAACCCGTGAACCACAAACAGGGAGAACATCCCTTGTATTATAGAAATGGACAATTGATTTAAGACTCTTGAAATATCCATTGTGTCCATAGGCTTTTACGAAATCAGGAGACGGTCTCTTGTCTACATTGCGAAGAGTTGGGACTTTTTCCTTGCCAAGTTCTGATCGCGCCACATTGAAATATAATGGATCCGCAGATAGGAATCCTCCCAATCCTGTATCAATCCATCCGGCGCCCAGAGGATTATACGTCTGCGAGATAGTGTAGAAAGGATTCTCTGTATTTTTCGGGATGCCAAGATTATCGTATGAATAGTTTGTAAACAAAGGTTTTGCACCTTTACTCACATGGCATTTATCGCATTTTCCTTTTGTATTGAATAGCGTCAACCCTTCTTTCTCCTGCCTGGTCAATGTTGCAGTTCCTGCAAGATATTGATCATATTTGGAAGTAAATGAACTTACTTCAGTCGATCTCTCGTATGCTGCGATAGCCCTACCGATACAGTCATATCTGTCAGAAACAGGAACAGTATTATCTCCGCAAATTTGTGTGAAAAGACTGGTATAGCTCGATGCTTCTACTTTAGAAACAACAGCATCCAGATTGGCAAGATTTTGCTCCAGGGGATTCAAAAATGGCCCAAGTGCCTGTTCAGCCAGAGGATCTCCCAATCTCCAGCCTGTTGCCCTGCCATCCCAGAACATGCCACCTATCCATATTTTCCCGGACATGGCCAAAATTGGACTTGCGCCTGCATATGCAGCAGCAGGTGGTTTTCGATTTCCAAAGCGTTTATCCGTTACTGTATTTGCAGCACCGGGATACACTGCTCCATGAGCATTTATTGCAGAATCAGGACCAGTATATCCTGTAGATGGAGCATGACATTCGGCACATTCCTGCCCCGGGGGATTTGAAAGATCTTGATCAAAAAACAAATTTTTTCCCAATTGTTCCTGTGGAGTCAATGCTGTTACTGTCATAGTTCCTGAAGCAGCCAATAACAAAACTGCTACGCATATCCAAAGTTTTCTATATAACATTTCTTTATTCCTCCATTTTAGAGTGTTTCCAATTCTATTTTGTTAGAAAATGATTGTTTTTTTTTCAAATACTGTTTTTCATCAAGTAAAAATTTTTCTAAATAAATAATTTTAAATTTGACAATATTTTTTTTATTGAACCCTTTTTTCCCATTTTCCAATAATTCTATATGTTGAGATAAATCTTAAACTTTTTGATTACGAGGGCTGTGTATTTCATCTCATCAGGAGAAGAGTAGCGGGCATTTCGGGCAGAGGGAATATACTTCCAGGGTGTCGGGCTATATTGCCATTAAAAATAAAATACACTACAATTTTACAATAAAATTGTAGTATTGTTCCTGAATGTTGAAAGAAATCAATATGTTTAGCTTACTTTTGTAAACGACTCCAAGGTTCCAGTGCTACCAGAGGATTGGGAGATTATAAAAAATGACAGCTTCAAAAAAGAAAATATAGATGTAGAGCTGAAGATTGAAAGATTTTAAATTTAACTTTTTTTAATCTTACTTTCTGATCGTGAAGTCTCGATATACTGCTGCCAAGGATATGTTTGAGAAACTTTTGCAATTAAGCCCTAATGATGTCGAAATAATGAGTCTATATGCTAATATTTATTGCGTTGAGGGAAAGCTTATCGAAGCAGAGAATAAGCTCAACCAGGTTTTAATATTAGATCCCGACTATCCTTTGGCATTATATTTTCTTGGATTTGTCTATAATGCGAAAGGGGATTATGAAAAAGCAATTAATATGTATGAAACGGCTTTGAAGTTCTTTTCAGAAAACGAAAAAATGGAAAAAGCCGATGCATATCAGAATCTTGGATGCAGTCTGTGGGAAGTCAATAGACGAGAAGAGGCTATTGAGGCATGGAAAACCAGCCTGAAATATAATCCCAAGCAGAAGAATGTAAAGAAAACTCTCAAGCAGTTCACTAATGAGTATGGGATGGCCAAATCTCCTGTCGGATTGGATGACTTCTGGGCTTTTGTCGATTTTAAGCGGAAGGAATTTTTAGCAAATAAAGACAGAGATTATTTCAAGGGATTGGATGAGGCAAAAATGGTATTGGAGAAGATCACAAATGCCTGGGATAACGAAATAATATCTAAATCTGGCGCAAAATTGAAGCACATGAAAACGAAAGAGAAGGTTATGTTGTTCAAGGATAAGAAAGTTTTTTAATTCAGGATGCTTCAACGAAATGAATAATTTGAAAAACTTAGCCGGGAATGATGTGTCAATTTTTTTGTTTCGATTTGTATTAAGCGACAATGGCATTAACTTTGTTTTGAATAAGGCGATTGCTGCTGATATGTATCAAGATTTGGATGAGAAACTGAAACCGCTTTCCCATGCTTGCTGTGAAACACTCTTGCGGTACAAACACCTGAGCGTGAGTAACACCATTATGGATGGAAATATTCTTAATACCGGAGAATTTGAAGTCATGTTGAGCAAGGGATTAGGCAGACACTTTGCGGAAAATGAAAAACAACAGTTATTTCAGGATGCCAAAAACATTGCAGATCTCTTGATAGAACTGATGGATAAAAGAACAAAGGAAGAGAAGGAAGGGAAGCAACAGAGTTCCTCCCATGTGCATTATCCGCAGAGTCCAAAGAAGATCAAAAAAGGGCTTGAGGAGTTAGGACAAGCAAAAAGTCTACATGCAGAATTTCAATGGTTCGCAGAAGGAAAACGACTGAAACCAGGTTTAAAACAATTGCGACCGGAGGATTTACCGCATGATGTCACCTCTTCAAGAGGCTATGACCATAGGGGGCATTGTATAATCTTTGACCATAAAACCCTTGGAGAGTTGGGGAAAATAGTGCTGATCAAAACTCATGAAGGACAAATGTTGATACAAGCAGAGCTATACAAAGGACAAGGAAATTTGAACTCGCCTCTCGTAAAAAAGAAAAGGAATGTATTTGAGAAAGTTGTTGCAACCGTAAACAGCTGTTTTAACGAAAATTTCCCAGATTAAAAATCTCCCTAAGTTGGCCCAGTTACAACACTGCTGTCACTAGGGGCCATGTAAATTTCTATTCGTTCAAAAATGCTTCGCACCATCATGTTTTAAATAGCTATAGGTTATTTAATAACGAGGATTAGAACATGGAACTTGATATTTGCATTAAGGGGAGGAGAAGCGTTAGATCTTACAGGGATGAACCTGTTTCTAAGGAACAAATCGAGGCCGTGCTCGAAGCTGGCGTCTGGGCACCGACCGGGATGAATAGACAACCTTTGAAATTTATAGTAATCGAAGACAATAAGTTAATTACATACGTATCCGAAGAAACAAAGATTTTAGTACAACAAATGATGCCTCCAATGGCAGAAAAATTTCAGACAAAGGCTGACATTATCTGCTATAATGCACCTGTGTTGATACTGATTTGTACGGAAAAAGACAAACAGTGGGGCCACACGAATCTATTGGACAGCGTTCTTGCGGTACAGAACATATTTTTGAAGGCATACGAACTCGGACTTGGAACATGTTATATGGGATTCGTTCAGCTCCTAAGCAGCAAACCAGAGGTTCTCAAAAAGATTGGAGTCCCTGAAGGCTATGAAATGATGGTACCATTTATCCTAGGCCATCCGAAAACCAAACAGGGAGTTGGGAAAAGAAACAAACCAGAGATCCTGAAATGGATTAAGTAAAAAGAGGAATCAATAATACTGTGGCATTCTATGAATTCCTAACAAATGCTTCGCTTTTTTCATCCCAATATTCCAGGATAGCCAGAGCATTCATCTACGTAACCGTCATCCCCATACCGATACCAAGCCCCAGGATGGCCCCGCACAGATAGTTATTATTCCGCTTCTCCAAAAACATGATCAGAAGATACAGGGCTGCGAAAAAGATCACCTTCACGATCACCATATCTGCAAGACCAAGGCTTCCTATCACCCTGATAAATCCACTTTCCGGTAATCCATTGTCCAGGGCGATATAGGTTGTTGCCAGGTCACCGATGAAATAAAACACGAACCCGAAGATAAACAAGGCCTTGTTATCGTTATTCATATTCAATCCATATCCGTGTTGTTTCAGGTTAAAGGTTAGGTTTGAAGATGGACTTCAAGTTTAACTTTCAACATTTTTTCCCATGCATTACTATAAATACATAACAACAGTATCGGGTTTTTTGTGATTATTTATTGTATGGAAAAGAAAAACATTTTATTGACTTTATTTTTACTGATAATCGTTCTTTTCAGCGGATGCATTCAGCAAATTGCAGGTAATGAGACATTATCCAATAAAAATGAAAAAACTTCTTTGGTAGATAATCAGATAGGAAAGGGTGTTTATTCCAACAAAACCCTCATGTTTGAAATGAAGCTTCCCGCAGGATGGAAAGATGATGTGATGTTCAATTTACCATATGGCGGTGTAGTAAATTTCGTAACTGACAAATATCCCTGGTGGCCAACGGGTGATGATGGCGACATAAGGCTCGATCTGGAAAAGTACGGCACTCTATCTATCGTTCAGGTGATTATGGATACTCAATTAGTCCCTATTGGATACACATTGGCGTATGCACGTTCAGAACAGATGAAAAGAGAAGAGGGCATTACCTATGAAGGAGAGACAACACTCGGTGGAGAAAAGGCATGGGAGATCATTCGAAAATACAGGACTGTCGGAGACTTATTTCAGCGGGATATACATGTAATTCATGGAAATAGGTTGTATGTATTACGTTTTCAGGTCATTAGCACCAATGCCGAAAAGCGGGATAATGTGACTGCCGAACTTGAAAGCAATTTCAATGAAATTTCCTCATCTTTCAGGTTTATAGATTGATATTTTCCTCAATCTGTATCCTTGTTGTTCCAGAACTCTGCATAAACAGGGTAATGGTCTGAAACCGATATCGTCATGTCATAGGTCAGGTTATACGCTTCATCGAACCTGAACACCCCTGAATTCCCTGTGAAATCGTCCTTTGCCTGGCTTGTGGCAATTATCCTGTCATAAGTGCAGGCTGTGCTTTTTGTCGTCGTGTCAATGCTATTATTGATAACCCAGAGATAATCGCTGCTTCTCAGTGGGGATTGGCTGTTCTCATTGAAGTAATCGCAGTCTGCGTTGAGATCTCCCAGGATAATAAAATCACCTTCTCCCTGATATCTGCCCTTTGCGTTCTCAACTACTGCGGGTAAATCGTTAATTTCTTGCGTGGCTGTATCGGGATCGGTGTGGATGGTCATGAGTACGAAATCAAAGTTGCCGTTCCTGGCTTTGAATTCTGAGACATACGGTTCTCTTTGAAACAGGTCATTTGAATCAGGATATGTGTAAGGATTCCCGATTTGCTGCATTGTCTGGGTGTTGAAAAAGTAGGCATACTGCTCTTTGCTGGTTGTCCTGCCAAGGCGGTCACTCACAACGAAATCGTATTTCGGGCCAGCCATGTCATTTACGGAATTCTTGAGAGCTGGTAGAGCTGTCTGAGAAGCATCCCGGATTTCCTGGACAGCAACAATATCGAAGTTCCTGATGGTCTTCGAGAGCACAGCCATAACTTCAGGTTTGCCTGCTTTGGAGGCCCCGAAAATCTGGAGGTTGAAGGCTGCAAGTTTAACAGTGTTGTCGGGGGAAGTGTTTATTGCAGGAGGAACCGCAGGTGTTGTTATTGGTTGGTTGCTAGGTTGGTTTGGAATTCCATCAATTATGGGTACAATCCCACAAAGGTACAAAACCGGCAATGAAAAACAACCGGATACCTATCGGTCAAGCCAATTCCTCGTTTTGTAGCTTCCCATTTTTACAGCACTTTTAACTCCAAGATTTTGGGAAGCTGAAAATGGGTAATAGTGTTCAGTTTTTCATCGGAAAAGTCATACTCTCCAAGTAAGTTAATATGGTGCCAGGTAATAATTGATGATTTTTTCAATTGTGCTATCATTTCTTTCCGCTCCACTTCTGTCTTATCGGCAAGTTTTTGTGAGAGATATAAATAATTCCAACAAATAATTGCGTTTTCAATCAAGCGTTTACAGCCCTCTGCGATCAGTTGTTCTTCTTTTGTTTCCTGGGCAAACTCCTGGTTCTGGCCGTGAAACACCGATTTGGCAAATTTCTGTGAGTGTTCCACTTTATTAAGCTGCTTTTCGATTGTTTGTCTCAAAACAACATCATCGATATATTCCAAAATAAATCCTGATTTGATAATTTGACCAAATGCTTTGAGGGCTTGGTAGAGAATATGTTGTTTTGAATACGAATTAAACCGCTTAAAAATTTGTGAAGCAGTTGTCTCTTTGAGTTTCATGGTGACAATCAACCGCAATAACTCATCCCACTGTTCTTCAATAAGCATAGCGTTGGCATATTTCTGCGGCAGTATTTTGAAGCCATTCTCCTCATAGACTTTCCGTTTTTCAAACGAACATAATTGCTGGTATTGTATGCCTTTAATGCGTGGAGCAAATATCAGGCCCAAGAGGTGTGCCAAAAACAACCTCAGTATATCCATGCGTATCGGTTGAACGGATATCGCTTTTAACGACTTCATTATGCAGCAGCCCATCAAATACATACGCAGCCTCCCGCTCTGATGAACTAAAAACAGTTGAGAAGAATAAACGGAAACTCTCATCAATAAAACTTTTTACCGTAACACCCTTTCCTTTGCCAAAATATTTAAACGAATAGTTGGCATTTAAAGAATCGCCTGCAACTGCGTATTTTTGACCATCTGAACTGGTGTGTGTCCGGGTCTGATCTTTTTTGAATAACTTTGATAAATCAAGCCTATCGATAAACGCAAGAATCGCATCATTGGCAGATATGAGATTCTCAGGAGTAAAATACCAAAGCACAGTAGTCTCTAATTCGTGGATATTAATATTGGTTGAAATCCTCCCCAGTTTCTTAATGCCGATGTTACAGCCAAGCCCAGTAAGACCAGCATAAAATGTTTTTGCACTTGGCTTGCTACCGATATGGGTCGTTTGCCAGTGGGTAAATACATCAAGAAATTCCGTTGCATTGTTTACCGTTGATAACACTTCGCATAAGGGAATGAATTGGGACTTTGGAAAAAGATCCACTATTGTATTCTCCAATGCCTCTTCGATATCTACTTTTGGTGTTGTCAGGCTAAATTCGCCATTTTTATGAAATTTGATATATTCATTCGTTCCACTCAGGATATGCCGGTTGGTTATCTCGTATTTCTTATGTAAGCTGTCTGCCAATTCTTTGATGAGTGTTGGACAATCTTGAAACTGGGTCAGTCCTGCCTGTTCCAAGAGAATCGCTTTGTTGTTGTCCCATTTTGTTTTGGAAATCAGATACTCATCAAACGAGCGATATCTGTAGGAGTAACGCAGGTTTAATCCCCCGGCTTTTACAAGCAAAGCGATATGCGTAAAGAGCAGCACCTTATACAGTGACACCCGTATTTTTCCCAGCTCATCAAAAAGCATATCTTGCTCTTCCGGTTTGAGAAAAGTAACTGGTGCGGTGTTGCCTATGTTTCCATCTTTTTGTTTGAAATAGGTAATAGCGGCAATGACCTGTTTATTGGACGTATCTTCATGAAAGCAGACTTGTTTGACGATCTCCGAGACCCGGTTTTGCAATTTGAGCGATTGAGCCTCAAGAAAATCATAATAATCTTCATCTTTTAAGAGACGGTCATTTTCTCTTTGTAATTCTTGCGCTTTTGCTTCAAGATCCTCCTCTTCTTGTTCAGCTTTGTTGCTCAATAGCTTTCGCAATGACTGTATTTTTTCCGTATCAGTCAGTTCCTTCAGGGCAAGGAGTGCTTGTATTTGTTTGACAAGTTGCCTGTTGGTCAGAAAGGAACCGACAACCTGCTCAATTGTGCTACTTTTAGTTTTTCTCAGCAGATAAGCTGTTTCTTTTTGCTGCTTGCTTGTGTGGTTTTCTGCCCCAGCAACTGCTTGAATAAGTACATCAATTAGCAAATCTTGTAAAGTATAATACTGGTGCGTGATAAAAGCGAGCAGGTATAAGTATCTGTCAGTATCAGATCTTCGCACAACCTGTAAAATATCAAATTTGATAGCTGCATAGGCATAATACTTCATCCCTTCATTGGTTAATTGAAGTGAATTGATGATCGACTCTATTGTTTGAAAGAGTTCTTGCAACAAACGCAAGTCTTCAATATTGGATTTGATCTTCGCTGGCCTGGTAGAGTGAGAAAACCGCTTCAACAGTGTTAATCGATACCTATTGCCATCTTCCTTATCTAATAGCTTATCTATGAGTGTTTTTTTCTCTTCTGTTAGTCCTTGTCTAATTGTCTGATTCAGGTCTTCCTGATGCTGCTTCATCTCACGGCTAATGATGGTGTAAAGAGTATGATACCTGGGAATTTCTATTTTGTGCCGGATAAGAATGTCGGACGCTTGCTCAAGCATAAGCTTTGGCCGGGTATGCGACTTAATCATTAGATTAATTTGCGTGGTAATAAGAGCAACAGCAGCCGGGTCGAACTTTTTACAGCCGGTATAAGTTAAAATTCTCTCTCGATGGTCACGATAGGTACGCTCATTGTATTCCTCCATCTCGGAAATATTGAAAGAGATGCCCAATATCGCTGCAACAAACTCGATGTCTTTTTGATGAAATTTTCTTCGATAAAATTTGTTGGTTGCTTTGAAATAACCATACATCAGATAAAAATACACTTTATTGTGCAGCTTATCGAAGTGCTTTGTTTCTTCCAGCAGACTCTCCGGAAGGAAAAAGAATCGCCTCCGATCAACAATATTAAAAAGTGGCGGTAGCTCAAAAAGCCGCTGTTCTTCGGATGTAAAAATAGCCAGACGTGCCATATATAGGGCAACTCCAAGTGAGCAAGGATAAAAAGGTACCGCAAAAGCAAAGGTTGAGAATTATACAACAAAGGCAAATTTACATCATTGGCTCAAAAAAACGCGGTTTAACAAAGGTTATAGCATGATCTTTTTTCATTGCCGGTTTTGTACCTTTGTGGGATTGTACCCAGATATACTTGCTTGTTAACGAAAGCACATTCTTTCGCTATATAGCGGAGTATAAGCTGGGTGAGAACGTCAACCATACTCCATTTATGGGGCGAAAACGATGCAGTATGAACGACGATTTTGCAATGGACCTTGGGTTGATCTCCTCATTGGTTGCCCTATCTGAAAGCGTTTATTCACTTACCATTTTATACTTGAAATGGTAAGTCAGGTACTGATCTCCTATGGCAAAACAGGCAATTTTGACCCAAAAACCAGCCATTTTAACAAATGGTAAAGTTACTCACTGACCAGCCTCTTCTGGATCGCGGCATGAACCTGGATGAATGCAAAGCTATCTGCACGTCCCCTGAGATACCTGTAAAGGGTATCACCACGATTCGTCCGTAAATATACGCTAAGAGATTTGGCATTCCGTTTTTTGCCAAGTTTTCTGTCTTCAACTTTTTTTGTGATGCTGACAGTTTCTTCAATCTGCGTATCAACCGCATACCTCTTTTCATCAGCAAATTTTAGAATTTCAAACTGACAATCCCAGAAGCTGGTATTGATTTTTCTCCTTGAATGGAGTAATATTATTTGTATGGTGAGTACAAGCTCAAGAAAGATTTGGTGAGACAAGTTTTCTTACAGTATATTTACGGACGAATCGTGGTGATACCCTTAAATGCTATTATCCCGTTTATATTGTCTATTGATCCATAGGAGCTCTGTGCGTTCGTGCCTTATATCTTATCTTGAGAGCTTTTGAACACTCACATTTACATAAGGTATTTTACTCCCCTTCTTCTTCCTTCTGTTTTCTTCTTATTACTTTCTCAAGTTTCTTAGCAAACATATCCTCAACTTTTGTGTATTCGCACTCAAGATAATGACTAACAGCCTTGGAGATCGCGTCCTTTGTGCTGGTTTCACCGGTCTTTGTTTTGAGCGCTTCAATATCATCTTCCGTAAGAACGGTTTGTGCATGCATTATTTTTACCATGTTGATCTCCTTGAAAAAAAAAACAATACTGTATATTTAGCTTTTCTAATTAATACCTCATCATCATATGAGAGTATTTAAACATTTCCGAAATGGCGAAGGTATTGGTAATATCACCTTATTTTATCTTCATCACTCTTTCAACCTCAGCCATTATCTCAGCCTGCTTGAATTGCTTTCGTATATATCCCATAGCTCCAAGGCT
>Ga0209538_1001494_pt1 | contig 12336 bp, 5 predicted proteins | sample BarGraNGADG00211_2_FD_184492 | JGI IMG/M metagenome (GOLD analysis project Ga0209538, IMG submission 184492) | Arctic peat soil microbial communities from Barrow, Alaska - Barrow Graham LP Ref core NGADG0004-211 (SPAdes) (version 2) | ecosystem: Environmental > Terrestrial > Soil > Wetlands >... | reverse complement strand
AAACCGAAAACAGATTTATAAAATGGCGCAGCGCCGGAAATAACAGACCCGTCAAATCCTAAAAGGAATCCCCCTATAGCAGCGGTAAATGCAATGAGAATTATGTAAACAGAATTGTTTATTTTCATGATTTCTTTAAAATATTTTCAAGACGAAGAATTGAATTTATTGAAGCAAATACTCATCCTAAAGGCCTCAGATTCGTGGTCCTCTTTGGAATAATTGTAAAGAATTCATTAAAAAAGAAAAACTGATATTTGAAAGTGACTTTCCAATATTCCAGTTCATGCCCTCCCATGTTCAAACCGGCTATTGCTCTTTTGCTCCGGTTGGGAATTGTCCAGTAATTGGCATCGATATAATTCACAAGCTCACTGGAAATGTAGGTCTCATATTTCATTATGGGATCGATTTGGTTATCGAAGTACCAACTGGTTGAACCTCCATCAGGACAAACAACTATGAAATTGTATTTGTCAGAATAATCCGATAGGGAAGACGCATACCTTGTCCATTCGGTGTAGTTATTTGTGGCTCCATGCAGCAAATAAAGAACCGGATATCCTTCTTTTTGTTTTGAATAATTATCGGGAGTGATGACAAGGTTCGGAATGGATTCCTTCATGCATTTACTCTGAATAAAAACCGTATCAACCTTTGCTGAGAAAGCATTTATGATACACGCAAACAAGGAAACAAAAAAGACCAAATTCTTCATAAGATTAGAATTATTTTAGTGTCTACTTAATAATTTTCCTTAAGAACCTTGAGGTTTCAATAGCATCATTTAGTTTTATCAAAGCGTCGATTTCTTTATAGTATTCATCTACAATCGATTCGAATTTCTTAACCCACAGGATGCTTTCTGATATCGCATCAACGCCATCTTCGCGATAGGGATACTGGTCCATTGATAGCCAGCCTTCGTAACCGGTTTTCTTTAGCCAGAAAAGTAATTCGATATAAACTACAGAATGAACGGTACCTACTATCATATCATCGTCCCAGTGACCGTGATTATCGTTAAAATGCATATGGAAAAGTAGATTACCTGCTCTCTTGGCCAGGACTACCGCCTCGGAAACATTTTCTCCGGCAACAAAGGAATGACCGGTATCTATGGTAATGCCAACATTGCTGCACAGAGTCTCTTTTGCTGCCAGTATGGTATCTGCCATGCGGGCATGATACGAAAAATTGCGTGGCTCTTTGGGTTTATATTCCAGGGAAAATTTCAAACCCGGGAATTCTTTTGCTAAACCTGTTGTTGCTTCCTTCAACCATTCCCGCTCCATATTGTAATCGGCAGTGAGTAAATAATCATATCCATCCTGTCCCAGCCATAGGTTTACAAGTTTGCAATCGATTTCAAGAGCTATTTCGCTCATAGCCCGGATATAATCAACAGCCTTTTTCCGGATAGCCGGAGAGGTGCTGGTTATACTTCCTTTAGCATATACCGGGTCGGTAAATGTATCCGGAATAACTGACGAACAAGCTATACCATAATCATTAAGTCTTTTCTTCATATCCTTCACATTGTCGGGACGAATATCCCAGGTACCAACAAGTTCAATCCCTTCAATCAGAGGAATTTTCTTAACAGCCATTTCCAGCATTTCTTCTGATGAAGGATTGCTCTTATATCCTTTGCAAAACCTGTCGCAGGTATTGCCCAGGTTTCCTAAAATCATGGAATATTTATTTTTCATAGCAAATGATTTTGATAAATGGTTCAATATATAATTTCTTTTTTAATGTCAGGAATGAATTCTCTGGTTAGATTTTCATCCATGTTGGTGTTTAGTGAATATGTACGTTCCTTTCATTGTTCCTCTATTTTTTTTTGTTTTTATTAGTAGAGGCATAAGCAAAAGAGGAAAGCCCTGCCGCATTTCGTGCTGCAATACGGTACTCATAAGCATTCGAAGCAGTGGGCAGATCATAGTCGAGCATGAAATCCTGGGTTGTTGTGATGTATCCCCAGAACTGCCAGCCACCCCCATTTATACGTCGTTCGATATACATAAATTTCGCATCAGGAGAATTGTTGATCCAGGTTACCTTCATTATTGTTTCAGATTGTTTTATTATTGCCAGTTTTCCGGGAGCAGAAGGCAGTGCCGGCAGGGGAGGTAATTTATTGTCATCCCAGAAAGTATATGTTTTGGCCTCTTTTCCCAGATCCTGGAAGGGCCCGGCCTTTGGTTTGGAAATAATATCACCGAAGAAGCTAATAATTGCCCCTTTTTTCACAGGAGCTCCTTTTATCTTAGGGTCGCTTCCCATGTTAAGTGTAATAGTTCGATTTGTATTGGAAGCGCTAATAAATGGCCGTTCCTCAGAATGCCTGTCAATGGTTGCTCCCATAGTTCCCCTCCAATATCCCAGATCGGCTTCGCAGCCGTTAGGGCCATTGCTGGCTCCCCAGTTTACTTTTTCCTGCCAATAGCTACCACCTGTTTTAGCTGCTGTAATGTCAGATTGTGCGAAGGTAGTAACATTCGGCCTTCCCCCGGGTCCTCTACCTGTTCCTCCGTCGGTAAGCAGATACTTGCCGAAAGAGACACCTTTTGGAAGGTAAACCAGGTTGTAGTCAGATGTATGGAAATTCACTGCCTGGTTATAGGCAAACCCGAATGCCCTTTCCTGGTCAATGAAAAGGTTGTTCCAACTGTGTATCCTCATATTGCCATAATCACAACCAGACAAAGGATTACGGTTTGATCCCATGGAGAATCCATTGCCACATTTGTAAAACAGGTTATTATAAAATGCAATACCGTCTGCTCCGGCTGAAATAACACCCTGAGTACAGTTTATAAAGAGGTTGTTATCAACTACCGTCAGATACTGATCCAGAGAACTGGATATCTCAAAAAAAATAGTAGGGGTTCTGCCTGAGTGATTCAGAAAAACATTACGGGATACAACGGTTCCTACGACATTATTGTCAAGCCATAGGCCACGATGATTACCGGGGAAATTCTCGAACAGGTTCTTTTCAATAATATCTCCGTATTGCATATGCATCTTGATCGTAGCATCCTCGGCAGTCCTGCCACTGATCAGCCATGCACAATTGGAGAACCTGTTACCGTAGATAGTATTGCCTGTGCTCCCGATACCTGCTATGGCATTCATGGCGCAGGAATCGAATACATTGTGTGCGATCAGATTAAAACCCACTTCATTTAAAGGTTTCGACTCCATCTGACTGTTACCGGGTTCCATTTCATTATCTCCCTGGCTTGATCTTGCATATTCAACCTGCATCTGTACATGGGTACCGACTAGCCCGTGAGGATCCCAAATGTCAGGATCATCCCAGTCAGTTCCCAGGCTGAATGTAAGTCCTATACCCTTGGCCTTCCGGATTTTATTACTTATTATATTCCAGTGATGCCCCTGCCTTGTTCCGATCAGGCCGCTCTGAAAGTAGGGATGAAGTTTATTTACAATTGCGGGTGTTGCCGCGTTGTTTCCACAATAGGCCATATCGAATCCCTGCACAGTAATGTAACCCAAGCCTTTGATATAGGGACGAAATACACCGCGACGTGTTGTGATTTCAACTTTTCTGCCGGCGGGACTCCTTCCGAAATTGATATAAATGGTGCCAGTTGACTGGTCAGACCACCACCTGCTAGTTGAATCATAAGCTGCTTGTTTTGTGGTTTGCTCTTCAAAATCCATACCATCCACCACAACTTGTCCCAGGCAGTTACCCTTTGCACCCATATAACTTATCTTGTAAGGATTGCCGCCATCAACATAATTGCTGTCTGTGAACATAGCCTTAGATGGTGTGGCATAGTACAAATTACTGTCAACAGACCAGGTTGGTGACCATGGATCGAGAGCAGTTATTGTTACATGGTCGCCCGGTTTTGCCATGTAAGTTATCCGGGCGTTTTCACCGGTGCCTCCACGCGGGGGCTTAACACGTTCACGATAGATGCCGGAGTAAACGAGTATTGTATCTCCAGGTTGGGCAACATCGGCTGCTTTCTGGATCGTCCTGAAAGCTGTGGCCTCGGATGTGCCATTATTGCTGTTATTGCCTCTGTCAAAACTCACATGATACTTTACAGGTAAAGATAATTTCTGAGGATAAGAGTTTTGAAATGACCAAAGCATAGGGATAAATAGCATGATAAGTCTTATTACTCTTTTCATTTTCTGATAATTTTTATTGCTGCCGGATTAATACTCAATTTCTTTAATACTTCATCAATTCGCTTCAAGTTTTAATACAACTTCTTTACCGCTGTACTCAATACTTTTAAAAGATTTACTATCCATAATTCCTGTTCCAATATTCTTTTTCACACGTACAATATGAAAAGTTCTTTGCTTTTTCATGCCAGGAAATCCTCCCTGAGTCGCCTTTATAGTTAACAGGTTCTCTTTATCATTCCAGACAAAAGGAATTATCGAAAATAGTCCCTTTTCGTAATTGTAATTGTCATTTTCATCCTCGTACAGTTCAAATGTGCCATCAGCTCCAGTATATACACGTATTTCTAGCGGATTGCCTGTATTTTCTGTAGCATATTGTACCTCCGGACCCAAAGGAAGAATACTTCCGGCCTTCAGGAACAATGGTATTTTTGATATTGGGGCATCTGTAATGATCCAACTACCACCCTGAATAAAATCACCTGTCCAGAAATCGTACCACCCTGATTTTGGCAGATACAATTTGCGTATAGTTGCAATTGAGTCGGTAATCGGATTCACTAAAATGGATGAACCAAACATATATTGGTCCCCAATATTGAATACTTTTTTATCAAAGGGGAAATCGAAAATGAGCCCTCGCATTAGTGTAAAACCCTTACTTGTAACCTTCCAGGCATTTGAATAGATATATGGAAGAAGACGATATCTTAATATATTGGTTTTTAAAATTGCATCATAAGCCCATGTTCCAGGCTCACCAAATCGCCAGGCTTCCCTGGGCAAGTCGGTTCCATGTGAACGAAACAAGGGACAAAAACAACCAAACTGATACCAACGAACGTAAAGTTTCTTATAATTGTCATCTGTAATAAAAGCTGGATCGGTTCTTTCCATTTTAAAATTTTTAATGCCATAAATGAAAAACCCACCTATATCGGTTGTCCAATAGGGAATTCCAGACATACAGAAATTTAAACCAGCAGTAATCTGGTCTTTGTAAACTTTCCAATTGCCATCGATATCCCCCGACCATGCAGCAGCGCTATATTTTTGTAGGCCAGGATAAGCTGATCTGGTTAATATAAAAACTCTTTTTTCATTGGTTATTTTTCTTTGGTTCTCATAAATTCCTTTAGATTGCATAAGGGGGTAAGCATTCATATACCTTGTCCCCGAACCAATTGAAGGCTTCATTATTATCCTGTTATTGTCTGGATTCCAATTCCATTCTTTGAGTTCAGGTTCGGTAGCATCACACCACCATGCATCAATCCCCTTGGAAAAGAGTCCCCGGTTAGCCTGATCCCAATACAGATTTCTGGCTTCAGGATTAAAAGCATCATAAACAGATTCTTTTTCATCTTCAGTGTACAAATATCCCGGATGCTGTTTCATCGCCTCGAAATCTGGTGCTGTAGCTCCCATCTTAGGCCATATTGATATCATCAGGTGCGCATTTAAATCTTCGTGCAGCTTCTTCATCATTGTTTCCGGTGATGGGAAACGGACTGAGTCAAAACTTTTCTGACCCCATTGGCTACCTGTCCAATACTGCCAGTCCAGCACAATACAATCCAGTGGAATTTTTCTTTTCCTGTATTCTTTGACGACGTTTATTATTTCGTCCTGATTTTTATACCTCTCTTTAGATTGAATATAACCAAAGGCCCATTTTGGGAACATGGGTGCTTTCCCGGTCAATAGACGCAATCCGGATATTACACTATCAGGTTTTGGTCCATAAATAAAATAGTAGTCGATTTTATCGGCTAATTCGGAAGAAAAATAGGATCCATCTTTCGAGTCATTAAATGTTGTAAATGAATAATTGTTCCATAGTAAGCCATAACCTTCCGATGATAATAAAAACGGCATAGCGATGTATTTATTTCGTTGGTATAACTCAATTGTATGGCCACGCCAATTGAAAATGCCATCTTGTTGCTGTCCTAAACCATACAAAGCTTCTGAAGGTTTCCAGATAAAATCTTGTCTGATCTGATAACCACTATCATTAATCACCTTCTTTGCCTTTTCAAAATAGCGTTGATTCTCACTCAAAATGAGGTTAGAATTGCTATCCAAAAAAGAAATATGATTATTCTTAAGCTCTATATTTACTTGAATATAACCTGTTTTTAATATAACAAGACCATTTTTTTTGTAAATCTCTATTTTCCCTCTATAACCACAATTTTCATTTATCATTAAATCTTGTGTAGCCTCAATCGAACCTGTTGGAAGAAAAGTAACATGAACTACTTTTTCATTGAAAAAGCGAATATCCAGATTGCCTGAATCGGTATTTATTCTAATTCCATCAGGTAATTCTTTAATATTTGAATTTGTGCAACAAGAAGTCAAATAGCTATATATTATTATTGCTATAATTACTTTTAAAAAATGACACTTTGTTTTCATCTGTTTGCTGTTAAATTCATTCAAAAAAACATTAAGATTTATCATGAAAATTAACTGTGACATTTAAGAAATTGTATCCATTTTCATTACTTTTAGATATTGTAAATCAATAGTTTGATTTTATTCACAAATCAGGTGATGATAACTATATTGGTATTCTTTGGTTGATTCAGTTAAAAAGGCCTATCCAACCTTCTTCTGTTTACTCTTAACCGGATTTATTGTTTCATAGTTACTTAATTGGAATACCAAAATATAATCAAAAACTATCCAAAATATCAATTAATCTTTCATTGGAAAGCTTGATGATTTTCGGTACTAATCATCTTAAATACTTCCATCCCAGCAAAAAGAACACCCAGCACACCATGAGTGTCATTATCATAAAATGGCCGGTTCAGGTAATAATTTATATCTTCAGAACACATAGTACCCATGCAGATATTATGTACTGTTCCATCCGGTTCAATCTGTGTTTTGAGGGCGTCCCAACCTTTAATTACTATTGGTGTATATGTTTTAGCATCCAACCAGCCATGGATTACGCCTCTGGCAATAGCCATGGTGAATATAGCAGTGCCGGATACTTCTTCTCTGGAATCTGGTCTGTCTAATACATTGAACCAAAACCCATTTTTGTTCTGAAAATTAACAAGCGAGCAGACAAATCTTCGGTATTGTTCCATAATGACGTTATATTTTGGATCAGAAGAAGACATGCCCATGAGTACTTCGCTCATTGCCCATATAGCCCATCCATTTGCCCTAGACCAATGAGGGAGTTGCACTTTACGTCCTGAAAAACCAGCATGCATATACAAATTCGTATTACTATCCCAGACTTGGCTATTAAAAGCAATTAACTGGCAGGCAGCGTCATTCATCAATGTTTTCTTAATCTCAGGGTCATTTTCATATTTAGAGGCCTGCACCAAAAAGGGTATTCCCATGAACATGTCATCGGTCCAAGTGGTATATTTCTCTGGGGAAGTCCGTGTAAAAATATTGAAACCCGGTAAGCGCAGTTGGTCATGCTGCGCGTATTTTATCATCCCGTTTATAAAACTCACATACTTATCTCTGTTAGGGAAAGAAGAATATTTACGTAACTTATAAATTATTGGAAGAGAAGGCGCTAGTGTAAAATCAAGTAATGGTGTATTAATTATCTGGTTATTAGCAGAACTGTAGGCATTCAGTTCTTGAACCTGATATTTCACATACGGAATTCCTTCTATGTGGAAATTGCAGAAATTAGTGGCATAATCATCATATTTTTTTTCACCCGAAAGTTCCGCTAATTGTTCCATTGCCCAAGCCACTCCGCCGTTATGATAGTTCCAGTTATAATTAGTGCCCCACTCCTTTGGATTGATCATTGTTCCCAATACTTCAATTTTAGGAATAGTCCAAGTAACCTGACCGTTTAAACCTAAGTACATATATCCAAAGCGGAATTCTTTTTCAGGAGCATACTCTATGTCTATTCCTATTCTCTTATTTCCAGATATTGGATTTTTAAAAGGGCCAATTACCAACCAGTTAGTGAGCTTAGCAATACTGCTATCTATGTTGGCAATTTCGCTTAATCCTATTTGTGGGTATAGGAAGTCTTCACTTAATATGGCGCCTTTGGTACTAGGGGGTTGAATGTACACCCGCCATTCATCACCCTTGGTTTCTGACTTTATCAAAATATCGTTTTTGCCTTTATGCAATTTTAGCTTACATTGATTAGACATTTCGATACTACGCTCGTCATATATCAGATTAATTCTCCGATCGCCTTTCTTCTCATAAACCAAATGACCATCCAACCATATCTTGCACCCGTCATTATGTTCAATCTGCATAGCCATCTCCATATCTTTAGGTGCATTAAAACTGGTAAAGGCATAAGCAACTGCAGGTTTACCCAATAAAAATGTTCTTCCAAAATCAACAAACTGTACTCCGTTAAATATAGGGTTAATTTGTGCTACAGATAAACTATACTTGAATGGGGTTTCGCGTATTAATTTATCACCAATTTTTTTAACCACATCTAACGGATTGATCTCATTTTGTACCGGTAGGTTATCTTTTGTTGGATTTTCTTTTGTGTAAAGTTTGGTAAGGTTATTATCAAAGTATATGGGTGCTTTTTGTGCAAATACTTGCATACAAAGTACAATAGTCGCACCTGTTATTATTTTTCTCAATATTCGTAAATTAATAAATTCTGTCAATTTAATTTTTTGATATGTATACAAATATTTATTCTTTTTTTCTAACATTTTTCAAGTAAGTCTTATAAACGTTATATAATAATTGAAATCGTCATGAATCGTTGCACTTTGTTTAATTGTTTAATTCCTTTGCAAGAATTACAAAGTAAAGACCTTTCAATGGGAGACACTTATTGAAATGTTGCAATTCTTAAAGGAGATCGTGCATATTTGCTTTAAGATGGGATTAAGGGAACTTGATTTATGATATTAACCCATTGGGATGAAATGCACCAGTAAAACCTGACTGCAGTTATTAGGATATTTTATATATTCAAAATGTATTTGTTACCTTGTTTTCTTAAGCTAGACATGTATAAATGTTATGTAGCTGGGCTACCGATAGTGTCCCCTATGTCATCAATTTATTCAAAAGCCTAATCCTATGTAGAACTATTCATTTATCCTCTAAAAGCTTATAGCGCCTTAAGAAAAACCATTATGAAGCAATATGAGGTCGATTATTTGAAGCCAACCTCATTAAACACTGAACTAAAATTATTTCCTGGATGCTTCGGAATTAGCGTTACTAATGCCCAGACTGGATTTTTGTTGTGTCAAAATATCATTTAAAAATACAGATGGAGATTTTCCATATTGCTTTTTGAAGGATTTAGTAAACGAAGAATGATTTTTAAATCCGACTTCATAAGAAATTTCAGATATATCCAACTTTCTTTCAAGTAATAATTCCATTGATCGCTTTATTCGTACATAATAAATAAACTCAATGGGCGTTTTCCCTGTAATAGCTTTTAGTTTTCTAAAAAGATTACTTCTACTCATGAACACCATATTGCCTAATTCTTCCACACTGAAGTCTTCATTGTTCATGTTGACATTAATGCTATCAATAACCTTATGTAAAAACTTTTCGTCTTGAGGATTCTTAGTAATATTTTTCGGGATGATTGCGCCCCAATTTGCTTTTAATTTTTCAATTTGACGCTTTTGGGCTTCGATCAATTTTTCCACTCTTACTTTTAAAATATTGGGATGAAAAGGCTTCTGAATATAATCGTCTGCACCGGTTTGCAGTCCTTCAAGCCTATCTTCAATAGTGGACTTTGAAGTAAGCAAAATAAGAGGTATATGGCTTATGTTTATGTCTGTTTTAATAGATTTACAAAGTTCAATGCCATCCATTTCTGGCATCATTAAATCACTGATAACCAAGTCGGGAATCTTTTCTTTTATATAAGCAAGAGCTTTAATACCATTTTCTGCTTTTGCAACATGATATTTGTTCTTGAAAATCATTTCCAAATAATCGAGCACCTCTGGGTTGTCATCCACCAATAAAATGGAAAAAGTATCTTCTGAACCTGTATTGGGCAAGTCAACGTCATTCGGTATATGTTCATCGGTAAGCAGAGAAATATCATCTTCTGATATATATAGTTGCTCATGCTTTTCTGAAATCGAATAATCAGCAATTGCATTAATTTCGTCCAATGGCAGAAATATTTTGAAACATGTTAAAACTCCCGGATCGCTTTCTGCAATGATATGACCTTTATGTAATTCCACAAGATTTTTTGTTAATGAAAGACCTACTCCAATACCTTTTATTGGGGTTTCTGAAAAAAATCTTTCAAAAAGATGCTTAGATTCCTCTTTTGTAATGCCTTTACCATTGTCTTCTACAGAAATGCACAACCATTCAATAGCAGTACCTGTTAAATTTACAGGAATGCTTTTCTTTGAATGCTTTGAAATCTTAATATTGATTTTACCGCCTGGATTTGAGAACTTAAAAGCATTTAATAACAGGTTATTCAAGATCATTTCCATTTTAGAAGGGTCAAATGAAAGAAAATATTTTTCTTCGTCAACCTCCAGATTAAAGGTGATATCTTTTATTCGGGCAAGTGTAAGGAAATTTTTATGGACTTCTTTAATAAAGCTTACAATATCCATTATCATTGGTTTTAGCTTCAACATACCCGACTCCATTTTCTGGAACATCATTAACTCCTCAATTAGGTATAAAAGTTTTTTGGCATTGCGGTAGATTAGCTGAACTTTGCTTTTCACACTACCATTTAAATTTTCTAAGGAAAGAAGTTCCTCGACCGGTCCAACAATTAAAGACAGGGGTGTCCGGAACTCATGTGAAACGTCCGTAAAGAATCTTATCTTCATCTGATTGATACTTTTAAGCTGCTCAATTTCCTTCTGTTCAAATTCGATCTGTTGGTGTTGTTTGGTCTGAATAATAAAGTATCGTATTATGATATACAAAAGTGCGTTGAACAAAATGAAATAAAGAAGTATTGCCCACCAGCTTTTCCATGGTGGAGGAAGAATGATTATTTTTAGCTCAACTGGTTTTCCACTCCATTTCCCTGAATAATTGGAAGCTTTTACCAAAAAGGTGTAGGTTCCATCATTTAAATTGGTATAAGTTGCACTCCGTTGAAGTGAGTTGGTTGGTATCCAGTCTTTATCAAAGCCCTCCATTTTATATGAATACATATTCTCCTTGGGATTAGAGAAATGCAGTGCCGTAAAATCAAGTGTAAATTGGTTATTATGATAGTTTAAAGTGATTTGTTTAGTATCAGATATTGATTTTTTAAGGATTATATCTCCGTTAATCTTTTCATTGATACTAACTGATTTATTAAACAGTTTTAGATCAGCAATAACCACCCTAGGTGCATTGGTGTCGGTTGTGATGACCACTGGATCAAACATTACAAAACCATCTGTACTTCCAAAGAGAAAACAATGGTTATTGAACTTATGGTAACAACTGGGATTAAAATTAATATTGCTCAAATAATTCTGAAATAATTCATTTTTCATATTAAATTTCACCAGTCCTTTGATAGTACTTATCCACAAGTTGCCTCTGTCATCAGCAATAAGACCGTTTACTGATTTATCAGGCAGTCCATTTTCCTCAAAATAATTCTTGATAGAATAACTTAAAACATTATTGGAGGCTTTGAGGATCGTAATCTTATTTAAACCAGATTCCGTACCAACCCAAATCACATTCTCCGGATATTCTATTATGGTAAAGACAGTGCTGCCAAAAACCTTTTCTCCTTTCGTGTTTGTCTGAATTGGTGTGAATGCACCTGTTTCCTGGTTTAAACAGCATAATCCACTATCTTCAAACCCTATCCAAATTATTCCATTATGGTCTTCATAAACAGTCCTGATAAATTCGTAATTGAGATTGTTAGATGTTGAAGGTTGAGGTAAATAATTAATTTTTTTACCCGTTTTGGTGATTTTATACAAACCATTTTTTGCCCCAATCCATAAATTTCCCTTAGAATCTTTCAGTAATGCAAAAACTGCATGCTCCCCCAGTTCCTGATTGAAACTTCTCTCTTGAGCCATATTTAAATTGATAGCCCCACTTAGTGTACCTGCCCATATTTGATTATTATCAATCAAAAGTGAACGGTTACAATTAAAGAAAAAACCTGCAGATGAAAGCATTACA
>Ga0209538_1001493_pt1 | contig 12338 bp, 10 predicted proteins | sample BarGraNGADG00211_2_FD_184492 | JGI IMG/M metagenome (GOLD analysis project Ga0209538, IMG submission 184492) | Arctic peat soil microbial communities from Barrow, Alaska - Barrow Graham LP Ref core NGADG0004-211 (SPAdes) (version 2) | ecosystem: Environmental > Terrestrial > Soil > Wetlands >... | reverse complement strand
AAACGCTAAAAAGTATGATTTAAAATCACTAAAATAGGCTAAAAAATGATAAAAATGGCAATTTGAATACGAAAACAGACTTAAAAAAGATCAAAAAACACATTTTTTTAACCGAAAAACATCAAAAAAGGGGGTAAAACAGATAAAAACAACACTAATTAACAACATTATTCATTATATATTTTCAGAATAAATATTGTCTGCTACAATTTGCAATAAAATGGTGCCTGTTCCCATTTTGCTCTCAAATAGTTTGTATTATTATGAATATGAATATATTAGGTGTGACATGTAAGGAGAAACATTAACAACTAAATGGTTTTGGCTATTAGGGCTGCAAGGAAATTATCGATTCTGACACTACTGTATATATATATATATATATATATAACTTTTAAATTAAGAATTTCCCTTATAGCCCTTACAGCCAAAACGGGAATTAATGGTGCCTGCCACCATTTATTTTCATATAATGTTATGCCTGATGAACAAAATAGCCTGAAAAAGGTTGGTTCAATGAATAAAGAAGAACATGCAATTAAAAACCTGAAAATATTAATTGCCGAAGATGACAAATCATCAGAAAAACTGCTTACTGAGATATTGAAAAATTATTGCAGAGAGGAGATTCATGTAAAAAATGGTTTACAAGCTGTCCAAACATCCCTTCATAATCCCAATATAAATTTGATACTGATGGACATAAAACTACCGGAGATGAATGGATATGAAGCAACCCGGGAAATCAGGAAATTCAATGAGAAGGTGCTTATTATTGCTCAAACAGCATATGCGTTAACCAATGACAGGGAATTAGCAATAAAAGCCGGATGCAATGAATACGTATCAAAACCAATAGATAAAAAAAAATTAATAGAGATCCTCCATAAATATTTTAAATAATGAGAAGATGGAAACTGAAGAACGAAGTAATAACTCAAATTCTAATGCCTTAAGCGACATTCAGTTTGGTGATGTCTTCAACCTTGAAGACATTCAGCGTATACAGGATCTATTTTCCGATGCTTCTGGTGTTGCTTCTATCATAACACAACCTGATGGCACGCCGATTACTAATCCCAGTAACTTCTGCCGATTGTGTATTGACATCATCCGTAAAACTGAAATAGGTCTTAAAAACTGTTATCATTCCGATGCAATGATTGGTCGATATAGTCCTTCGGGGGCTATTATATGCCCATGTCTGAGCGGGGGATTGTGGGACGCCGGTGCAAGCATTACAATTGGCGGCAAACATATAGCCAACTGGTTAATCGGGCAGGTGAGGAATAAAGAATTGGATGAACAGCGTATGATACAATATGCAGATGAAATAGGGGCTGACAAAGAAGATTTTCTGGAGGCCCTGAACGAAGTCACAGTTATGTCTGTTGAACAGTTTACTAAGGTGGCTAATATGCTATTTGCATTTGCTAACGAACTTTCTGAAAAGGCTTACAATAATTTTCAACTGAAAATACAGATTGTTGAACAGGAAAAAGCAACTGAGGCACTGCGCAATAGTGAGGGCCACTTACACACGCTATTACAAACAATTCCTGATCTGATTTGGCTTAAAGATAAAGAGGGTGTATATCTCTCATGCAACAAAATGTTTGAACGTTTCTTTGGTGCCAAAGGAAAAGATATCATTGGAAAAACCGATTATGATTTTGTTGACCGGAAACTTGCAGATTCCTTTCTCGAAAATGACCAAAAGGCCATAGCCGCAGGAAAGCCTACCAGCAACGAAGAATGGATCACCTTTGCTGACGATGGCCATCATGCTTTTCTGGAAACCATCAAAACACCGATGTATGATTCAAGAGGAACGCTTATAGGAGTGTTAGGAATCGGGCGCGACCTTACCGAACGTAAACGGGCAGTGGAAGAACTGACTCACCAAAAATATTTTTTCGAACAAATGTTCATGCAATCTTCTGTAAGCACACTAATACTTGATCGTGATGGATGGTGCGAAAGAATAAATCCTAAGTTGAGCGAATTATTTGGCGTAAAACCTCAGGATATTGAAGGCAAGCTTTATAATATATTCAAGGATGAAGCCATCATACAAAGTGGCGCTATTCCTTTTTTAGAAAGCGCTTTTTATAAAGGGATAGCTGCAGAGTGTGAAATATTCTTTGACATTGGTCTTGGAGCAGATTCTCAAAATATTCAGGTGAAAGAGAAAAAGAAAGTATGGTATAAAGGCTGGGTCTATCCTATATTTGACAAAGATGGTGAAATAAGCAATGTTATTATTCAACATAATGATATCACTGAAATCAAGCAGACCGAACAGGACTTAATCGCAGCGAAAGAAAAGGCCGAAGAAAGTGACCGCCTGAAAACAGCTTTTCTGACGAATATGAGTCATGAAATCAGAACGCCACTGAATAGTATCATGGGCTTTGCTGAACTGTTGGAAGAACCTGATCTTACGGGAGAGGAGCAACGAAATTTTATCAGTATCATTGAGAAAAGTGGCGTCAGAATGCTGAATATCATCAACGATATTATTGATATTTCGAAAATAGAATCAGGATTAACAGAAGTTCTGATTGAAAACTGTAATATCAATGAGCAGATTGAAAATATTTATTCGAGCTTCAAACATGAGGTTGAAAAAAGAGGGATGCAACTCTTCATAAAGATCAGTTTACCTATGAAAGAATCTGTTATTCAAACTGACTGTGAAAAGTTATATGCAATCCTTGCCAATCTTGTCAAAAATTCGATCAAATACAGTGATCAAGGCACCATTGAAGTCGGATATAATTTGAAAAACAATTACCTTGAGTTCTTCGTAAAAGACACCGGTATAGGGATTCCTAAAGATAGACAGGAAGCTATATTTCATCGTTTTGTACAAGCTGACGTTGCAGATAAAAGAGCCTTTCAGGGTGCAGGGCTAGGATTATCCATTTCGAAATCTTATGTTGAAATGCTTGGAGGAAAGATTTGGGTTGAAAGCGAAGAGGGAAAAGGCTCTACTTTCTATTTTACTATTCCATACCATAATGTACCCTTAAGTACAGTATTAGTTAAAAAAGTTATTACTCCTAAACTTGTAGATCATCCGATAAAAAAACTGAAAATATTAATTGCTGAAGACGACGAGTCGTCTGAATTGCTTTTAACAACCATTGTTAAAAAATATTGCAAAGAGGATTTACATGCAAGAACCGGACGTGAAACTGTTGACGCTTGTCGTCAAAATCCTGACATCGATCTGGTATTAATGGATATTCAAATGCCTGAGATGAATGGATATTTTGCAACCAGAGAAATCAGGAAATTCAATAAAACAGTGATCATCATTGCACAAACAGCATATGCATTAAAAGATGATCGTGAAAAAGCCTTAGAAGCCGGGTGTGATGATTATATTTCAAAACCGATCAGTCAGGTATTATTGAAGGAATTGGTCAGTAAACATTTCAACAAATAAATACTCTTCTTCCGATACACGATAGGAGATAATCCGGAAAGGGTTATGGAAATAAATAGTGCCAGCCACGATTTATTCATTTGTAAATGTAGAATTATCTCTTTATCGTTATCCTGATTCCATCACCGAGTATGCTTTCACGTAAATCGCGCCGGTCTAATTTATAGATTTCATGGATGTTTATATAGGGATTGAGGATAATTCTGTAGTGTTTGAAGACCGGTATTTCGACGCCCATACCGAAATCTGCCCCGATTGCTGTTTGATTTGAAATGTTAGAATGGGTTGAGACGTCCATGTTTAACAGCATTCCTCCATCTATAAAGAAGTATTTTAAAAACATCAATTTCAGATTTACAGGGATGTAGAATAAATTGAGGTTTGTATACCTGGGATTAAAAACAGCACCGGGATAAGGAGCAGGTGTTATTTTTATTTTATTGTGGTGGTAGTATAATCCGCTTTCAAAGTAGAGGAATTTGTTTAAGGGGTGGTAATAGTTGAGACCTACTTCGATAGCAGAGAGACCTTCATAATCCGGACCACCAACATACGCTTTACCTAATGTATATAATCCTGACTGTCCGGTTCCGATTGAAATGCCGTAACTGTCTTTGTTGTTTTCCTGGGAGAATGAATTTAAAGTGATGAATACCAGTATAAAAAATACTAAATGTTTCTTCATTGTGTGAATATTTGATTATGGCTTTTTAGTTAAGGTTAATACTTCATAGTATTGATCGAATAAATAACCAAAAGGTTGCATTAAAAATAATATTTTTTTTGGTAAAAATGGTGGCTGATTTTAATTCATCCTTTTTTGTCTCCGAAAAAAATGGTGGCAGGCACCATTTATTCTCTAAATAGTAGGGTTACTGAAAAATGAGTACTTTTACATCTCACGATATTTTATGATTAAGTATCAACGTTTATCTTCTTTTTTGTATGATCGAAACCCTTGAAATAGGCAAAATTAAATGGTATCACATTGTTGATCCCAAGCAAGATGATCTGAAATTTCTTGATGATAACTTTAAGTTTCATCCTTTGGATCTTGAAGTTTGCAAGAAGGAAAATCAACGTCCCAAGATTGATATCTATGATGATTATTACTTCATCATTTTCCATTTTCCTGTTTTTGACCGATGGAATCATTTTCTTAAAATCCATGAGGTTAAGGTGTTCTGGAGCAGGAAATATCTGGTCACCATTGGTAAAACGAGCTGGATTATCACTGACCTTTTTAATAAAGCCAAAGATCCAACTGATGTAGAAGGCTTTAGATCGATCGTTTCAAGTGATGTACTTTTGTACAAGATCCTGGAGCATTTAATGATTTCGACTTTGACTATGCTTCAAAAACTGGGTGTGGAAGTTGATTTGATTAACCGGGAATTGTTTAATAAAAAAGCAGAGAATACCATTGAACGGATCTCGATGACCCGGAGAAATATAATTTCATTGAACACTACTTTTAAGCCTCAGCTCAGGTTCTTTCAAAAAATCGAGGCTGGTGAAATCCAGGGGTTTGCCAGTAATATGGAAGAATATTGGGGCCATATTCTGGACTATTACCAGAAAATGTGGGACATGATTGAAGACTATCAGGAGATGATCGAGGGTTTAGCGAAAACTTTCGATTCGCTGCAGACCAATAAAACCAATGAGATCATGAGGTTGCTTACTTTCTTTTCAACTGTTTTGCTGCCTTTGACTTTGGTTGCAAGTCTTTATGGAATGAATATCCGCCTTCCGTTTCAGGATAATCCACATTCATTTTTGTACCTTGCTTTAGTTGAGATCAGTATCGTTGCGGTTTTGATATTTTATTTCAAACGGAAGAGGTGGTTATAAGTTTTATAGGGGAAGGTTCTATCTGATTTTTTTTCCATAGTTGGCATAAAGTTTTAATTTTGTCTATTACTTCAAATGAACATATAATTATAAAAAGATGAACAGCATAAAAACTACATGCCTTCTGGTTACAGCATTACTTTTTGCAACCTGTGCCTTTACCCAACAAAAAACAACCAGCCCACCCGATCTGTATTCGGGGATTGAATTTAAAATGCCCCGTATCCAGGAGCCTGTTATTCCTAAGAACGTGGTTTCTATTGTAGATTTTGGGGCTAAAAGTAATGGGCAGGTGCTTAACACGAAAGCAATTGCAGATGCAATTGATGCTGTTTCGAAAAAAGGTGGCGGCCGGGTGATCATTCCAAGGGGAACATGGCTGACCGGACCTATCACGCTGAAAAGCAATATCGAACTTTATTCTGAAGCAGGTGCATTGGTGATTTTCAGCACAAATAAAGATTTGTATCCTTTGGTTGAGTCTGCATTTGAAGGTTCTAATACCTTTCGTTGCATGTCGCCTATCAATGGTCGGAACCTTGTAAATATTGCTATTACAGGCAAAGGGGTTTTTGATGGTTCGGGTGATGCATGGCGGCAGGTGAAGAAGGAAAAGCTGACCGAATTGCAGTGGAAGAAACTGGTAGCCTCGGGTGGTATTGTAAGAGCTGATGGTAAAGCCTGGTATCCTTCGCAACAGTTTATTGATGCTGAAAAAATGTCATCAGGGAATTTGCCAAGAATGAAAACGAAAGAGGAATTCATGAAGATCCGTGATTTCCTTCGTCCGGTCATGGTGAGTTTGATTTCCTGTAAGAAAGTATTGATCGATGGTCCTACTTTTCAGAATTCACCTGCATGGAATATTCACCCGTTGATGTGTGAGGATCTGATGGTTAGAAATACTACAGTCCGGAACCCCTGGTATTCTCAGAATGGTGACGGGATTGACATTGAATCGTGCAAAAACGTCTTGCTTTATGATTCGAGTTTCGATGTTGGTGATGATGGAATCTGTATCAAATCGGGCAAAGACAAGGAGGGACGCGTTCGAAATATGCCAACTGAAAACCTGATAATAAAGAATTGTATCGTGTTTCATGGTCATGGCGGGGTTACGGTTGGTAGCGAGATGTCGGGTGGGGTTCGGAATATGCATGTTTCGAATTGTACTTTTATTGGTACCGATGTTGGCTTAAGGTTTAAAAGCAATCGTGGTCGGGGAGGAGTGGTAGAAAATATCTATATCTCGAATATTGAAATGATGAATATTCCAACTCAGGCTATCTCATTTAACCTCTTTTATGGCGGCACTTCGGCTTCGGAAGATATGGAGGCAGGAACTGTTGTAAAGGCACCTAAAGTTGTGCCGGTATCAGAAGAAACGCCCCAATTCAAAAATATCTTCATCAGGAATGTGAATTGCAAAGGGGCTTATCAGGCAATAGTCCTGCAGGGTTTACCTGAAATGAATCTGCAAAACATTCAGCTCGAAAATATTCTGATTGAGGCTGACAATGGGATGGTTTGTAGCGATGTGACAGGGGTGAAGATAAAAAATATGAAGCTGATCACCAAAAAAACGCCGGTAACTGATTTTAAGAATTGCCACGATGTTAGCATTGACGGGGTTGTTACGCCATAAGCTGATAATTGGTAATTTTGGAATCTAAATGTTCATTATGCAATACGATATAAACTTAAGGCAGATTTTGAAACAGCGGAGACTATTTATTCTGGTTTCGGGTGTGGTCATATTGCTTATTCTGGTGCTGCAATTCATCAACAATCGGTTCTCGATGAGCGACCTGGAGGTATATTACTATGCTGCACAGGCTTTTGTTAGTGACCACCGGGTGTATGGTCAACAGTTCGGAGGTGAGGATACAGGGTTATATAAGTATTCACCTTTCGCGCTGGTTTTCTTTTTTCCGTTGAGTTTATTGCCGTTGGTTGCTGCCAAGGTGATTTTCTTTCTGTTGATTGGTGCTTCTACAGTTGCTGTTTTTCTGTTTGCTGCAAATTTATTGCAAAACATCCCTGAAAACGGGATGAAATTCAGTAATGGAATGTTGGCTAGTGTTGCGGGAATTGCCTGTTCGCGACTTCACAGGGAGTTGCATATGGGCAATATGAATATGATTCTCCTATTGATGTTGTTGCTGATGCTGTGGTTTATATTATCGGGGAAGCAGGTAACTGCCGGGGTCCTGTTTGCAATTGTTCTGTTTATCAAGCCTCATTTTATCATTCTTGCTCCTTTGTTTTTGCTTAGAAAACAATATGTTTTGTTGATTGTGGCAATTACTGGTGTGATAGTGGAAGTTCTGTTGCCTGCTTTGATAGTGGGAGTTTCAGGAAATTGGGTACTGTATGGGGAATGGATTCAGACTATGCAGCTCCACATGGAGACATTCGATGGGGTTTATAATACGATTTATTCTTTGTTCCTGCTTGTTCCAAAATATCTGCCTGTTCTCGATTTCGGGATTCCGGTAAAGGTAGTTGTGATCACGCTGTTATCAATAGTGGTTGTGGTTTTCGGATGGTTTTGTCTGGGAAACATTAAACGGGAACGCAATATGCAATTTCAAATTCCCGGACAATCGTTCTGGATCGAATTTCTGGTGTTGGTTGCGCTGATCCCAAATCTTACGTACACTGACTCAGAGCATTTCCTCCTTGCGATTCCTTTACTCTTTTTCCTTTTGGGGTTGATGAAGAACAATACGCCTATGTGGTTCAAGGTTTCTGTCGGGTTTGCGATGTTGCTTTATGGGATCAATATTCACGACCTGATTGGGCATACTTTGTCGATGTGGCTTGGAGATAACGGGGCACTGGGATTTAGCAATATTTTACTGATTTTATTGAGCGGGTATGGATACAGGAGGTTTGTGCTTTCAAAAATAATGGATTTGGATGTTTCAATAGATAGGGGGACTAAAACAGGATATGACAGCCTTTTATGATTTTAAAAATCAAAGTGATCTACAAATTATTCTATCTAATGGACAATATGTGGATTCAAAGAATTATTTTGTCGCGTTGTCGAAAGAGGATAAGAAGATTAATGTACAGGTAAATCCAATTGGAGAGGTTTTCTTTTTCAAACAACTCTGATAAGCTGAAATCGTATTAATTATGTGTAGAGACGCAATATTTTGCGTCTCTTTTTTTATTCTGTTTGGCTTTAGAAACGCAAGATATTGCTTCGTTACGATTGAATTTAGTTAATAATACCTTAAAGTAAGGATAAGGAATGCAAACTTTATTATTTTTGTGCTCCTTATACCTTAAATCATGAAACAAAAACTTTACTTGTTTATTGCTGCATCCTTAGTCTTTAGTATGATGCAGTGTCCCAATGTCTATTCACAGATCGGAAAACGTTTTCCATCCGAAAAAAAAGTGATCAATGATCCCGTTACCGGTACACTACTTACTTTTCTGACCAGTACTCCGGCTGGTGATTCTAAGATTTATCAGACCCATCAACAGTGGACTTCAGATGCCCAGTGGCTTATTTTCCGTTCAGGTCGTGCCAGAAATGAAGCAATGGCTGTCAACGAAAAGACAGGAGATATTGTTCAGGTGACTGAAGGTGGCTATACCGGGATGCTTTGCGTTGCACGTAAATCAATGAAATTATATTTCTTAAGGAATGCTCCTTCAGCCTCAACAACCCCTGCTATACCTGCCACACCAACTGTACCGGGTCCACCGCAAAGACGTGGAGGTGGTGCTTTGCAGGTAGTAGAAGTCAACCTGATCAATGTATTTGAAGACAGCAAAGCCGGAAAAATGAAACCGGCATCTGAATATCAGCGTGTTTGTGGTGTTATTCCTGCAGCAATGAATCCTGGTTCCGATCTGGCATTGGATGCTGATGAACAGGTTGTTTATGGCCGTGTCGGAAAAGAAGAAGCTGCCAAACATCTGGCACCCGGTACTAAAATTGAACCTGCTTTTGGACCAAGAAATATGGGTTCAGGTCCGGCAGGATTGATCAGCATGAATTTGAAAACCGGTGAAATAAAAGATATCGTTTCTGTAGGTTTCCAGATTGGACATATTCAATCTAATCCATGGGTGTCAGGCGAAATTGTTTTCTGTTGGGAGACGGGTGGTAAGGCACCTCAACGTACATGGACAGTGATGGCCGATGGTACTGGTTTAAGACCATTGTATCCGGAAGCATCATATGAATGGGTAACGCATGAATCTGTAATTACGAAAGACGAAGTCGCAATTGCCATCATGGGTCACCGGAAAATCAGTAATAGCTATATTGCTGGAACAACAGGGACTGAACCTAAAGGGGTTACCGATCCGTTGAATCCGGGACAGGAAACGGGTTGGGGCAATTCAGGAACCAGAGAAAAACCAACAGGATTGGGTATTATAAACCTGAGGACAAGGGAAATGACCATTGCAGGACAAACTCCAAGTGGAAGTGGACTGTGGCATGTTAATGGTTCAGGAGATGGCCGCTGGGCAGTTGGAGACGACTTCTCGCGCAGTGTTTATCTGATCGACAGACATACAGGTGAGATGATTATGCTTTCGACAGGACACAAATCTACTGCATCAGATCATACTCATCCCAGCTTCAGTGCTGATGGAACCAGAATTGAGATTCAGTCGGCGATGTTATCTGAAGATAATCGTTCCATGAATATCTGTATCATTCCGGTTCCGAAGAGCTGGCTGAACAGAAAATATGATCTTGTTGCACCCAAATAATATTTTTTGAAATATGAGAACCAATAAATTGTACTCAGTCTGTCTGGTAATTCTTCTTATTTCTTTTTCAACCCTGCAGGCACAAAACAAAATGAAAAATGTGGGAACATTTGAAAAGTTGTCGATCATTGGTGCTTCGGTGATTCCGGGTACTGCAAAGTATAATGAAGATGGTCAGACCTACCGGCTGACAAATTCAGGATCAAACATCTGGTTTGGTCATGATACCTGTACATTGCTTTGGAAAAAGATGAACGGTGATTTTATTGTTCAGACCAGGGTGCGTTTTATTGGTACCGGGCATGAGCTTCACAGGAAAGCCGGAATCATGATCAGAAAAACAGAGGATTCGAATTCTCCTGTGGTCAGTTGTACTGTACATGGTGATGGGTTGACCTCATTGCAATACCGCAGCAAGGCCGGTGAGGACATGAAAGAGATAAAGTTTGCGATTTCGGGTCCGGATGTACTTCAACTCGAAAAGAAGGGAAACATCTACACCATGTCGGTAGCTCATTTTGGTGAGCTTTATGAAGTTCAGAAACTCGAAAATATGGATCTTGGAACTGATCTGCTGGCAGGTTTGTTTATCTGTTCGCATAACAGTAAGTTTTCGGAAGAGGCTGAATTCAGCAATGTCAGGGCGTTTAATACTGCACCGGATAAACTTGTTCCATACAAAGAGTATCTTGGTAGTCTGTTGGAGGTGATGGACGTTGCAAGCGGACAACGTGAGATCCTGGCCTCTGCACCCGGTTCATGGCAAGCTCCAAACTGGACACCGGATGGGAAAAAGCTGATCTACAATGCTGATGGTAAATTGTATAACTTTATGTTATCCACAAAGGTTTCTACTGTATTAAATACTGAATTTGCCAGTAATAACAATAATGATCATGTATTGACTTTCGATGGCAAACAGATTGGAATCAGTAACCATCCAGCCGAGACAAAAGGCCAGTCCGTGGTTTATACTGTACCTGTTGGAGGAGGAGTTCCAAAGAAAATCACTTTGAATAGTCCTTCTTATTTTCATGGCTGGTCGCCAGATAATAAGTTTTTACTTTTTACCGGTCAACGCAACGGTGATTTTGATATCTACAAGATTTCCAAAGATGGCGGAGAAGAAGTTCAATTGACAACTGCAAAGGGATTGGACGATGGATCAGAATATTCGCCCGACGGGAAATATATTTATTTCTGTTCGACCCGGACCGGAAAGATGCAGGTTTGGAGAATGGATCCCGATGGAAAAAACCAAACGCAACTGACTTTTGATGATCTGAATAACTGGTTTCCACATGTATCACCAGATAATAAGTGGTTGGTATTCATCACGTTTCCAAAGGAGATTGCGGCAGACCAACATCCTTTCTATCAAAGGGTTTATCTCAGGTTGATGCCTGTTGGTGGTGGTTCCGTTAAAGTAATAGGTTATCTCTATGGTGGTCAGGGCAGTATGAATGTTCCCAGCTGGTCACCCGACAGCAAAAAAATTGCATTTGTAAGTAATGGAATTTTTTAAGTGGTCGGTCTTTCATCACAATTGAGTAAGATATCTGGAATTATTAAAGGATATTGAGTAGTTTGTGGAGTTGAATGGATAATTTCCAGCCGGGATTGTGAAGGATATAATCTATACAATAATCAATGTTTTCCTGATTTAGATCCTTCCGTTTTTTATCGGTTCCAAGAAATAAAGGACTGATATAATAATTTTTAGCACGGGGAAGCTCTTCGATTGCGGGGAGCTTTTCATTTTTGTTGAGGGGGAAACGCAATTCGTCTATAAATAAGAAATTTCTTTTTAATGTTGCAGGGGAGACTTTTGGACTACAGGAGATGTAATCAATTCGTGATGGAACAGGATGAGTTCCGTTTGTTTCTATACAATGATAATACCCTTCGAAGTGTGAAAGTATTTCATCGGTTAATTGCAAAGTGGGTTCTCCGCCTGTCCAGATGATGTTTTTACAGGGATATTGCTGAATGTTATTCAGAATATCAGGAATTGACATCTCGATATATTTATGCCATTCTGTATCACAAAACCAACAGTTTAGATTGCATCCTGAAAGACGAATGAAGATAGCAGGCATTCCTGTATTTGCTCCTTCGCCCTGAATGGAATAGAAGATTTCGACAACCTTCAGTTTATTCATATGATGCATTTGTTTTTTGGGTCTCGCTTACTTCGACTTTATACAGTGATGGGAACTGAGGTTTAAAAGTATCATAAAAATGACGTGCAAGATTTTCGGCTGTGGGATTGAAAGACAGGACA
>Ga0209538_1001491_pt1 | contig 12354 bp, 23 predicted proteins | sample BarGraNGADG00211_2_FD_184492 | JGI IMG/M metagenome (GOLD analysis project Ga0209538, IMG submission 184492) | Arctic peat soil microbial communities from Barrow, Alaska - Barrow Graham LP Ref core NGADG0004-211 (SPAdes) (version 2) | ecosystem: Environmental > Terrestrial > Soil > Wetlands >... | reverse complement strand
TTTAAGCCAATATAAATATCTTCTTCATTTTCATCAAGATTTAAAGTATCTGTACAAAGACTTATCCTATACAAATCACGAGTTTTTGGCATTAATTGCATAAGACCCTGTGCACCCATGGGTGATTTTATTGTAGCAATAAACGAAGATTCTTTAAACATTAATCTAAAAACTGTTCTTGTAGATAATTGAAGTTGACGGGAAAGATTATAAGCATATTCAACATACTTAAAATCAAAGTATTTAGGTATTATCACTTCTGATTCAAATTCAATTTGTTGAATTAAACTTCTTTGATATACTTCTTGATACATTTGAACATATTTATCGTATTCGGTTTTTGCTACCATAGATTCTATGGCTGTGCTTGTTGAAGTGCTTGTTGAGGCACTTGTTTCTGACATTGCCGGATATTTTGATCCTATGTTTAGAAATAAAATTATTGCTATAAACAACAAAATTTTTGCAAAACGTGTAATACCGTTTCTAAACATTGGCAAATAACTTGTTGAGACCTCGATTTTTTTGTCCGTCCCAATAGACATTTGGTTCTTTTCTTTCATCATTAAATTATTTTTAATTAGACATCAATCACTCGTAAAGAGCGATATGCTTCCAACATGATGATCAACGTCATCATCTTGCGAAGTTACTTGCGAAGCATTAACGAAAACGTTATCTTCAGGTTCCATATCCTTTTCATTTATATATCTTTGGGTGCTTGCTAATTTTTCACCAACTTGAAGATTTTTAAGGATCATATATGGTTTATCTTTTATTTGTCCATCAACTAATTTCAATGTTTTGAACTGTAATTCTTCTTCTTCACTTACTATTCTTGCTACACAGTTTAATTTTGAGCCTTTTATTAAAATGTATTTTCCATGAGGTTTGTTAAGACTAAAATTCAAAACATCCTTTGAAAATACTCCGCCTTTACTTTTGTTCCAAGCTCTAAATATCTGCCCATTAATTTGCATTGGAAGCGCAAGTGTGTGGTGATCTTCAAAAATTGTAACAATAATATTATCGATAACGTTGGGTATTAAAAGTTCAATTTTCAAATCTGTGACTGTATCATTTATCAGTTCATCAGGTTCTTGTATTTTATTTTTTCTTTTCATGTATTTTATTTTTAGGTATAAATTTATATGCAATTGTTTCTATCATTATTTTTACTGAGTAGTATTCTTTCTCATCTATCATCTTTTTCACTTGTCCAGACCATGTACTGGGATCAATCACCATATCAGGTTGTGAAAGATATTCATTAACCTGTTTTACATTTCCTTTAATGTAGTTATCAATTATATCTTTAACTCTTGGTTCTTTCACGATTTTGTAAGTTTATAAGTTTCTTCAAATGTCATGATTAAAGCTTCTCTAAGAACTGCTTTTGTTACAACATTCACTCCATATTCTTCGGTAGGATGTTCTCCATCAATATGAATGTACTTATCTTTAATATACTTATTAACTTTCGTAGCTACTTCAGCGTATATTTTATCTTTTTTCATTATTTTTGTTTTAAGATTGTTTCAAAATCTTTAAGTTCTTTTAGCATGTCGCCTGGGTAGAATTCGAGAGCATCATAAACAGATTTCGAATCAACTTTGTAATATCTACAATATTCCTTTATCACATCTTTACTAATCGGAATCTTTTTTTCTTTAATCTCTTGAGCTTTTTTAACTCCTTTTGTATACATCCACCCTGGCACAAATTTATATTGCTTTCGCAAAAATATCTGCCAAAAGTCCATTACTGCTGCTTGATTAATTTTCAAATTTTGAAGAGCGTTAGCTTGCATTGGGAAATTTATTGCAAATCTACGTTGACACATGAAGTAGTGTTTTCTTTTTTCTCCAGGAGTTAATGAAGAATAAGTTGTCGGGTCTGTAAATACTACCTTGATAAAATCAAATAATTCCATTTATAGTCTGTTTTCGCTCTAGAGTCTCTGAACTTATTCCGAGTTGCTTAAATACTTTATTATATGGTCAAAAATTAAAAAGTTTTCGATAATCCTTTAAGTTTTTGTTAAAGTTTTGACCAAGGCAAGTAGGTCTTCGGGAATAACGTTGAGTTATTTGGTTCAATTTTTTCGTAATCAGGAACATCTTCTACCTCTTCACGAGATGGTTGAGAATTCTTAGCAGATGCTTTTGTCTTCTTAGTTGTACTTGATGGTATCTCTAGTTCACTTATAGATTTCCAAGTATTGTTAACAACATCTGCGATTTTACCAACAATTTTTTCTCTTACTATAAAAAGTGAAGGGTTACCTTGAATATATTGAACAAATTCCCATTGTCCAGTTTTTTCAACTTTTTCAATAACATTTGAAAGTAATTGTCTGATGTTAGTAAAATTCACACCTTCAAGTGATTTTGTTTCAGGCACTAATGAATATAGTTCCTGAATGTTAACTAATTGTGTCATATGTTTATGTATTTAAATGTTAAAATAATGCCGTTCCTTTAATACGATCGATCTGTTTAAAGATTGACGCTTCATTGTTTCTTTTTGATTCTGTAACATAGCGAGTTCCATCAAGTAAATCACGCATATTTACACTTCCATAATTAATACGTGGTCTTTCTAATTGGGCTTCCTTTAAGCTATGAAAAGTATCTACTATTTTTTCGGGAAAGAAATGTTGATCAAGAACTACAAGTTTTATTTGTCTTAAAATTCTGTCTGCCATCATTTCTTTAGTGAATGGAAGCTTTTGTTTGATTACTTTTTCAATAACTTCCTGAACTTTTTCAGATCTGTCAAGTAGATCATAATGATCCATTAATTCTGTTGGAGATATAAGAAGAGCTTCGTAAATTTTTTCGAATTTTGAATTTGTAATTCGTACTTCTACACCTTTATCGTTAAACCAGGTATAGATTGCTGGAATATTGTCCCCATCGTCTCCACAAAACATTTTACGAAGTGCTATCATTCTTCCATTTATCACTTCCATTTTTGTTCTTTCAGCAGTTATGATTTTGTGAAAATCTTCTTTATCAACGTTAATAGTGCCTTTCATATTCATAAAATCCACAGCATCTGCTTCATTTATCCATTCTTCGAAATATTTAGGAACGTAAAGTTTACGTGAAGCATTTTTTCCTTGCATGAATGGATTGAATACTGTTATGAATGCAAATTTCTTATTAGGTGCATCATAAGGCCAAAATTTAACTAATTGGCGTAAGTCTTCATCACCAGATACAATTATAGTATGTTGATCATGAACAAAAGTTAATTCATATGCCCAAAGTGCTATAACATCATCGGCTTCTGCAGAATCAATTTTTGTAATGATCATTCCATTACCTTCCATTAACTCAGAAAATTCTCCTAATGCTTTGTAAACATTATCCCAATTGATGATACTTGATTTAACTCTTTGCGCTTTATAACCAGCATTTTCGTCAATCTTAATTTCTTTTCTCCATGATTTTGAATCAAGAGCAAATATAATACGAGATGGATTAACTATGCGAACAATGAATGCAATATCCATTGCCATCTTGCGCATGAGTTGATCTATCTCAGATTGAGAATCAAATGTGAATTGCTTAGTTCCATAGCCTCCAACAACAAACATCGATCTGTGCGCGATATTATTAAGGTCAAATATTAGGTTAGTCATTATTTTTTATTGTTAAATTTTATTCTTATGAGTGTATCACTTTTAACAATCACATTGTTTACTATTTCTGTTTTGATTGTTTTTTCAACATAAAATTGTGATGTTGAAAACTGTTGATGGTTTTTAAACACCAATATAGAACAAGCTACGACAAACATGCATACAAATACTAATGCTGTAGAAGGACCAGATTTATAAGTTTGTTTATTCCAATCATATCCTAAAAATAATATTACTATTGATAGAATAAAAAATGCTCCTGCTGTTATTAATGCTATCACGTTTTTATTTGTTTAAGTTTGCAGTTGTTAAAATGATATCTTGTCATATTTGGAACCTTTCCTATTAATTATTGTTGGGGTTTGCATTTAGGACAACAAGTTTTTCCATCCCATTCAGTTCCACAATCATCACAGTATACGTTGTTTGCATTTCTGTATTCGTTCCAATTTTTATAATGAGGATAAGCTTCTTTCCTTAAAGTACGAGATGTCAATTCACTGTTAGGTGTTTTTACAAGTTCGTAAAATCCGGCTTTTACCCATTTAAGATATCCAGCTTGTGTAAACCAATTTCGATATTGATCGATGGTTGTACGTAATCCTAATTCTTTGGACATAAGTAATTTACGAGTAATTATGTCTCCTTTTTTAAAGGAAGAAAGAAAATTTCGAATATTATCAAATGTTGTCATTTCTGTTAAGTTTGTTAATTATTTCTTCTTTTTTAGAACATTGTTTTATACCTTCATATATACGAGTAATAATAACAAAATGTTCTTCTGGAATCCAAGGAGTTAAATATAGATCATCTATTGCAACCCAAGCATCAGGTTTAAACTGCTCTACATGTTCTAATATTTCTTTTGCACGAAATTCATCCAGCCTTTGCATATTTGTTTTACGCGTAGTTGTAACTCCTATCGGAGCTTTAATGATTCCAGCCCATTCTGTAAAAATTCCTTGTAATTCTTGTAATGAATGGCTATTTCTCCAATCACTGGAAACGATTATTTCTGCACCTGTTTTTTCAAGTATTTCGTTATATACAGAAACAGCTTTAGGGTTAAATTTATGAATTAAACCCCATTTTGATTGTTTTGGATTAATCTCAGATGCCAACGACAATACATAATCTATGTCTGTATATAAAAATTTCATGGTTAAATATAACAATAATTTCTGACACAAAAAAACTTTTATGGATTAAAATTCTGTTAAATTTTCATTTAATTCTTAACCACAATCTGTGTAATCATCAATTCCTTTTAAAAAATAAGACCAAGCAAGAATTGGATTAAAAGTCGAGCCTTCAATAACAAGTTCCCACCCTTTTTTAAAACATCGAATAGCTTTTTTAAAACTAAAATTCCAAATAAAAGAAACTATTGAACAAATCAAAATGAGTATTATGACCCACAGTTTAATTAAAAGATAAAGTGGAAAGAACCCAAAAATGATAAAAATATATTTCATATTATTTTGTTTAAAATGTTAAAGTTTAACCGGCGTAATATCTATATTATCGTCATAAAGTACCGCGAGATATCTATTGTAATCATCATCGGTTGACATAGAAATACTAAGTATATCAGGATTAACTTCTACAATCCATACATCAATTACTTTTTGCAGTTCTTCACGACTATCACCTAAAAATATTTTTATTCTTTTCATAATTTTATTTTTCTGGTTTTACGTTTGAATATTGTCCGTTTGTATTCCTACCATCATAAGTAGGACATGCACGCTTACTGCATGAAGATGATAATACAATAATTATGAGTAATAAAAAACATCCCAAAATTATTAATTTTTTCATAGTTTTATTCATTTTATGAGTTTAAGATAAGCTGTATCTTGAAAACACAACTTAACAATGTTATTAATGGATCTATTACTAAACTTCTTTGGGCCTGATGTTCTGCCACCGCAATGATGATCATAGGAATTTTATCAGTCTTACTTACAACATTGGATTTAATATACTCTATTAAATCCTGACCAAGTGCATTGAGTGCATCGTCTATCCTACTTGCGTATTCACCAGCTATAAACTTATAGTTTTCATATGCTTTATCAGGTTTATTAAAACATATTTTGAAAAGATCTTCATAATCGTAATTGATATTGTAGTTCTTTTCTGTAAGTTCATGAACTTCTTGAAGATACAGAGATTGAATCTTGGTCATCAACTGTCTCATATCCGGAAATTCATTCTTAACAAATTTATGAAGAATTTCAAATGTAAAAGATATTTTAGCAGCTTTTAATATCTTGCCAACTCTTACTTTATATTCATTTATCAAATATGCTTCTTCTTCAGCATTGATAGGATCAAATGATAAAGCGTCAAAACGCGAGAATACTCCTTCAGGAATTTTTTGTACGTAATTTGTCGCAACTATAAAACGAGCCATATTCGAATACTTTTCGATTGGAACTTTAATTGCGTCAAAGAATGCGGATGATGCTCCATCAACCTCATCAATCAAAACACATTTAAGCTTTTCTTTTCCACCATCAAGAGAAATAGTTGAGCAAAATCTTGCCAATTGGCCACCCACAAATTCAGCTTTTGCGTCCTTACCATTTATGTATAATGTTGGATGTCCTTTAGCCATTATCCACATTGTACTTGTTTTTCCAGTCCCAGGACTTCCATACAACAATGTGTTAAGAATTAAGCCTTTGGATAGAGTTTTCTTTATTCGGTCTGGAGCTATTAAATCAGCAAAATCTTTAGGACGAAACTTTTCTGTAAATAACTCTTGTATTGTGTTATTCATATCTGTATTTTAATTATTCTATGGACGTAAAGGTGCTAAGTTTTTTAAAAAAGTGTTAATTTCCCACCCATATGATTGAATCAGAAACATATTCGATTCGATTTTCGTAATATGTTGACCCTTTTGGGATGATGAATTTTTCAACATTTGCGCAAAGAATTGACATCTCATTTTTTGGACGTTTGTAAGCGTGATACCCTTCATGAATATTAAACCAAAACAAACAAACTATTTGTCTTTTAAGTTTAAGGATGGGCGGTATATACCCTTTTAGGTAAAAATAGGTCTTAAAAAATACAGGATGAAATTTTGGATTATCATACTGGCTAAAGAAAATAGATCCACATTTATAGCATGTGATGTCTTCTTGAGCTATTTTTTTCTTTGAAATAAAAATACTTCCTATGAAACACATAACTTTAAGTTTTTAACATTGAATTTCAACATCAGTACCATTATCTAACTTTACTGTAGCTAAACAATTTTCATCCATTTTTAAGAGTCTTCCTTCGAAATGTTCATTTGAAATTGTATTCCATTGAACTTTTTCGCCTATCATACACTGATAATCGAGATAGGAAATCTTTTTTTGCGTTTTTACTTTTTTCATTCTGCTAGGTAATTTTCAAATTTATTTGCTGCTTTTTCAATTCTTTGATCGTGGGCGAATGCCCAGTCATATTTTCCATTAAATACATGTTCAATTGGAATCCATTTAACTATATCAACTTCATGATCTTTGTATTGTTCAATGTCTCTTGGCAATTCTGTGCCTGAAAAATCATAAATCATGCAATACCATACTACGATATTTTGTCTGTTTTCGCCTGGTTTGGTATGTGTATAAAAAGAATCTTCATCATTGTTAAATGTGAGATATCTTTCGTAATCGTCGAGATAAAACGAAGTTTCTTCGTAAACTTCTCTCTTTATAGCTTCCCAACCATCTTCGTCATAATCAATATAGCCTGATGGGCATGCCCATTGACCCGGGCCTTCTGGCATATTCATTGATCTTTTTTCAACCAATACAAATATGTTTTCTTGATAAATTCCAAAGATGACTGCACCAAGTGCTGTACTTCTACTTTCCCAGACATCGCGATCTCCATCGCCATCTTTAACAAAGTGCACCTTATTAGGACGATTTTTAAATATAGGTTTCATAGATTATTTATTTAAATTAATTAAATTGCTTCAAGTTTATGGCTCATTAATCTTGTTTCAAGAATTTTATTTCCCTCATCATCTTGAAGATCAAATCCTCTTTCTCCTTCAGCAATTACATTAAATTCATGTCCTTTTGTATAAGTACAGTTAAACATTTCAACATCTTCTGTAAGTCTAACTCTTACACCAATACCAATTTCTTTATGTTTAATTTTCATAATGTTATTTATTAAGAAGTTTTAATTTTTCTTCTTCCGTCATATTATCAAGTTTTGCTTTTACACGAGTATTAAGTGTTTCGTCATTGATTCGTTTTTCAACTTTTGTAGCAGTTGAATCAACTCTTACTTGTGCAGGTGTTTTAATGAAATTTAATTCTAAGTTATCAAAATTTTCAATAGAAATTTCACCTTCGTTACCAGCTGTATACATGATTTTAACTCTATCACCAATTTTGGTTAAAGGAACTTCATTTGAAATAGAAGATGTACTTACAAAAAGTGTTTGAGGCATACTCTGGAATATAAAGTAGTAATAAAATTGTCCGTCTTTTGTGTCCATACCCATACGAGATACAATTCCTATATAAGGTGTATGAGTGTTATCTTCTGATACAGCCAAATTATCTCCTCTATTATTAAGTGCAGACTTATAACTACGAATTGCATCCATAATTGTTTCACCTGTTCCTACAATTTCATAGTTTGAATACGATACAAGTCCTACAGCTTTTATAAGGCCTTCATTATCTTTAAGAGCCATTACATATGTCCATACTCCATTGATGTTATAAGGACGTGGTCTTGAAGCTTTGTAACCCATCTGTTGAACTTTTCCTTGTGCAGAAGCCTGAGCTGATGATTCATTTGCTCCTCCTGCATGATAAAAGGTTGTCTTTTTAGATCTACCATTTGTAAGTATAAAACCAACACTTGCTGCATCTTGACCTACTGAAGTTACTCCACTATATAAGTAACATACTCCATCTTCTCCATAAATTAACTGTGTTTCCTGACTTAACTTTAACTGATCTTTATGTGCCCAGTTAGGCCAACCATGAACCCATTCTCCCCAATTATCGAACTGTGTAGTTACAAGTGCTTTTGGTTGAGCTCTATCTACCCAAGTCGGAAGAGTTTCAGGTGTGTATTCTTTTATCTCGCCTGTTTCAGGATTAACTATTAGAATTTTAACAACATCTTTACCATTTGGATTAAATCCAACTTTCTTTTCATAAAGTGGAACTACGTACCAAGGATTGAAGTCATTATCAATTTCAAATTCGTATTCAAACTGTCCATAACCTTTATAACCATTTTTGTATATGTGTCGTGGAAGATAATCACCAAAACAACCACCACTTTGATATTTAAGATGTATAGGTCGACCATTAACTTCTTTTACGAGACGTACGTCTTTTTGATTATGAGCGTTAACAAGAATATAACCAGGTGTTCCCTGTTTATTTTCACGCCATTTCCAAAAACCTGTATGATTAAGAGGAGCGGCGTAATAAAGATCATTACCAATTTTTTGATGTGTATATTTTCCAATTGTTACAACACTACCTAATGCTGCATCTCTGTCAACAAGTTTTTTATCGCCAAGTTTAGCAGCACTTTCGTAGTCAATTAATACCATACGTGATGGGTCAATAGGACTAATATCATTAGAGAATTGTTTTTCGTCTATATTTCCTATTAACTGTCTAAGATCGCTTGATCGAAACATAGCTGAAGAAAATATAGGAACAATCACAAACCAAATAAATCCAACGACTATTGCTATTCCTCCAAGCCAAACTCGCCAACTTCCTGCAGGTTCTCCATCTTCAAAATCAAAGAAAAAGATTAAAAGACCAGTGAAAAATATAATTGCCGGTAATCCAAAAAATCCAATTGATAGAACAGGCATGCCCCAAAAGTTGCATAGCGATATAAAAATAATCGCAGAAATAATCATAAAAATGTCTTTTGTTTTCATTTTGTTTTTATTTGTTTGTTTTTGTTTTTGTTTTTCATCCCAGTTATCTGGTTTATAATTATAATATGCCATTGTCATATATGTTAAAGTTTGTAATAATGATGTCTCATATCGAGTAATATGTTTAATGCAAATTCAGTGTCAACTTTATCTGGAAGAGTTGAAGCAGTAAATGCAGCGTCTAATCCCGATATCATCCCTTCAGCTTCAGAAAGAAGATCAGCATATTCATATTCTCCACGACGTATCTTCATAAGCTTTACTATTTCATCATCAGTTCTACGAACTCTAAGTTCACCTTTTGCAAGTTCATGAGCCATAAGAAGAAGACGATACGTGTGCATCATGTTTTTCGAATCGTAATTCTTACCATGTTCTTTGTTCATTTTGAACCTATTAGGATTACGTTCCTTTTTCCAAGTAGTGAATTCAAGATACTTTTTACAGTTAGTTGAATAACCATCTTTGTTAAATACCATGTTCCAAAGAAATTCAGAATCCTTAGGAATTGAAAATAATTGAACCTGATTGGCTTTTTCTTCATCTGATACTATTCCCCATTTAACACCTTCTGGAGCCATGTACATCGAATAAATTTCATGTGCATGATCTACTGCTGCAAGACCTATTTGTGTTTGATCGTATGCGCAATCTTTAAGCCATTCTTTTACAAGTTTTGATTTTCCATCCATAAGAACATAGCAACAATCAAGAACAGTTTTACGAGTTATTTCGTTTTCTTCCCAGTTCATTTTCTTGTTGTAACCACGAGCTTTCTGTATTTGATCTATTGCATAACCTGCAAAAGTCCAACGAACTCTTTTAGTAAGAAACTTATCTTTTGCGTCTTCAAGCATTTTGAACATTGGGTCACGATATATAACGCAATCTTCAGGAGCAGCAAGAAGTTCAAGTATGTTAGGGTTGTTTCCTATAAGAAGATGCATAAAACGTCCAAGTTCGTAAAAAGTAGTGTCATTAGTTTCATCTGAAACTTGTTCTACATAACCATATTTGAGAGCATCTTCAAGAGGCTGAACAAATACGCCTCTTATGTCAGCATCTGACTGAGGAGTGCTGGTTCCATAAGCTATGGAACCCATTATTGCTTCGAATATTATGAGCTTTTTGTCTCTAAGTTCTTGTATAGTGTAAGTCATATTTTATTTTTTCTTAATAGTATTTTTGAGATTTTTAATAATGTCTGCAAATGAACCATCATATTGACTTTTGTTTCCAAATGCATCTTTTCCAAAAATATTGTCGAAAGCACCCATCATATCATTTTCTTCAGCACATGATAAAACTATAATGCACTGATATTCAATTCCGTATGTTTTTCTGCAATAATCATCGAGTTTTGCTTTTGCGTGCATTGTCGATAAGCATCTTTTAACAAGCATTTCTTTGTTAAAAAAGTTTTGAAGTTTGCAATGAACTTCATACTTTACCTTATAATTTTTTAGAGCATTTGACATATTAAAGATCTTCTTGACAATTGTAAAATAAATCCCAAGCTTGTTCTTCTGTATTAGCCCATATCAATACATTTTCATTTTCTAATTCTGAAAAATATGGGCTTATAAATGCATAAACGTTTCCACCTTTAGCACAACGTTTTATTAGATTTTCTTGGTCATCAATTCTTATAATATCTTGTTTTAAAACGAGATCAGCAAGAGCTCCAGCCTTCTTAAAAGAAGTTTTGTATTTAAAATAAATCATAATTAAAGAGTATTTATAATAGCTAAAATTTCAAGATAAGCAGTACGTTTTCCGTTAATGAAATTCTTAAGTAAAACCGGTGGTTCAGAACCAAGTAGATCAGTTGCAGTTTTTATTTCATCCTGTTTTTCAACAATGGCATCAATAATTTGACCGGCAACTTTGTCTTTTTTAGTGTTGGTATATGATTTTTCAAACTGAACTTTAGCAGCAATTGCGTTAGCAATATCATGAAGATTAATGCCACTGCAAAGTTTTCCAGCCAAAGCCTTTTGAAGAACTTCAACCATAATTTCATGTGCTCTATTATTTTCCATATCTGTAATTTGATAGTACTAATATAATCAATTTCTCTGACAAATAAAAATTTTATGACACTTATTTTATCTTTTTAACTTCAAGATATAAATCAGTATCGAGATATGAATTCAAGCAGGCCATTAAAGAGCCAAGCATACATTGTTTTTCAAACTCTGTGTAAATACTCCAGGCTGTGTCATGAGGTGACCCTTCAAGATTCATTCGAGGAAGTAAGTCTTTGAATGTTATCTTAAAAAACATGAACCTTTTGTCTCTTGTATCTAGATGTGTTTGTAACGCGTCAATAAGAGCATCTCTAGATTTTGCAGTGATATCTCCTGTAATCATTTTAGGTACTTATTTTTTGTAAAAATATTAAATATGTGATTATAAAAAGTAATACAAGTATAGCTGCAAATTTTCCCCAAGAAAATCTTGTGCGTTCCCATGCATAATATCCGGGCCCACATATATCATTGTTTCCTGATTTGTATACTTCAGTTAGAAACGTATTATAAAACCATTTAAGTGCTTTCCACCCATAATAAAAGGGGGCAATTATTATACCGCAAATAATGAATCTTCCAACTAAGCCACCCCAATATTCAAATTTTGATGGGCGTGTAATAACTTTTCTTTTAACATTAGTCTTCATCTTATTCGAGAATTAATGAGGCAATAAATTTTTTGAGTTTTTTAGATAAAATTTCAAGTTTTTTATTATCTTCTTTTGTCTTTT
>Ga0209538_1001489_pt1 | contig 12364 bp, 9 predicted proteins | sample BarGraNGADG00211_2_FD_184492 | JGI IMG/M metagenome (GOLD analysis project Ga0209538, IMG submission 184492) | Arctic peat soil microbial communities from Barrow, Alaska - Barrow Graham LP Ref core NGADG0004-211 (SPAdes) (version 2) | ecosystem: Environmental > Terrestrial > Soil > Wetlands >... | reverse complement strand
ACTGTTATCTTTGATAGATTGATAGCTTTCCTCTACTATTTTCATTTTATCTCCACATTATGTACCAAGTACCGCAATACTTTCGGTAAGTAAGCATATAGCACACATTCTTTATTTTGTCATCTGTGAATTACTGGAAATTATGGTATTGAAACGAAGGCCGAAGATTGAACACTGAAGACTGAAAGAAGGATATCAAGATTTCTCCTTAGGCTTCGCCTGGTATTCGCCGGATTTCACTTTCGGAATTGGTGTTTCACCAATAAATATTGTATAAAAAACATAAAAAGGATCGGTAAGGATTATGAAGACGCGGATACTGATAACGGGAAATCTTCCTGAAAATGTCATTTTACCTCTTAAAGAAAAATACGAAATGGAAATGAATCAAGAGGATCGTCCTATGGATCGTCAAGAACTGCTTTTAAGGGTCAAAGACAAGCAAGGACTTCTGCCGATGCTCAGTGATTCTATCAATGAGGAAGTGCTGAATTGCGCTCCGCATTTAAAAATGATTGCCAATTTCGGCGTCGGTTACAACAACATAGATGTCCGGTTAGCCACAGCGCGGGGCATTATGGTTTCCAACACACCCGGGGTATTGACTGATGCGACGGCCGAACTTGCTTTCACCCTGATGCTTTCCGTTTCCCGAAGGCTTGTCGAAGGTGACAGGATGGTAAGAGAAGGTCGTTTTAAATTCTGGGCGCCAATGCTTTTTTTAGGCCGCGAGGTGACGGGTAAGACTCTAGGGATTATCGGCATGGGTAAAATTGGCAAAGCCATTGCCGTAAGGGCCAGGGCATTTGATATGAGAATTCTGTATCATAACCGAAAAAGAATTAACTCCAAGGAGGAAGAAAACATGAGGGTGGAATACGTCGATCTGAAAACACTGTTGAAGGAATCTGACTTTGTTTCCCTTAATGTGCCTCTTACGGAAGAAACCAAACATCTTATCGGAAAAAATGAATTATCACTTATGAAGTCCACAGCCTTTCTCATCAATACATCCCGGGGCCAGGTGATTGATGAAAAAGCGCTGGTTGAAGTTCTGAGAGCAAGGAAAATCGGCGGCGCCGGTCTGGACGTTTATGAAAATGAACCATCCCTTACGCCCGGCCTGACGGAGCTGGACAATGTTATCCTTCTTCCCCATGTTGGGAGCGGCACTCTGGAAACGCGCATAAAAATAGGGACGCTGGCCGTTGAAAATTTAATTGCCGGTCTGGAAGGCCGAACACCACCCAATTTTGTCAATCCCGAAGTTCTAAAAAAGTAAAAGGATACTTCATACCTCGAAGCAAGCTTCGGGGAATGAAACCATTAGGGAAATTTCGTGGGTCATGGGGTCTCTTTATACCCTAAAGGGCACAAGACAAAGGGGGACTTGAAAGGCAAAAAGCCTTAAGTCAATGACATTGCTTATTGACTATGGCTATTAAAATAACCAATCTATTTCATTATTGCAATTATAATCTACTATCCACCCTTTTAAATTAAATATAACCAACCCCTTTACTTTCTTGCGGATGATACAGTATAGGTAATAAATCGTGAAAAAAGGATGAAGAGGATTATAAAAGATGGTGATCGGAAAGCTCAAAACAATGTCGCCTGACGAAGCAGTCCAAGTAATCAGATCAGGCGATCATATTCATCTCAGCAGTGTGGCCAGCTCTCCTCAGTGCTTGATTGACGCCATGTGTGATCGCGGACGCGCGGGTGAGTTCCGCAACGTTCACATTCATCATCTGCATACTGAAGGACCTGCCCCTTACGCCAATGCTGAATTTGAAGGTATTTTTCAGCTGGATTCTTTTTTTGTCGGTGTAAATGTCCGCAATCAAACCCAGGCGGGCTATGCGGACTACATTCCGGTATTTCTTGGCGAAACCCAACGTCTTTATCGCGAAGGTTATCTGCCTTGTAATGTAGCTATGGTTCAGGTTTGCCCACCGGACGAATATGGATATGTATCATTAGGAACATCGGTTGATGCTACTCTGGCCGCTGTTGAAATAGCTGACAAGGTAATTGCCGTTATCAATCCCCATGTCCCGCGCACATTCGGCGATGCCATGATTCCTGTCAGCATGATTGATATATTTGTCGAAGATGATACTCCTCTGCAACCGGCTCGATTTTTAATACCGGATAAAATTGAGACAGCAATTGGCAAGCATTGCGCTGATCTCATTGAAGATGGCGCCACATTGCAACTGGGTATCGGAGCAATTCCCAACGCTGTGCTGGATCAATTAGGCCGACACAAAAACCTGGGCATACATACGGAAATGTTTGCTGATGGCGTTATTTCTCTTGTGGAAAGCGGAGTAATTAATGGCGCAAACAAGGTAATTGATTGCGGGAAGATAGTATCTACTTTTCTGATGGGATCGCAAAAATTATATGATTTTGTTCATAACAATCCGCAAGTGCTCATGATGGATGTCGGCTATACCAATGATCCTTTCCTTATTGCCAAAAACCCGAAGGTTACTGCCATCAATTCAGCTCTGCAAATTGATCTTACTGGTCAAATATGTGCCGATTCATTAGGAACTAAATTTTATTCAGGTGTGGGTGGACAGGTTGATTTTGTTTACGGTGCGTCCCGTTCCAAAGATGGTAAGGCAATTATTGCTATGCCATCCGTTACCGGCAAAGGCAAAAGCAAGATATCTCCTGTATTACTGGCCGGCGCCGGAGTTGTTACAACGCGTGCGCACATACACTGGCTTGTGACTGAATATGGAGCTGTTAACCTTTATGGCCGTTCATTGCAGGAACGTGCCCGGCTGATTATCAGTATAGCTCATCCTTCTCATCAGGAGTCGCTTGACAAAGCGGCGTTTGAACGCTTTGGCTCGCATTATCATTATATTATCCAACCATAATAAGGATAATCTAACAGATAATTTATCTCTTTTGACAAAAATGATATTTTTTATGGCCTATAATGCCTTGACATACAAGATCTTTCTTCATATGCTCCCATCGTGAAAAATGAAGTTCTTATCAAAAATTATTGTAGATCCATATCTAAAAGTAAAAGCTACAACGAATAAAAAACCAATGTCATATTGGGCATCGTAATCGGCAATTACGGATAGAGGAGAAAATCGGATGACGGAGCAGACCCTGCGCATAGAAGCAGAACCATTGCGGTTGAATTTGAAAACAATCATCCGTCATGCCGCGGCAACCAGGAACGAAGGAGAAAGCATCTGGGTCCAGGCCAAAAGAAATGGAAACACTGGATATGGCGAGGGTTGTCCGCGAGTCTATGTGGCCGGCGATGATCTTGACGCGAGCCTCACTTGGATAAAGGAAAATTTTTCCTCTGGCAAGGTGAATTTCGAAACACTGGAAGATCTGAAACAGTGGTCAGAAGGGAATGAAAAAGAAATCGATAACTACCCATCGGCATGGTGCGCCATAGAAATGGCGCTGCTTGACCTGCTTTCCCGGGAGAGGGGTTGCACTGTTGAAAAAATGCTGGGACTGGACGACGGCAAACTTTGTGGTCGCTACACGGCCGTGCTGGGAGATGACAAAAAATGGAAATATACCACGCTGGTAGATAAATATCTGATCCGCGGACTTTCGGATTTTAAAATCAAGTTAAGCGGCAATCTGGAACGTGATATTGAAAAGCTCGATATTCTTGAAGAATTGTCTGTGCAACATCATGCCAAACCCATACGTATTCGTCTTGATGCCAATAATTTATGGAAGGATCGCTGTGACGAAGCTATAAAGTATACAATGATGCTGGGGGCTGGGCGGGCATTTGCCATGGAAGAACCTGTGAGGGCGAAAAATGCCGAAGATATAAGCAAGTTCAGCACCGCTACGGGGCTCCCCGTTATTCTGGATGAAAGCCTTTGCACCCTCGATGATTTGTCGCTTTACAGAAATCTTGAAGGGAAATTCATAGCGAATATCAAGATATCGAGGGTGGGCGGTCTTATAAGAGCCTTGAAAATGATTGAAGAGCTGAAAAAACTGGGCTGGCCGGTTATTATCGGGTGTCATGTGGGCGAAACCTCTTTGCTCACAAGGGCTGCTCTTGTGGTCTCTAGTGCCGCCGGAGATAGTCTTATTGCCCATGAGGGGGCATTTGGCGACTATCTGGTGGAACGGGAACCGGTAAGCCCGATGTTAAAATTCGGCCGCCATGGTTTGCTGGATTTGAATTCTCCCTACTACCTCAAGACGGTTCAGGGACTTCAGGTCATCCCGACCGAAAACTGGAAAGTCGGATTTGGGATGAAGTGTAGTATGCCCCTCATTACGGATGACGGCGCACCGGGCGTCCATTTTCTCGAAATGCCCGACAGGTATAAAATTAATTACCGGCTCTGGGGTAAAACCGAAGGGGAAGATGTGGTAGTGATTTTACACGGAGGCATGAGTCATTCCGGCTGGCAGGCGCCGCTGGCGAATCAATTACAATCCATGTCGCCGGACATAACCGTTGTCGCACCCGACCGGCGGGGGTGCGGTTTAAACGAGCAGCGCGGAGATCTGGGTTCAGTTCCCTCTGTTATTGATGATGTAGTAAAACAGGTTGAATTTCTGAAAGGATCTTTCCGGCGGGTTCATCTCGCGGGATGGTGCCAGGGATCGCAATACGCCGCTGTCGCGGCGGCCAGACTGGGAGATGAACTCTCCAGCCTGATTTTGCTGACGCCGGGCTTTTTCTGGAATGAGCGTTTCAGGTCTGTCTTAAGTATTGCCGAGAAAATCGTGATGGAGATGGTTTCCGAATTCAAACTGAAACCGGAACGCAACCATGCCTGCATCCCCATCCCCATGGAAGCGACCGATTTTACGCTCGTTGATGAATGGCTTGATTTTATTGAAAACGATGATCTTAAAACCACCTTGATCACATTAAAGTCCGTAAGCATCATGGACGAGATTCAGGAACTTTCCTGGTTCGCCATGCTGCAGAACCGTCTTCCCGTGCTGGCGATTATGGCGGAACATGATCGAATTGTGGACAACAATAAAGTCCTGCAATTCATCGGGCATTTTTTTTCCGGTGAAAATAAGAACCGGATGGTTTCATTGGCAAGCGGCCATGCCATACAATTTGAAAGGCCTGAGGAAGTCGCTACCGAAATTTTAACCTTTATTCGGAAGAACCGATGAAAAATTAAGCCCCCATCAGAAGCAGCGACTTTGTCGATTTCCTGTTCTTGTAAGATAGCCGGCGATAAATTGTAAAACCTTATCAATAACGGAGAGTTTCGGAATGGATCAAAATGTTCATACAATATTCAAACTGGGTAAACGCTTGGCTGAACGCGACGAAATGACTACCCCCTGGCGTTTTAACAACCTAGATCTTATCCGAAATCCCGACCCCGGCAAGACCATCAAACAGAAAAAACTGATTAATCTGTGGAACCATCATCACTTCACGGATGGCATGGTATACGTGCATCTTCATCACCCTCAGTATAAGGAGGATATTCTCGTCCGGGCCCATCCGGACCCTTGCAGCAATGGCTCGATGACCTGCCGCTGGCCGGAGGAAAGCCGCCGCATTACGGAAAATGCAGATATTTTAAATATCATCCTCACGGACGGACTCTCGGTGTTTCTCATCCCCACCCGGCTCAAGGACGTTCAAAAGGATCATTTCACCATTCACCTGCCCGACAAGGGTTATATCCTGGGTCAACGTCAGGGCAGACGCTATCTTTGCCGGGGCATCGACGCCGAAGTGGTACAGAACGGTTTCCGGGCTCGGGGTCAACTGATGGATTTCAGCGCCCTGGCCTTGGGTGTTGAGGTCAAACCGGAGACAACCGGCTCTTTTCGTTGGTTTAATGCCGACTGCCCCTCTATAGTCAACCTTTATCGGGATGGGCAGATGATCTTTTCGGCATCCTGTCACTGCATCCGACAGACATCTGACCAGGCGACACGGGATATTGTCTTTGCCCCGGTGACCATCCAAATGAACCGTTTCCCAAAGAAAAAATGGCGCGATCCCCGTGTCCGAGTCACCCCCATGCCGAATATTACCTTCGATCACCCGGCAACAAAAAAGAAAATTCAACTGGATATTCATGATCTTTCAACCTCGGGCTTCGCCGTTTATCTATCGGCCGATGAGGATATCCTCATGGCGGGGATGATCATTCCTGATTTGACCATTAACTATGCCGGGGCCTTGAAAATACAATGCAAGGCCCAGGTTCTCTACCGTCGTGAAGATAAAAAGAAAAGTATCCGCTATGGTTTTGTCATCCTCGATATGGATGTTGTCAACTATGATCGACTGAGTCATATCGTAATGAATGTCGTTGATCCCGGCACCCATGTTGCCGATGAAGTCGATGTGGATCAATTATGGGAATTTCTTTTTGATAGCGGGTTCATTTACCCCAAAAAATATAATCTGATCCAAGCTTACCGGCAGCCCATGAAAGAAACCTATCGGAGGCTTTATCGCGATAACCCGGAAATCATCACCCAGATAACCTACCAGCGAAACGGTCGGATCTATGGACACGCCTCCATGATCCGATCCTACAAGCGGACCTGGATGGTTCATCACCTTGCCGCAAGACCGCTAAACAATAAGAGGACCGGACTTCAAGTCCTGAAACAGATCATGCATTACTTCAATGGTCTCTATCGTCTCCCTGCCGTTGAGATGGACTATATGATGTTCTATTTTCGTCCCGAAAACAGTTTTCCCGATCATTTTTTTGGCGGTTTTGCCAGGCATCTCCATAATCCGCGCGCATGTTCCCTCGATCTCTTTTCCTATCTTAGTTATCCGGCGTCCGGTGTCCGTCAACCGCTCCCGGAGGGGTGGTCGCTTGAACCGTTTATATCATCTGATATCGGCGAATTAGACCGTTTTTACCGGAATGCCTCCGGAGGCCTCCTTTTGGACGTGTTACGTCTGGGCAAAGATAATGAAGACGGTGAATCTCTGTCGCACCTGTATGCCCGGCACGGCTTCAAAAGAAGCTGTCAAAGCTTTTCGCTGAAGCAAAACGGGATGTTAAAGGCTGTACTCATTGTAGACCAATCGGATCCTGGCCTTAGCCTGTCGGACTTCCTGAATGGGATCAAAATTCTGGTCACTGATGCGGCCGGATTGCCCTGGGAAGTGCTATCGGCTGCCATCTCCCAATTAACCGGCTGTTATAATATTGACAAAATACCGCTTCTCGTTTATCCATCCAGTTACTTGGAGGCGAAGGGTGTTCCTTTTGAAAAACGATACAATCTATGGATCATTGATGGTCATTATGCACGGGAATATAGTGAGTACATGATGGAAAACGCGAAGCTGCGACTTAGCTTTCTCATTCGGGCCCTTATGAAAAAATATCTGAAAAAACATGATGGATAACACCCCCCTGTATAACAGCCGTGTCCTAAAGAGCTACGTGGAGTATCTGAAGAGGTACCTTCCGGATATCGATATCGCCCCCCTTTTAAAATATGCGGATATTGAGACCTATCAACTGGATGATGAAGGTCATTGGCTGACGCAGGGGCAGAGTGATCGTTTTCACAAAATACTTGTGGAAACGACAAAAGACCCGGACATATCTAAGAAAGTAGGGCGTTTTTCCGTCGCCTCCCGCGCCTCCGGTGCTTTGGGACAGTATATGATGGGGTTCATTAATCCATCAACAGCTTATGGCGTTCTGGAAAAGATTAATGCCCGTCTCAGCCGGGGAGTCGTCTTGAAGACTAAAGCCAGCGGGGCTGATCAGATCGAGGCGAAGGCCGTATTGCAGCCGGGGGTGGTTGAAAAGCCCTATCAGTGTCTCTACCGGCTTGGCGCACTGGAGGCCCTGGCAAAACTTTCCACCAATAAATTTGCTAATATAGAACACCCTGTCTGCATTCACAAGGGCGGCGACTGTTGCCTTTATATCATCACCTGGGAAAAAACACGCGCCTTTGTCTGGAAGAAGATCCGCAGTTATTCTTTGGCCCTCGGTTTTGTGATTTGCTTCATCTCCTTGGGTATCTTCAGCCCCGTTCACTGGGATGCGCTGGTCTTGTCGTATATGGTCATGGCCATGGGTGTCACGCTGTATACCGAATATCTGGAAAAGAAGGAGTTGCTTTCCAACATCCAGAACCAGGGGGATGCGGCTGACCGCCTCCTGGACCAGATCAATAAACGATATAATGAGGCCCTCCTGATCCAGGAAATCGGCCAAGCCTCCTCCATGATCCTGGATATTGACAAACTGCTCGTATCCATTATGGGATCCCTGGAAAAAGGATTGGATTTCGACCGGGGCATGATCATGCTTGCCAACAAGCAAAAGGACTGCCTTATTTATACGGTCGGCTACGGATACAACCCGAAAGATGAAGATTACCTGAAAAATATAAAATTTCATCTTGACAATCCTCTGTCAAAGGGCGTGGCGGTAGAGGCATTCAGAAAACAGAAACCAGTTTTAGTAAATGACATCTCTAACATTGAGAATGATCTTTCACCGAAGAGCCTTGATTTCGTGCGCGCCATGGGCTCCCAGTCTTTTATCTGCGTTCCTATTGTTTATAAAGGGGAATCCATGGGGGTCCTGATTGTGGATAATGTGCAATCAAAGAAGCCTCTCAGCCAGACGGAGATAAGTCTTTTGATGGGCATTGCCCCACAGATCGGCATTAGCATCAATAACGCCATCGCTTATCAGAAAATAAAAGAGAGCGAGGTGCGGTTCAGATCGCTCAGCGAAAATGCGCCGGATATAATTTATGCCTTGGGTATCAACGGGGAATTTACCTATGCCAACCCGGCAATTGAAACGATTTTGGGATATCGACCTGAGGAAATCATCGGTAAATATTTTGTGGATATTGCCAGAAAAGAAGATATATTGAGATGTATTAAAGCCTTCAAACAAGTCAGAGATCGGAAGCAAACCCTTAAAGAAGAGACGGGCATCCTTCTTCATAAGGATGGTACGGAGCGGTACTTCAGCATCAGTGGTGCGCCAAATTTTGATTTCGAAGGCAATTTTATCGGATTGGTTGGAACACTTAAAAACCTGACCGACATCAGAAGATCGGAAATGGAGCTAAAAAAGAGCTTTAAAAAGCTGCAATCGGCCATGAGCAGTACCATTGACGCTATTTCCATTATTGCTGAATCAAGGGATCCCTACACGGCAGGTCATCAAAGGCGCGTAGCTCAGCTCGCCATGGCCGTAGCCGGAGAATTGGGCTTATCGGAAGAAAGAATCGACTTGATTCGTATGGGTAGCCTGATCCACGATATAGGGAAAATATATATTCCCGCTGAAATCTTGACAAAACCAGGACGATTGAACGATATCGAATTCGCGATGATGAAATCTCATCCGACTGTAGGTTATAAAATATTGAATAAAGTTGATTTTATTCCAGTTATCGTTGATATGGTTTATCAACACCACGAAAGAATGGATGGTTCAGGATATCCATTAGGGATTTCCGGTGATGAAATACTTTTAGAATCCAGGATTATCGCCGTTGCAGACACGGTTGAAGCCATGGCCAGCCACCGGCCATATAGACCTGCATTGGGAGTGGCGGTTGCATTGGAGGAAATTAAAAAGCAGCGGGGTTCTGCCTTCGACGCTAAGGTTGTGGATGCCTGTCTGAAACTTTTTGAAGAACAAGGCTTCGATTTTAAGTGATATTTTCTATTGACAGATGCAGATATAGTTGTATCATACAACTATGCTAATAAAAATAAATGATAACTGTTGTGAGTTAATGGATGTGTTTAGTGGCCTTTCTCAGGTGATGCGTTGCTGTTGCCGTGATGATGCTTTTTGCGAAGGTGTAACTTTTCATCAGTTCATGATTATGGATACAGTGGCCAAAGTAAAAGAGCTCAATATGGCAGATCTGCATCAAATTCTATCGGTACAGAAAAGCACAACAACCCGTCTGGTTAATCCTCTGATTAAAAAAGGGCTCTTACGCCGTGATAAGGCAGATCACGATTCCCGCGCTGTAAAGCTTACATTGACCAAGGAAGGCATTGAGACCCACAAAAAATTATGGTTGTGCTTGATGGACTTCTGTAAGAAAGTTACGAATAACATACCTGAAGAAAAGAAAACTGAGGTATTGGAATGCGTAAAAATCTTCATCAATGCCATAAAAAGTTCATCCAGCGCGTGCAGTTGCAGCAAAAAAACACGGCAAGGATACTCATATGAATAAAATGAATAATTGTTCTGGCTCCGGAAATGAATTTGAATTCCCAGTGATACAGGCCGAATCTAACTGCGGCTGCGGCAGCACAGCAAAGTATGCCCAAAATACAGTCTTGGCGCTTAATCAATCTTTCGTTAGCGGATCAATACTCACGTCGGCCGGCCATTTGCCAAAAGTATCATCGGCTTTGCGCTGGCATGATCACTGGGGAACAATCAAAGCCCGTTTCGGTGTCTTAAGAATGAATTATAGCGTGGCCCCAGGCATCTACGCTCTGGGCAATCCGGATGATAACTCGCCTGTTTTAGTTACCGCCAATTACAAGATGAGCTTCGATTATTTGCGGGAAGCTCTGCCGGGCCGGGATGTCTGGATTCTGGTACTGGACACGAAAGGCATCAATGTGTGGTGTGCTGCAGGCAAAGGCACCTTTGGCACGGATGAGCTCGTCAGAAGAATAGAATCAAGTGGCCTCAGTAGCATCGTTAGCCACAGGAAATTAATCCTGCCCCAACTTGGCGCGCCGGGAGTGGCCGCCCACAAAGTAGCGAAGCTCTCCGGATTTAAAGTTCAATATGGCCCGATACGTGCGGAGGATTTACCGGCTTATCTTGATGCCGGTTACAAGGCAACCGCGCAAATGCGGATAATGACCTTCCCATTAAAAGAAAGAGCTGTGCTGATTCCCCTTGAACTTATTGAAGCGCTAAAACCGTTTTTGATCATCGCTCCTATTTTATTTATCCTCAGCGGTATCATGGGCCCGGCTGGATTCTGGGCAAACGCGAGCAGTTATGGATTTTTCGCTGTCCTGGCATTACTAAGCGCTATTGCCGGAGGAGCTGCGTTCAATGCGCTGCTATTGCCGTATCTGCCGGGACGGGCGTTTTCTGTTAAGGGTTTATCGATCGGCATTGTCATTGCTCTGATTCTTCTTTATCTGCGTGACATCAACTTACAGGCATGGCCAGGCAGGATTGAGACTCTGTCCTGGCTGCTGATAATTCCGGCAATATCGGCATATCTGGCGATGAATTTTACCGGATGCTCCACCTACACTTCCCTGTCCGGAGTTAAAAGGGAAATGCGTTGGGCGCTGCCTCTTCAGATCGCTGCCGGCGCTATCGGTCTTGTAACATGGGTAGGCGCAATTTTGATTTCGTAGGAGTTTAAAATGAAAAATTTAGTTTACCTTAAAGATGTTGTTACTTTGAAACTAGACGAAGATAAATGCACTGGCTGCGGAATGTGTTTGGATGTTTGTCCCCATGAAGTGTTTAAAATGAATAGTTCGCATGTAGTAATTCAGAATCGTGATGCCTGTATGGAATGCGGCGCTTGCAGTCTGAATTGCCCGGCTGGCGCTATTTGGGTGCAATCAGGTGTCGGTTGCGCCGCTGCGGTTATCAATTCCCTGTTGGGGCGCAATGGCGGCGAATGTTGTTGCGGCCCTGATACCGTCAGCACAACTGCTAATACTAAAGGTGGCTGTTGTTGCTGAGGTGATACCTTCATCCTTATCTAATACCAGTTCTAAATCAGATGATTTAATTTAATTTGATTTGATAAAGAATACCATCTTTGCACACCGTTTTCGAGACGGTAATAATGAATAATGTATGCTACCGACAAGATCATCAGCAGTGCGGATAGGATCATGCAAGGCAGAGACGGCATTAAAATAGTGTATCCGAATGTGAGCAGCATAAAGAGGCAAACAAAGAGCATGGTAATAAGATGAACAAATCTTTCATGCTGCAGCCATTGAATTTGTTTATCGTGATAGTGGAGGAGATTGAGTAGAGCTTTTCTGTCGAGATTCTTTTCGAGCATCTCTCTTATATAGCGCTCATGACTTTTTATATAATCGATCATAACAATAACCCCTGATGATTATGGTAATTCTTATTCATTACCTTGTTATTGTCTTTACAATTAATAACCTTTAATAATTAATAGGATTTTCAAAAAATATTGCCTTAAAATAATGGTTAAGTCAAGCCGGTTGATCGAATCTTTCCCTTTTGAGACTTTCCCTTTTGAAGTATTGACTTTGGCAAGCATTTCTTGTATGAACATTACGGTCTTCTCAAGGGATAGGATGTATGAGTATTTCAATCAGTATCATTTCACCTTCACAATCCAATTT
>Ga0209538_1001485_pt1 | contig 12380 bp, 7 predicted proteins | sample BarGraNGADG00211_2_FD_184492 | JGI IMG/M metagenome (GOLD analysis project Ga0209538, IMG submission 184492) | Arctic peat soil microbial communities from Barrow, Alaska - Barrow Graham LP Ref core NGADG0004-211 (SPAdes) (version 2) | ecosystem: Environmental > Terrestrial > Soil > Wetlands >... | reverse complement strand
GCCGATGTTTTGCAGACGGCTATCGACACCGGGGATATGAAGATTCTAAGAACTGCAATGATCGCTAATTATAAAAATTTCCAGAAAGACTCTGATCGACGCCATTTAAACAATGTGATAGAAACGCAGTTACTGCCAGGTGCTGCAACTTAATCCTTAACAAATATAAGAGATGCGAGAAGAAGAAGCACAAAAAAAATTACATGATATCATTTTATCGGTGATCTCAACGAACTCTTTTAGCGAGAGCCTACTCTTTCTGAGGAAAAAGAAGCCTGGGTATATTGAGATTATCAAACAAGGGGCTTTCCCTATCACCATGACAGCTTCTGTGCTCGAAGGAGATTTCTGCGATCCCTTGAATCTTAAATCTGGTGACCAGCGTATAAAATTCATCGATCTGGCTTCGAAGATGAACGTTGACATTCTGAAAAAGGCCAGCAAGACTGTTGTCATCGATAAACTCAATGCAGTTTGGCAAAAAAATGGCATTAATTTGACTGTCCAAGAAAATAATTTTCAAGAAATACTTGAATCAATCGAAAGAATCATCTTATTGGAAAAGTCTAAACTGGTCATCCGGGTTTGCGAGTGTTTAGAAGAATTTTTAGAAATTCTACCTTACTGTAAGCGGTACACAAATATGACCGACAGAGAGCTAGCCACTGAAGTTGGCGACCTTGTCGACGCATATACCGACTTAAAGGTTTTGATTATTGTCGAGAAAGATGCAAAAGAAAGAGCGGTTGAAGCCCTGACAAAAGCCGGCCACCCCAAAGATATGCTAGCCGGCAGAACTGCAGGTACCCTGATGACTACAATAGAGAGAATGGTCACCGCCGGTAATGCTGTGATGAAGTGCCGAAAAATTAATCCTAAAGTGACCCCGTCAAAGGGTCAGCTGATTGACCAAATCGCCAATTATTGGTTTGAAGAAGAGACTCTCTCGATGCAGAATACCACCGATTATATCATTCCTCTACCCGAATAGTTTTTGAATTGATTGTCTTGTGTCTTAATGGTAAAATTATATTGAATATTATCTTGGAGGGGTTCATTGCAATTTAAAGTACCACAAAATATAGACATGCAAGACCGTATATTAGGGCCTCTCACGATGGTCCAGTTTGTCTATGCAGTAGTGGGTTTTGGCACCTGCTATGCAATTTTTTCCAGCTTACCACGACCTCTTTCTTATTTTCTGATTGCACCTATTGCTCTCTTTGTCATTTGTCTCGACTTCATTAAGGTCAACGAGCGACCGTTTTTAGATTTCTTTATTTCAGCGATTGAATATGCTTCCACCCCGAAAAAGAGATTCTGGCATCAAAGTCTAGGAAGTAACCTGGATATTGAAATCTATCACGTCGAGAAAAGCAACGAGCAAAACGTACAACACAAGAATATCAGTCAATCCCAGATGGACTCATTCGCCAAAAGAGCCGATTCTAGTCAAAATGAATTAATCAAAAAATAATTTTCTCTGTAGTTTATGGCCTATTCCACTCAACAATCTATTCCTATCGCCGGTGTCAAAAACGGCATTATGATCCTGAAAGATGGCAGTTACCGCATGATTTTAGAAGTATCAGCAGTTAATTTTGCCCTGAAAAGTGAGCAGGAGCAAAATTCAATTATTTTCCAATACCAAAGTTTTCTGAATTCGCTTCATTTCCCCATCGAGATAGTTATCAGATCGAGACGACTAGACCTGAACCCGTATCTCGAAAAAATCAAAAAGTCGGCCGATAAGAGCCTAAATGAGTTGATCAAAACCCAGATTGAGGATTATGTTGATTTTGTCTCCAAATTGATTTCTTTAGCTAATATTATGAAGAAATCATTTTATCTGGTTATCCCCTACGACCCGATCAACATTAAAAAATTGAATATTTTTGATAGTTTATTTGCCAAAACCCAGACATTTGACCACCTGAAAGTGACTGACATTGACTTCAAAAAATATTGCGACCAATTGGGACAAAGAGCTAATATTATCGCTTCTGGCTTAGCTGGCATGGGACTTCATTGCCTCCAGCTCTCGACTGAAGAGATTACTGAGCTTTTTTATCAGATTTATAATCCCGATGAATCGGCCAAGGAAAGGGTGACTGATGCCAATGTCTTGGAGTCCCCTGTGGTCATCGCCAAAAATGAAGTTGCGGGCGTGGCAAATACTACTAACCAGGGTGATTTTCAGAGATCGGTCGATAATATGCACATGGTAGAGGAAGCTCAGAAACAAGCTGCCGCCCAAAGAGCCCAGGTGACTCAAAATACGGAAACTGTTCAAGTCATACCTACAACTGAGCCAGCACAGCCAGCTAGCGTCAGCGCTCCCCTGCCCACAAATGAAACAGATCAGCTGATTGCCCAAGCTCAGGGACCAACTCCAACACCCAACGCCAATGCCTTAGGATCGACTTCCACTTCAGCCATTAATACTATAGACAAACCATAATGGACAACAATACTCCTGCTTCGACAGGACAAAATCAAACACCCGACCCCAGAGCTATGGCTCAAGCTAATTTGAAACAACGAGAAACTGAGTCAAATAATTTGAAAAAAGATGGTTTCTGGGATCAAAACAAGAAATTACAGGAACAGTTCCGCAAAGGCACTGTTGCTGTGGGCGATATCATCGCTCCGGCCTCATTTATTGTTACCCCGAATGAACTTCAGGTCGGCACACAATTCACAAAAACTTTATTTGTCTTCACCTATCCTAGATTTTTAGAAACGAATTGGCTCTCTCCGATTATCAATTATGATATTACGATGGACATCAGTCTGTATATCCATCCGCTGGAGTCCAAAGATGTGATGACAGAGCTCAAAACTCAGGTTGGCAAGCTCGAGTCAACGATGGAAATCCAATCAGAGAAGGGCTCTCCGCGGGATCCTGAGCTCGAAACAGCTCTCGGCGACGTTGAGTCACTCCGAGATGTACTTCAAAGAGGCGAGGTTCGGCTCTTCCAATTTGGTCTTTATTTCACTCTTTATGCCAAGTCGGCTGATGAGCTAAAAACTATTACTGATCAGGTAGAATCAACTTTGGGCGGAATGTTGATTTACACCAAGCAAGCCATCTTCCAGATGGAGCAAGGTTTTACAGCCACTCTGCCTATAATGTCCGACCGGATCAACGTTTTGCGAAATTTGGATACTGCGTCCCTATCCTCAACTTTTCCCTTCACTTCGAGCGAGCTGACTCAGGACGCTGGCATTTTATATGGCGTCAATAGACATAATAATTCATTGATCATATTTGATCGTTTCTCACTGGAAAATGCCAACTCCATTGTCTTGGCTAAGTCCGGCTCGGGTAAATCTTATTTCGTCAAACTCGAAGCTCTGCGCTATCTGATGCTCGGCACCGACGTCATCGTCATCGATCCGGAAAACGAGTACAAAACCCTTTGCGAATCCGTCGGTGGCAGTTATTTGGAGATATCCCTAAATTCAGACAAGCGCATTAACCCTTTTGATTTGCCAGCTGGGGCTGATGAAAAGGGCGAGGATGTTTTGAGGTCAAACATCGCCTCCTTGCACGGGCTCATCAATCTAATGGTCGGTGGATTAAGCCCCGAGGAAGATGCCGTCGCCGATCGAGCTCTTTATGAAACCTATGCGCTGAAAGACATCACCATCGACCCAGAGAGCCAAAAAAACGAGCCTCCTCTCCTACAGGATTTTTATAATGTCCTGTCCAATATGGAGGGTACCTCGTCTCTGAGAGCCAGACTTTCCAAGTATGTGGAGGGGACTTTTGCTAACTTGTATAATCAGCGGACAAATTTCGAACTAACTCCAGGATTTGTGGTTTTCTCTGTCCGTGATCTCGAGGAGCAATTGCGTCCTATTGCCATTTATACCGTCCTCGATTATATCTGGACCAGAGTTCGTATGGATATGAAACAACGCCTAATGATTATTGATGAGGCATGGTGGATGATGCAGCATGAAGATTCAGCTAAGTTTCTTCATGGGCTAGCCAAACGAGCTAGGAAGTATTATTTAGGACTGACTATTATTAGTCAGGATGTCGAGGATTTTCTTGGCAGTAAGTATGGCAAGGCAGTAGTTGCCAACTCATCAATGCAAATATTGATGAAGCAATCGACGGCCTCTATCGATATAGTGGCTGAGACTTTCAATTTGACTGAGGGCGAAAAATATTTGTTACTTGAATCTGGAGTCGGCGAAGGTCTTTTCTTCGCTGGTTTGAATCATGTTGCTCTTAAGGCGGTCGCTTCCTATACAGAAGATCAGATTATTACCACTGATCCGAAGCAATTATTAGGACAATAATGTGATGTTGCATAGAAATAGTAGAGGTTTTGTTATCTCCAATCTGATAGTATGGATAGTTTTGGGTGTGGCAACATTATTATTTATAGCCTTCATCGCCGCCGGAACTACTCTCTGGAATGGTAGAATCAAAGAATCCGTCAACTCTATCAGCCTGCTAGGTAATATCCGTTGTACGTCATGGGAAGATGCCCCGAGCGGGTATCAGACCGCGATTGAGGATGCCGCTAACAAGGTGGGTATCCAACCAGCGTTACTTGGCGCCATATTCATGGCGGAACACGGCGATTCGATAAAGGCGTCTGCTGGGGCTAACGGTATTTGGGTAAAGGGCGGGAATGCTCAAGGTCCTTTTCAGATTGAAAATTTTGATGGTAAATGGAACACAAATATTTATAAAAAATACTCAGACAAGGCAAAGGGAGACCCAAACGATTTTGCCGACTCAGCCCTAATTGCATCAGCATTCATCAAGAATACTCTCGAAGATAACGGGCTGAAGGCAGATGGTAGCGACGAGAAAACGGTCAAAGCCGCCGGTATGCTTTATAATCGAGGACCTGATCGCCTACAAGAGTGGAGAAAAATGGGATTTCCACTCGATAAAGCTCCAGCCAATATAAAAAATCCAGGCTGGGAGTGGGGTGCTGCTTATCCAAATCCGGGAGGTCCCGGATACGTTTTGCGTACATGGAAAAATTTCCAAGGCTTAAATAACGGCTGTATTTCGCTGGCATCTGTCACTACCTCCCTCATACCGAACTCTCTGCTCTGCAAAGTTGATCTCAATCTTGGTTATAAGAGCTCACCTAGCGGTCTAGTCCAATTGCCAGAACTTGAAAAGTATTACCATAAGTATGCTTCAGCCAGCAGGACTTGGGGCAAGCCGTCCCTTATCAATATCATTATAGCTTCGAGTAAACAGTGGTCAGAGGCTGGGATGCCCAAATTGCAAATTGGCGACTTAAATGCAACCTCTGGGCATAAATCACATAAGAGAGGTATCGATGTCGACATCCAATTGCCGGGGCATATGATGGGTAGTCATGAAAATCCACCAGCGGTTAATAAAAATTATGGCGCTGCCGATAAACAAATGATGATAGATTTGGCTAAGATATTAATCAATTGTGGTGCCACAAGAATTGGATACGATGATAAAGATGTGATAGCCGCCGTCAACTCTTATGCTATTGCCAATAACAAACCAGGTCGAATGGTAGCATGGACCGGACATAAGGCTCATTTCCATTTGAGAATAGAGCAATCCTAACAAGAATACTAACAAAAAAAGTTTATTTATATTAAAATAAGAATATGCACAAAGAGATAAAAAAATTAACACGTTCAATCTTCTTGGTGATATCAATAATCACTCTGGCTTTAGTTATACTGCTGTGGTTCTTCACTCATTCATTTATGAATATGCAAATTGTGCCCAAGAATTCTTCGATCTCAATCGATGGCAAAATGTTTAAGACCGAATCTGGGTTGATCAGAAAGTTTATTGCCCCAGGTTTACATACGATTAAAGTTGAAGCAGACAGCTATATTGGCCTGAGTCAGGAAATAAATTTCAAACGCGGTTTGCCTAAAAAAATTATTGTCAATCTCGCGCAAACCCCGGAACCACTAGTCGTATCGAGTGATGGCCAGTTTCTGAGTAAAGGCAATGACTTCAATGATGTTTATTATCAATCAGGAACGACTATTTTCAGAGTCAGGGTCAAGACAGACATTAATAAGGGCTTGAAATTAGCCGAAGAAAGAGCTGTGACTAACCCCGTTATTTCTGATATAAATGAAATCATTTGGTCACCAGCGAAAGACGCGACTCTATTGCGTAAACCGGATATGATTTCCTTCTTTGATCTCAAAAAATATGATTTCATTAACCAAAATGAGGACTCTTGGGGCGAGGATATCGGCAGTATCGCTTGGTCGCCAGATAACTCCAAGATTGCCTATTATTACGCTCCTCAAGATGGCGAAAAGTCACTCATCTTTGCCAACTCAGGCAACCAGGAGATAAATCGGGTTTTCAATTTCAATGATAATGGAATTGATAATCCCCTTTTGCGCTGGTCGCCGGACTCAGAATGGTTATTGATAATTCCTCGCAATGCAGATACAGAGAAAAATAAAATTTATTTATTTAATTCTTACTCGCATCAAATATCAGAAATCGCCGATACTGGCAATCAGCTGGATGCTGACTTTTCGCCCGATGGTAATAAAATACTCTATTCGACATATTCCAAGGATCAAAAAGGCGCAGTCAACTCTATTCTCTCGATAATGGACAAGGATGGCTCGAACAAAAGATCTTTGGATGTCAGAGCAGAGCTAAGGAAAACAACTTGGAGCAAAGATTCTGAGAATATTGTGGTCGCCACTTATGATCCTGATACTGAACAAGAATCAATTTATAAATTCAATACCAAAACAAAACAGCAAAATGGTTTTATTATTAAAAACCTCGGGGATATTTTTATCAAAAATATTGTTTTGACCGACGATAACAATATTATTATTTTCCAAGATGCCCAAGGTATCAGAGCGATTAATGTCGAATAAACAAAATCAATATTATTAAACAATTCAGTTTTTTTCATTCCAGTTAAATATAGAAGACCGGTTTTTTGGTGATACGAAGACGATAAGCAAAGCGGTTAGGAGGGGCAAGTGGACGATAAGGAAGTAAAATTCATCAGATTTTTGAAGCAATCAATACCCTCTTATATTAATAAGGTAAAAAGAGGACAGTGGAGTGCCGCTGAGGCAAGTCGCTATTTTAGTGATCAATTAAAGAAAATCAAAGATAAGAAAAAGGCTCAGGAACTACTCAATACTTTCAATACAAAGTTGAAAGAAGCGCGGCAACAAGCTTTAGGGTCTCCGGGGAGGAGGAGTGTATCACCAAATTCAACTCTACAGCCAGTCGCTATCATCAATGGCCCCTCATCAATTGGTCCAAATCAAAATATTACTTTAAAGGGAGAGACCGTAGATTTTCCTGGCGATGAGAGCTACAACTGGGAAGTTGAAGGCGGAGGCGACGGAATCTTCCATGGGCTAGGCGATCAAGCCAATGATGGAGGCGGCAAAACTTTTATTATCAAAACTGGGGCTGAATGTAAAACTGGCGTTTTGTATATCTCCGCTACCGGCATCAAAAGCGGTGCCTCCGGTGCCGTCACAATCCAGGTTATAGGCGTAGACAGTCAGGGTGAGGATGCTGGGGACGGCGACCCAACCAAGCCAAAGAGTGAGGATGATCAAGAGGAGGAAAAGAAAAAATCAGAGGACGAAGCCGAGGCAACTCAAGACGCCGACAAGGAGGAGCAGAAGGCTTCTTGGCTGGATTGGCTGAGTAAAGAAGGGCGCAAAAAAGCGCTTGATGCTCTCAAAAAAAAGTTTTCTAAAGAAGCTTGGGCTGCCTTTTGGAAAGCTATTCTGCCATACCTGCCTTGGATTATTTTAGCAATTATTATCCTTGTAGCTGGTATCGCTATCATGGCTGGTATTTCCAATGATGCTGGCACGGGCAAGGCCGGATCCACATTCAACAAGCCCGCCGATCCAATTGCGGACTCAACCGCTATCACTAAAACCATTATGGCCTCGGGGAACAAAGAAGCAAAAACCAAAATTAATAATCAAACATTTACAGATATCCAGAAAGAACTCTCGGCCCTTGCCCAAACAACCGCCCCGGCTAGCACTCTCAGTGAGGAAAACAAGACTAAGGTTACAGATGTATCGACCAAAATTGACCAATATTTAATCAGCAACGATGCGACGCTTGGGCGCGAGATTATTGCCTCAATCGAGGACATTTTGAAATCGACCGACGAACAAGCTCCTATTATAAAAGTTCAGACCAGATTGCCTTTAGACGCAATTTCAAATTTCAATTGGGAACTTCATTACGGCACACCCATGCGCAAGGAATTGCCCAGCAAAGACGGCGGGCATGGCACCTATATGTACTATGGTGAGGGCAAAGCTGATGCAGTTGACCTCTACACAACGCCAGATAGTCTGATCTACCCCATGTTTAGTGGCCAAGTCGTCAATGTTTCTGATGACGGAGTCGGACACAAGAAGATTGTAATCAAGAATGGTGAATATGAATTGCTTTATGCCCATGTAGATTTGGATAAAAATATCGGCGAAGGTACAGCTGTCTCAATAGACAAAGCCATCGGTCGAGTTGCAAAGATTGAAGACTACACACAGGTACATTTGGAGCTGAGTTATTGTGGGCTACCGATTGTGACCACGTTAATCGACAAAATCGATTATGAACAAAGTGAGGGGAAATCTTGGGGCGAATATTTGTGGAATAATATCAAGAAAGTGCTCAACTTGTAATGATAAACGACTACCTCAAAAAAAGTATTGTGATTTTATTGGCCATATCCATTACCTTCGGATCATTGAGCCAACAATTAGCATCAAGGGTCAAAGCAGCCGATGAGCCTATTGTTGATGATCCAGAGACCCCATTACTAATCAAGATTCCTGATCAAAAAAAGTTCGCCTATTCGCCAACCCAAGGGGGCAGCGTTCAATGCAAAAGCTATTCTCCTCAAACCGATTCTCAGGCCTATAAGAAGTTATTAGCTATTATGGCTGAATTTTCTGATAAGGATAGTCTGGTAACTTTCGAGGATCTACTCACGAATGAGGGGGAACAAAAAATCATTATGAAACAGAGTGATTTGGACGCCCTGAATTCTCTCTCTTGTATGGCCAATATCCTACCAAAATTCGAGGAGGATATAGATGCTCTGTACCAAAATTTGCCCGAAGAGGAGCAGACAAAGGTAGATGACGGCCTTAAATCACATCCGGGACTCAAAACACCGACAGATTATTTGAGATATCTAAAACTTGGTACAGATTCAATAAGCTCAACAGAAAGATATGACAATCTTCGGCTGTTCGAACAATATGTCGAGGCAGCCAGAAAAAATATGGGTGAAAATAAAGTTAGAGCCCTTTGGACAAGCGAGGAAGATAATTTGAAAAAAGGCAAAGCTCCCTCTGTAGACTTAGATACCTTGGTTTGTATCACTGGCATAGGACGAGAACAGATAGTTAATTATATTGCTCATGACAAGGAATACCTGGCCGAGGCGTTGAAAGAGTCTATTGATTCCTTGAATATTGATGTGCGAGTATTAAAGACTTTGATATATCTGATTACACCAAAAGATCAAGGTGGTGCAGGTCACTGGCGAATCAGAGTCAATCGAATTTTGCAAAGACAGGATAAATCGACCGAGTCCGATGCAGTTGTGCAGACTCTGGCAGGAAGTCCGAAAAGTGTGGCAGGGTGTGATTCTAACATGACCGCGGCTGACTGTGGCAAAAAGACCGGAACAACTCCTGATCTAGAAATTGAAGACAAAAATGGCACGCAATATGACGCTTATTTGGATAGCCTGACAACAGAGGAGAATTCTTTTATCACAGAGCGCAATCTCTCAGCTCATACTGAGGGACAAGCGATTGATATATCAGAGATTGATGATATTCGATGTACCAAAGTAGTGAAGAAAAATATTGGCGGGACTAAGAATTATAAACAACCAATCCAACCAATTAAATTGGCTTGGCAAACAACAGATGGCTACAATTCATCTGGTGACGGAACCAACTTTGATATGATGAGCCTTTTGAAGTCGACTGCGTCAGAATCCATTACTGGATTACTAGGGAATCTAAATAGTGATATCACCTCTTATGATGGGGATCTAAGCAAGGCCAACTTCGAAGATATTATTCAAGTTCTGGGCAAATCTCTCTTGGGTAATGTTTTGGATTCGAAAAGTTTGAACCTAGGTGGTTTTAGTGTCGAGGACACCCTGAAAAAGCTTGGGAGCACTTATGTCGCTGACTATTTGGGCTTGCCACGGGAAATATTTGTTGGTCAGAATTTATCCGATATTGAAAAAATAAAATATACGATTGGGCGATCAGCCATTGAGAAAAAGCTGGGGTTACCATTCGGTTCGTTGTCAGGAAGCGATTTGCCGGCAACACTCTTAAAAGTCGGTCAACGAAAATTGGAATATGAGATGAATCTCAATGCAGGAGATTTGGATGCATTTATGACCCTGAAAAATGATGTTTTTGCCAATTATGTCGGCGCAAAAATTATTGAAAAAGAATTAAATTTACCGAGCAATTCATGGCCCAAGGAGGCTGTCTCTTTCAACGATCTCTCCAAAAATATCAGCGACGTCAGATTAACTTTGATTAAGAATAATCCTGGATTGATCGATAGTGACCTTAATCTCGGAGCCGGGACCACAAATAACTTTATCAAAGGAGGAACACTCTCAACAGATTTCGCGGGGTTAGTAGGCAAAAAAAGACTTGATGAAACCCTCTACGGTCTGAAATATTTCTCGATGAACAATAGTGCTTATCAATTACCCGGACCGACCAAAGAACAGCCAAGTACGCCTGATACCTGGGCCGGAGCATTGGCTGGCAATAGAGATAGCCTAATAACAATCGGTATCTATACTATGGCTCGCCTCCTAGCCGATGACAGCATTGCGCCGACTGGAAGCCCTGAAAAAAGTTACAGCAAAATTCAGATAGTCGAAGATGGTGTCACCTCAATAATAAATACTGACGAGTTCGGTCGATACGTCTTTCGTCAATGGCTCCGCGGTAACCTCGCGAAGTCAGGGGAAAGTTGTAACGCACCCAAATTGATTAAAACTTTAGATTATGATCTAAGTCCAGAGGGACAGATTATCCTGAAGGGAAGTTCCAAGGTATCCAATTCCCTGCCCTCAACTCCCCTGACCCAAACGATTGGATACTCACTGATCTACTCAGACCAAAGTGTAGAAAAGTTCACCGATGATTTTGTCATACCAGAGGAAAAAGCGATGACAGCAGGGTTGGAGAAACTTGACCTGCAAAGGATCTTCGGCTGTTCCACCACTAATAGCAGTCCCGTTTTCAAACGCATCGGATCTCAAATACTCTATACCGGGATTGCCAATAAACTCTTGAATAAAGAGGACAAGACAAAGATAGATCTTCTGGACACCAATCCTGAGCTACGTGTCAGTAGTGGAACCCTCACTTTTTACATTTCCAGATTGAAGCAAGTGCAGGAGCTATCAAAAAGCATCAAGAGTGATTGGGCAACTTTTGCCAAAAATATGCCTGATTTCGAATCGACCACTACTGAGATAAATGACATTATGACTAATATTGGCAATATTTCCGATTCAGGCGGAACTGATACAATGAAGATTCAGAACACCTGGGAAAAAATGAGCTCCATTATAAACCAAATTGATTCTCTGGTCGCTCAATTTGATACCATCAAAGATTTTGCCAAAGCCAAGGCAGAAGCCAATAGTAAAATTGATGAGTTGAACACGATTATATCTAACGCTAATGAGCTCATGAGAATCACAACCGAGGTCATAGCCGGTCGAGAAATTCCTACAGCTGACTCGATAAAATTGGCTGGAATCAACGGCATCGGTCTTGGGGGCGAAGAAAGCACCGGGGAAAATAATAAAATTACTCCTTTCAAAGCATCTTCTTTGATCTTTGGCTTTCTAGCTGGTAGCATCACCCCGACCGATTTATTTATCCGATTCGGGGCTAATAAGGCGGAATCGCAATTGGGGTTGCCGAGTAACTCTCTCGTTTACTTAGTGGAAAACTTCGAGAAAAAAGGCCTGACGGGAAGTGAATCTTTCTTCAAGGCGATCGGTCAGGCCAAGATTGAAGAATCTTTTTCAATGCCATCATTCTATTTCCAAGAGAAGACCTCACTGACCGATATGCCTGATTTCACGACAAACGCATCGGCATTATTAAAATATGTGGCTAAATCAAAAATTGACGAGGCTGTGAATCGTTACCTGACCAATAAATCCGGGCAGACTAATACCCTATTTGGCACTTTGCCGGCGGATATTGCAGGAGTTGGAGATGATAGTAAAGCTGTGAGCATTTTGAGCCAAATGCAGAGTGAGAATTGGCCTGACTACAAGAATCTAGTTGGGGAAGCAGTC
>Ga0209538_1001484_pt1 | contig 12384 bp, 10 predicted proteins | sample BarGraNGADG00211_2_FD_184492 | JGI IMG/M metagenome (GOLD analysis project Ga0209538, IMG submission 184492) | Arctic peat soil microbial communities from Barrow, Alaska - Barrow Graham LP Ref core NGADG0004-211 (SPAdes) (version 2) | ecosystem: Environmental > Terrestrial > Soil > Wetlands >... | reverse complement strand
TTCCGTCTGGCGCAACATATAAAATATTTCTTGTTGAATCTGCAGAGCCAATCCTCCCAACATTTTTTTATAGGGAAGAATTTTCTTCAAAAGTTTTTCCGGTACAATGTTATCGATATTTTTTATAAAAATGAAATCGGCATCAAGATTCTGTAAATTCTTCAGCAAAGAACCATGACCGCCTGGTCGAAAAATGAGGTTACCTCCGGCATCTCGCAGCGGCAGATTATTTTCATCAACAGCCAGCATATTTGTCGATGGTGACTGAACAGATGAAGATATTTTATATTTTATCCGGCACAGGTTTTCGTATTTAAACTTTACAGCTTTTATTTTTTTAGTAACATCTTTTTTATGTTCTTCCGAAATTGTGAAATGAAGACCGCAAACTCCGCCTGCGCTGCGAACATATTGAGCAGCCTCAAATAAATGCTCTTCCAGAGCGGTACGCACCTCCCCTTCGGGATAGAGATGAAAAGGAATCAACGCCTTTGGCAGCCAGCTGAAATTTAAGCCATTGGCTGACAAAATATAATCCAGTAAACTCTTGATATTATTTTGATCAATGAATTCAGAAGCGCGCTTGTTTTGCTTAATCAGATCGTAAAAAGGATACTTTTTTAAATCCCGTAGAAATGATTTATTCAGCACCGGGGAGTCAAATCCGCCCTTTTCCAGGGCTGAAAACCATTCGGCAAACATGCGGCTGGCGGCACCGGAAGCCGGAACAAATTTGAGCAATCTGAATTTTCCCGCTTCCCTTTCGTAGAGTTTAATCAATTCATCCATTGCGGCTTTTTTGATTGATAGGATTCCATCATTAATTGCGCACGGGCGATTCAATTTCAGGTAAGTGGAACCATGGCGATAGGTAGCCATTTGCTTTTCCACATCACGTGGAGTTAAGCCTAATTTGTTGATTTGCCGGAGATCTTTTTCTGAAAACAAGATTGTTTTTTTCATTTCTATACTTTTTTTGAATAACATCAAGTTCCAACATAGGCAAGAACAAATATGTTCAATTCAGGATATTGTCTTGACCGGAAATAATTGATTACGTCTTAACGCGTTAAATCTTTTCGAGTGGAAATTATGCGACAACTTTCACACGACACGAGGGGAAATTGTGGAAGAAGGAACAAAATTTCACTCCATTATCATTCAACTGGACGGGAAAGGAATTACAATTGGGAAGTCTCCTCGTCCTAAAATTCTCTCTGCTTTCCGATTCTATAGGCATCTATGATAGCAAATATCCAAAAGCAAACAATGCCGTAGAAAACAGCGTCATGATAGGGACCTGTGGTTAACATTTTTGATCCGACAATGTCTGATAGCTCTTGCAGGTTCGTGGTACCACCCTGCACTTTAACCATAACATCGTCAAGGCGATTGAGTGCAGCTACCGTGGTCGACCAGATAATGTAGCCTAATCCGGTAAAGACAAAAAACATGATAACCAGACCCCTCCAATACCTTTTTAAATAGAGCTGGCCAACACCAGGAAAGACGAATGCGGATAGAAGAGCGGCTTTATATGATACTTTCATTTTGATGCTCGTTACCGTAGTCTTTGCACTTCAAACGGGCAAAGCTGTTGTGTAGATCTCCGCACTGTGATTTCTATCAAGGCCTTCTTTTTGGCTGCTTATTAAGCTTGTTTTTTGACGTTTGTTTCTGTTTTTCGACGTTCTGTTTCTGCCCCTTTTCCTTATCTTTCTTACCGCCCTTGTCTCCCATTGCGTCGCTCCTTTTCCTGTTTTCCAAAACATCTTCTCGCAGCATGGTTTCTGTTGCAACCACAGTAGACCCATCATTATTAATTCTAATCTTGCATACTTTTCAAAATCCGTCAATTACTGTCTTAAGGAAGAAACAAATGCTATCTACAAGTAAATGTTTTTTGATTTGGAATTTAAGTGAGGATTACGATACGGACAAAGGTTCCCTGATTTAAAGTATCGTCCGAAGCTATTTTTTATAGGAGCATTCTGATCACTTATAATGAACCTCCCCGCAGCAAGCTGCGGGGTATCTCAAGGTTGGTAGCAGCTCTAAAAACGAAGCAAGCTTCGGGGAATATAACCCGGAGAGATTCAACTAGACGTACAGGTTTACTCCTCCGCCTGAGGAATTTCCCGATAACGCCTCGATTCGTCTGGCGTTCTGCGCAAGCATGTCTGCTACTGCCTGTTCAGCTTGTGCATTCATTCTTAATATGCTCATAATGACCTGCTACTGTAGTTTTGACTGGTTCATCGCAAATGCTGAAGGTGCCATCGCTGAATGTCGATCATGAGTGTCTTCTCCTTCATCCCGCTCGTCCCGGGAACAGTGCAAGCACGCTCAACTGTAGATTGCAGGTTCACGCCTTTATGTCAACGTAAAGTCCGTTGCCGTCCTCGCCCTGAGTCTGTTGCTTCTTTGAATAGTATGTTGTGGTCGTACCGCCGGACACATAGATCCGCCCGCATTCAGGACAGACGGCAGTAAGGATTTGGACAAACGACGTTGCCTTCATCCCTTCACGCTGCGCTTTTTGCACATTGTTCTGTACATGCTCCTGCTCGTGGGCGGCGACAGCACCCGCTGCCATTTCAGGAGAGACATGGGTTGGGTTCTGGAAGGAGACCGAAGCATCACTAGACTGATCGGTGTAGCTCCTGGCATGGCATGTCTTGCACTCTTTTGGCTCGATTTCCTGGTTCTTCTTTACCTCAGGCATACCGGCGGCAGGAGCCGGTACGCCATCTGACTGCTGCCGTGCCATGGGTGCGTTGCTGGCCGGCTGTGTGGCCTTGTACGGTGTTGTACGGGTTATAGTAATTCTGATTGGACAGCGGATTTATCATAAAAATAGTGCCTCTGATGTTTCTCTTTCTCAACTATCGTAAAGTTTTCTGAAAAACTTTAGCTGTCCACAAATCCGGATGTTGGAGTCGAGTAGACCGGTTTCTCCCGACACAACAGGTTGAGATTTATTTTCTCCGATTGCTGCCCCGCTTCTCGGTTGGCGCCATGGTATCCAAACAATTATCAGCTTGTTGTGGAAAAACCAACTATCAATCAGAATATAATATTTTTTTATGGCACGCGCCTATCTCCCATACCTAATCATCGCATTACTTTTAATTTTGCCGATACCGACAATAACTGCACCTACATTCGCGCTGCGCTAGCAATAGTCGTGAACCCGGGCACATCTCTTGAGCGTACCGAAGATGTCAGAAAAGGCAAAGACGCTCATGATTTACAAATTGCATTCGAACAAATGAAAGCAAATAAAGAAAATAAATGAGGCAAAAAACTATGAAAAAATATTTGTATTTTTGATATGCGCTTCAATGCTATACGGATACGCCGCCTCAGTTCCGATGGCTTCTTCGATGGATGATACAAATGCTAAAAAATATATTATCAAACCTGATAGATCGTTAATTTATTTATATCGAGATGAATATTTTGGCAGCGAAAATGAAGTATATGGCGGACTGTTTATCTGTACCTGCTATGCCCTCCGGCGGACAGCTTCGTTTGGGTCAAACTGCAGGAAGTGGATGCGTACCCCTTCAAGGTGCTGGTCAAATGGGCACTGGCATGGGGGGCGGCATGCGTATTCCGGGGTTTGGCGGCAGCTTCGCAGAGATGGAGCCCGCCCGCGCCGAAAAACTGGAAGCCGCCCTGAAGTAGGAATTACGGCATGCCCCGTACCTTCCCCTACCGGTGGTAAGCCGCTGTCGCGCGGTGATCCTTCCCTCTTGCTCAATCCCTCCGGTCAAGCCCCGACCGAAATCACCGTCGCCTCTGCCGGCGTTCATCGGCAAGCAGGCAACGGGTCTTTACACCCAGACATGTCCATAAGATCCGTATTGGCTGGGCGTCAGGCCTTGAATTTGTTCGCGATAATCCCGGCGATGCGCCGCATGTGCCGGATCACCTCTTCCCGGTTGCGTCCGGGATAGTTCCGGAAAGTGATGAGGACCCCGTTGAGCGCCGCGAAAAAGGCATGGGACAGCAGCCGCACCTCCCCCTCCCCTGCCCCCGTCATTTTCCGGAAGAGCTTGTCGAACTCATCGAAAAGCAGGCGCTCCATGGCGTTGAGCTTCTCGACCATTTCCGCGCTCAGCGAACCGTCCAGCATGAAATGGGTCATCATCCGAAAATACTGATCGTTTTCAATCAGGTAGGTGACGAATTCTTCCGTCACCTTCTCGATGTCTCCCTGTTCGCTGTTCCGGACGATGTCGTCGAGGACCTGCACGATTTCCTTGGCGCCGCGCAGAAAGGCTTCGACAAACAGGGCCTGCTGATCGGGGAAATACCGGTAGATGGACGCGTGGGAAATCCCCGCCTCCCGCGCGACGTCGCGGATGCTGACCTTGTTGAAAGGTTTTGTCGCAAAAACCCGCTGGGCGGCATCCACGATGACATCCTGCCGCGCCCTTTTCTCCTGCGCCTTGAGGCTGGAAAAAGCCGTCTTTCTTTTTGCCGTGCCCTTCTTGTTTTCCGAATTCTCCGTGATCACAGTACGTTATCCCCCCTAAAATAATGATTGACTGTTGTAACCATTGGTTTATAATATAACCATTGGTTACAACAGTCAAGACCTAAACCCTCAAGGAGGAATATTATGAAAATCAATATCGGTCAACTTCTTTCCAACCGCGCCTTCCTCAGCCCCGGGATGGAGGCCTTTGTGGGCGACGCCTATCGGTACACTTTCCGGGACGTGAACGAGCGGGCCAACCGGTTTGCCGCCTTGCTGGCAAAAAGCGGCATCCGGCCGGGAGACCGCATCGCCGTGTTCTGCAAGAACAACGAGCATGCGACGACGGCCATGTTTGGCGCCGCCAAGACGGGAGTCATCACTCTGATGCTCAACTGGCGGCTACAGGCGCCTGAACTGATTTATATCCTGTCCGACTGCTCCGCCCGGCTGGTGCTCTATGACGCTGAGTTTGCCGGCATGATCGATCAGCTTCGCGGTCAGGTCCCCGCTGAAACCTATCTGCGCGTCGGCGGCGAAGGACCGGACAAGGAATTTACGGCCTCCCTGGCGGGTCTGCCTGCAACCGAACCGGCTCTCGTCGGCGGCGACGACGATCCTGCGGTCCTCATGTACACCTCGGGCACAACGGGGCGGCCCAAAGGGGTCATGCTGACCCACAATAATCTCTTCTGGGCGTCCCTTGGGCTGATGCATACCATCGACTGGGCATACCGCTACCGTTACCTTTCCGTCGCCCCGTTGTTTCATATCGGTGGACTGGCGCCCATCTTCGGCAACGTTCATGCAGGATGCACGACCGTTTTCATGCCCAACTTCGATCCCGTCAAAATCTGGGATATCATCGTTAAGGAGCGGATCAATTTTACGATGACCGTCCCCGCAATGCTGCAATTCATGCTCATGGCGCCGGACATCGGTAAAAAGGATTTGTCTTCGATTAAACATATCGTCTGCGGCGGCTCGGCTGTTCCCCAGAACTTAATCATGACCTACAATAAAATCGGCATCGCCATTGACCAGGTGTACGGGATCACTGAGTATTCCGGCGCCGTAACGTTCTGGATCGCAGCTATGGGCATGGACAAATCCGATTCCATGGGAAAGACCGTTTTCCACGGCTGCATCAAGATATTCCGGCCCGACAGTGATGAAGAAGTCATGACGGGCGACGTCGGCGAAATCTGCTGCGCCGGTCCGCAGACCTTCAAGGGCTACTGGAACAACCGGGAAGCCACCGAGGCGGTCATCCGCAATGGCTATTACCGATCGGGAGACTTGGGCAGGGTCGATGAAGACGGCTTTCTCTACGTCGTCGACCGACTGAAGGACATGATCATCAGCGGGAGTGAAAACATCTATCCGGCGGAGCTGGAGCAGGTCATCAAAAACCATCCTGGCGTCGCCGAAGTCGCCGTCGTGGGAAAACCCGACGCCAAATGGGGTGAAATCCCCGTCGCCCTGATCGTGAAAAGACCAGAAGCCGTCGTCTCGGAACAGGAGATCGTGGAACTGTGCCGGAAGAACCTGGCCAGCTACAAGTGCATCCGAGAGGTCCGGTTCATCAGCGCCATTCCGAAAAACGCCGTCGGCAAGGTGCTGAAAAAAGACCTACGGGAGCAAATCAAATAGGAGGTTCATATGTCATTGCCCGATCGAAACAACCCTTACAATTTTAATGAATTCCTGGCGTGGAGACGCCAGGTGGACTACTACGGCGACGACCCGTTCATCCAAAAAGTCGTGCGCCATTTCACCGGCGATGCATGGGAAAACGTCGATGCCGAGGCCCGCACCGTCTCGCAGAAGGCCTCCTTCCGCTGGCGGGACTTGACCGAGAGCGGCGCCTGGCCCGAAAAGCGCCCCTACATGATGCACTACGACGGCCATCACAATCGCATCGACCGGATCGTCCGCCCCCGGGAGACGGAAATTCTCGAAAGGGAAATCTTTTCCGAGGCCTTTTTTTCCGACAAAACCTCTCCCTGGGTCAAGCTCATCAAGATGTACCTTATCTACCAGAACGGCGAGGCCTGCATCGCCTGCCCGATCACCTGTACGGAAGGACTGGTCAAGCTGCTGGAGAAATTCGCCGACACCCCGGAAACAAAACAGATCCTGCAGCACTGCAAGGAGGGACGGGACGGCGATTTCGCCATCGGCGCCCAGTACCTGTCGGAGATCCAGGGCGGCTCGGACGTCCCGGCCAACGTGCTGGAGGCTGTCCCCAAGAGCGATGCGTGGCGGCTCTACGGAACGAAATTCTTCTGCTCGGCCACCCATGCCGAATATGCTGTCGTGACGGCAAAACCCCAAGGATCGGACAAGGTAGCCCTCTTCGTGATCCCCTCCTGGCTCCCGGGAAACCGGGAAAAGGAAATCCGCAACGGCTATACCATCGACCGGATCAAATGGAAGATCGGTACAAGCGAACTGACCACGGGAGAGCTTACCTTCAACGGAGCCCTCGCCTACCCTGTCGGTCCCCTGGAGAAAGGGGTCGCCAATGTCGTCGGCATCGTCCTGACCTATTCCCGTCTGACCGTGGGGCTCTCTGCCGCAGCCTTCATGACCCGTGCGGTGCGGGAAGCAAAAAAGTACGCCGAATTCCGCCAGGCCTTCGGCATGACCATCGATCAATTCCCCATGGTGGCCGGGCAACTCGCCCGGATGGACCGCGCGGCCAGGAGGACAACCGCCGGCGCCTTCAAGCTGTACCGCGACTTTCTGGCCCTGGAAGGGGGATTGAAGGGCGGCCTGGAAACGGACGAGCCTGAGACGATGCGGAGGCAACGTTTCAACGTGCGGGAGCTCATCATGCTGCAGAAGATCGCGGCGGCCTGGGACAGCACCGATGTCATCCGCGAGGCCATGTCCATCTTCGGCGGCCACGGCGTTATGGAGGATTTTTCGTCCCTGCCCCGGATTTACCGGGATTCCGCCGTCAACGAACTGTGGGAGGGGCCGCGGAACGTGCTGCTCACCCAGATGCATCGCGATCTGCAGCGCGTCACGAAATGGTACAAACCGGCTGATTTCGTCAGCACTATTCTGGCCGGGCTTGATGAGACGCTTATCAGGGAGCTGGGGGGGGAGATGACCGAGTTGCTCGCCCACCGCGATCTCTTCCAGATGGACGACAGGACCCTGGAAGTCTGCCGGCGTTGGGACGCCTTTTGCCATGATTTCTTCCATGCCTATCAGGACCTCGCCCTGCAGGAGGTGGAAAAGGTTTGAAAGAAACGACACTGGGAGGATAAATTTTTATGGCGGGTTGTCAATGTCGCGGCCTGTTCAAACATCGAAGAAGGAGGTAAAAGATGAATCTCATTGCCTTATTGTCAAGCAACACCAGAAAGAATTCGGACAAGGATTGTCTCCGGGCTGGCGGAAAAAGCTATTCCTTCCAGACGGTTCAGGGGATGGCAGAGAAAGCGGCAGGGCTTTTCCAGAGCCTTGGACTGTCAAAAGGCGACCGAATCGCCATCATGAGTCAAAACACGGTCAGCTTTGTCGTCGCGCTTTACGGAGCGTGGATGGCCGGAGGGGTCGTCGTTCCCGTGAATCACAAGCTCATGCCCCCGGAGGTGGATTACATTCTCGATCACAGCGGAACGAAGATTTTTCTGTTCGACGGCTCCCTGGCGCCTGTAGCGGATAAGCTCACGGCTGGCGTCCGGAAAATTGCGATGGACAGCCCTGGGGGAACGCATGACCGGTTCGAAAGTCTCATGGAATCGGCAACGCCGTTCACACCGGTCGAGATCGGCGACGACGACCTGGCGGAAATTCTCTATACCTCAGGAACGACAGGAAAACCGAAGGGCTGCATGCATACCCATCGAGGCGTCGTTATGAGCGGGATGACCGGCGTGATCGCCACCAAGATGGATGAGGACGACCGACTGCTCATGGCCATGCCGCTCTGGCATTCCTCACCCCTTAACAACTGGTTCGCCGGCATTCAGTATGTGGGAGGGACAACGGTGCTGATCCGGGAATATCACCCCCTGCATTTTCTCCAGACTGTTCAGCAGGAAAAATGCACCATCTATTTCGGCGCACCCATCTCTTATATCATGCCTGTCCAGATGCTGCCCAATTTCGACACCTTCGACCTGTCCTCCATGCGGGCCTGGATTTACGGCGGTGGGCCCATCGGCGCCGATACGGCCCGCATGATCATGTCCAGATACAAAAGCGATCGCTTTTATCAGGTCTACGGCATGACGGAATCAGGCCCCACGGGAACGACCCTCGCACCCAAAGACCAGCTTCGTAAAGCCGGCTCCATCGGGCGATCCGGTCTGCCCGGCTGCGACATCGTCGTCATGAAATCCGCCACCGAGGAAGCGCACCCGGGCGAGGTAGGAGAAATCTGGCTTAAAGCAGACAGCATGATGAATGGGTATTTCAAGGATGCCGAGGCAACAAAGGATGTTTTTGAGAAAGGCTGGTATAAAACGGGCGATGTGGCCCGACTTGACGAAGACGGATACCTGTTCATCGTGGACCGCACCAAGGATATGATCGTCACGGGCGGTGAAAATGTCTATTCCAAGGAAGTGGAGGATACCATCGTTGCCTGTCCGGGTGTCGCGACCGCTGCGGTGATCGGCATTCCCCATCCGGAATGGGGCGAGACCGTTGCCGCCTTTATCGTTCCTGCGAAAGATGCGGCGCTCGATGAAGAAAAAATCAGATTGTTCCTGAGCGACAAGTTGGCGAAATACAAGGTTCCGCGAACGATCACCTTTGTAGAAAATCTGCCCTACACACCGAGCGGCAAAGTCATGAAATACAAATTGCGTGAAGCCTATCAAAAGGTATAGAGGGACTAAAATTGATGATCAAAGGTCCCTACGATCAATCCACTCAAGGAAAGGAGTTTTGAATGTTTGACTACATGCTCACCAAGGAACAGTTAAAGATCAGGGACGAGGCCCGGGAACTCGTAAAATGGGTGCCCCGGCAGATGATCCTCGATATGGACACGGACGCCATCAAGTTTCCCAAGGAATTTCTCCAGGAGGCGGGCCGGCGGAATCTGCTGGGATGCCGCTACCCGAAAAAATGGGGCGGCCGGGAAATGGACTGGGTAACCACTTGCATGCTCATGGAGGAGATCGGCACCCTCGGCTACGAATTTGCCTGCGTCTTCGGCGTCGGTGCCGAGCTGGTCTGCGACGCCATCATCCGCCACGGCACGGACGCCCAGAAGGAAAAATACGTCAAACCCCTCCTGCGGGGGGAACTCTTCGCCGCCGAATGCCTGACGGAACCGCGCGGCGGCTCCGATTTCTTCGGCGCCACGACTAGGGCCGAGGACCGGGGGGATCATTTTCTCGTGAACGGCCAGAAACGCTTCATCGTGGGCGGCGAGGGGGCCGATTATTTCCTGCTCTATGCGCGGACCAATTTCGATCCCGCCGCCAAATCCCAGGACACCCTGACCGCCCTGATCGTTGACCGCGGTCCCGGCGTCGAGACCAAGTATCTCTACGGACTCATGGGCTGCCGCGGCGGCGGCACGGCCCGCCTGGTCTTCAAGGATGCGAAGGTCCCCAAGGAAAACGTCGTCGGCAAGATCAACGGCGCCTATGCCGTCTTCAACACGATGATGATCCCCGAGAGGCTCGGCACGGCGGTCATGACCATCGGGGCGGCCCGTCCGGCCCTGGACATCGCCACGAACTATACGTCGCGCCGGAAGGCCTTCGGGCAGGCCATCGCCCAGTTCGAGGGGGTGAGTTTCCAGATCGCTGAAGCGGTCATGCTGCTCGACGCCGCCCGCGCCATGGCCTATGTCACGGCCCGGGCCGTGGACACAGGCGTCGAGATGAACCGGGTGCGCCGGATGGTCTCGGAATCGAAAAAGTTCATCACCGAATCGTGCCAGAAGGCGGTCCACAACGCCATGCAGGTCATGGGCGGGATCGGATATACCAATGTCTTCCCCATCGAACGCATCTTCCGCGATGTGCGGCTGGCGTCGATCTGGACCGGCACCAGCGAGGTCATGTCCATGATCACGGCCCACGAATGGTACCGCGAATTCTTCAAGACGAAAACCGAACGTCTGGCGCGGAACTTTGAGCGCGACGCCCAGGAAGCGGACGCCGACGACGAGATCATCTACGAATAAAACCGGCGCCCCCGGAGATGCGGCCCCGGATGCGTCTCCGGGGGCCGGCCCCATCACGCCATCACCTCAAACCCCATATTTTGTGGTCATTATGCGTTGACACACAGAAGCGTTTTTCTTATACTCCCTCCATAAAAACACCACGGGCGCCACAGGATGAAGAAAAGGGAGAAACAGCCATGAAAATATGGACGACACTGTTGATGGTCGTTGCGCTGTGGATGGTTTTTGTTTCACCAGGTCGGTGCGCTACGGATTTGCCGATCCTCCTCCCGCTGGCGCAGCAGCAGATTACGGAGGAATTCGGACGGCTGGATGGGGGCCTGAAAGGGGCCGCAGAGCAGTTGCGGGTAACCGGGTTGACCGGGGAGAAGGCCCGTGCGATTTTGAATAACTTGTGCGGCGATTTCAGCTATGCCGTTGATGCGCGGGACCGGATGGTCGCCGTTGAACCCGTACCCTTCCGATACTTGGAGGGAAGCGACATCAGCTGGCAGGAACAGGTAATAGGCGTGCAAAAGAGCCTCAAGCCTGTGCCGAGCGCCGTGTTTCGGTCGGTAGAAGGCTTTGACGCTGCAGACGCCGAATATCCGGTCATCGCGCCGGATGGGCGGTTTATCGGCTCCGTAAGCCTGCTGTTTAAGCCGGAAACATTCCTTGAAAATATCCTGCACCCGTTGGTTCGGGGGCTGCCCGTGGACATCTGGGTGATGGAGCCGGGGGGACGGATTCTCTTCGACTCAGACCGGTCACAGGTTGGCCTGAACCTCTTCACATCCCTCCGTTACTAACCCTATACGCAGCTCGTCCAACTGGGACGACGCATTGCGGCAACGCCGGAAGGTCGGGGCAGCTACCGGTTTCCGGACCGTGCCGACACCCTCGCGGGCAAAAAGAACGCCTTCTGGCAGAGCGTGACGTTTCATGGCGCCGATTGGCGATTGGTCGCAATCCATCAGGAGCAGGACGCCTCCGGCAAAAAGGTGCGCATCTGCCGGTAAATCAGGTTTTCTTTTCCATGACCTCAGACGAAGTGCAATCAGGAATATGGTGAGAGTTGGCATTTCTGAACGTGTTGCTATGACGATCACTGGACACAAAACGCGCAGTGTTTTTGACCGATATAACATTGTTTCACAGGATGATCCTTCATATCTATCTGAAGATTTACTTTAAAGTGATATATTAACGCAAAACACAACTTTTGTTAAAATAAGTTGTTGGTTATTTTTGTTTCAAGATATTTTATGGTGTTCTTATGAATACTCGCTCTTTGGGATGAAATTGATATTTCTATCATGTCCCCAGTTGCACTTATATTTATATTTTCACCGTGATGAATCTCTCTGTGACAATTTGGGCAAACAAGAATAACATTCTCCGTACACAAAGATCCCTCTTTCTGTTCGTGAAGTTGAACAACGTGGTGCGCTTCAATAAAAGCATCACCGCCTCTTTTTGTAAATCCCGCCCAACCGCATATTTGGCACTTAGCTCCCAACAATGATTTCAGTGCCCTAGTTGCTGCTGTTCCACGATCTAAATGGTGTTGAATCTTTTTGGCTCTTTCCTTAGGTGGAAGCTTTGCAAAGCGATTATTAAATTCCTTTAATACTTTGATTGGATCTGAATATTCTTCTAAGGAACTTGTACCCTCTCCAATATTCGGATCAACATTGGCAAGTTTGAGAATTTCTGAAAAAGCTGATTCAGAGCGTGTCTGGAAAAACTG
>Ga0209538_1001483_pt1 | contig 12385 bp, 11 predicted proteins | sample BarGraNGADG00211_2_FD_184492 | JGI IMG/M metagenome (GOLD analysis project Ga0209538, IMG submission 184492) | Arctic peat soil microbial communities from Barrow, Alaska - Barrow Graham LP Ref core NGADG0004-211 (SPAdes) (version 2) | ecosystem: Environmental > Terrestrial > Soil > Wetlands >... | reverse complement strand
CGGCGACGGCGGCCGGCGCGGCGGCGGTGACCTCGAAGGTCTCCTCGAACTTCTTCACGAAGTCGTGGATCTCGATGAGGGTGAGGCCCTTGAACTGGTCGAGCAGCTCGTCGATGCTGAGCTTCGCCATGATGGCGTGTCCTTCCTGGTTGTCCTGCTGGAAGCAGAAGGTTGACTGACTGGGGCGCGACCGTCAGGCCGCGTTCGCCTGCTTCTCGCGCAGGGCATCGATGGTGCGCACGGCCTTGACCGTGGGCGCCTGGAACACGTACGCCGCTTGGAACAGCGACGCCTTGAGTGCGCCGGCCAGCTTGGCCAGCAGCACATCACGCGGCTCGATGTCCGCGAGCTTGACGATGTCCGCGGCGGTCATCGGGTGTCCTTCGAACACACCACCCTTGATGACCAGGTGCGGGTTTGCCTTGGCAAAGTCACGCAGACCCTTCGCCACCGCGACCGGGTCACCGGTCACGAAGGCGATCGCGGACGGACCAGCAAGCTGCGCATCGAGACCCTCGACGCCCGCCTGCTTGGCCGCGATGGCGGTCAGCGTGTTCTTCACCACGGCATAGCTTGCGTGAGCGGCGAGCAACCGACGCAGCTGCTTGAGCTGCGCGACGGTGAGCCCGCGGTACTCGGTCAGCACGGCGGCATTGGAGATGCGGAACTTCTCCGCGAGCTCCGCAACAGCGGCTGCCTTGTCCGGCCTCGCCATGGCATTCCTTCCGGTGGTGGTGCCGTCGGGCGTCACACCGAGCCCCGACAGACGAAAGAGCCCCGCGCAGGCGCGGGGCTCACAGGCACCGGACTGATCCGGCACTCGATCACTCTCTCCTGCGCTGGTCTCCGCAGCTGCGGAACTTCGGTCAGCCACCGCCACGAGGGCGGGGCCGGACGACCGGCGGTCTTGGGCGCGATTACTCTACGGCACGCCCGCAGGAGGGCCAAATCCCCTCGATCGGTGCGGTGCGACGGGGCCCGGTGGCAGCAGCCGCCGGGCCCCGTCAACGCCTTGCTGCGGGTCAGGCGACCTCGACGTCCTCGACCGTCAGGTACTTCTGACGGTTCGGGTCGACCGGGATGCCCGGGCCCATCGTCGTCGCGAAGGTGGCCTTCTCGAGGTAGCGGCCCTTGGACGCGGAGGGCTTGAGGCGCATCACCTCGTCGAGGGCCGACGCGTAGTTCTCCACCAGCTGGATGTCCGTGAAGGACACCTTGCCGATGATGAAGTGGAGGTTGCCGTGCTTGTCGACCCGGAACTCGATCTTGCCGCCCTTGATCTCGGTAACCGCCTTGGCCACGTCCATCGTGACGGTGCCGGTCTTCGGGTTCGGCATCAGTCCGCGCGGACCGAGGACCTTTCCGAGCCGCCCGACCTTGCCCATCAGGTCCGGGGTGGCGACCGCGGCGTCGAAGTCCGTGAAGCCCCCCGCCACCTTCTCGATCAGCTCGTCGCCGCCGACGATGTCGGCCCCGGCCGCGATTGCCTGCTCGGCACGCTCACCGGTGGCGAAGACCAGGACCCGAACGGTCTTGCCGGTGCCGTGCGGCAGGTTCACGGTGCTGCGGATCGCCTGATCCGCCTTGCGGGGGTCGACGCCGAGCCGGAACGCGACCTCGACGGTCGCGTCGTACTTGGTGGGCGACGTGTGCTGAGCCAGTCGGACCGCCTCAAGCGGGCTGTACAGCCGGCTGCGGTCGATCGTGCTGGCGGCGTTGCGGTATGCCTTGCTGCGCTTCGTCATCTGCTCTGTTCTCCTTGATCGGCAGTCGTGGTCGTCGGGCCGGCGCGGGCCCTGCCACTGGGGTTGGTTTCTAGCCCTCGACCTTGATGCCCATGGAACGGGCCGTGCCGGCGATGATCTTCGCCGCGGCGTCGATGTCGTTGGCGTTGAGGTCTTCGAACTTGGTCGAGGCGATCTCGCGCACCTGTGCTCCGGTGAGCGTCGCGACCTTGACCGTGTGCGGCGTCGGCGAGCCCTTGGCTACCCCGGCGGCCTTCTTGATCAGCTCTGCGGCAGGCGGTGTCTTCGTGATGAAGGTGAAGGAACGGTCTTCGTAGACCGTGATCTCCACCGGGATCACGTTGCCACGCTGCGACTCGGTCGCCGCGTTGTACGCCTTGCAGAACTCCATGATGTTGACGCCGTGCTGACCGAGCGCGGGTCCGATCGGTGGCGCCGGGGTGGCGGCACCGGCCTGGATCTGGAGCTTGATCAGGCCGGTGATCTTCTTCTTCTTGGGAGGCATCTCGGGTCCTTCTTACCTGGTTACTTCCTCGAGGGCGCCGTCGCGCGACGACGCCCGGGCTCAGCTCAGATCTTGGCGACCTGGCTGAACGACAGCTCGACCGGGGTCTCCCGGCCGAAGATCGACACCAGCACCTTGAGCTTTTGCGACTCGGGGTTGATCTCGGAAATGGTGGCCGGGAGGGTGTCGAACGGACCGTCGGTGACGGTCACCGACTCGCCGACCGTGAAGTCGACCTTGATCTCCTGGGCGGCCTTGGCCTTGGCCTGCTCGGTCTTGGGAGCGAGGCTCGGGGCGAGCATCGAGAAGACCTCGTCCGGCGTCAGCGGCACCGGCTGGTGGGTGTGCCCGACGAACCCGGTCACCCCAGGAGTGTGTCGGACGGCACCCCACGACTCGTCCGTCAGGTCCATCCGGACCAGGACGTAGCCGGGCACCCGAACGCGGCGGACGACCTTCCGCTGTGCGTTCCGGACCTCGATGACCTCTTCCATCGGAACCTCGACCTGGAAGATGAAGTCCTCCATGTTCAGGCTCTGCGTGCGGTTCTCGAGGTTGGCCTTGACCCGGTTCTCGTAGCCGGCGTAGGAGTGGATCACGTACCACCGGCCAGGCCTCGAGCGGAGCTCGGCCTTGAACTCCTCCACCGGGTCCAGCTCGACCTCGGGTTCGAGCTCAGCGGCGGGGGTGTCGGCGTCGGGTGCCTCGGCGTCGGCGTCAGCGGCCGCTGCCTCAGCGGTCGGCCCCTCCTCGCCCGGAACGTCGACGACAACGCCGGCGTCCGCAACGTCCGCGTCGGACGCGGCGTCCACGGCGTCGTGCTCAGTCGACTCGAGCGACTCCTCTGACACAGTGCCAACCTGCTTTCTCAGGACCGATGTGACCTTGATCGAACGAACCCTGCGGCTCGCGCGCGGTGAGTGAGGTTCAGCCGCCGAACGCCCAGAGGACGAGTCGCCCGATCCCCAGGTCGAGCAGGTAGACGAATGCCATGACGGTCCCTACGAACGCCAGCACCACACCTGTGTAGGTGATCAGCTCTTGGCGCGTCGGGCGCACCACCTTCTTGAGCTCCGCGACCACCTGGCGGACGAACAGGGCGATGCGGCCCGACAAGCTGAGCTTCACGACACGCTTGCCGCCGGCCTTCTTGGCACCCGAGCCGGTCGCGCGCTCGGCGCCGGCCGCCGCAGCGGACGCGGAATCGCTCACCGTCATGTCCTCACTCGTCTGTCGTCATGTCGCTGCGGTCGGGATGACCGTCAGGCCGTTCGCACCACCCGGATGCGCCGTCCTCACGCGCAGGGCAGGAGGGACTCGAACCCACAACCGCCGGTTTTGGAGACCGGTGCGCTACCAATTGCGCCACTGCCCTACAGAGATGACAACCGCTGCGCCGAGCACGACCCTTCCGACGCGAGGCGCCTTCCGGGCATAACTCATCATGGCGGTTGTCAACCACCAGGGGTCGAGTGTACGTGGTCGCGACGCTTCGGTCGAACCCATCGGTCGAACCTGCGCACGCGGCCGAAATCGGTCGCCAGGGAGCACCGAACCCTTACCCGACACGTGCGCGAATCTGCCACGATGTGCGCGTGACCGAACTCCAAGCGCCACAGATCCCGCACTCACGCGTCTCGGCCCGCCTCGGCGCCATCGCGGAGTCTGCCACCCTCGCCGTGGACGCCAAGGCAAAGGCGCTCAAGGCCGCCGGCCGGCCCGTGATCGGCTTCGGTGCCGGTGAGCCGGACTTCCCGACGCCGCAGTACATCGTCGATGCCGCGATCGCAGCGTGCTCCGACCCGGTGAACCACCACTACACGCCGGCCGCGGGCCTGCCCGCGCTGCGGGAGGCGATCGCCGCGAAGACGCTGCGCGACTCTGGATACCCGGTCTCGGCCGGTCAGGTCCTGGTCACCAACGGCGGCAAGCAAGCCGTGTACCAAGCCTTCGCTGCCATCGTCGACCCGGGCGACGAGGTGCTTCTCCCGACGCCGTACTGGACCACCTACCCCGAGGTGATCAAGCTCGCCGGGGGCATCCCGGTCGACGTCTTCGCGGGCGCCGACGCCGGCTACCTGGTGACGGTCGAGCAGCTCGAAGCGGCCCGCACGCCGCGGACCAAGGTGCTCCTCTTCTGCTCGCCGTCGAACCCGACCGGTGCCGTCTACTCCCCCCAGCAGACCCGCGCGATCGGCCAGTGGGCGCTCGAGCACGGGATCTGGGTGATCACCGACGAGATCTACGAGCACCTCACCTACGACGACGCCGTCTTCGCGCCGATCGTGGGCCAGGTACCCGAGCTGGCGAACACCACGATCGTCCTGAACGGCGTCGCGAAGACCTACGCGATGACCGGCTGGCGGGTCGGCTGGATGATCGGCCCGAGCGACGTGATCAAGGCGGCCGCGAACCTCCAGTCGCACCTGACCTCCAACGTCGCGAACGTCTCGCAGCGCGCGGCTCTCGCGGCCGTGACCGGCGACCTGTCCGCCGTGGCCGAGATGCGCACCGCCTTCGACCGTCGACGCCGGACGATGGTGAAGATGCTGAACGAGATCGACGGCGTCGTCTGCCCGGTCCCGACCGGCGCGTTCTACGCCTACCCGAGCGTCGAAGGTGTGCTGGGCCGGAACATCCGGGGCACCACGGTGCGGACCTCGGCCGAGCTTGCGACACTCATCCTCGAGCAGGTCGAGGTGGCGGTCGTCCCCGGCGAGGCCTTCGGCCCGAGCGGGTTCCTCCGGCTGTCCTACGCGCTCGGCGACGCCGACCTCGTCGAAGGTGTGGCCCGGATCCAGGGGCTGCTCGGCGATCTGGAGCCGGGCCGGTGACCGGGGCAGCCGTCGTCGTCCGCGGTCTCCACAAGCACTACGGCGAGACGCGCGCGGTCGACGGTCTGGACCTCCAGGTCGAGCCGGGCGAGGTCTTCGCGGTGCTCGGCCCGAATGGTGCCGGCAAGACCACGACGGTCGAGATCCTCGAGGGACACCGCCATCGCGACAGCGGCGAGGTGAGCGTGCTCGGCGTCGACCCGGCCCGCGCGGGCCGCCATTGGCGGAGCCGGATCGGCATCGTGCTGCAGGATGCCGGTGACCAGGCCGAGCTGACCGTCTCCGAGGTGATCCGGCACTTCGCCGAGTACTACCCGACCCCGCGCGATGCTGACGAGGTGATCGACGCCGTCGGGCTGACCGAGAAGGCGGGCACCCGGACCCGGCAGCTCTCCGGCGGCCAACGTCGCCGCCTCGACGTCGCGCTCGGCATCGTCGGCCGGCCCGAGCTGCTCTTCCTGGACGAGCCGACCACCGGGTTCGACCCGGAGGCCCGGCGAGCCTTCTGGGAGCTGATCCGTGGCCTCCGGAAGGACGGGACGACGATCCTCCTCACCACGCACTACCTCGACGAGGCCGAGAACCTGGCCGATCGGGTGGCAGTGATCCGGGACGGCCGCGTCCTGGCCCTGGACAGACCGAAGAACCTCGGCGGAAGGGCGGCCAGCGAGGCGACCGTGCGCTGGATCGAGGACGGGGCGCATCGAGAGCTGGCCACGAGCTCGCCCACCAGGGTCGTCAGCGAGCTGACCGCGCGATTGGCGAGCCCGTCCGGTGAGATCCCCGGGCTCGAGGTGCTCCGGCCGAGTCTCGAAGACATCTATCTCACACTCATCGGTGAGCCATTGCCCATGGCCGCGACCAAGGAGGACCTGTCGTGACCGAGCAGGGCAAGGAGACGTCCACCGTGGCGAGCCCGGCCGCCGCGGCCACCATCGCGCTGCCCTCGACGCTGCGGCTCGGCGTCGCCCGTACCCGGGTCGAGCTCAAGCAGTTCTTCCGGTCCAAGGACTCGATGATCTTCACGTTCCTGTTCCCGGTGGTCATGCTGATGATCTTCGCCACCGTGTTCTCCCGGCAGGGCGATGTCGGCCCGGGCATCCCGGGCGGCCCGATCTCCTTCGGCCAGTACTTCCTCCCCGGCATGGTCGCCACCGGCGTGATGCTCACCAGCTTCCAGTCGCTCGCCATCCAGATCCCGGTCGAGCGGGACGACGGCGCGCTCAAGCGCTTGCGCGGGACCCCGATGCCCTCGGCGTCGTACTTCCTCGGCAAGGTCGGCCAGGTGCTGGTGGCGTCAGTGGTGCAGCTCGCCCTCCTGCTCCTCGTCGCGCGGTTGCTCTTCGCGATCCCCCTGCCCACCGCTCCAGGGGCGTGGCTGACGTTCCTCTGGGTGTTCCTGCTCGGCACCGCGTGCGGCTCCGTGCTCGGCGTCGCGTTCTCCTCGGTCCCCAGCTCGGGTCGCAGCGCGAGCGCCGTGGTGGTCCCGATCGTGCTCGTACTGCAGTTCATCTCCGGCGTGTACTTCATGTACAGCGACCTGCCGACCTGGCTGCAGCGGGTGGCCGAGGTCTTCCCGCTCAAGTGGATGGCCCAGGGGATGCGATCGGTGTTCTTCCCGGACGCCTTCAAGGCGATCGAGGTGCGCAACTCGTGGGAGCACCCGATGACGGTGGTGGTGCTCGCGGCGTGGCTCGTGCTCGGGCTCGTCGTCGGGATCCGCACCTTCCGCTGGACCCGGCGCGGGGACAACTGATCCGACGCGCGGCTGGGAGACTGCAGCCGTGCGCGATCTCGCCCTGCTGCCGAAGGCGCACCTCCACCTGCACTTCACCGGCTCGATGCGGGTGGCGACGCTCGCCGACCTCGCGGTCAAGCACGGCCTTCGACTGCCGGCTGCGCTGACCGACGGACTGGCACTCCGGCTGCCCTCCGATGAGCGCGGCTGGTTCCGTTTCCAGCGGTTGTACGACATCGCTCGCGGGTGCGTCCGCGATGAGGAGGACATGCGCCGGATCGTCCTAGAAGCGGCTGCCGACGATGCCGCCGAGGGCTCACGACGGCTCGAGATCCAGATCGACCCCACCTCGTACGCTCCGTTCGTCGGCGGCATCACCCCCGCGATCGAGATCGTCCTCGACGCGGCGCGGGAGGCCAGCCAGGTCACCGGCACCCAGGTCGGCGTCATCGTCGCGTCGTCCCGGGTGCGACACCCGCTGGAAGCCAGGACCCTCGCCCGCCTGGCCGCGCGCTATGCCGCCGACGGCGTCGGCAGGGTGGTGGGGTTCGGGCTCAGCAACGACGAGCGGCGCGGTGAGACGAGCGAGTTCGCGCCCGCCTTCCGGATCGCCCGCGACGCCGGCCTCGCCGCCGTGCCGCACGGCGGCGAGCTGCTCGGCGCCGACCATGTCAAGGTCGTCGTCGACGAGCTCCACCCTGACCGGATCGGCCACGGCGTGCGCGCGGTCGAAGACCCGCGGGTGCTCGAGCTGGTGGTGGAGCAGGGGATCGCCCTCGAGGTGTGCCCCGCATCGAACGTCTCGCTCGGCGTGTACCACGGCAACGAGGACGTGCCGCTGCGCGCCCTCATCGCGGCCGGCGCCCGGATCGCGCTGGGCGCCGACGATCCCCTGCTGTTCGGCTGCCGGCTGACCGCGCAGTACGAGGCGGCCCGCACGGTGCACGGCTTCGACGACGACGGGCTCGCAGACCTGGCCCGCGCGTCGGTGCGCGCGAGCCGCGCCTCGGCCACGTCGCAAGCAGCGTGGCTGGCCGAGGTCGACGGATGGCTCGGCGCTCCGGCGGACCGGTCCCCCGGGACGCCCTCGTCCCGCTGAGTCCCGCGCCGTCGGGGTCGGGCCCAGGGTCGTTCTCAGGGATCGCTCAGGGAAGAACCGGATGTGCCCGGGGTGCGCCCGGTGGTTGTCTCGTCACAGCGGCCCACGGCGATGTCCTGCCAGGCCCCGCGACAACGGCGGCGCCGACGACCGGCCGGCCCCGGGCGGACCCTCGTCTAGGCCCGATCTCTCGTCGCGCGCCGATCAGACCCCATCGAGAGGACTCGACCATGACCACCGTCACCACCACGGAGGCCGTCCGCACCATCGCCGCCGCGATGCGCGCCGGCCGCAAGATCTATGGGTCCGGCGAGAACGCCGTGACCGCTCTCCGCGACATCGACATCGAGATCCGTCGCGGCGAGTTCACCGCGATCATGGGGCCGTCCGGCTCCGGCAAGTCGACCCTGCTGCACACCCTGGCCGGTCTGGACACGCTCAACTCCGGCAAGGTCTTCCTGGGCGACATCGAGCTCACCGCCTTGAACGAACGTCAGCTCACCAGAGTTCGCCGGGACCGGATCGGCTTCATCTTCCAGACCTTCAACCTGGTCCCCACCCTGACGGCTGCCGAGAACATCGCACTGCCGCTGACAATCGCGCGGCGGCGCCCCGACCCCGAGTGGTTCGACTTCGTCGTGGCGACCCTGGGGCTCGGAGACCGGCTGGACCACCTGCCCGGCGAGCTCTCCGGCGGCCAGCAGCAGCGGGTGGCCGCGGCGCGAGCCCTCATCTCCCGCCCGGAGATGGTCTTCGCCGACGAGCCGAGCGGCAACCTCGACTCCAAGGCCGGCGGCGAGCTGCTCGCATTCATGCGCCGCGCCGTTCAGGAGTTCGGCCAGACGATCGTGATGGTCACCCACGACCCGAGCGCAGCCGCGCATGCGGACCGCATCGTGTTCCTCGACGACGGCATGATCGTCGACGAGATGATCGCACCCACCGCGACGCGGGTCCTCGACCGCATGAAGACGCTGGGGGCCTGACATGTTGCGAGTGGCCCTCAAGGGGATCGCACACCACAAGATGCGGCTCGTCCTGACCGCTATGTCGATCGCGCTCGGCGTCTCGTTCGTCGCCGGGTCGTTCATCTTCACCGACACGATCGACAACACCTTCACGACCCTCTTCACCGACGTGTACTCGGGCGTCGACGTCTCGGTCCGGGCCGAGAAGCCCGAGCTGGGGGCCGCGGCCGGAACGTTCGACGAGTCCGTCCTGCGGAGCGTGGCGAAGGTCCCAGGGGTGGACCGCGCCGTTCCCTCGGCCGACGGCTTCGCCCAGCTCCTGACCCGCGACGGCAAGCCGATCGGCGGTCAAGGACCGCCGACCATCGGCACCAGCTGGAGCGATGAGCCCGCCATGAGTGCCGCCCGCATCGAGCCCGGCAACGGCCGTGGAGCGCGCGCACCAGGAGAGGTGGTGATCGATGCCGGAACCGCCAAGGCGCAGAAGTTCGCCGTCGGCGACCCGATCGACATCGCCTTCCAGTCCGGCAAGGACACCTTCACCATCGTCGGCATCGTGAGCTTCGGCTCGGCCGACAACCTGGCCGGCGCGACGCTCGCCATCTTCGACCTCAAGGAGGCGCAACGGCTCTTCGGGATGCCCGGCAAGCTCAGCGGGATCAGCATCGCCGCCGCGCACGGGGTCGACCGCACGCAGCTGGCCACCGCCGTCGGCGCCACCCTGCCGGCGGGGCTCGAGGCCGTCACCGGGAACCAGCAGACCAAGGAGACGCTCGACCAGATCACCACGGCGATGGGCTTCATCAGCACCGCCCTGCTGGCCTTCGCGGCTGTCGCGGTCCTCGTCGGCGCCTTCATCATCCAGAACACCTTCCGGATCACGGTGGCCCAACGGACGCGCGAGATCGCGCTGCTCCGCGCCATCGGCGCCTCGGACCGTCAGGTGACCGCGATGGTGGTGATCGAGGCTGCGGTCGTCGGGCTGATCGCCTCGGTCGCCGGCGTCGGGCTCGGCGTCCTGATCGCGCTCGGGATCCGAGGCGGCATGGACGCGGTCGGCATCGGCCTGCCCGGTGGCTCGCTCGTCTTCGAGCCACGCACCGTGCTGGTCGCGCTCGGGGTCGGACTTGTCGTCACCCTCCTCTCCGTGGTGCTGCCGGCTCGACGCGCCGCCGGCGTCGCACCGATGGCGGCGCTGCGGGACGCGGAGACGACGCAGCGGCGTTCGCTGCGAGGTCGCGCCATCGTCGGATCCGTTCTGACCGGGCTGGGTGCCGGAGTCCTCGCGCTGGCCCTTACCGGACACGTGACGAACCAGACCCTGGGCGTCGTCGCGGCCGGTGCTCTCTCGGTCTTCCTCGGGGTCTCGGTCCTCGCGGCCATCGCCGCCAGGCCGGCCGCTCGATTCCTCGGCTGGCCCCTCCCCAAGATGTTCGGGGTCCCGGGCGCTCTGGCCCAGAGCAACACCGCGCGCACACCACGCCGCACAGCGTCGACGGCCTCGGCCCTGATGATCGGGCTGGCGCTGGTGACCTTTGTCGCGATGTTCGCGCAGTCGATGAAGACGTCGGTCGATGACCGTCTGGCGGCGTCGTTCCCGGCGGACTTCTCGATCCAGTCGAGCAACCAGCAGGTCGGTGTCTCCCAGGAGTACCTCGCCAAGGTCACCGCGCTGCCTCAGCTCAGGATCGTGGTGCCGGTCGGCATGACGACGCTCTCGATCAACGGCCACGACTCACTGGTGTCGATCATCGACCCCGCGACGATCGAACAGGTCTACGACATGAAGGCGGACCGACGCGTCTCCGAGCTCGGGAGCGGCATCTTCGTGAACGAGGGTGCGATCAAGGGCGGGATGCGGGTCGGCGACTCGGTCACGGTGAAGGGGGACCTCGGCGAGACCACGCTCAAGGTCACTGGCGCCTTCAAGGACGAGACCGTCGGCTCCTACTTCATCAGCGAGCAGACCGCCACCGGTCTGGTGCGCCCCGCAGAACCGCGGGTCGCCTTCGTCAAGGTCGCCAAGGGCGCAGCGCCCGCCGACGCTCGAACGGCGATGAACGCGATCGGCGCGAGCTTCCCGACGATCAAGGTGCAGGACGCCTCCGAGGTCGCCGCCGAGGTCGGCACCCAGGTCGACCAGATGCTCGCGCTCTTCCAGGGACTGCTCCTGCTGGCGATCATCATCGCCATCCTGGGGGTGGCCAACACCCTGGCGCTGTCGGTCGCCGAGCGGACCCGCGAACTCGGTCTGCTGCGAGCGGTCGGGATGAGCCGCATCCAGGTGCGCCGGATGGTGCGCTGGGAGGCCGTGCTCATCGCAGCGTTCGGCGCTCTGCTGGGTGTCGCCCTCGGCATCTCGCTGGCCTGGGCGGTGCTCAAGGCGATGGCCGATCAGGGGATCGCGACGATCGGCATCCCCTACGCGAGCATTGCTCTCTACCTGGTGCTCGCAGGGCTCGCGGGGGTGGTGGCGGCGATCGGTCCGGCGCGGAGGGCGTCCAGGATCGACATCCTCACGGCGATCGCGACGGAGTAGCCGTCAGCCGTCGAGGGTGCAGCCCAGCAGGAGGGGTTCCGGGACGAGTTCGACACCGAACGCGGACCGGACCCCTCCTCGCACGTCACGCGCCAAGGCCAGCACGTCGGCACTCGTCGCGCCGCCACGGTTGGTGATCGCGAGGGTGTGTTTGGTCGACAGCGCCGCCGGACCCGGAAGCCCGTAGCCCCGGCCGAAGCCGGCCTGCTCGATCAGCCACGCCGCGCTCGTCTTGATCAGCCCGTCGTCGGCCGGGAACCGGGGCGCCTCGGCGGGGAGCCCCGCGGCGGCGTCGGCGGTGAGCATCGGGTTGGTGAAGAACGAGCCGACGCTCCAGGTGTCGTGATCGGCCGGGTCGAGGACCATCCCCTTGCCCCCGCGCAAGGCCAGGACTGCGGCGCGGACGTCCCCGAGCGGCGCTCGCTCCCCCACCTCGATGCCGAGCGTCCGTGCGAGCTCGGGGTAGCGGATCGGGTCCGAGAGGGCGCCGAAGCGCAGCTGGAAGGTCACGTCGAGCACGACGTGTCGCGGCGTCGGCGCGAACTCGCTCAGGGCCCCGTCGCTGGTCCGGAGCGAGCGCTTGAGTACCGAGTCCCGGTACGAGAAGTGCAGGTCGACCAGGGACATCGTGCGGATCCGCGCCTCGCCGCGATCCCAGGTCCGCACCAGCGCGATGGACTGAGCGACCTCCTGGCCGTACGCGCCGACATTCTGCACCGGCGTCGCGCCGGTAGAACCGGGGATGCCGGAGAGCGTCTCGACGCCCACCCAGCCCTCGTCAACGGCCCGCGCGACGACGTCGTCCCACGGCGTCCCCGCGGTCACGGTGAGGCTCGTCCCCGCACACGCCGAGGCATCCGTGACGGTGATCTCGGCCCGGGTGTCGCGCACCACGAGCCCAGGGAAACCCGCGTCGCCGGCCACCACGTTCGAGCCGCCACCGAGGACCAGGACCGG
>Ga0209538_1001480_pt1 | contig 12394 bp, 9 predicted proteins | sample BarGraNGADG00211_2_FD_184492 | JGI IMG/M metagenome (GOLD analysis project Ga0209538, IMG submission 184492) | Arctic peat soil microbial communities from Barrow, Alaska - Barrow Graham LP Ref core NGADG0004-211 (SPAdes) (version 2) | ecosystem: Environmental > Terrestrial > Soil > Wetlands >... | reverse complement strand
GGACGCCCACGCCGGGGCGGCGTAGCCAAGTGGTAAGGCAGAGGTCTGCAAAACCTCCATCATCGGTTCAACTCCGATCGCCGCCTCCAACTTCTCTCCTGCAAATCGGCATGTTCTGCTTCGTGACGCGTGGCGTCATGTCACAGATGCCGACGTCGGCGCCGACATCGGTCAGTTGACATGCCAGTTGACATGCCACTGGACCCTGGTCCCAGACGCCTCCTGGCCGCGGGGGGAGTCTTGCCGCTGATGCTCTGGCCTTGCGGTCTTCCGTCCGTGGACCGTCGTATCCTTACAATAAGCGTCGAGTACCTTGGGCGCAGGAGAAGGCGCAACCAGGGAGGCGGCAATGCGTGGCAGGCAGGGGCTCTCCAAGTCTCGGTTTCAAAGTGGTCTTCAGTGCCCCAAGACCTTGTGGCTCGCAGTACACCAACCCGATCTTGCTGACCCGGTCTCCGAATCCCTGCAGGGGCGCTTCGATGAGGGCCAGCGCGTGGGGGCCGTTGCGCGTGAATACTTCCCGGGAGGGGTCCTCGTCGAGGAGGACCACACGCAGACGGCGGCGGCAATCGAGCGGACTCAATCCCTGATCGAGCAGGGGGCGTCTGTCATCTACGAGGCAGCATTTGCGTTTGATGATGTCCTCGTGCGGGCCGACGTCATGAAACGGGATGGCGCCGCCTGGGACTTGGTGGAGGTCAAATCCTCGACCCAGTGCAAACCAGAACATGTGACCGATGCAGCTGTGCAGACGTACGTGGTTGAGGGAGCCGGGTTGTCTGTCAGAGGCGTGCACATCATGCATCTCGACCGCACATACATCTACGAGGGCGGCGCATACGATCTGGCGGGGCTCTTCGCGCTCGTCGACGTGACCGACCAAGCGCGCGCCTACCTCCCCCAGGTTGCCGCAAGCGTTGCTGAGATGAAGGCGATGCTGGCCGGAGACTGTCCTGAGGCCCGTATCGGAAAGCAGTGCAGCAAGCCCCATGACTGTGCTTTCCACGGTTCCTGCCATGAGTTCCTGCCTGAGCATCCTGTGACCGAGATCCCGCGCATCTCTGAGAAGGGGCTCAACGCGCTGCTCGACGATGGAATCCACTGCATCCTCGATGTGCCGCTCGACCATCGAGCCTTGACGGCGACTCAGCGGCAGGCTTGCCAGGTCGTCCAGGCCGGCGAGTTGCAGCTGCTCGGCGACCTGGCCGGAACGCTCGGCCAGCTCACGTACCCTGTTCACTGTCTCGACTTCGAGACGTTCAAGCCGGCGCTGCCGCTCTACCAGGGCACACGACCGCACCAGCAACTGCCCTTCCAATGGTCGGATCACGTGCTTTCCGCTGACGGCGACCTCGAACATCGCGACTTCCTTTTCGACGGCGATGGCGACCCAAGGCCGCACTTCCTCGAGAGTCTTCTCGCCGCCGTCGATGGCGAGGGCTCTGTCGTCGTCTACTCACATTTTGAGAACACCATGCTCAATGCTGTGGCGGCGGACTATCCAGAGCATTCAGGGCGCATCGTCGCTCTTCAGGAGCGTCTGTTCGATCTCGAGAAGGAAGTGGTCAAGCAGCACGTGCGACATCCCAGCTTCCACGGCCGATCCTCCATTAAGTATGTGCTCCCAGCGCTCGTTGCCGACCTCTCCTACGATGACTTGGCGATCCAGAATGGCGACACTGCGATGCTGCGCTATGCAGACGCTGCCGAGGGCCGCCTGAGCGACGCCGAGTGCCAATGCCTGTTCAAGGACCTGCGCGAATACTGCGGCACCGACACCCTCGGCATGATCCGCCTCCTGCAGCGATTCTCGAGCATGGCCGCCGGCCGGCACTGACGCCGGAAGGTGGAATCTCTCCATGAGCACGGGTGGTGACCGATGACGCACTATCACTTTCGAAGGCTCGAAAGCTATCGCGTGGGCGGACAAGGAGACACGCTGGAGCTGGCCATGCCTGTTCCGACCAGTGCCTCTGGCAAGGTCATGCGCAGATGCCCCTCGGATGTGTGCGCGCCTCGTCTCTTCATGCTTGGTTCGACGCCTGAACATCGTGCCGTGTCGTCTGAGGCGCGTTGTCCTCCCGGTCGCAGGCCGGGGTCCGATCCCTGGACGTGTCCGTACTGCGGTCGAGAAGACGAACTCACGGCGTTCATGCCCGCCGAGGATGTTGAAGCCGTGACCGGCTTTGTCGGCGCTCTAGTGGCCCAAGACGCGGCCGACATCATAGGAGAGCAACTGCGCAGGGCATTTGGCACCAGCTCCTCGAGCTCAGGCGGCTTTGGCATCTCCTTTAAAGCAGCGCGGCATGCGGCGCCAGCGCCGCGTCTCCCCGTCCGTCATGACCTGTTGCGCAATCTGCGCTGTGACTCATGCGGCTGCAGTTACGGAGTCTTCGCGATTGGCCTCTTCTGCCCGGACTGCGGGGCTCCCAATGTGATGGTCCACTTCGAGCGTGAGGTCGAGCTGATCGAACTCCAGATCCGTTTGGCTGGAGAACTCGAGAAGGAATACGGGGAAGAAGCTTCTTACCGCATTCTGGGCAACAGCCATGAGGATACGCTGACCGCCTTTGAGGCCTATCAGAAGGCGGTCTTTCGATGCCACGAGCGCAAGCGCGAGACCGCGCCGAAGGAGCTGAAGAACGCGTTTCAGAACGTAGACCGAGCCGTCAAGCTGTTCAGAACCGTCCAGCTCAAGCCTTACGGTGTGCTCTGCACAGAAGAACTCGACGTCCTTCGACGGCACATCCAGAAGCGGCACGTCATCGGACACAATCTCGGGCAGGTCGACGAGAAGTTTGAGGGCGTGACTCGCGGGCTGCGGGAGGGCGAATTAGTCCCGATTCTTGCTGCCGAGGTGCTTGAATTCACGGAGCTATGTGGCCGCATCATCGCTGACCTCGATGCCAGCCTTAGGCCACAAGGTGATAGCAGCGACGCCTTCCAACGCAGTCCCTAGCTGCGGGTGAACACCAGGTCGGCGATGAGCACCGCCGCCTCCTCCTGCATCGCCGGGATGGCGTGTGAGTAGGTGTCGAGCGTGATCGCGATGGTCGCGTGTCCGAGGCGTTCGGACACCACCTTGGGATGGATCCCGGCGCGCAGGGCCAGCGTCGCGTGCGTGTGCCGTAAGTCGTGCAGCCTGATCTCGGGCAGCAGCGAGCGCTTCACCGCGGCGCGAAAGAAACGGCTCACGACCTCGGGGTGCCAGGCCTCGCCATCCGCCTTGGTGAAGACGAGACCCGTGTCGCTCCAGGCGTCGCCCTTCCGCTCCTGATCATCGAGCTGCTGTGCCGCCTGGCTCTTCAGCACCTCGACGGTCTCTGGGTCGAGAGCTACCGACCTGCGTCCCCGCGCCGTCTTCGGCTCGGAGACGACGACCACGGCGCCGTTGGGAATCAGGGCCCGTCGCACCGAGAGCCGCCCCGCCTCGAGGTCGATGTCTTCCCAGCGCAGGCCCAGCGCCTCACCTCTCCTCATCCCGGTCATGGCCAACACGTGCCAGATAGGAGCGAGGCGATCGCCTCGCGTCGCTGTGAGGAACGCCTTGAGCTGCTCGGCGCCCCAGGTCTTCAGTTCCCGCGTGCCGTCACCTCTGATGCTCGGTGGATCAGCCGCGTCGATGGGGTTGCGCGTCAGGCGCTCCCAGCGCACCGCGTCCTTGAGGGCTCGGTGTAGAACCGCATGCACGTGACGGATGGTGAGCGGGGAGAGGCCCGTCTTGCCGTCCTTCTTGCCGTACAGGGCGAGCTTCGCATAGAGGGCGTTGATCTGAGAACCCGAGAGCTTCTGCAGCTGCACGCTGCCGAGGTGCGGGTAGACGTGGCACTCGACGTGCTGCTTGTAGCTGCGGAAGGTGGAGGGGCGGATCGTCGCCGCGATGGCCGGCAGCCACTCGTTCTTCAGGTACTCCCGCAGATTCAGCTTGCTCGGCGCCACGAAGCTGTGCTCCTCGACTGCCACCAGGAGCTTGCTCATCGCCGTCTGCGCTTCCTTACGCGTGGCGAACCCGGCCTTGGTCTGCCGGCGGCGCTCCTCGGTCTCGATGAGTCTGCTGCCGCACTTGGCGCAGATCTGCCGCGGTCTTCTCTCGACCCAGAACCTCTTGCCGCAGCTCGTGCAGCGCTCCGCTGCGTGCACGCCAACGTCGGCGATGTACTCCCAGCTGCCCTTGCCGCGCTTCCTCACGTGACCCTGCATGGTGCCTCCTCACGCTCGCTTCTGGTCACAACACCATCGCTCTGGTGAAGACCTCCAGCGAGCCTGACGAGGGCACCGAAAGCACGGGAAATGGGCGGCGAGGACGCCGGAACGGTGCCCTTCACTGTGTGTCGTCTCGAGAGACAGCAAAGGCCCGCCGCCGGAGGTCTCAGGCGGCAGGCCCTTGCGTGCTTGTCTCAGCGGCGTGGGGCCGCTCGAGATGTGTGCGGAGGGGGACCGCACCGGTGGCATGAGAGCCCTGCTCACTATGCTCTGCCCGTGTGAACGTTCGATGAGCGTCGCCGGAGCAAGGGCCGTGAAGATGGGCGGTCTCTGCTGGCTGAGGTCATGCTCGACGATGTGCCGACGTCGCCTCGGTGAGAGGCGCAGAAAGCGGGATCCTGGCAGTGCCCAAAGTGAGGCCTGCCCTCGTCTCCGTCACCTTCCTCCGCTACACTACAAGAGCGCCAGTCTTGGCGCGGGGCCAGCAGCCCGTGGGGGGTACGCGGTGCGTCAGCTCGTCATCGACAACCCGGTCATCAACTCGGTGTTCAAGGAGCCGGGTAAGCACTTCAAGTTCACCGACGACGGCATCGCCGACGAGATCGTCGAGGCGCGCCGCCCCAGCGCACATTTCATCCCCGTGGCGCAGCCCAAGAAGAAGGGCAAGCAGCTCGAGCTCGGCACCGAGTGGACCCTCGACCGCCTTATGAACTTGGTCATCGGCCAACGCGGCGACGCAGTGCTGAGCGCGGACCAGGTCTGGACGTAGCCCATGCCGCTCCTACCGACGCCGAGAGAGGGTGAACGTCTGGTCATCCGAAACCGGTCCCTCGATTTCGGATTCTGGCCGTTGAGGCGCACGACCCGAAGGTACGGGCTTCAGGTGCCCCTCTACTGCGGCGATCCCTGGCCTGTTGCATCAGAGAGAATCCGGGCGATTTGCCCTGCTGCTCAGAGACCGGCTGCGGCTGCGTTCGTGGATCAAGCCAGGGAGCTGTACTTTGCGGCCGCTAACAGGCCTGTGACGGCAGCAACACCGCTCATCCTCTACTACTGCTACCTGAATCTCGCTAAGGCTTTCATACTCGCGATTGACCAACGACGAGTTCTGGACAAGGCCCAGCACGGGCTATCCGAGCAGCTCGGACCTGGCCGCACTGAACTCACCGACGCCTATCTGGATGCCTTTCCAAGCAGGGGCGCGAAGGTGAATGTGTTTAGCGAGTTTGTGAGAGCTGTGGCTGGGGAGGGGCTTGGCCACCAGGTGAGGCTACCGCTCCTACAGCTCTTGCCCCAGGTCGTTCCTGTTCACCGCCTCTGGGTTGCGGCGTCGGGGGTGAACAGCGAGCGGTTCCTGGGCGTTGAGCGTGTGGCGTTCATGCAGGATAAGAGCGTGAAGCAAATATGGCTTCTAATAGAAGTGTTTGCGGACAGCTTGGCGGTGCTTGGCCTCAGCCACGCTGAGTTCCTTGACCGAGCCGGATTGGTGAACTCGTGGAGAGAAGTCAGATGCTCTGATTCCCTGGGCGGCCGGCGGCTGGTTCGTTTCGAGCAGCTGGTTGGCCTGACTTATGGCAGCCGACCTACTGACGAGGTGCCGAATCTGGTCGCTACGGCGCGGTCCAAGCTCTGGGCGGCGGCGACGATGTATGCGCCCTGGCGACGCTACTATCTCTATGCGGCTCCCGCGGCCGAGCAAGCAGCTGTGCTGCCGCAGCTCGCCTCGATCTACGCGATCACGTACTATCTTGGCTCAATTGCCCGTTACCGGCCGCATCATTTTCAACGCATTCTTGAGGGGCCGTACGGGCCTTGGTTGCAGGCTTTCCTAAACGAACAGCCGACCCAATTCCTGTTTCTGCTGACCTCGGACATCGCGAAGCGCGATCTGCTGAAAGCAGCCATCGCATGAAGGACGAGAGTAGCGTTCGACTTCCCACGACGTCACAGAGGTTCGGACGGCTGCCAGCAATGAACGCGCTGGAGGATGACTGACCGGCGATCGTCATCCCCATAGCCCATTAATGCCGTAGACTCACGAGCGGGGCCCGGTTTCCGCCAGCTCAACTCGTTCCTAGGGGAGGAATCAACAGGGGTGAGATGTCGTCGCGTACTGCTTGTGGAGCCTGACTACAAGAGCTCGTATCCCCCGCTCGGCCTTATGAAGCTTGCCGCCTACCACAAGCGGCGCGGGGATGACGTGACTTTCGTGCGTGGCTGCAGTTTAGAGGCTTCCTCTTCGTATTGGGATCGAATCTACCTGACCAGTCTCTTCACCTATGGCTGGAAGAAGGTCCTCGAGGCTGTCCACTTCTACAGTGATAACCTCTTTGGCGCCTCGGCGGGCAAGGTCTTTGTTGGCGGCATCGCGGCGACTCTCCTGTCCGATCGTCTGTACAACGAGACGGGCGTCTATCCCGTCAAGGGGCCGCTTCTGTCGGCCAGGCAGCTGGGAGAAGACGACGACACGGTGATCGACGAGCTCGTCCCCGACTACGCCATTCTCGCGCAGACTCCTCATGTCTACAGGTATGGAAGTGCGTATCTGGGGCGAACGACCCGCGGCTGCATTCGCGCTTGCCGGTTCTGTGCCGTGAGCAGGATTGAGCCTGAGGGTTGCAGCTACATCGACATCAAGCCGGTTGTTAACGGGATCCGCGAGCAGATTGGAGACCAACGCCAGCTTCTGCTCTTGGACAACAACGTGCTTGCGTCGCCACGGCTGGCCAGCATCGTAGATGACATTGTTTCGCTTGGGTTCGAGCGCGGCGCCAAGTTGAACGGCGCCCGGCGCGAGGTTGACTTCAACCAAGGGCTGGATGCGAGGCTCATCACTCCCGCAACCGTTGCACTTCTAAGCCGACTGCCTCTCAAGCCAGTGAGAGTTGCCTACGACAGAATCGGTGACGCTGCGGTGTTCGAGAGGGCGGTCGGCCTTGTTGCTGAGGCCGGCTTCAGGGATCTCTCAAATTACCTTCTCTACAACTTCGAGGACTCGCCAGAAGACCTATGGCAGCGCATGCATCACTGTGTCGAACTGGGCGATCGACTTGACGTCCGCGTCTGGTCCTTCCCAATGCGCTACGTGCCCATTGCCGACACCGTGAGAGGGTACATTGGCCCCCACTGGAATCGGCGACTGCTTCGCGGAGTCCAGTGCGTCTCTCTCGTGACTCGGGGCACGATCTCGGCCCGGCACGACTTCTTCCACGAGGCTTTTGGAGCGTCGCCCGACGAGTTTCTTGAGATTCTGAGCATGCCCGACCGATACATCATTCAGCGTTCAAGCCACAAGAATAACGGAGCTGGGGAGTGGCGAGAGATTTATCGGTCCCTCGACGACTCAGAGCGGGACTTACTGTGGCGCTTGACGTCTGTGAGTGGTCGTCGAGAACTAGCGCGCGCGTGTGATGAGGCGCCCACTGGGAAGCTGAAGCGGCTTCTTGTCCACTACCTGGAGAAGTGACGCGTGGCTCGAGTCCTGAATGAGATCAAGGAGACAACCGGAGTGCGCCTGTACCCGGTCCGCGGCGTCTGCGTCGACAGCGACGATCCACATTCACCGCAGGATTCCCGAGTCGAGCCAGGCAAGATCAAGCGCGGGATGCTGGCTGAGAGGGATCCGGGTCCGTTTCCGATCAGCGTCACGTCTGGTGAGCCCGACCCCACGCGAGGCTACGATCGAAAGCGGTCGCTGTTCGAGTACTTCCTTGATGGCACACGGAGGACGTTCTTGGTGGCCGAACTCGCGACCTCCAGCATGCGCTACTTGCCGGTATTGGCTGGCCAAATCAGTGCCGCGGTAGTCAACAGGGCGCGTGACACTGGTCGTATTCACGTATCCCGTCACGATGCAGCCAGTGTCGTGGCGCTGCCCGGCGGAGGCATAGGCATCAACCAGGGCGATCTCGACGAGCTACGGGACAAGCTGCGCGCAGGCACCCGACCCTTCGAGCTAATTGTGTACGGCGAGAAGGGCATTCCGGACAGCAAGAAACCGATGGACTTGGCCATTGCCAAGATCAACGACGCAATGCAGCAGCTAGAGATCAGAGCTCTGGAGGATCTCACGAACCGCAACCTTACGACAGCCTCGAGCATGCTCGTCGTAGATGGTTCGGTGCAGTTCACTCGCATCCCGCTGGAGAATCGAAGCTGGCTGCGCAACGTCGTCGGCGTGTCGAAGACGTTTCAGACGAATCTCGTCTTCACCAAGGACAAGCGCGAGATTGGCGCCGTTCTGGTAGAGACACTGCGAAGCGTCGGGGATCGCACGCCGGCCTTTCGATACGAGTTCCGTAACAACGCCTACGCAGCCTGGTATCTTCGGATTCGTGACCGCAAGCAGACCGATATGCCGCTCAGCGGCATCGTCAAGCTGGAGAGACTTCTGCTGACAGAGGAGGAGTTCGACTTCGGCTTGACCAGCGACGTCATCAACAACATCTCGCTGTCCATTTTGGGTGAGCGCTACGTGACGCCGTTCGGCAAGGACGACAGATGGCCGAATCACCTATATCCAATCTACTTGGCTGAGCGCTACCAGCGTGGTCAGCTGATGGGTGAAGCTCAGTTCCTGCGACTGTTCTGAGGGGGAGATGTGAGCAAGCGAGTAATTGGGAAGGTCTCCGCCACGGAGTCGAGTCCGACGACGTCCGACTCATTCGTGTTCTGGCTCAAAGACGATGAGATCGTCGCGCCGTTCGACATCGTGGCTGCCGGCAACATGTCTGAAACCACCACCTATGGGCAAATCACCGATCTCGCATTCGCGTCGGACAGCCCCAGCCACATAGGGAACTACGTGTCCTCCGACTTCGGGCGCACTGAGGATGTCGCCAACACGCCACGCCTTGGGACGACCTATGTCACAGCGGAAGTGCTTACAAACACAGGTGATGTCTACATGCCTCTGCGAGAGGGCAGGGCCGTCAGCGTGGCTGATGAGGAGGGCGTGCGGAAGGCACTGGGGCTGGAGCGCATCCGCAAGGAGGACCGAATTCCGGCAGGCTTCCTGAGCCTGTCCAGCGGCATATCTGTCGAAGTCAGCTTTGATCGCCGGTTCTTGATCGGCCCCGAGAGCGCGCACCTGAACGTGAGCGGAATCTCGGGTCTAGCGGCCAAGACGTCCTATATCATGTTCGTCCTCAGAGCATTGCAGCAGCGATGCGAGAACACGGCGGTAGTCGTGTTGAACGTCAAGGGCCAGGATCTTCTGCATCTTCACCAGCCGAACCCCGACCTCAGCGCTTCGGACAAGGCAGATTGGCAGCGATGCGGCCTCGAATCGGGCCCGTTCGATCGAGTCACGTACTTCTACCCGTTCACCGACCGCGCAGACTGGCGGTATGCGAATACCGCCTGCAACCCCGACACTCGCCAAGAGCTCCTGTCAGATGGGCGCGCTCACAACTACGTCTATACGTTCGAAGAGGACAAGGGGAAGCTCGATCTGCTGTTCTCGAACGTGGACGACCCAAACCTGACCATAGACTCCATCATCGATGAGATCGAAACGGGCCCGCAATTCAGCAACATCGCCACTTGGGATGACCTCCTTGAGGCGATCAGGCAGCGGATGCAGAAGGGGCAGGCTTCGGAGAATCAGGCAATCCAAACTGTCTCGTGGAGGAAGTTCTACCGACTGCTCAAGCTGCACATGAGCGAGAGGGGCGGGCTGTATCAGGGCACCCGTTCACAGGCACCGGACAAGCATCAAGTGAGCTTGTCGAAGAGCGTGGCCGATATCAGGTCGGGCGACATGTACGTGGTCGACATCGCCAATCTCGAGGAGCAGGAACAGTGCCTCGTGTTCGGTGACATCATTAAGACCGTCTATGAAATGAAGCTCGGTGAAACGGATCGAGAGGATGTCCCGGAGCGTGTGATTATCTTCGTGGACGAGCTGAACAAGTACGCGCCGTCTACGATGAAGTCATCTCCCATCATCCGCGAACTTCTCGAGATCACGGAGCGCGGTAGGTCTCTGGGAGTGGTTCTCTTCTCCGCCCAGCAGTTCAAGAGCGCGGTGCACGATCGGGTGAAGGGCAATTGCGGCACCCACGCATTTGGACGCACGAATGTGACGGAAGTAAACAAGCCCGACTACCGCAGCATCCCCAAGTCCTCATCCAACATGATGACTCGGCTGCCGCAAGGCAGCCTCGTGCTTCAACATCCGCCATACCCGAGGCTGCTCAAAGTGAGCTTCCCGAAGCCTTGCTATCTCCAGCCCAAGTGAGCGGGTGAGGGCTATGGATGACGTCACGGCAATGAGCGCGCCAACGTCCGTAATCGGTAAGCACACCTTCGAGACCTTGACCACGGGCATGTACTCGGATCCGCTCGACTGCCTACGTGAGTACGTGCAGAACAGCGTCGATTCGCTCGAAGAGAGTGGCCGGCTAACAGAGGGCCGCATTGACTTCGCCATCGATGCAACGGCGAAGAGCGTGGTGATCCGTGACAACGGTATCGGTATCCCCGAGTCCGCTGCAGCCGCGACGCTGCTAGATATTGGCCGCAGCGAGAAGCCCGAGCGCTCGAGTCGCTCCCGGGGATTTCGTGGCATCGGCAGGCTTGGGGGGCTGGCCTACTGCGAACGACTCATCTTCAGGACCCAGGCTGCTGGTGAAAGAGTTACGACGAGACAGGATTGGGACTGCAGGCTGCTGCGGCAGCTCCTCAGACCCGACCACGCTCGGGATCTTACGATGACCGAGCTGATCCATGAGGTCTCCTCGTCAGCGTCAGAATCTGCGAGTCCTCGAGACAATGGCTTCTTTGAGGTCCAAATGCAGGCCGTCAGCGAGCCTCTCCTCCTCGATGTGCGACGTGTCAAACATCATCTCGCGATGGTGTCGCCAGTGGCCTTCGATGCTTCAGGATTCAAGTTCTGGCAGGAGATTGACCGCTACCTGACACGCCAGGCGTCCGACTACGTCAGCGTGAACTTGCTCGTGAACGGGGAGGCGGTGTTCAAGCTTTACACGGACAGCCCCTTGCTGTCTCGAGCTCCTGGACGTAAGAAGGGCAATCATCACGACAGCGTGAAGGACATCGATTTCATCACACTAACAGACACTGATGACTGCCCGCTCGCCTTCGCTTGGATGGCGAAAACAGATCTCAAGGGGCTCCTGGATCCCGACTCAGGCGTCGCTGGTATTCGTCTGAGAGCCGGCAATATCGGCATCGGAGATGGTCGTGCGCTTGTTGAATGCTTTCCCAAGTCCGATGAGCGCTTCGTGCCGTATTTGATCGGTGAGATCCACGTCGTTGCACCGGAGCTGATCCCAAACGCGCGGCGGGACGGGTTCGAACATGGGCGGGTTCGCGACGAGCTTTTCGAGGCTTGCGCCAGACAGATTGCGGTTCCATACCGCAAGAAGATTCGAGATGCCTCGGCGAACCGAAGCGTCCAGCGCGGCGTGCAGGAGGCCCTGTCCGTACGAACCGATGCCGAGGACGCGATCGGCCGAGGATTGACGACGGAAGAGGAACGAGAGGCCTACAAGACACGCCTGAGTGCAAGCCAAGACAGCATTCGCGAGCTGGGACCCGGTGTCCAGCATGTGATCGAGGAGCTCAACCACACGGCAGAGGCGATTGCCGAAGCGCCACGTATGGTGGACGTTGAACTCGCGGGTGAGTATCGGAAGATCGATCGCGACCGATTCCAGGGGCTCTTCGACATCCTCCATGAGGAAGCGTCCGACGATGATTGGGCCCGACGGACAATCAAGAAGATGGTCGCGTATCTCAAGAAGGCCAGGGAGTGCTCGACGTCTCCACCACCGAGACAGTAAGGAACGGCCGGCTTCAACTCCCGTTCGCAGGCACGTCTGGAGTCGGAGCCAATAGTTTCGGCGGGCCGCCCCTGGGCGGTAACGCCTAGCCTTGCCCAGGCATGAGCATCGCCGCCAGCTCCCCCCGGTTCAGGCGTCGCGAATTGTGCTCTGTCAGCCTTGCGGACGTCGGCTTGTGACGGCAGCGACCGGATTCCGTGAAAGACCGTGGCGAGTGTGACGTCGGCATCGCGTCGGCGACCTGCGCACTTTGCCTTCACAGCAGGCGTCTCTGCCAGCCAGATACGACAACAAGACATCCAGTTCCTCTTCCCTGGCATTCTCCGCAGACGTTGCCATTCTTGTCGGAGCAGGAAGTCGCTCCCCAACGGGACGTTTGAGCG
>Ga0209538_1001479_pt1 | contig 12395 bp, 11 predicted proteins | sample BarGraNGADG00211_2_FD_184492 | JGI IMG/M metagenome (GOLD analysis project Ga0209538, IMG submission 184492) | Arctic peat soil microbial communities from Barrow, Alaska - Barrow Graham LP Ref core NGADG0004-211 (SPAdes) (version 2) | ecosystem: Environmental > Terrestrial > Soil > Wetlands >... | reverse complement strand
GCGTCCTCGCCGAGTACGACGCGCTGCCGGGCCTTGGCCACGGCTGCGGCCACAACACGATGGCGGCGTCCGGCGTGGGTGCCGCGATCGCCCTGGCGGCCGTGCGCGACTCGTTCGGCGGCGAGGTCGTCTTCCTCGGCACGCCGGCCGAGGAGCGGGGCAGCGGCAAGCAGTTCATGCTCGACGACGGGCTCTTCGTCGGGCTCGACGCTGCGCTCCTCTTCCATCCCGCCGACCGCGACATGGTCAACTGCATGCTCCTCGCGAGCGAGGACGTGGACGTCACGTTCGTCGGCAAGGCGGCGCATGCGGCCGGCGAGCCGTGGGAGGGCAAGAACGCCCTCGACGCGGCGGTCCTGCTGTTCCAGGCGATCGGGCTCTGGCGCCAGCAGCTGCCGCAGCACGCCCGGGTCCACGGCATCATCCTGGAGGGCGGCACGGCCGCCAACATCATCCCCGACCGGGCCACCGCCCGGTTCATGATCCGGAGCACCGACCAGGCTTACTTCGAGTCGATGGGCGAGCGCTTCCGGGCCCTGGTCGACGGCGCCGCGATGATGGCCGACGTGAAGGGCGAGCTGATCTTCTCGGGTGGGTCGACGACCATGAAGGACAGCCTGACGCTGGCGGGGCTCTGGCGAGCCAACATGGAGGCGAAGGGGCTCGCCGACGAGGGCGTGGACCCGGAGCACATCGGCAGCTCCGACATGGGGAACGTGTCGCTCGTGGTCCCGACGATCCACCCATCCCTCGCGATCTGCCACCACGGCGTGCCCTGGCACTCGGTCGAGTCGCTCCGCGCCGCTGCGACCCCCCGGGCAGAGACGACGACCCTGGTCGCGGCAGCGCTCGTCGCCGAGACGGCGCTGGACCTGCTTGCCGATCCGTCGCTGGTCACCAGCGCCTGGCGCGAGTTCCGCGGGGAGGGGTGAGGGGTGAGGGGAGATGGGCACGTCTGCACCGTCGATCTCGCCACATCGGGTCCATTGGCCTTTGTTGGCTCGTGGCCGGGCTTGGCCCGGAGACGAAAGCCGCGTACGCGTGACGCCGCTCGCGACGATACGGCCGTCAACTGCCGCGCTATCATCCGCTGGCGCCCTGCTGGGCGGTGGACCCGAACCGGCGGCGCCGACACCGACCGCCCAGCGTCCCCATCGCACGCCCTCGTCGGCGCTCCCGCGACGCCGCGGCCCGAGAGGAGCCTCGCGTGACCGACGCGAACGATCCCGTCGACGCCGCGCCCGACTACGCCCAGGCCAACGGCTGGGACCGTGAGCACGAGGCTTTCGGCGACTTCGACCTGCCGACCGCAGCCGGGACGACGGTCCGCTCCGACGGCCGCGGGACGCGACCGGCGTGACCCACGCGGCACAGACACCCGAACCGGAGCAGCTCCCGGACGCGCTCGCGCGCCTCTACGACCTGGACCTGCTGGACGACCCCGGGGACCTGGACCTCTGGCTCGCGCTGGCCGAGAAGACCGGGGGCCCGATCCTGGAGCTGATGGCCGGGACCGGCCGTCTCGCGGTTCCGCTCGCCGAGGCGGGATTCGCGGTCACCGCCGTGGACCTGGACCCGTCGATGCTCCGGCGGGCCGCGCTCCGCGCGGCCGCTGCCGACGAGGAAGTCGGCCGGCGCCTTGAGCTCGTGCTCGGCGACGTCGCAGGCCTGGAGCTGCCCGCCGCCGGTACGTATCGGCTCGCCTTCGTGGCCCTCAACTCGATGCTGCTCCTTCGCTCCCGCGAGGCCCAGCGGGCCGCATGGGCGGCGCTCGCCGCGCACCTCGCCCCGGGCGGCCTGGCGGCCATCGACGCCTGGCTGCCCGAGGCTTCGGACCTCGCCCGGTACGACGGCCGGCTCCACCTCGAATACCTGCGGCGAGACCCGGAGCGCGGCGCGTGGGTCACGAAGACGGCCGCCGCGCAGCATGATGGCGCCACGGGAACGGTCGCCCTCACGACGTTCTTCGACGAGGGCGACCCGGGCCAGCCACCCGTCCGGTGGTTTCGCCGCGACGTCGTTCGCCTGACCTCCGCCGACGAGCAGCGGGTCCTGGCCGAGTCCGTGGGCTTCGAGGTGGAGCTCATCGCCGGCGGCTACGACCTGGAGCCGCTCGGCCCGCACGACGACCGCCTGGTCCTCCTGGCGCGCAGGCCCGGTCCCGGGACCTGAGTCTGGTATCGTCGGCGTCGATGTCAGCATCCTCCAGCCAGATCCGCCTCCTCCTGGTGGAGGACGTGCCGCAGGTGGCCCAGTACGTCCGTGGCCTCCTCAACGCCCAGCAGGCGATCAAGCTCATCGACGTCGTCGCGGATGGCAGCCGGGCCGCCGCGCAGGTCCAGCAGCTGCGCCCCGACGTGATCATCGTCGACTGGCTGCTCCAGGGCCGCACGAAGGGCAACCGCGTCGTGGAAGTCCTCCGCGACGGCGGGCTGCACATCCCCGTGATCGCGCTCACCGTTCCCCAGAGCCCGGTCGAGCCTGATCCGGCGGCGGGGATCGCCGCGGTCATCTCCATGCCGTTCTCCGGGTTCGAGCTGGTCAACGTCGTCAACGCGGTCCACCAGGCGGCCTCGACGGTCAGCGGGATGCACGGGTCGCGCGTGATCGCGGTCTTCGCGCCGAAGGGCGGCGTCGGGAAGACCACGATCTCGTTCAACCTTGCGGTCGCGCTCGCCGTGCAGGGCCACCGCACCTGTCTCATGGATGCGAGCCTCCAGTTTGGCGACCTCCGCGCGCTCCTCAAGGTGCCGGCTGACGCCCCGTCGATCCTGGACCTGCCCACCGACCGGATCGGCGAGTCCGACCTCGCCGACGTGCTGTGGCGCGACCCGTCCGGGATCGACATCCTCCTGGCGCCGCCGCGCATCGAGCTGGCCGAGATGGTGAGCGTCCGCGACGTCGACAAGGTCGTGTCGCTGCTGCGACGTGTCTACGCGGTGGTGGTGGTTGACATGCCGGCCACCCTCGGGGATGTCTCGCTCGCGATCCTCGACGCAGCCGACACGATCGTCGAGATCCTCACGTACGACTCCACGACCATCCGCAACACGCTCGCGGTCGTCGACGCGTTCCGGGCGATCGGCTATCCCGCCGACAAGGTCCGGTACGTCGTGAACCGGGCGGATTCGGCCGGCGGGGTCCGGCCCGACGACCTGGCCCGCGCCCTCGGCCGGGCGCCCGACCACGCGATCATCTCGGACGGCAGGCTCGTCATGCAGTCCAACAACGAGGGCGTGCCTTTCGTGATCGCCAGCCCGGAGTCCCAGATCAGTCGCGACGTCGCGACGGTCGCCGCGTCGCTCCTCGAGACACCGGCGCCAGCCGCCGCGCGGCGCTGAGCCGATGTCCGATCCACGCCCGATCGGCGTCTTCGATTCCGGCGTCGGCGGGCTGACCGTCCTCCGCGAGATCCTCCGCCGGACGCCCCACGAGAGCCTGACCTACCTGGGTGACAACGCCCGGGCGCCGTACGGGACCCGGCCGGACGCGGAGGTGCGCCGCTTCTCGATCGAGTGCCTCGATCGCCTGGTCGGCGAGGATGTCAAGGCGCTCGTCGTGGCCTGCAACACGTCCACCGCCGTGGCGCTCGGCGAGTATCGCCGGCGCTACGACATCCCGGTCCTCGGCGTGATCCGGCCGGGCGCGCAGGCGGCGGCGCTCGCGACGCGGACCCGTCGGGTCGGCGTGATCGCCACGCCCGCCACGATCCGCTCGCATGCCTACTTCGACGCGATCAAGGAGGAGAACCCGGCGGTCGAGGTCTACGAGCACGCGACGCCGACCCTCGTTCCACTGGTGGAGGCCGGCGTGCTGGCCGGCGAGGCGGCCGTCGCGGCGGTCGCGGATGCGCTGGGGCCGCTCCTCGGGCGGCTGGACGAGCGCGGCGAGTTCATCCACCCGCTGCCTGCCTCGGCCAGGGTCGACACGCTGCTCCTCGGGTGCACGCACTACCCGCTCCTGCGGTCGGTCATCCAGTCCGCGGTCGGTGAGGGAGTCGCGATCGTCGACAGCGCGACCGCGACGGCCGGGGCGCTCGCCGAGCTGCTCTCGGTCAACGGTCTCGAGGCGCCTGGAACCACGCGCGGGACAGCCGCGGACGCAGGTCGCGCCGGCCACGACGCACCCACCGAGCGAGCCGCGTCTCCCGCCCGCCGCCTGCTGACCACCGGGGACCTGGACGCGTTCCAGGCCCTCGTGAGCCGCCTGTTCGGTGCCGACTTCCCGTCCGCCCAGTCGGTCGCGGTCGGCCCGGACGCAGCTTGATGCGCGCGGCGATGGCGGCGCGGCGGAGCGGGGCGGGGGGCGCGCCGGGGCGGGCGTCGGGCGGCACCTGGCGGGCCGGCTTCCTCGTGGGCGCGGCGCTGGGCGCGGCCGTCACCGTCCTGGGTCGTCGGGCGGAGGACCAGGCACGCGCCGGCCTCGTCGACTGGCGCGCGGTCGCGCGACTGGCCGATGCGCGCCTGCGACGGGCGCCGGGCCGGCTCAGCGGCCCCGAGATTGCGGCAACCGAGCCCGCCTACGCAGCGGCCATGGCACGTGTCGTCCCGGCGCTGGAAGAGGCGCTCGGCACGCCGCTTCCCGGGATCGTGGATCGCGTGGCCGTCGTCGATCGCGCCGGCTGGGTCGAGGCGAACCTCGTCACCTTCGCGGAGCTCTTCGGGAAGCTGGAGGGCGGGCTCCTCGACCAGCTGGTCCCGCAGGGCGCCGGCCTGGTCAAGGCGTCGATGGCGCTCGCAAACCGCTGGGTCAGCACCCGCCAGCTCGGCTTCCTGCTCGGCTTCATGGGTCAGCGCGTGCTGGGCCAGTACGACCTGGCGCTCCTGTCGGCCGAGGCCGAGCCCGGGCAGCTGCTCTTCGTCGAGGAGAACATCCGCGCGACCGCGGCTTCGCTCGGTGTCGACGTGGCGCCCTTCCGGACCTGGATCGCGCTCCACGAGACGACCCATGCATTCGAGTTCGAGGCCCACCCGTGGCTGCGGCCCTACCTGGCGGACCGCCTGGAGCGGCAGCTCGGCGCGTTCTCGCGGCGCACCTCGTCGCTCGGCGGAGACGCGGCCCGGGCCCTGGGGCGGGCGCTCCGCGGCGGCGACGGCCACTGGCTGGAACGCCTCATGTCCGACGAGCAGCGGGTGCTCTTCCGCGAGACGCAGGCGGTGATGAGCCTCCTGGAGGGGTTTGGTGACCACGTGATGGATTCGGTCGGCAGGGACCTCGTGCCCGGCGTCGAGACCATCTCGGCCCGGTTCCACGCCCGGCGCGCCTCGCGGACACCGATGGAGCGGGCCATCCTCCGGGCCACCGGTCTCGATCTCAAGATGGAGCAATACGCGCGCGGCGAGCGGTTCGTCGCGGGGATCGAACGGATCGGCGGCCCGGCAGCCCTTCGCCGGCTGTGGGACGGCCCGGAGACGCTGCCCCGCGACGACGAGCTCGATCACCCCGAGCGATGGACCCGGCGCGTCCAGGGGACGATCGCGTGACCGGCCGGCCATCCGCCGGCAGCCCGGGGCCGGGGAGTGGCCCGGGCGGCGTCCCCCGCGCGATCGCGCTCTCGCCGATCCTCTCGGCACGCTACCGACCCGCCGACGTTGCCCGGATCGCGGCGGCGGCGCCGGGCGCGCGGCTCGTCATGCTCTCCCGCGAGGGGTTGGCCGACGGCCCGATCGACGACGTCGAGGTCCTGCTCCACGGGTTCCTGGCACCCGACGCCTTCGAACGGCTCCTGGCGCGCGCGCCCTCGCTGCGCTGGGTCCACTCGGCCGCGGCGGGCGTGGAGCGGCTCCTCACCCCGGCGGCGCGTGCGCGCGGGCTCTCGATCACGAACGCGCGCGGCGTCTTCAGCCGCCCTATCGCGGAATACGTCCTGATGATGGTGCTGGCCGTCAGCCGCCGCCTGCCGCAGCTCCTGGAGCTCCAGGCGGAGCGGACCTGGCAGCCGCTGGAAGGGCGCGAGCTCCGGGACGTCACCCTCGGGATCGTCGGGTTCGGGAGCATCGGGCGGGCCGTGGCGGAGCTCGCGGCGCCGTTCGGGCCACGCGTGATCGCGATGCGGCGCGACCCGGCGCCGCGGCCGGGCGAGCCGCCACTCCCGCCGGGCGTGGATCTCCGCGGTCCCGAGGCCTTCGGCGACCTGCTGGCGGCATCGGACTTCGTGATCCTGGCGCTTCCGCTGACCGTCGAGACCGAGGACCTCGTGGACGACCGGGCCTTGGCGCTCATGAAACGGACGGCATGGCTCGTCAACGTGGCGCGTGGCCGGCTCATCGTGGAGCGGGCCCTGCTGCGCGCCCTCGCTGAGGGCCGGCTCGGGGGCGCCGTCCTCGACGCGTTCCGTGAGGAGCCCCTGCCCTCGACCTCACCGTTCTACGACCTCGCGAACGTCATCCTGACGCCCCACACGGCGTGGTCCAGTGGCCGGGTCCTCGACCGCAGCGTGGAGCTCTTCGCCGACAATCTCCACCGCTTCGCAGCCGGGGAGCCGCTCCGCAACAACGTCGATGCCGGGGCCGGATACTGACGCCATGCAGATCGCGATCGTCGGGCTTGCCGGGTCGGGCAAGACCACCGTCTTCAACACGCTGACCAGGGGGAACGTCCAGACGGGCGGGTTCGGCGGGATGGAGCTCCACATCGGCGTTGTCAAGGTCCCGGATCCGCGGCTGGATCGGCTGGCCGAGATCTTCCACCCGAAGAAGGTCGTCCACGCGGACGTGACGTATGTGGACCTGCCGGCGCCGCCCGCCTCGTCGGAGGGCCGGGTGGGCACCGAGGAGCTGCCGGCGGAGCACCTTGCCCGACTTCGCGACGCGGACGCGCTGCTCCACGTGGTCCGTGCCTGGGACGACCCGGCGCTGCCGCATCCGGCCGGCTCGGTGGATGCCTGGCGGGACATGGAGCAGCTGGACCTGGAATTCGTGCTGGCGGACCTCGCCGTCGTGGACCGCCGCCTCGAGCGGCTGCGCGGCGCCGGACGGCACGGATCGCCCGCCGAGCGGGAGGCGAACGAGCGCGAAGCACCGCTCCTGGACCGGCTCCGGGCGCGGCTCGTGGAGGGCCACCCGATCCGCGACGAGGTCCTCGAGATGGAGGACGAGAAGCGCCTGCGCGGCTTCGGGTTCCTCACCCAGAAGCCCGTCCTGGTCCTGCTCAATGTCGGTGAAGGCGACCTGGCGGCGGCGCCCGCCCGGGTGGCCGGGCTGGCCTCTCGCTACCCACACGATCACGCGCTCATCGACGCCCTCTCGGCACGGATCGAGATGGAGCTCGGCCAGCTGGAGCCGGACGAGGCTGCGATCTTCGGCGCGGAGCTCGGCATCACCGAATCCTCGCTGGATCGCGTGATCGGGCTCTCGTACCGGCTCCTCGGCCTCATCTCGTTCCTGACCGCGGGGCCCGACGAGGTCCGGGCCTGGCCGATCCCGGACGGCTCCACGGCCGTCGACGCGGCGGCGGCGATCCACACGGACCTCGCCAAGGGGTTCATCCGGGCCGAGACCGTCCGATACGAGGACCTGGTGGCCCTGGGGGCCATCGCTGAGGCCCGCCGGCACGGCAAGCTCCGGTCCGAAGGCAAGACGTACCGCGTCCGGGACGGCGACGTCCTCGAGGTCCTCTTCTCGAAGTGACCGGCCGACCGCGCCCCGGCGACCGCGTCCCCGACGAGGGGTCGGGTGAGCTCGAGGTCGTGATCGCGGGCTCCGCGAGCCGCGATGTCGCCGAGGACGACCCGCGCGGCTGGCGGCTTGGCGGCGGCGTGACCTACACGGCGCTCACGAGCGCGCGCCTTGGACTGCGAACGGCCGCCGTCATCGGCCTGGACCCCGAGGCATTCGCGTCGCACGAGCTGGAGCTGCTGGCAGCGGCGGGCGTGGAACTGCTCCGCGTCCCCCTGCCGCACGGCCCCGTCTTTCGGAACGTCGATTCGCCGGGAGGCCGGATCCAGACCTGCCTGGAGCCGGGCCGTCCGCTGCCCCACGTCGCCGTGCCGGCCGCCTGGCGGTCCGCGCGCGCCTGGATCCTCGCGCCCGTCGCGGGAGAGCTCGATGATGCCTGGGCGGACCCGATCCCAGCGGACGCGTTCGTGGCGCTCGGATGGCAGGGGCTGCTCCGGACGCTCCGGGCCGGTGCGCTCGTGGCGCGCCGGGCGCCGGCGCCGGGGCGCCTCGTTCAACGGGCTGACGTGGTCGGGCTCAGCGAGCACGACGTGGCACCCGGGACGTCGCCGGAGGACCTCGCCCCGTTCCTGCACCCGGGAGCGTGGCTCGTGTTCACGAACGGCATCGCCGGCGGGCGGCTTGCCGAGGTGACTGCCGGAGGTCTCGCGCGGGTCGTGCCCTATCCGGCGATCGCGGCTGTGCACGAGGTGGATGCCACGGGCGCCGGCGACACGTTCCTCGCCGCGCTCGTGGCGAGCGTCGTTCGCGCGACTACGGATGCGGCCCGGGCGCGCGCCGCGGACAGCGCGGCGGCGGGCGCGGCGGGGCCCGTGCCGGACCTCCGCTTCGCCGCGGCGGCCGCGTCGTTCACCGTGGAGGGACCCGGCTTGGAGGCCGTGCCGGACCGCGCGGCCGTCCTTCGCCGGCTGGCCGGCCCGGCGGGTCAGTCGTTCCCGGAGCCGCCGTCTTCGTCCACGTACTCGGCGAAGGCGCCGCGGTAGTCCGCGTTCCCCAGGCCGAGGACGCTGAACTCGTCCTCCGTCGCGATCAGGAAGTTCTCGTCCTCGTCGGTCGACACGTTGACCGCGGCCGTGACCCGCTCGTCGGAGATGAAGACGAAGGCGTAGTTGCGCTCGAGCTCGACCGCGATCGCCTCGATCAGTGTGTCCTCTTCGTGATGGCCCTGGACCTGTTTCCGGATCCCCTGGACGAGCTCGAAGAAGTCGTCCGCGGGCATCTCCTCCTCGCGGGCGAGGAGCACGTCGGTGTAGAGCTCGTCGTCGCCCTCGTGGAGCTCGTAGAAGTGCACCAGATCTCCTTTGCCTGTCGTGAGCCCGGATTCTAGCTGGCGACGGGGCGCGACCCCGCCGGCGTCCCGGCGGCGAGGTGCGCCAGGGCCTCGAGCGTCCGATCGACCTCCGCCGGGGTGGAGTAGTGGACGAGACCGAGCCGGAGGACGCCGCCGCTCTCGTACGTGCCGAGCCGCTCGATGAGCCCGCGGGCATAGAAGTCGCCGTCCCAGGTGAAGATGCCCGCCCGTCCGAGATCCGCGGCGGCATCGGCTGGCGAGATCCCGTCGAGCGTGACCGCGAAGGTCGGCGTCCGCTCGTCGATCCGGGCCGGATCCGCGATTCCCCAGACGTGCACGCCCGGGATCCCGTTGAGGCCGTCCAGCATCCGGCCGCCGAGCGAACGCTCGTAGCCGGCAATCGCGCGCATCGCCGCCACCAGCTCGCCGCGCGCCTCGCCGGAACTCGCGCCGTCCGCACGGGCGCCGTACGTCCGGCCCAGGTCGCGGAGATAGTCGACCGCGGCGAGCGTCCCGGCGTACGCCTCGAAGGACGGCGTGCCCGTCTCGTAGCGATCGTGGGCCGGCCGGACCTTGTAGGCGGGGAGGCGATCGAGGACGGCGGCCTTACCGTAGAGCGCCCCGAGGTGCGGCCCGAACCACTTGTAGACCGAGCAAACCAGGAAGTCCGTGTCCAGCGCGCGGACGTCGATCGAGCCGTGGGGCGCGAAATGGACCGCGTCGACGTACGTGAGCGCCCCCGCCGCGTGGGCGCGCCGGATGATCTCGCCGACGGGGTTGATGGTGCCCAGCGCGTTGGACGCGTACCCGAACGCGACGAGTCGCGTCCGGGCGCCGAGCGCCGCGTCGAGCGAATCGAGGTCGAGGGTGCCGTCCTCGGCGTGGATGTCGACGGTCTTGACCACCAGGCCGCGGTCCGCGGCGATCGCCCGCCACGGCGAGACATTCGCCTCGTGGTCGAGGGTCGTGACGACGATCTCGTCGCCGGCCGCGAAGCTGGCGGCGATGGCACGGCTGACGTGGAACGTCAACGTGGTCATGTTGGCGCCGAGCTTGACCTCGTCCGGGGTGGCAGCGCCGAGGAAGGCCGCAACCGCGGCGTGGGCGGCACCGGCCAGCGCGTCGGTCGCCCGGCTCGTGACGAACGAGCCGCCGCTGTTCGCGTTCATCGTCCTGTAATAGCCGGTCACCGCGTCGATCACCCGTTCCGGGACCTGCGTCCCGCCCGGACCGTCGAGGAAGACGACCGGCCTGCCGTCCTGTTCCCGGCGCAGTGCGGGGAACTGGGCTCGGATCGCGGCGACGTCGAAGGCGGGCATGCGGACTCCTGAGGGCGGCGGGATCGCCGCCGAGCCTATCACCGGGGACCGGCGGGGGCGTCGTCAGGGGCGGACGCCGTGGGCAATGCGATGGAGCCGCGCCCCGAGCCGCCGGCGGCGATGGGCGAGGGCGGGCTCGAGGGCCGGGTCGGGCATCCCGATGAGCCGGGACCGCTCGGCGGCGCGCTCAGCGGCGGCGGTCGCGGCGAGCGCCCCCGCATGATCGGCGAGCGCGTGTTCCCGGATCTTGGCGACCTCCACCCAGGCGCGGGCGGTACCGGCCCCTCCGGCCGTCGCGATCGCCTCCCAGGCAGAAGCCGCGTCGGCGGGGCGCCCGAGGCGACGTAGCGTCCGGGCACGCTCGGCCCGGATCCGCTCGCGCGAGACGGTCGGCGCCGCGGGCGCCGGCGCCCCGAACGGCCACGCAGCCGAACCCATCGCGGACGGCCGCCAACCGGCGTCCGCCTCGTCGAGGCAGCCGAGCGCCGCGCCGTGGCGCCGCTCCCTCGTGTACCCGCGGGCCAGCGCCACGAGATCGCCAGCCGGCGCCAGCCGGCGCCGATCCGGGTCCGCGTAGCGCTGGTCGAGGTGGACGAGCAGCCGGCCGAGCGACCGCACGTCCTCCGCGTTGTGGGTGACGACGGGGGCGAGGGGCGCCGCGCTCCCGTCGCGGACGAAGGCGAGATATCGCTCCGGGATCTCCCAGCCGCCGACGTCCCCGTCCCGCCGCACGCCGAGCAGCTCGCGCTCGACGGTGGCGAGCCGCGCGTCCCCCAGGCGGTGCCGGAAGAGGCGCCGGACGTGCGGCAGGAGATCCAGCATCCCGGCATGGACGGGCGCCGACCGGCGGACGAGCCGGAATCGCGTCACGAGGAGCGGCCAGTCGAAGCCGCGGCCGTTGTAGGTCACCAGCCACGCGTCGGGCGGGATGGCCGCGTCGACCGCCGCGAGGAGGGCGGGCTCATCGGCGTGGTCCGGGCAGAGGAGCTGGACCTGCCGGAAGCGGTCTCCCTCCCACCAGCCGAGGCCGACGAGGAACGCGAGCGTCCCGGCGGCCGTCCCGAGCCCGGTCGTCTCCGTGTCGAGGCAGACGAGGCGCGCGTCGGCCGGTGGCTGGCCCGGCAGCGAGGCCAGGCGCGGGCGCTCCAGCGGCAGCGAGATGGTCGCCGGCTCGACGCGGACGACCCGACCGCCCGGCCCGTCGAGCCACTCGCCGCCGACTGCCGCGGCGAGGCGCTCCGCCTGGGCGGCGCCCCCCTGGCGGCCAGTTGACGCGACGTGGCCGCGCCGCGGTGCCGGGAGCGTCGCGCGCGTCGCTCGAAGCGCCGCGAGACGGCGCTGCAGGAGCGCGGTGTCGCTCATCGCGCGATTCGGACCGTGACGGGGACCGGGGTTGCCGTGCGGCTGGCCCGCCCCCTGGCGGACGCAGGCCCCCCCGGCGCATTCGCCGGCCCAGCGGCACCGAGCGCGGCGAGGAGCCGGAGGACCAGGCCCTTCGCATCCATCCCGGCGTCGTCGCCGGGCGGCCGTGGGCCGGTGCAGGACGGGCAGCCGCTCTCGCAGCCACAGGCGGCGACGAGCTCGGCGGCGCCGCGGACCAGCTCCGCGTGGCGTGCCCAGAGCCGCTCCGCGAGCCCGACGCCGCCCGGCACGGCCTCGTAGAGGTAGATCGTTGGCGCCTCGGCGTGCGGAGAGCGGACCTGGGCGACGAGGCCGAGGTCGCGGGGATCCACCATCAGGAGGACGCTCGCGACGGCCTGCAGCGCGCGCCCGGTCCCCGCGAGCGCGACGTCGAGCTCGGCCCGGCGCCAGCCGGCGGCCGCGCCGTCCAGGGTGGCCCAGTAGGCGGTCGTCTGGAGCTCCAGCTCCGGAAGGTGGATCTTGCCCCAGCCGAGATTCTCGTTCGTGACGAACTTGAGCTTCTTGTAGATCGTGGCCCGGCTCGCCACCATCACCTCGCCGTGGCGACGCCGGCCGCCGGGGACCTCCGCCTGGGCGAAGATGTCGAGCGGCTTCAGCGTGACCGCGAGCTCGGCCTGCGTGTAGTGATCCACGTCGACGCGCCGGACGTACGCCTTGCGCTCGTCCCAGTCGAGCCGGTCGACGTGG
>Ga0209538_1001477_pt1 | contig 12403 bp, 12 predicted proteins | sample BarGraNGADG00211_2_FD_184492 | JGI IMG/M metagenome (GOLD analysis project Ga0209538, IMG submission 184492) | Arctic peat soil microbial communities from Barrow, Alaska - Barrow Graham LP Ref core NGADG0004-211 (SPAdes) (version 2) | ecosystem: Environmental > Terrestrial > Soil > Wetlands >... | reverse complement strand
TGCTGGCCTTTATTGTCTTTATCGTAGTGGCGGCAACCGTCATATTTTTCTATGATGATCTTTTTGCCCTAACATTTGATGAAGAACTGGCAAAGACCATGGGGATTAAAACCGGCAAAATCAACACTATCCTTTTTATGCTTACGGCTGTTGCCGCTGTACTGGCGATGAGGGTTGCAGGGATTATGCTTGTTTCCGCCATGCTGATTCTGCCGCCGCTTACCGCGCTGCAACTTTCCATCAGCTTTCGGATGACTATAATCGCCTCTTTGATTTTCTCTGTCTTATCGGTAATAAGCGGTGTAATAATTTCTTTTTTATTGAACTTACCGGCCGGAGGAACTATAGTAATCATGAATGTGGTTTTCCTCCTTTTAGTTTTTGGAGTTAAAAAAATACCGGCTTTGCAAAGGTAAAGTAAAATGGCTCGCATTAAATTTCTTTTTAGCCGGTCTCACATACTTTTTTTACTGGCGATATTAATAGGAATACTTTTACCCCAGGCAGCGGAAATTGCCTCCGTTTTGACCTTACCGGCGTTGACGGTAATCCTGACTATTACTTTACTTAGGTTTCCCCGCGGTTTCTTCCGCCGCCACAGACCACCTCTATCCGGAGCTATTTGGGGCAATGTCATGAATTATCTAATTCTGGGAAACCTGATTATAATGGCCAGCATATTTCTGATTCGCGAAGAAGGCTTTTGGGTCGGAATGGTTTTGATCGCTGCTGCGCCACCAGCAACAACAATCATACAACTGGGAAATATATTACGAATAGACAAGCAATCCATGTTTTCCGGCATGGCCGGAGCTTATCTGGGATCTGCATTAATTGTTCCGTTGATTGGCTTAGGATTCCTGAAATTCATCCCCTTAAATCATTTCGGTCTGATTTTGCTTATCGCTGAGTTAACTTTGCTGCCGCTTTTCCTATCACGTCTTGCTGTGGATAAAGATTGGGACAAATTAATCGAAAATTACAAAGATCATATTACCGATTGGTGTTTCTTTATCATATTTTACGCTCTGGTCGCGGGCACCAGATATCTGGTCATCCACAGGCCATTGGATGTCGTCTACATGTTTGTAATTGCTGCCATAAGTACCTTTTTGCTCGGTTTTATCATCAATCTGGTTGGTAATTATTATGGTGTCGCTAAAGAAAAAATATCCTCGCTCGTCTTTTTGGGAACAATGAAAAATTACGGAATGGCCGGAGCAATCGCCCTTAATGTCTTTAACAAACAAGCCGTATTGCCCGCATTGGTGTTTTCAGTAGTTATGTTCATCTATATAATTTGGCTTAAATATAAGATGGGTAATATTATCATTACCGATGCGGATACAAAATCCAATTAAGATTTGACAAAACAAAACTGAGACTTATACTAAACAATAAGTTCAGTTCAAAACTATATCTGTTTAACAAAAAGCTTTGCATAAACGATGAAGAAAGGAGAATAAATATGGCAATAAGCTTACCGGATTTACCTTATAAGAAGGATGAACTAGCACCTTATATCAGCGCCAATACTTTAGAATTCCATTATGGCAAACATCACAAAACTTACGTTGATAACTTAAACAAACTGATTGCAGGGACGGATTTAGCGGATAAACCTCTGGAAGAAATTATAAAGATTACCACCAAAGATGCCGCCAAAGCCGGCATTTTCAACAATGCCGCTCAAGTATGGAATCATTCTTTTTACTGGCAGGGCCTGAAGAAAAAAGGCGGCGGCAAGCCTTCAGAAGCAATTGCGGCAAAGATTAATTTCACATGGGGAAGCTACGACAAATTTGCCGAAGAATTGAAAAATGCCGGCGTTACTCAGTTCGGCAGCGGCTGGGCGTGGTTGGTTCTGGAGGGAAGTCAGTTAAAAATAACAAAAACCGCCAACGCTGATACGCCTCTGGCACACGGTCAAAAGGCTCTTTTAACTATCGACGTCTGGGAACATGCTTATTATCTTGATTATCAAAATAAACGGCCTGATTACCTGGCTGCCGTTATTCAAAATTTGATTAATTGGGATTTTGTGAATGCTAATTTAGGATGATTAAGAAACATTAATAAGTAAAAGAGAAAGGGGTTTAGAACTAAACCCCTTTCTTATATTATTGTAAAAGGCAAAGTTTGTTATTTCTTTCTATCAACTCTATCCTTCAGTTCTTTCCCTACTTTGAAAAACGGCAACTTCTTTGGTTCAACCTTAATCTTAGTTCCTGTTTTAGGGTTTCTTCCCGTATAGGCGCCATATTTCTTTACCACAAAGCTGCCAAATCCTCTAATTTCAATGCGGCCGCCTTTTTTTAGTTCATTGGTAAAACCTTTGAACACAAGATTAACAACATCAATTGCCTTTTTTTCCGTCAAGTTTAGCTTCTTGCTCAAAGATTCGATAAGACCGGATTTGTTCATAGACCCTCCTTAAGACTAATTGCAACCCTGAACCGTCAGATAATGACGCAGGTTTATTCTCATATGTTGGTTACTATTATTCATTTTTAACCGGTTGTCAAGAAAATTTTACCTGTGTTGTATAGAGTATTTCGACAAAAACAAAAACATTTAAATTATCCACATTTAACTTAAGCGAAACCGGCTCTATACTAATACATTTTTTTGATGACGAATAAGCTGCCAATTAATACCATTTCTAAATCAGAGATGATATCGCGGCGGCAAGGAGGCGACGAGGCGTATTGTACATACGTTGAGGAAGCCGATGACGCTGCCAACAAAGATAGCGCTTTGATTTAGAATTGGAATAAGATAACTGCAATGAACTGGTAATATAATTTAATTTTGAATAGGTATGGGCTGGACCCATTTTTTATTTTCTGAGTCATAGTACCATTTATCAGGAAAACCGCGACGGCGAATGAAAGTGGGATTATCCGCCCATCGCAAAAGTTCCATGTAGGCGGCATGAAGTTTTCTGAAGGTTGAAGCATGGCCACCCAGATCGGGATGATGAATTTTAGCCTGGCGGCGGTAAGCGTTTTTGATGATTTTGCTTAACTGATCGGAGTTAATATCAGCCTTATCAATTTTCAGGTAATTCATGGCTGCTGTCTTAATAGTTGGAACTTTAATTAACCTGGGACGCATCAGTGCTGGAGAAATTACCCATCTGGTCGCCAGTTCCAGAACATGACGCGAGGCCAGATATTTCTTGGTTGTCCGTTTTTCTTCCTCCCACCAGGCATTACCCAACATGTTCGTCATTTTGCTGAAATCTTCGGAAGGAGAATTACCTGCGGATCGCAGACGTGTATATCTGAAGATCTCTTTAATCCCGTGGGGAACAACATCCATAATAATCATCGTATCGGAAAAATAGAAAGTGGCATAACGCGTATTTAAGGCCTGCAGCAGACCGCTCCGTGTATTGAGCTTCTGCCGCAATTTCTGCCGGCACTTCATGGAACAGTACCGGCGATTTTTCATATCTTCGGTTGTTCCGCAGGAAAGACAACGATTCTGACTCTGATCACTCGTATTAGACTCACTCTTTATTAACATCGCCTATTCAATATTATAGTCGATTTAAGTCATACCAATCCGCTTTCTTTGGCTAACTTTGTTGGCATCGTCGTCGGCTTCCTCAACGTATGTACAATACGCCTCCTGTGCCTCCTCCTCGCCGCCGCGTTATCCTTTGAAAGCGAAATGGTATCAACGGTTTAAATCGACTATATACCCCATCTTCAGACATTATTTTTTTTCTGCTGCCAGATAGCCTTTCGCCAGAGCTTTGTTAACATGCAAAACACCCCTATTCATGTCTTTGAGCGGATAATCCGGTGTAATAGAAGGCAACATATCGGCCTCGAACTGAGTTTTGATAACCGATCCAGCCGGTACATAACGGCCATCGGCAATTTTCACTCCCATCAATACCGCTGCCGGCTCAATCACACAATTCTGGCCCACAAAAGATTTGAATACCAGCACTTTCATGCCCACAAAAGTATTGTCCATGACCACTGCCGGACCATGAATCTGCACCTGATGCGCAAGCGATACCCCGCTGCCCACATAAACTGCGTATTTTTTGCCGCTGACTTCATAAAGATTTTTTTCCACAGGTTTGCCGTCAACTTCTGTTTCAAGGGCATGGACCACAACGCCATCCTGCACATTGGAATCATCACCGACATAAATGGGCTGCCCTTCATCACCGCGAACGGATGCCGTTGGCGCTACCATGATATTTTTGCCTAAAATTACGTTGCCGATAACCGCGGCCAACGGATGAACATAGGAAGATGGATCAATAACAGGTTCGGATACGCGCGCGCTGAAGTTAGTTTTAACATTTTTTCCAATCATTTTTCTCCTCCACACATTTTTATATTTTGCTCAGGATATCCAATTTTGGACAGACCTGAAATTAACTATTTTTATTTTTTCCCCGTTTTTTGAGCTGCCGCCAGATTTTCGCCACTTTTTCTTTCGTTTGTGAAACATTACCTTGATTATCAATTACAATATCCGCAAGTCCAATCTTGTCCGCAATGGGCATCTGGCTTTTGAGTCTTATATGTGCTTCATCCCTGGACAGATTATTGCGTGCCATCAGCCGGCATATTTGTTCTTCGGGAGATATTAAAACCAGTATCGTCAGATCAAAAAGATTTTGCGTCTTTCCCTCAAATAACAGTGGAACATCGGATAAAACAATGGCGTGCTCCTCTTTCCTTTTGATTTTATCTAATCGTTCTTGCCACAGATTAAAAACAAGTGGATGCACAATATTGTTTAGGGCTTTAAGTTCTTTTTTGTCCGCAAAAACAATTTGAGCTAATCTATTGCGGTCAATTGTTTCGTCCTGTTTGAGAATGTCTTTGCCGAAATACCTGACAATTTCTTTCCAGGCCGGCCTTCCTGTTTCCTGCACTTCATGCGCAAGCTTATCGAAATCAATCAGATGAGCCCCCAGCAGTACAAACATCTGGGCTACTTTCGATTTGCCGCAGGCAATCCCGCCTGTCAATCCCACGTTTAACATTGCTTCGTATTTAAGTTGTAAATCAACCGCAAACCTTCCAAAGTCAGCATCTCTTCAATTTTTTCGATGCTCTTCGTCTCCGGCGCAACTATCCGCGCCAACCCTCCGGTAGCGATCACCAGCGGTTTGGATTTCACTTCCGCTTTCATTCGTTCCACAATACCGTCCACCAGGCCGGCATAACCGAACATAATTCCGGCCTGAATAGCGCTTACTGTGTCCTTGGTGATTACTGTTTTCGGTGTACTGAATTCGACACGCGGCAATTTTGAAGCCCGGGTAAAAAGAGCCTCACTGGAAATTACTATTCCCGGAGCAATGCATCCACCCATATACTCCCCTTTAGGAGAAACATAATCGAAAGTCGTGGCCGTGCCGAAATCAACGATAATTGATTCCCGCCGGTATTTCTCATATGCGGCAACCGCGTTGACAATTCTATCCGCTCCTACTTCCTTGGGATTATCATAAAAAATGGGCATTCCCGTTTTAATGCCCGGTCCCACTATTAACGGCTTAATTTTAAAATATTTAACGCACAGAGGCTCAAGAATATTGAGCATGGGAGGAACTACACAGGAAATAATAATTGCCGTAACGGATTTTATTTCTTTGACGTGCATCCGGCTGGATTGATACAAGTTATAAATGAGTACGCCGTATTCATCAACGGTATGATCAATCTCTGTACGAATGCGCCAATCGTGCATCAATCGATCACCGTCATATAATCCTAAAACCGTATTGGTGTTGCCGACGTCAATGACCAACAACATATTTAACTCTCCTTTAGAATTGTGGCGTCTCCCGCTGAAATATTAACTGTTTCATTATTTACAGTTAATATTATCAGTGAACCATCGTCATCAAGCCCAAGAGCTTTTCCACTTACCACTTCATTACGAAACATTACCTGGACCTTCTGACTGATCATCGGTGCGAGATTAAGCCATTTTTCCTTTATGGCACCAAAGCCTCTTTGCGTTAATTGTTTATACCATTTTGCAAGATTTTCATACAGGCTAATTATCAATTCCAGCCTGGCTATTTCCCGGCCGGTCTCGATTGCTAAAGATGTGGCAATAGTCCGAATATCGGGCGGTAATTGATTATAGCCGATGTTTACATTAATGCCAATACCGAGCACAACAAAATCAATACCGTTTGCTGATGTCTTCATTTGCGCCAGTATGCCGCACACTTTTTTTTTGTTCAAAAGAACGTCATTGGGCCACTTGAGTTGAACATGACCGGGACAATACTCATTGATGATTTCGGCCACGGCCACACCGGCTGCGATTGATATCTGCGGTGCCTGATCTGGTTTACAATTCGGACGTAATATGATTGATGTGTAAATATTAGAACCGGGGGGCGAATGCCAGACTCTCTGCAGGCGTCCCTTACCTTTAGTCTGACTATCGGCAATAACAGCCGTACCTTCCAGCGCGCCCCAGACCCCTAAACGAAAAGCCACATCATTGGTTGAACCAATTACCGGATAATAATAAAGCGGCCGGCCAATAAATTTCCCCGCCAGACTTTTTTCGAGAACTTCTGAATTCCAACCCATAAAATTTTACAATGTTTTCATTGCGATCAAGTCCGTACGACCATGAAGTAATCCTTAATGATAAAAAAAATTGCTTCGGGTCTTGCCGGTAAAGTACCGCTATTTTATTGCCGTAAATAGTGTATCGTTTTAAACCTTTATTCCTGATTATGCCCAAACTATTTTTTTTACATTATTCAACGTTGCTTCTTTGATCGGGTAGATATCTTCGACAATCTCTTCGGGTTGAAACCAGAGTTTTATTTCTTTTTCAGCATCTTCAGGACTTGATGACGCGTGTACCACATTTTCGAACACACCTGATGTCGTAATTCTTCCGTATGATCCTCTTATTGATATCGGATTGGCTTTTTCCGGGTCCGTGTCGCCAACAATATCACGAATCTTGGTTATTGCGTTCTCCCCCTGATAGACTAAAGCAAGCACCCTGTACGTCTTGTGCACATCTCCCACAATATAATTTATCAGTTCTTCAAAGAAGGGTTTTCCCTTAAGATGTTCATAATGTTTTTCAGCAAGCTCCCGGCTTACACGTACAACTTTTGCGCCCATAATAGTCAACTTTGCCTCTGATAATCTGGAAATTACATTTCCCGTAAGTGACTTAATCAGACCGTCAGGTTTAATCAATATCAATGTTTGTTGAATTGCCATATCCATTCCCCTGTAATATTTTTTTGTTAAATTTTTCAGTTACTCATTTGTAACATTTCCGCGTGATGATTTAAAGCATCTAATTATTGATTTTCAATGAAATATCAGCTGCACGGACTGAGTGCGTAAGCTCGCCTACGGAGATCAGATCGACGCCAGTGGCAGCAATTTCGGCAACGTTTTGCAGGTTGACATTGCCGGAGGCCTCGATCAGCGCTCTTCCTGCCACAAAAGCCACTGCCTTCTTCATTTCGTCGGTGGTCATATTATCCAGCATGATGATATCTACGCCGCAATTCAGAGCTTCTTTCACTTCCCTCATATTTTTTGTTTCGACTTCTATTTTCAAAGTACGCGGTAAGCTGTGCCTTTGCATGTCCACTGCGGCGGCAATGCTGCCGGCGGCGGCGATGTGGTTATCCTTAATCAGTACGCCGTCATAAAGACCCATCCGGTGATTAAACCCGCCGCCAATGCTTACAGCCATTTTATCCAGGATGCGCAAACCCGGCAGAGTTTTCCGGGTATCCAGAATTTTTGTTTTTGATCCATAAACAGCTTCAACGTATTTTTTGGTGAGCGTGGCAATTCCGCACATACGCTGGAATAAATTGAGCGCAACACGTTCGGCCTGAAGGATGTTGAACAAGCTGCCCGAAATTTCGGCAATAATATTTCCTTTTTTTGCTCTCTCTCCGTCAGAGATTAATTTTTTAACTTGAATTTTATCATCGAGAAAAAGAAACGTTTCTTTAAATATATCGCTTCCAGCAATAACGAAATCATCTTTGGCAATGGCTTGAGCATGTCCGGTTTTATCGCGGCTGACAATTGCCGATGTGGTTATATCGCCGGTGCCGATATCTTCCGCCAGCGCAGCTGCTATTATCTTTCTTATCTGTTTTGAAATAACTGTTTGTGTCATAATCCTTTTGCGATTAAGTTTTCGTTGACAATGTCATCGGGCATTAATTTCTTTGAGTTTCTTCAGCGCATTTTCCAGAACGGCATGTCGCTCTTGAAAGCCTTTGAATTTTTCTTCTTCCTTCTTGATAATATCAGCCGCAGCTTTGGCGCAAAAATCTCGATTGGCCAGCTTCTTCGAACATTGCTGTAAATCTTTTTCTACTTTTGCCAGTTCTTTTTCCAGGCGCGCTTTTTCTCCGGCAATATCGACAATACCGGCCAGAGGAACAAATATCCTCATTGGGCCTACAACTCCGGTGGCCACACCTTTTGGTTCCACCAAATCCACTTCCACGGTCAGGACATCTAAATTAGCCATACTGATTATATAACCCCTGCCCGTTTCAATTATTTTTTTCAATTGCGGGTCGGAAGCTGAAATTAATACATGCAATTTATTCGAAGGTGGAATCCTCATCTCGCCGCGGATATTGCGAATACTGATAATAATATCCATCAACAGTTCCATCTCTTTTTCTGCGGCAGGATTCTCCCAATCTTTATTTCCAACAGGAAAATCAGTAACCATTACCGATTTTTCATCGCTTTTATTTAATACCTGCCAAAGCTCTTCGGTAACAAAAGGCATGAACGGATGCAAAAGCAATAGCGCGGTTTTGAATACAGCGTGAAGTGTTCTCTGGGTGGCCTTTCTCTGCTCCGGATTTAACTTGCCGTAAAGCGATGATTTACTCAATTCCAGATACCAATCACAATACTCATGCCAGATAAAACGGTAAATACTTGCGGATGCGTCGTTGAAACGATATTCATCCAGATTGCGAGTTACTTCCTCAATCGCTTTATTTAATTTCGCCTTGATCCATTTATCGGGCAGAGCATCTTCGGCAGCAACAGATGCCGTTTCATCAAAATCTTCCAGATTGGTAAAAGTGAGTTTGGCGGCATTCCAGATCTTATTGACAAAAAACTTATAACCTTCAATTCGCTCCGGAGACATGCGCACATCGCGGCCTTGCGCCGTATAAGCCGCAAGCGTAAAGCGGAAGGCGTCTGTTCCGTATTTGTCGATCATCACCAGCGGATCAATAATATTGCCCTTTGATTTGCTCATCTTTTCCCCTTTTTCATCACGCACAAGGGCATGCAAATAAACATCTTTAAAGGGAACTTCTTTCATGACGTAAATCCCCATCATCATCATACGGGCCACCCAAAAGAAAAGAATATCGAAACCGGTAATCAAAAGTGATGTCGGATAAAATGTTTTCAGGGCTTTTGTTTTATGAGGCCAGCCTAATGTCGAAAAAGGCCAGAGCGCAGAGCTGAACCAGGTGTCGAGCACATCTTCATCCTGTTTTAAAGATTTGCCGCCGCAATCCGGGCATTTATCCGGATTGGTCGTGGAGACAATCACTTTACCGCAACCATCACAATACCATACAGGAATCCGGTGTCCCCACCACAACTGCCTAGAGATACACCAATCGCGAATATTATTCATCCATTCGAAATAAGTGGCTTCCCAACTGCTGGGAACAATTTTTGTTTTCCCTTTGACTACCGCGGCAATTGCCTGCTTGGCCAGTGGCTTTATCTTGACAAACCACTGTTTGGAAACCATCGGTTCGATATCTGTCTTACAGCGGTAACACTGGCCGACACTGTGTGAATAGGGCTCAGTGCTAACCAGGTAATGTCCCTTTTCCAGATCGGCAACAACGTTTTTCCGCGCTTTGTAGCGTTCCTGGCCCTTATAAATTCCACCGTGACTATTTATTATTCCCTGACCATCCATGATCGTAATAATTTCCAGATTATGGCGCTGGGCCATGGCAAAGTCATTGGGATCGGAACCGGGTGTAATTTTGACTGCGCCGGATCCAAAATCCATCGCCACATATTCGTCGGCAATGATCGGAATCTTTTTATTAACCAGAGGCAAAATAACATATTTGCCGACAACACCCTTGTATCTTTCATCATTGGGATTGACGGCCACAGCGGTATCTCCCAGCATTGTTTCCGGCCGTGTCGTCGCGACAACTATTTCTCCTTTGCCTTCAGCAAAAGGATAACGAATATTCCACAGGAAGCTTGCATCCTGCTTGAACTCCACCTCCAAATCCGAAATGGCCGTGTGGCAACGCGGACACCAGTTGACAATGTAATCGCCCTGATAGATCATGCCATCATTATAAAGCCGGACAAATACCTCGCGCACAGCCTGAGAGAGGCCTTCATCCATGGTAAAGCGCTCTCTTTCCCAATCACAGGAGCAGCCAAGTCGTTTTAACTGATTGATAATTACGCCACCGTACTTTTCTTTCCATTCCCAGACGCGGGCAACAAATTTTTCTCTTCCCAAATCATGGCGCGACTTTCCTTCCCTGGCCAGTTCTTGTTCAACAACATTTTGAGTGGCAATTCCGGCATGATCCATTCCCGGCATCCAGAGAGTATTGAAACCCTGCATCCGTTTGAAACGAATTATTATATCCTGAAGAGTGTTATTCAGGGCATGGCCCATATGCAACATACCGGTAACGTTTGGGGGCGGTATAACTATAGAAAAAGCATGAGCTCCACTTTCATCCTGAGCGTGAAACAGTTTTTTCGTAAGCCAATAATCGTATAACCTTTTCTCGGCTTCCTGCGGTTCAAATGACTTGCCTAACTCTCTTGTTGCCATGTAATTCTTTACTCCGATAAATTTTTATCTGGAATTATCCAGGAATGTGTCTCCTAAAAATACAGGCGGGACAATATAAATGTCCCGCCTTTTTATAATCTCCTTTTTAAAACCGCACTTAATTAAACTTTAATTCATCTTTAAACTTGCGGATAATCAAAAGCGCATCCACGCCGGCAACCGGACTAAGCGGCGCGAATTCACCGGTGGTCATATCCTTGGCTTCCATAATACCACGGGAAGTTACAACCATGATCGCGTTAAAATAAGGTAAATCGGCTCTCAAATCGGGGAAAGGCGAAGTTGTGCCGATGAATTTTATGGCTAAAGAATTATCACCAGTGACTTTAATCAATATATCTTCCAGCATCATCGCATAAGCGGCGCGTGTGACCAGTTCGCCAGGATGGAAATTGCCATCCGGATAATTTTCCAGGCCGCGAACACCTAACTGGAGTATTCCTTCTATATTCGTTCTTAAAGGATGATCCGCAATATCTTTAGCCGTAATTTTAATGGGCTTGGCCGTTGCCTTTTCCGGATCTTTGAAAGAAGTATCAAAAGTCTTTGGTGTCCGTTTTTTGTAAAGCACATCTATTTTTAATTCTTCCATAAATAATGCTGCCGCGTCCGCACGCGTCAGACGTTCTACAAGAGCAATCTGTTTTCCCGTAGTTGTCCCGGGCATGGCCCGTTGAACTTTCTGCAAAAAATTCCATTGGATATCAGCTTCCGCGACATATTCTGATTTCAACTCCAGAACTTTGGTGAACATTTGGCCGGCCATGTTAAAATCGAGCCCGGCCTTATATGCCAAACCCATAAAATAATAAGCGGGAGCATGCCTGGGATCCAATTTAATGACATCGTCAAATTGATTTTTGGCCAACTTCAACCATTTCTTTTCAATTTTACTTTGAGTATAGTAACGAATGCGGCTGACATAAACAAATATTCTGTCTTCATCGGTATTGGCTTTATTCCAGCCCTTCTTAAGATAATCCAACGCGGCGTCAAAATCTCCTGTATATATTTTGACTAATCCAATGCCTGTATAGCCTTTGGAATATTTGGCATCCAATTGAATCGCCAATTCAAATTCTCTCTGGGCATCAGCGTATTTTTCCTCACCCAACAGCTTCAAGCCGGTATAGGTATGATGTTCCGGAGTATCCAGTTGACTGGTCGCAACCCGCGCCTTCGGTCCGCAGGAAGCTATAAGCATTACAGCAGCAAAAAGCATGAAGATAGCAAATACCTTGCCAATCCTAGTTTGACACAACATATAATTTTCCCTTTGTTAAGTCCTGAATGCTAACATAAAAAAGACCAATTTGGTCCATTTCTTTCTTAAAACAATGATATATAATTATCTTTATAGCCAGCTGAAGTCAAGCAATATTGCAAATTATCAACGTAGGCTATTTTCCTTCCAGAACGTTTCTACATTGTTTTTAATATCTTCTAAATTATCGGGATCATACCAGTTTATTTCTTTGTCGGCGGCAAACCAGGTCATTTGCCTTTTGGCATAATG
>Ga0209538_1001476_pt1 | contig 12411 bp, 12 predicted proteins | sample BarGraNGADG00211_2_FD_184492 | JGI IMG/M metagenome (GOLD analysis project Ga0209538, IMG submission 184492) | Arctic peat soil microbial communities from Barrow, Alaska - Barrow Graham LP Ref core NGADG0004-211 (SPAdes) (version 2) | ecosystem: Environmental > Terrestrial > Soil > Wetlands >... | reverse complement strand
GGGCGCTGTGCGTAAACAAAAAAAATCGTAATGGCGATTCCCATTTTGAAAGCAATTAATGTAAATTGCTTAAAAGCTTGAAGAATTTTTTTAATCATTTTTTTATCAAAATTATTTAAAAATATTGTCTTAAATGGCATACTTTTTTCAGTGAAGTTCATATCTGACCTTTGCTCCGGGTATAAGTCGCCATGATTAAAGGGTATACATTTAACTACTTGATTTTGTTAAACATTAAACTTGCTCAAACCTTAGGCAATTTGGTGTAGAATCGTATCAATTACGCACTTGCGGAGATTATCAACATCGTTATCAACAGGTTATTCCACAACATTGTGGAATACAAATCCAAGTGCCTGTATCCAAGGGAAAAAATCATCAATACCCTTATCAGGGATTTGTTCTAATCCGAAATCTGGACACGCCAATTAAAGGGATCCTCTTTCATGCCATACTGAATTTGCAGAATTTCGTTATATAATTTTTCTGCAACGGGGCCTGTTTGACCGTTATTGATCAAATATTCTTTTTTACGGAAATAAATTTGACCAACCGGTGAAACGATTGCTGCCGTTCCTGAGGCAAAAACTTCCTTTAATCTTCCTTTATTCGCAGCGGCAATGACTTCATCGATAGCCAATGACCTTTCCACAACTTTTATTCCCAGGTGAGACGCCAATTTAATCACTGAATTACGCGTAACGCCTGGTAATATTGTTCCGGACAGTGGTGGAGTAATTAATTCGTCACCAATGAGGAAGAAGATATTGCTTGTGCCCACTTCTTCCACATATTTCTTTTCTTTGGCGTCCAGCCACAGCACTTGAGTATAACCCATATTAGTAGCAATGCGGGTGGCATACAAACTGGCGGCATAATTACCCGCCGCTTTGATGAAACCTGTCCCACCTGCCGCCGCTCGCACATATTCTTCGGAAACATAAATTTTTGTCGGTGAAAACCCTTGTGGATAATAAGCTCCCACCGGTCCGATCACAACAAAAAATAGGTATTCGTTGGCTGGATGAACGCCCAAGGCAGCTTCAGTGGCAATCATGGTCGGACGGATGTATAAAGATGTTCCCTCGCCGCGGGGAACCCATTCCTTGTCCAGAATAACAAGTTTTTTGATAGCTTCCAGAAAAATTTCCTCATCCATTGGCGGCATGCAGAGCCTTTCTGCCGACGTATTCATCCTTTTAATGTTTTCCGTCGGGCGGAAAAGAAAAATCGCCCCGTCTTTGCCGCGATATGCCTTCAATCCTTCAAAAATTTCCTGGGCATAATGAAGGCACATTGCTGTTGGTTCAAGTTGCAATGGACGGTAGGGCTCAACTACAGCATTATGCCAGCCCTGGCCTTCCTTATAGGTCATAGTAAACATGTGGTCGGTGAAGATTTTACCAAATCCCAGTTTGGATTCGTCAGTAGGTTTAGCCTTCAATTTTTGGGGTGGAGCTTGAATAATTTTAATTTCCATAATTTCCTCTTTGATAAAAGTATCTTTGATAACGCACTTTCTTCTTTTCATATCATCAAATTAAACTGCGATCAAGGTTTCGATACTGAATTGCTTCCGCAACATGAGCGGGCTCAATATTGTCTTTAGATTCCAGATCAGCGATAGTGCGCGAGACTTTCAGTATTCTGTTCATTGCTCGTGCGGAGAGCCCTAATTTTTCAATAGCCATTTCCATGAGCTTGTGTGATTCTTCATCAATAGGACAATATTTCCGGATTTGTTTTTCCGTCATCCGGGCATTAATCATGATGCCGCTATTACCAAAGCGTTTTTTCTGCCGGTCACGGGTGAGATTAACGCGGTTTTTTATTACTGCGGATGATTCTCCCAATTCTTTGCTGGATAGCGCCCTATATTTAACTGACGGCACCTCGATATGTAAATCAATGCGATCCAATAGCGGCCCTGATATTTTTCCCTGATACTGCCGAATTTGTTGAGGACTGCAGCGGCAGGTGCGGACGCGGTCGCCAAAATATCCGCACGGACATGGATTCATTGCCGCCACCAGCATAAATTTTGCGGGAAAAGATGCAGTTACCAGAGATCTCGTAATTGTTATGTCTCCGTCTTCCAGCGGTTGCCGGAGAGCTTCCAATGCATTTCTTTTAAACTCCGGGAGTTCGTCTAAAAATAAAACACCTAAATGCGCGAGACTTATTTCACCCGGACGCGGAGTCTGCCCTCCACCGACCAAGCCGGCATCCGATATCGTATGGTGTGGTGAACGGAAAGGCCGGACGGCAATCAGCATTTCATTCTTGTTCAAAGAACCGGCGACGGAAAATACTTTGGTTACCTCGATTGCTTCATCAAAAGAAAGATCGGGCAGAATTGTGGGCAATCTTTTGGCCAGCATGCTTTTGCCGGAACCGGGCGGCCCGATCATCAGGACATTGTGGCCGCCTGCCGCTGCAATTTCTAGGGCTCTAAGGGCTTGCTTTTGCCCTTTGATTTCATTGAAATCGACATCATATTGCCGGGTTTCCTGAAAAATTTTGCTTACGTCCAGAGTAAGAGGTTCGATATTACTTCTGCCACTTAAAAATTCTACTACATCAGGCAAAGTTTTTACCGGGAAGACATTAATCCCTTCGACCATTGCCGCTTCGGCGGCATTTTCCTGGGGAACAAAAACCGACTTGATCCCCATTTCTTTTGCTTTTAAGGCAGCGGGTAAAACACCTCGCACGCCTTTGATGCTGCCATCAAGAGACAGTTCTCCAATAAAGAGACAGTTCTGCAGAGCATCTTCCTTGATTAATTCTTCCGCCGCCAGAATTCCCACGGCAATGGGAAGATCAAAGCCGGTTCCTTCCTTTTTAATATCAGCAGGAGCCAGATTAACTGTCACATGACTGCGGGGGAAACGATAGCCGGAATTTTTTACGGCGGCCTTGATCCTGTCCCTGCTTTCTTTGACAGATGTATCGGGCAGGCCAACTGTAGCAAATTGGGGCAACCCCTGGGATATATCTACTTCCACGAAAACAGGATAAGACTCCATACCAATAACACTCATGCCGAATACTTTAATAAACACACTGTCCTCTCCCGCAATTATTTTCACAAAATACTAGCTAATATAAATATTTATATCAAGATTTTTTAATTGCTAACAGGATAAAGCAAATGAACCCCCTGCACCATTTTAACTTGACAAAAGTTTACTAAAATGAAAAGAAAGTTTCCTAAGATGATTATATCCTGATTGTTGCAATAGTTATTGTTAAATATTTTATCCAGTAAATAAATGAATAAATAAAGATAATATTGTATCCTGATATGAAACAGCAGCCAGCCATTATTGAAGCGAACATCGGAAAAAGGATCAAGTCATTACGGAATAAAAAAAGAATCACGCTGGAGAGTCTTGCCATAGAGACGGGTTTCACCAAAGGGTATTTGTCCAAAGTGGAAAAATCACAAAAGGCTCCTCCAGTCTCCACGCTCGGGACGATCGCCCGCGCCCTTGGCGTCACCATTTCCAGTCTCCTGGGAGAAGAAAGTCCGGCCACCCCCATATGTCTTGTTAAAAAGGGTGAGAGATCCCTGATCGCAAGGGACGGGACGAGTTTTGGATATTCCTATGAGGCCGTGGCCCACAAATTCAGAAATAAAATAATGGAACCCTTTATCCTGACACTTCCAGTCAACTCCAAGAAACGAACCCTTTATCAGCATGAAGGACAGGAGATCCTATTTGTTCTGGAGGGAACGATGAAATTTCTCCATGGCGCGGAAGAACTGATTGTCGAAAAAGGAGACTGTATTTACTTTGATTCGAGCATACTCCATTTCGGAGAAACCGTGGGCGATAAAGCCGCCAAATGTTTCATGGTTATTTACAGTCCCGGCAGTCGATAAAGCATAAGCGCATAAATGCGGTCATTTCCGTTACATGGCCTGACAATGGTTTCATGGATGGCGGCAGCAACTTTTATAGAAAGGAAAAGATATGAATGAAATTCCCGTCTTTTTTCTCCACGGACTGGCCTACGCGGGACTTCTTTTTCTCGTCTCGGCAGGTCTCACGCTGGTCTTCGGGATGATGAACGTTCTGAATTTTGCCCACGCCGCCATGTATATGCTGGGCGCTTATTTTTCCTATTCCATCATGATGCATTTCACGGGGCAATTCTGGTTGTCCCTGCTGGTCTGTCCCGCGATTCTATTCATCATCGGCGCCTTAATTGAGCGTTTTCTGCTGCGGCGTGTCCATAAATTCGGGCATGTGCAGGAACTTTTATTAACCTTCGGGTTGGCCTATATCATCACGGAACTGGTAAAATGGTACTGGGGAAATTATCCTCTGGCCGTCAACATTGGCGGATTTCTGGGCAGCACTATTCAGATCATTGGAATAACCTATCCGGTTTACCGGATATTTATTTTTCTTTGCGCTATTTTTGTCGGAACGGTCATGGCCCTTATTCTCTATAAGACTCGTCTGGGAATTATCCTCCGGGCAGCCGTCAACGACAGTGAAATGACCAATACCCTGGGGGTGAACGTGCCTCTCGTGTTCATGGGCGTATTTGCCTTCGGCGCGGCACTTTCGGGATTTGCCGGCGTCATTGCCGGGCCTCTTCTTTCCACCTTTCCGGGAATGGCTCAGGAAATTCTGCTCGATGCTTTTGTGGTGATCGTCGTCGGTGGTTTCGGGAGTTTAGGCGGCGCCGTTGTGGCCTCGTTGCTCATCGGCCAACTCCAGTCCTTCGGCGTTCTTCTTTTCCCGAAATTGTCGATCGCCCTTGTTTATCTGCTCATGGCTGTCGTTTTGATCATCAAACCTTCCGGTTTATTTGGTGAGGAACAATAATGAAACAAAAAAATACTTCTTTCATCATTATCGCATTATTCCTGGCAGGAGCGTTTATGCCCCTCATCCTTAAACAATACCATCTGAACATGTTGACGGAGATCATCATTTTCGCGCTCTTTGCCGTCAGCTACAATCTTCTTCTCGGTTATGCCGGTCTTCTGTCTTTTGGCCATGCAATGTTTTTCGGGCTTGGAGCCTTCATGACAGCCGTGGCGATCATTCATATTCCGGGTCTGGCCCTGTGGAACGCTATATTGATCGGTGTCGTGACAACCATTATCGCCGGCTTTGTCATCGGCAGTCTGCTGCTGCGGCACAAAGGGGCATATTTCGCCCTGTTGACGCTGGCCTTCAATGCCCTCTTTTATGCCGTGGCAACAAAATGGCACTCCGTTACCGGTGGCGACGACGGTCTCAGCATTACTCGACCAGACCTTAGTCTGGGGTTTACGTCCATTTCCATGGCCAGTCTGACACACTTTTATTACCTGACCCTGATTATTGTCGGCGCGGCGATCGTTTTCTGCTGGTATTTTACTCATACGGCCATGGGTAAGACTGTTCTGCTGATGCGCGAAAACGAGGAACGGATGAAATTTCTTGGTTACAACACGAACATTAGCCGGCTCCTTCTTTTTACCTTTACCGGAGCGGTGGCGGGACTTGCCGGTAGCTTTTACACACTCCACTTCCAGTTTGTTTCCATTTCGGCGATCAGCGTTGATATGACGACAGCGGTGCTGCTGATGGCCTTTGTCGGAGGAACGAAGACATTCTGGGGACCCATCCTGGGCGCCTTTGTCTATATTATTCTCCAGAACTATCTGAGTAATATTACGGATCGTTGGCCGCTCTTCATGGGATTCATCTTTGTTTCCATGGTCCTGTTCATTCCCGGCGGCCTGTCCGAGGTCATTATGAACATACGGCAGCGGCTTTTCGGGAAGAAAGACAATAACGGCGGCAAATCCGCCGCGTCCGAGGAAGTGTGATACCATGAGCGATTATCTTCATATCCAGAATATTCACAAGGACTTTTCGGGTTTGAAGGTCCTGACCGGTGTTGAGTTCAAAGTCAAAGAGAAGGAACGCCATGCCGTCATCGGCCCGAACGGAGCCGGGAAAACGACCCTGTTCAATATTATCAGCGGCAAGTTTAAACCATCTTCCGGGGCTATCCTTTTCAAGGGACAGGATATATCCGGGAAACCTCCTCACGTCTTGAACCGGCTTGGTCTGTCCCGCTCATTCCAGATCACAAACGTCTTCCAGGAATTGAGCGTCTTCAACAACATTCTCGCCGGAGTGCGCTCCCATTATGGGTTGCGGTATCATTTCTTCAAAAAGCCCGATCGAGATCGGAATATCTGTGAAAGAGTGGAGGCAATCATCGACGAGGTCGGGCTCATGGATGTCAAGGATCAACCCGCCAACTCACTGTCTTACGGCAAGCAGAGAGCTCTGGAAATCGGCATTACCCTTTCCACGGAACCGGAGTTGATTCTCCTTGATGAACCCACCGCGGGCATGACGCGTGAAGAAACGAATCAGGCCATCAAAATGATCAATCAGGTGACGGCTGGCCGCACACTGATTATCATCGAGCATGACATGGAAGTCGTTTTTTCGCTCGCCAACACGATTTCCGTTCTTCATTACGGGACAATTCTCGTCTCCGATACGCCGGAAAAAATTCGCAATGACCAGCGTGTCAAAGACGCCTATCTGGGGGAAGGATAAATATGTTAGAAGTCAGAGATATTCACAGCTACTATGGCAAGAGCCATATTCTGCACGGTGTCTCCCTGGATTTGCAAGAGGGAGAGATGGTTTGTCTCCTGGGGAGGAACGGCGTCGGCAAATCCACCACATTAAAGAGCATTATGGGTGTCGTGAAACCGCAGCAGGGCAGCATTCGATTCCATGATCAGGAATTAGTAGGCCTTGCTCCTTATGAAATCGCCCGCCTGGGCATCGGCTATGTTCCCGAGGACCGGCGGATCTTCCGCAGTCTCACCGTTCACGAGAACCTCCTCATGGGAAGTAAAGGCGGGAAGAAGGGAAGCACCGGGGAAGGAGGCTGGACCATTGACCGCGTTTACGAGCTTTTCCCCCGCCTCAAGGAAAGATGCAATAACAAAGGCAGTCATCTTTCCGGCGGCGAACAGCAAATGCTTACCGTTGTGAGAACACTCATGGGGAATCCCCGCGTTATTCTCATAGATGAACCAACGGAAGGATTGGCCCCGCTGATTGTGAAGGATGTTCTGGACATGCTGGCGACAGTCCGAAAATCTGGTGTAACCATCCTTATGGTGGAACAGAATTTCAAGGCAGCCATCAAAGTTGCCGATCGGTTCTACATTATGAGCAAGGGGCAGATAGTTTTTGCAGGGAATACGGCAGCTCTTCTGGCAGCAGAAGAGGTACGAAAGAATTATCTGGAAGTCTGAAGTCTTAATTAACAACAGAAAAGGAGAGGTGTTTTATGAGAAGAAAGTTTTTTGGCGGTCTATGTATTTTATCTATGGTGTTGATGCTGGCGCTGCCTGTCGGAGCATTGGCTCAGGACACTATAAAAATCGGGGTTACGGAACCCCTTTCGGGAACGTTCAAAGATATCGGCGAACGCTATCTTGATGGCGTCGAGTATGCTGTTAAAGTGATCAATGAGAGCGGCGGACTTCTTGGCAAAAAAGTGGAAGTTATCCGCATTGACTCGGAGTTGAAACCGGATGTAGCAACCCGTAAGGCTCAAAGCCTGATTTTGAGAGACGGCGTGAAGTTCTTCTGCGGCGGCACGGGAAGCTCTGTTGGTGCGGCCATGGAGCAGCTTGCGGAAAAACAGAATGTGATTATGTTCACTTACGGAATGGATGCCGCCAGCATGACCGGCGTGAAATGCAGCAAGAATTTCTTCCGTCCCGGTGGCAGCACCGACGGCCGTTCTTTCGCTCTGGCGCAGCTGATCGCGAAACTGGGTTACAAGAAGGTCGCTATTATCGCCCAGGATTATTCTTTTGGTCAGGAAGCTCTGGTTGCTTTCAAAAAGGAGATGGCCAAAATCAGCCCCAACACAAAAATCGTAGCCGAACTCTATCACCCTGCCGGCACCAAGGATTACGGCCCCTATGTCAGCCAGCTCATTGCGGCAAAACCGGATGTCATCTTCACGCCGAACTGGGGCAATGACCTGACGCTGCTCCTCAAACAGGGACGTCCCATGGGGATGAAGCAGAAAGTGTTCTCTTATTACATCAATGATGAAGTGACCATCGACTCATTGGGCAATGACAGCCTCATGATCGGCAATATGGGCGCGGAAATCTACACGCTGTCTATTCCCACCAAGAAGAATGAGGCCTTTGTCGCCAAATTTTACAAGGACAAAGGATATTACCCGACCTGGCTGCGCGGCAAAGCATACATTGCCACGATGTTCTGGGCTGAGGCAGTTAAAAAAGCTGGAACAACCGATGTAGCGGCTGTCATCAAAGCGTGGGAAGGCCTGTCCTATGACGGTCCGGCCGGCGTCTGGACAATGAGAGCCTGCGATCATCAGGCACAGGTACCCTATTGGTACACTGAAATTGTGGCAAAGAACAAATATTTCAAGCATGCTTTTGAGGCACCAAAGGGCATGGCCACCGCAAAGTCTGTGGAAGTTCCCTGTGCGGACACGGGCTGCAAGATGAAGAAGTAATACCATTTCGCTTTCAAAGGATAACGAGGCGGCAAGGAGGAGGCTCCGCAAGCGTATTACTAATACGTTGAGGAAGCCGACGACGCGGCCAACAAAGTTAGCCAAAGAAAGCAAATTGGTATAACATCAAAACAGTTTTACTTTCGTATATTCGATGCATCCCGAAACGCCTTACGATTCCGGGATGCATCGGTAGTTTTATGCAAACTTGCGTTCCGGGAAAAATACTTGACGGAGCGCAGATCAGGAGGATGGAATGAGACTGAAAAATAAAGTGGCAATTGTTACGGGCGCCAGCAAGGGCATCGGCAAAGCCATTGCGGTAGGTTATGCCAAAGAAGGAGCTTCCGTTGTTCTGGCCAGTCGTTCTCTGGATTTGTTAACCGCCATTGAGAAGCAGATCAAGTCGGCCGGTGGCGAGGCCATGGCCCTGCCTCTGGATGTGCGTAATCCGGAAAGTGTCAATGCCCTGGTCGAAAAGACGGTGAAAAAATACGGCCGACTGGACATTCTGGTTAACAATGCCGGTGTATCCATGGCTCACCCTTCGGAAAACCTTTCCGCGGAAGATTGGAAAAATGCCCTGGAAACTGATTTGTATGGAGTCTTTTACGGGTGCCAGGCCGCAGCGCGGGTTATGATTCCCCAGGGCGGCGGGTGCATCATCAATGTCACTTCCATGTACGGGATTGTGGCGGCGCCGGGCCGACTGGCCTATTGCGCCAGCAAGGCGGCGGCAAACATGCTGACAAAAGTGCTGGCTGCGGAATGGGCCGCCAAGAAGATTCGTGTGAACGCCATTGCGCCCGGTTATACCCGCACGGAATTGGTGGAGGATATTATTGAAAAAGGAATGATTTCTCTTGCGGCCATTGAAAAGAGGACCCCAATGGGGAAAATCGGAGAAGTGGAGGATATGGTGGGCATCGCTTTATACATGGCAAGCGATGAGTCTTCATTTATGACCGGAAGTGTCGTCAATGTAGACGGCGGCTGGGTGGCCTATGGGTATTTATAGGGAGCTTTGATGGTAGTGGAAGCTGTCTTTGAGAAGTTTGATCTGAAAAAGGAAATCTTTCAAAAGCTCGATGCCCTGTGCCCACCCGATGTTATCCTGGCCAGCAATGCATAGACTCTCAGCATAAAAACTTTTTCTGTTGACAATTATTCCATTCATGTGGTGATCATATTTCCAGAAGCCATGATATTTTTATTGGGTGATGATTATCGGCAAGATTTAGGGAAAGGTATCATTTTGAAATACTTTTCTTGACCCATACAATAACATTGCCGTATAAATATTTCTTAGAAGCGGCAAGATTCAGTTAAGAAGCATTCATGGAAGGAGGGCCCATGAGTCAGTGGAAAGTATTAGGGTTCAGGTTTTGATGATTTTGCCAGTGTCCTTCCTGAAAGTGAGCGTCCAATACTTTTGCTGGATAGCCACTCTTTCAAATGGTATTCCTTGGTGTCGCATTGAGGATTTGGCATTTTACTGACGTGCCAACTTTTACTGCACGTTTTTTTTAATTGGAGAGGACAACCCATGACATCCCCGAATTATGTACTAGGCATTGTCGGCAGCCCAAATCCGGAAGGACGAACCAACGAGCTGGTCACGGCCGCATTGATCGGGGCAAAACAGGCCGGCACCGAGACTGAGCTGATCCAGATGTCCGATCATGTCGTGGCGCCGTGCAAGGACTGCTTGCCTTGGGTATGCCTCACCAATTTGAAATGCTCTTATAAGGATGATGCATATGAATTCCTGAGTGAAAAGGTGTTGAATTGCGGCGCCTTGATCCTCGGCACGCCGGTTTACTGGTGGGATACCAGCGCCATGGTGAAATATTTTATCCTCAAGATGTTTCGCGTGTATGCCCGTACGGCGCCCCTCCAGGGGTTGCCTGCGCTGGGCATCGGTATTGCCGGTGGAACAGGCAATGGGCTCATCTCAGGGCTCAGGCCGGTTTATCATTTTTTTCAGATGATGCAGATGAGGGCCATCGACCCGCTCCCGTCGACCCGTTTCAATTTTGGGGCATCACTGGGGCGCGCACGGGAATCGGGCCGGACCATCGCTGGCATGTCCCGGAAACGGTCCCCTTTTTCAGGACTTGAGGAACGGCTGCTTTGGTATGACGCCCTTCCCTATCTTGGGTTGAATCGATCCGAAGAACGGCGCCTGCTTGCCGACCTGACAACCATGTCTCTGTCCGATACGGCAAGTGCTACGATCGCCGGGTGTATGGTTCGGGCTGATGTCTTGGCAGCCTCCGGCCGCTCCCGGGAAGCGTTGATTGAAGTTACAAAGGTTTATGAGGCCGGCATCAAGGTTTTTGATGCTAAATGAGGTTGAGTGCTATGAAAATCGCTTCACTGGCTCTAGATCTTTTTTAAATAAGCAAGTTATAAGAACTTGTGATGGCTTCTATTAAATATTCAATTTAAAAAAGAAGGGACACTTTTCAGACTGTTGAAAAATGATGGGCTGGTTTTAAAAAAGGATCTTGAACTTTTGGTAATAATCATCCATTGTCACGATCCCGATTCGAATATATCCAGTCCTGACTCTTCGAGAATTTGAGGCGTGCAGGACGGGTCTGTCTGAATTCCGCCCGAAAAATCCTTTGTGGCGGGTGACTCGACCAAAAGGTGAGCTGATTTCTCATAAGAGCGGCCGCTGCACCACCTTCCTTTCCCAACCGCATCGCCAGCCCTTGCTTTTCGATCCATAATATCCCATAATAATTCCTTGACAAGTAAAAACAGCCCCCCTATACTTCGCGCATTTGAAAATAATGTCTTATCAATGTTATAATAAGGAGCGGAGTTCATTGTCATGGATTGTGTTTCAGCAGTAGCGTCAGTGGAGACTCTCTCCCGCATACACTGGGGAGAGTCGCGTCGCGGCAACGGCAGGGAATATAAATTTTATATGATCCGCCATGCTGCCAAACCAGTTAATTTTTAGCAGAAATTGAGAGGAGGACCGTATTTTGAAAAGTAAGAGCATGAAAACATTAGTGATCATTTTGGTTCTGGCTTTTGCCGTAAGCATCGCCGCGGCCAAACCGGGGGACGCCGGCGCTGTCGTGACCATCCGTGTCGCTTCAACCTGTTCTCCCACCCATTCCTATTCGGTGGTCGTCAAAACCTTCAAGCAGGATATTGAGTCCAAGACCAACGGCGCCGTGAAGGTCACCTACCATGGCGGCGGCGTCATGGGCGGAGAGCGCCAGATGGTGGAAGCCGTCGTACGCGGGGATCTTGATATGACCTGGAGTTCTGACATCGGTTTGGCGGCCGTATATCCCGAGCTGGGATTCGTCAATTTGCCCTACCTGTTCAAGAACTACGCCGAAGTTGATGCCAAGTACCGCAACGGCTGGATCGGCAAGTACATCATTAAATATATGGATGGCAAAGGCGTCAAGGTTCTCGCCATCGGTGAAAACGATTACCGCGGCCTGACCAATTCTAAGCGACCCATCACCAAAGGTGAGGACTTAAAGGGTCTGAAACTGAGAGTGCCGGAAGTGCCCATGTATATCGATTTCTACAAAGCGCTGGGCGTGCTTCCCACCCCCATGGCCGTCACCGAACTGACCACCGCCCTGCAGCAGAAGACCGTCGACGGCCAGGACAACGGCGCCATCATCACCTACGACTTTGGCATGCACACGTTTCAAAAGTATGCCACCAAGGCCAATCAGATCTATTCCGGGATGCAGATGTGCCTGTCCAAAAAGACCTGGGACAAGCTGACCCCGGAACAGCAGAAGATTGTAAGCACCGCCGCCAGGAAGGCAGCCGATGAGCAGGTCAAGCTGAACCGCGAAAACGTCGCCAAGAGCTATG
>Ga0209538_1001472_pt1 | contig 12425 bp, 8 predicted proteins | sample BarGraNGADG00211_2_FD_184492 | JGI IMG/M metagenome (GOLD analysis project Ga0209538, IMG submission 184492) | Arctic peat soil microbial communities from Barrow, Alaska - Barrow Graham LP Ref core NGADG0004-211 (SPAdes) (version 2) | ecosystem: Environmental > Terrestrial > Soil > Wetlands >... | reverse complement strand
TCAAGGAGAAGACCCTGGCGGCGCAGCGCGCCGGCATCACCACGGTGATCCTGCCGAGCCGCAACGAGGCCGACTTGGAGGACGTGCCGGAAGAGCTGCGCAAAGGCATGACCTTCGTGCCGGTCGAGCGCGTGGAGCAGGTGTGGGAGGCCGCCATGGGCCTGCGCCTCGACGGCAAGGGCGCCGAGCTGGCCGAAGCCAACGACCTGCTCGAGGAGGCCAGCGAGCTGCTGCAGCGGGCGCGGCGCAAGGCCGGCGTGCGCCGCGGGGCCGCGGCCGAAGCGGCGGAGGCCGATGAGAGCCCTGCCAGGAAGGCGCCGGTCAGGAAGGCGCCGGTCAAGGCCAAGGCGCCGGTCAAGGCCAAGGCGCCGGTCAAGGCCAAGGCGCCGCCGCCGAAGGCGAAGGGCGGCGCCAAGAAGACCACCGCCGCACGCGGGCGCAGCGGCCGCAAGAAGTAGCGCTCCGTCACGCGAGCGCGGGGCCGGAGCGCGAGAGCTCAGGCCCCGTGCGCTCACGCCCCGCTTCGCGCTCGCGCCGCTGCAGGTGCCACCCGATCACAGGGGCTGCCCGGCCTAACGTCGCCTCACCCGACGACGCCTTCCGGTTGGGGATGCCGCACCACGTTGACACTCGCCGCCCTCCTGATCCTGGAGTGAGACGCGACGATGCTGTTCCTCCATTCCGATGGCCCTGCTTCCGACGTGTGCGTTACGAGGAGTGGTTCAGCGAGGGTCACCACATGCCTAGCGTGGCCGGGACGGGCGATGGATTGACTGCGGGCAGCTCCTCCGGATGGAAACCGAGGCGATGGTCTCCGCCGGCGGTCGACGCGCAGCTGCGCTGTCGACATCCTGCCGACGAGACGCCGGCCAGCCTCAACGTCTGCTTGGGATCACTCTGCTTCCCGCCCCAATGCAGTCTGCACCGTGCAACCCCTCAGGCGGGTTGACTCTTAGATAGCCTTTGATGTGTTCAGACAACTCGTAACGTCTTTAGACAACACTAAACGGTGCAGTCTCTTGCGTGGCACTCGTGTGAGATGTAGTGATGGCTTGTAGACGTGCGCGGGGACAGGAACGTGGATGTTCTGCAGTGAACTCTCACAGCTCCTGAGGGCGAACAAGCGCTTGGCCGGCCGTCTCTCGCCAGTGCCGACGGCCGATTCACAGCCAAGAGCGATCCGCGCAGATGCGGCTCGCTACCCACTCCGGCCGAGCACGCCGTCCCCGACCCGAAGCGCCTGAGGGCCTAGCCCATTTGGACACCGGAAGCTGAGAAAAGGAGACGACCATGTACGAGGCCTACAAAGCGGTGGAGATCCCCGAAGTAGATGAACCTCTGGGCACCGGGTGGCTGCCGCCCCTGCCCGACCTGCGTGACTACACCGTCGCCAAGCCGGAGATCGCGACGATGTCCAAGACGATGGGTCTTGCGGAGAGCGGCAAGAAGCTGAAGGCGCCGCCGACCAGCGTCGACCTCAAAGCTTGGTGCTCGCCGATCGAGAACCAGAAGAACCTCGGCTCCTGCACGGCGAACGCCGCCGTGGGGGTCGTCGAGTACTTCCAGCGCCGCGCCTTCGGCAGGCACATCAACGGCTCACGCCTGTTCGTCTACAAGACGACGCGCAACCTGATGCAGGTGACCGGCGACACCGGCGCCTGGCTGCGCAACACGATGGGCGCGCTCGTCCTCTGCGGCGTGCCGCCGGAGAAGTACTGGCCTTACACCGACGCCACGCCCGCCTTCGACAAGGAGCCGTCGAGCTTCGTCTACTCGGTCGGCGACGACTTCCAGGCGGTGCAGTACTTCTCCCACGACCCCCTGGGCGCCAACGTCCCCACCGCCACGGTCCTGACCAGCGTCAAGAACTACCTCGCCGCCGGGATCCCCTCGATGTTCGGCTTCTGGGGATTCCCGTCGTTCGATTCGTGCAACGTCAAGGGCGGCATCCCCTACCCGTGCCCCGGCGAGCAGGCGCAGTGGGGCCATGCCATCGTCGCGGTCGGCTACGACGACGCCAAGAAGATCAAGAACACGCAGTGCAATAAGACGACCACCGGCGCCCTCCTCATCCGCAACTCGTGGGGCACGCAGTGGGGAGACGCGGGCTACGGATGGCTGCCCTATGACTACGTCCTCGACCAGCTGGCCCTCGACTTCTGGTCGCTGCTGAGCCAGGACTGGGTCGACACGAGCGTGTTCAAGTTCGGGCAGCAGTGACGGACGGGACGGCGAGAGGCGAAAGGGAGAGCCGTTGCCACGGGTGAAGGGGAGGTGCGCGTGGACTTTCGCGACCCAAGAGACGGTACTACCGTGATGCAATACAGTATCCGAGTCATGGGTTCAACGGGATTGAAGCGGTGCAGATAGTGGCCCGCAATGACGGACAACGCGAGGAGGAGACGTGAAAGGGCTCACGGAGACGACCGCCAAGGCAATCGGGGTCATCATCGTCACGATCCTCACGGCCGTGATCGCGATCTGGTGGCTCTACATGGTCGCCACCCGCATCAACGTGCAGCCGGTTGTCAACGCATCTGGCGCTGTTGTCCTGGACGAATACGCTCGGGCCAAGGACATCCTGCTCGTGGTTCTGCCGCTGTTCACCGCGACGCTAGCGTACTGGGTCGGAGCGAAAGGGACGTCGGATGCCAAGGAGGAGACTGCGGAGGCGAAGAAGCAAACCGAGAAGACGCAGGCTCAACTCAACGCAGTAGTCGACGTCTCGGATAGGGGAATCCTCAAGAACGCTATGACAGAATTCCCTGAAGCATTCTGAACCCGGGGCGGTTCATGAATATGCTTGCGTACGCGCTGGATAGGGTGTAGGGAGATCGCGTACTCTCGAAGGGGAGAGGAGCCATGGAGGACGGTCATCCCAGTGTTTCAAGCTCCCGCGCCAACGCTGCCCTCAAGTCGCTCGGCCCTCTCTCACTCCTAGACTGTCCTCATAACGCGTCCGTGCCCGGTCGGCCCCACGCGGAGCGAGATCAAGGTCGAGGGGAATTTCCCGTCAGTAATGAGGGCTCACTTCAAGACCCACCCTCAGGTCGGCTGCAAAGACTATGAGGAGCCCATAGGCGTGAGACGCAGGAATCTGAGGTGATGGGGCACCGCCCCGATGTGTCCCGCTCGTACTGCAATGTCGCGGCGCAGGCGTGAAGGCGTCTCATTCGTGCAAGACGGTGCCGCAATGCACGCGGCTCCCGAGCAACAGGGAGGGCACATGAACGAAGTGCAGCTACGGCCATGAACGAACCGCCATTTGATCTGGACGCCGAAGGGGCCCGCGAGCTGACTGAGCGGTTGGCCCGGTTGGCCATTGAGCAGGCTGCCCCCGATGAGGCGCTGACATTTGACGAGGTAGCCAGAGAGTACTTCGCAGATCCAGCGGGAACGCTTGCCCCCGAGAGGGCGGATGAGCCAGTCGGGTTCGGCCTTGAGCTGACTCTGCTGACACCCATCGCGTTGGCTCTGGCCCAGTTCGTCGTCAAGGTTCTGGCTGATCTCCTCTCGTCCTCGATCAAGGAAGCGGCCGAGCCGTCCCTGACATCGCTGCTTCGCAGAATCCTGCGGATGCATTCTGAGGAGTCTGAGACGGGATCCGCGACGTTGACGCTTGAGCAACGTAACCATGTCTTCACCGTGGCACGGAGGGAAGCAGAGCGGCTGGGGTTGCCAGGGGAAAGAGCCACTCTGCTCGGACTCGCCATGGTCGGCGCATTGGACATAGAGGTGGCGTGAGATGACATGAAGCCACCCGGCGTGCAGCAGGACCAGACTCCCGTTATCAGCGAGGTCATCGCCAAGCGGGTGCGCATCTTGGCATATCCGCCGCCGACCACGGGACTCTACGTTCTATTCGTCGCGGCGCTGCTAGCCGCCGGCATGTTCGTTGGGGGATGGCTCTACGAGCACCTGCACCCCAACGGACTGCTACAGGCCTCCAAGGCCTGTTGGACCCAATCGCAAGCAGCCGGTGTCGGTCTGCCGCCGGTCGAAGCGTACGTCGCCTCGGATGCGGCATTCCGGGAGTGCATGGCTTCCTTCCATCGAGTCCAGGGAATGTGGTATCTCGGTGGCGCCTTGGTGGTCGCTGCGATGTCCGTGGGAGTGGTGTTTCTGACCCCTCTGTACCTGCGCCAGAGAAAGGAACTGAGCCCTCCCCTGCCGGAGTATCGGGAAGTTGCGGAGCGATTCACACACCTGGCTGGCCTTGCTGGCCTACGTCGGTCTCCGGCCATGCTGGTGGGGCCGTACGGGAAGCTGGGTGACGCCTTCGTCTTGGGAACCCCGCGTGCGCACGCAGTGGCCGTACCCGTGGCAATGCTGGGACGACTGCAACACCCTGGACCGGGCGACGGCTTGCTGCGGCACGAATTCGCGCATGTTCGACATGGCGACGTCGAACTGGCATGGCTCGCTCGAAGCGTGTGGGTGATACTGCTACCGGCACTTGGCGCTCCTGTCGCGTGGGCCCTTGTTGGCGGGGACAGGTCGCTCCTACCGGATTATCTGTGGCGATTCGCATTGCTGGCAGTGGTCGTCATGCTCATCTCGGCGCACTTGCTCAGATCCCGTGAGCACGACGCGGACTTGGCGGCGGCAGATTCAGCCGCGGAACTGGCGGAAATGCGGGGCACCCTGAAGCTGGCCTCCCAATCACAGCAGACCGGTTGGGTCAGAGGCCTTCTTGCCCGCCACCCTGGCAGCGAGCGACGTGCTCGTGTGCTCGACACTCCTCAGTTGTGGGCACAGGTCAACTTCGTGGACTCTCTCACATCCGGATTCCTAGCGGCCTTCGCCATGCCGCTGATCATCCAAGCGGCCTGGGTCCTATTCGCCGGGACCGGAGATCTGTTGTCTACCGCGCGGTGGCCAGGGGCCGCGATATGCGGCTCGCTGCTTGGTGTGAGCGTGGGCTTCGGCCTATGGAGGGCCATGCTTATGGCATCTGCGGCGGCCGCGATAGGGCAGCAGGCCCCCCGGAAGACCTCATTCTTGGCTGCTGCATTCGGCGTGGGACTGGGACTGCTTCTGGGTCAAGTCGCGTCACTCGCTCAGGTCGGAATCCCGGTGACGGGCCTGTTCAACCCAGTGTGGCTTCCCGTTCCCGCCCTCCTCTGTGCAGGAGTTGTGGCGGTGACTGGGCTCCTTGGTTGCCTTCTGATGCCACTGGCAAGACTGGTGCGGCGCCCACGCCAGGCCTGGATCCCCGCGCTGGTGCTGAACGTCGTGCTCTTCATCGCCGCCATTTGGTACTCAACCATGTTGCAGAACGACCTTGACCTGCTATCGGCAGAGCCCGGGGCATCTCCCGGGGCATCTGCAGTCATCTGGGTCGCTAAGGATCTCGCGCTTAGGCCACCAATCATCGCCGCGGCCGTCATCCTGATTGGGTCGACTCTGGGCGCAACTCTTCTCCGGCGCAGCGCCTTGAAGGCTCCGATGCCTGACTGGCTCTACAGCCCCGGTTCCGAGAACGTGGACCCGGGAGTGGGGGCGGGCGGAGGATGAACCATCAGTCGGGTACGTCACGGAAGGAGAGCGCGATGTTGAGACACGTCTTCACTGTCGCTGTCGTGCTGATTCTAATGTCAGGCGCGGCATTGGGTTGTAACAGCCCGATTCCATCGCCCACGCCCTCGCCCACGCCCAGCCCCTCATACTCACCGCAGACGTCCGCCGAGGACTCTTTCCTTGGTCGGTGGGTGTCGCCCAACGGAGACAGCTCCGTGGAGATCGTGAGCGGGCCGTATGCGTACTGGACAGTAGCCGGTGCACAACTGGAGTCGATCTCCGACTGGACGATCGACGGCAATACGATGACCCACGAGTGGACATTCGACGAGATCGCGACAATCAGCGAGATGACCCCGGAGGACGTCGTAGCGGCGGACATCTCCGAGAATGCACTCGTCCTCACCGTCGACCAAGCCGCCGATACGCTGCAAGCGGACTGCTCGCTCGTGGTCTACGGGCGGCAGTTCGGCTGGACGGATTCGTATGTGCTTGACGTGAGCCAACAAGGGCCGGTCGAGCCTGAGCCCAGCGAGACGTTGCCCCCGCTTGACAATGCCCTGATAGGTACCTGGATTGAAGACACGTGGGGCAGCGACATCGGCGTGCTCGCGTTCAATGCGGACGGCACCTATACAGAGCGGGCTGTGTTCAGCGGCAGCATGATCAGCGGAACTTCTGAGGAACGCGGAAACTACAGCCTGATAGGAGATTCGATCCTACTCACAGACGTCCTGCTGAGCTGGGATCCGGATCCCAGTACGCCGACAAAGAAGATTGGATATGTGGATCGTCCGGAAGCCGACAGACACTGCTCCTACCGCCTGACGGACTCGGGAGCTACATTGGTCATCACGGAAGGTGGCTCCGAACGTTCGTACCACCACGAACAGTAGCAGAACATCAGACTCAGTGACGACAACGAGTGGTCTGCCGACTCCCTCGAGGGGCGTAGAAGAGCGGACATCAAGGGCACGAGCGCAAAGCCCCATGGCGATCTACCGCAGCTCGCGGCCGCCTGGCGGGTGGCCGCGAGCTCCTGGTGGGAGTCCTACGGAGCGATGCCTGTGGCAAGCCGGTAGGGTGGAGCGACAAGGCTCGCACGGCGGCGGCAGGAACTGGGCCATAGGGGGCCCTCGGCGGGTCTGTGCCGCCCCTACGCTGCGTCCGCGGGGCCACTCCTGATCCGCTGCTGCCGCTCCGCCTTGAGCCGCAGCCGCTCCGTCACCTTGTCGCGGACCACGTCGGAGAAGTTCTTCCACGGGTCCTGGTCGGGGTCGACGACGTCCAGGAGGTGCTGGCGCAACGGGTTCGACGCGCCCCCATGCGCGGGTGGCTGGTCGTTCGGGCTCTCAGGCGGTGCGCCTGATCCCCCCGCCGGGCTCGAGCCACTGCTAAGTGACGCGCATGCGCTCGGCTCCGCGGACTCCACCCGCACCTGGAAGTCCTCGGGGCTTTCACTTTCGTTGTAGAGGCGCACGGCGGCGTCGTTCAGGTCTTCGTCGATGAGGACCAGGTTGGCGCCGTGGAGGGGGCGCGGGTCCATGCCGTCGACGCTCCAGGCGCCCGTGTTGTAGACCCGGGGGCTCTGGGGGTAACCCTTGAAAGGATGGGTGCAGAAGAAGGGCTTGTGCGTGTGGCCGAGGACGAGGGTCACCTCTTCGGGCATGGAGCCCCGCTCGTCGCTCACCTGCCGGCGTAGCGGGCCTTCCACGTACTGCACCAGCCCGCTCACGCCGCCCTTGCTCAGCACGGCCTCTTCCGCGTCGCGCTCGAGGGGCAGACGGTCCACGAGGAGAGGCAGGAGCCACTCGAGCGCATGCTCCTCGATCCAGTCGCCGAAGGGGGTGTGGATGAACCGATGGGCCAGGCTCTCGGCGATGTTGTCCAGGATCTCGTGCCTCCAGCTCTTGTCCTGCATGCGGTCCCAGATGCGGCCCATCTGGGCCCCGGCGGCGCCCGTCTGCCCCATGGTCGACCAGAAGAAGTCGATCCAGGAGTAGTTCTCCTGTTCGAGACTCTTCACGTCTTCAGGGAGGTGGGACTCGGGGAACACGATCGTGTTGAGCTCCGACATGAGGCGATAAAGAGGGTCGATGAAGTGCCCGTGGGTCCAGAGGACCGCCTTGCGCCCGTCGGGACGAACGATGCCGAAGTTGGGATAGGCGGTAGTGATTGCGGCGGTCTTCAAGGAGGGGAAGCGCCGGATGAGCTCGGTCAGCACGTACCCCTGGACAGGCGGCTCCACGCCGGCGAACGCGCGGGTAGCGTGCCGGTCGTCCGGGAATTCAGTCCCAGTCGGGCGGTTCTTGAGCCCCTCCACGTATTGCGTCTCCCGGGCGCTCACCCAGATGTGGTGGTCGTGGTTGCCGGGGACGTACACCACCTCCTCGAAGAGGGCATCCGGCCCCACGAGGGTGAGCTCCACGAAGCGCTCGAACACCATGAGGGCCCTGGTGGCGGGCCCGGTCGCGAACTCGAGGATGTCGCCGTGCAGGACGAGGCTCGGCTTGGAGCCCTGATTCCCGACGAGCGCGCGTAGACAGGCGACGAGCGCCTCCATGGTAGGACTGGCTGAGAGGGGATCTACCTCCAGAGTGCCGGGGCGGACGTTGCTGAGCAGGCTGTTCCGTTCACCCAGGTGCAGGTCGGAGAGGCTGATCCAACGGACGTCAGACATTGCGGAACCTCCTTGCAGGGGGCTGACTCGAGATCTCACAACCCCAGACGGTAGAACAGCCAGTTCGCCAGCCGGTTGAGCACGGTGGGGTTCTCGCCCGTGCGCAGGAACAAGGCCCGGCGCACCGGGAGGGTCAGCCGGCGCAGGAAGAGCACGGACCGCCGGCGGTCATTGTAGGTGAAGTAGCTCTCGTCCATCTGGGCGCCGGAGGTGTAGAAGAGGTTGCCGACGTAGTAGTTCGCGTCCAGTCCCTTGGTGGTGAAGAGGGTGAGCGCCACGGGCACGTTCAGCCAGGGGCGGTAGGGACTTGCGTCCGAGCCCTCCACGAGCTCGATCTCCGGCTTGCCGAAGCGCTGCACGGCCAGGCGCATGTAGCTGCTGATCATGGGGTCGATGCCCATCTTGCTGGCGCCGATCCAGTCCACCGCCACCAGGTCGGCCCCTCCGATCATGGTGTGGGTCACGTTGGGAGCGGGATCGGCGAAGATGCCGAAGGGCCCGTCGGCGCTCAGGTGGCCGTCGATAAGGCCGTAGTGCACGGGGAAAGCGGCCAGGTACTCGATGGTGGTGCCGTCGATGCCCCGGTCGCAGTGGTACTCCTTGAACTTGTTGGCCAGGGGAAGGGCCCCATAGATGTCCTTGAGGGTCAGCGTGTAGTAGGCGTAGGCGTGGGTCTTGTTCTTGGCGAAGGCGATGCGGAGGTCGGCCTCGGCCCAGGTGCGGGGCACCGGGTGCCGGCCGAGCGGAGGCGGGAACTCGCGGCTCTCGTCGCAGTCCTCGGTGAGGTCCACGAGCCGGTAGTCGGCGCTGCCGTCGTAGCCCAGGTAGCGCGCCACCTCGGGGACCGAGCGGTGATCGAAGTACTCCCCGTAGGTGGACTGGGCCTCCACCACCGAGATCCGCTCGAAGCCGCGAGCGCGCAGATGGCGCACGAGGTGGTGGACGAGCTCCGGGTCGGTGTAGGTGGTCGAGTCCCGGCGGTCGTAGGCGAACATGAAGTTGGGCTTGATGGCGATGGCGAAGCTGGCCCGCGTGGCATGCTTCTCGGCTGCCGCCTTCACCAGCTCGGTCTCCAGGAGTTCGTCAAAGCCGGTGGTGGCGAGCACCCGGTCAAGCGCGGCGAGCTTGTCGTCGTCGCGGATGGCGGCAACGCGCACCTTCCTCTCTGAGTCGATCGCCTCGAGGCGCAGCAGCGTGATGTCCTCCTCGAGGGCAGGGCAATCGACTCCGTCGAGGTCCCGCACGGTCACGATGCGCCGCAGGAAGACCCCGGTGGGGAAGTGGTCGTTGCGGACCTCGAGCAGCGGCTCGCCCACCTTGCGGAGCGGCAGCGCGCGCTTCTTCAGCTTGCCTGCCGGCGGCAGGGGCCGCACGGTGAGCCCCGAGGGAGCCACGAGCACCTCCGCCGACGCGACTCGGGGAAGGACCGTACCCAGGTGGGCATCCAGCTGGTCCTTGGCCCAGAGCTCGCGCTCATTGCGCATGGTACGGGTGCTGACCTGGATGCGGGCCGTCCCCCGCTCCGGCCGCGGAACGCAGAGGTAGCCGTAGAGGAGAGTGGGCTCCGTGACGTTGCGGAAGCTGCCCCGCTCGGCCTCCCCGGCGGTGCCGTCCGGGCGGATGGTGCCGCTCGCGCCGTCGAGAGTGAGGCGGCCCGCGGTCACGCTCACGAGGTGGGGCGTGACCGCGTACCCCAGGGGATGCTCGGAGGGCAGGCGGTCGTGCAGCGTCCGCTCCAGCCAGGTGGCCATCTTCCGCGCCAGCTTGTCCACCACCGGGAAGGGGAAGGAGACCGTCTCGAAGGGCCGGGCGGCGAACGCCACCTCGAGCTCCGCGAGGCAGGTCTCGAGCCCGGCGGGCGGGGACCGCATCTCCTTGAACGAGACGCTGCAGCCGTCCGTGAGGCGGAACAGGGGCCCGCGGTAGCGGTAGATGCCCCGCTCGACGTCGAGCTCGAGCCCCTCAAGGACGCGGTCGCTCGCGGCGTAGCGCTCGTAGCCGCCGTGACCGTCGCCGACCAGCAGGAGCACGTCGGAGAAGAGCTCCCCGTCTCCCCAGGGGAAGCCCTTGCCGTGGGTGCCGGAGACCAGGAAGAAGGGCGTGTCGGCCCGGCCGTCCCAGGTGAGGTTACCCCGAAGCACCAGGTTCTCGTACTGGGTGTTGTAGATGGGAAGCGGGCCGCGGAGGTACTCCTCCCGCACCTCCCCGTAGGCCAGCGAGGCGAAGGCGGTGACCGCCGCCAAGCGCTGCTCCCAGGAGGTGGCGTTCTCGACCCGGAGCGAGCCCACCATGGCGCCGAGGTCGCGGAGGCGGAACTCGAGCACACCCGCGCCGTAGAGGACCTCGGCGCCCCCGCCACGGCCACCGTCTGCGCCGGCGCTCCCGGCCGGGCTGCCGGGCGTACCCGCGCCTGCGGCCACCCGGCTGACCACCGTGGAGAGCCGGGTGAGATCGCCGACGACGTCGATACCGGGGTCGTCGTGGATATCCTTGTGCCCGCGGAGGTGATAGGTGTCGCCGTCGGCGGCGGTGAAGCGGAAGTCGTAGATCATCTCGCGAAGGCCGGTCCCGGCTTCCACGGAGAACAGGTTGAACCAGCCGTCCCGGAGGGGGAAGGTCCCACCTAGGGGGGCGAAGGTGACCGTGCCCGTGAGGTCGGCCCGGTGCTCGGGATCGTCGATGAAGCGGGCGAGATCGTCCACGTTGATGTGGACGTCGAACCGGATCGGCGTGTTCTCCCGCCTGCCGCGCTCGGCGCCGAGCCGGGGCTCCGCTTCGCCGATGCCCAGGAAGCCGGACATCGACTCCTCGAAGGTCAGTCCTACGCCGTCCAGAGTGCCCATGGCGTGCCTCCTTTCCCCCTCCTCTTCTCTCTACCGCACCTGGCGCGGTTTGGCAAGCGGGGGGACCGGCCGCCTGCGGGACACCGTTTCGCGTGGAGAGCTGCCGCAGAGGCCGCAAACGCCGGCGTACGCACCTGTTCCCCTTCATACGCCGGCACTTGGACTGCAGCCTGCTTCATCTCGCCAGGGCCTCCCCTCGCATCCCGTTGGGCTAATCCGTCTTGATGGAGAGGACGAGGTTCAGAGATACGCCAAGACGATCCGCGCGTGGCTCGAGGCGAACGGTGGTCGCTCCGCCGATCGCCGATCCGGAGGGCGCGCCCTCCCTGCGCTGACGTAAGCCCAATCAGATGCGAGGGGAGGCCAGGGCTAGAGGCTGGAGGTACGGGTTGATCGCGACGCCCGCCCAGAAACCAGTCCACGTCGATGTTCCTTCCCAGCTCGGCGTCGCCATGACCGTGAGGGCTGACAATCGCCTGGCCGGGCAGACAATCGACCCGGGCGAGGCATTCTCGCCCATCACGAGCTGCCAGAAGTTGTCATGACGCGTCACGGCTCTGTCTCACGCCTCCACGCAGGCCACTCCTCACGCACGACGCAAACATCGTCGCGGCCACGAACCAGGCTCTCTGCGTCAGGGCGTCGCGGCGGCGACCTTGATGACCAGGTGTCGCTCCTCCCGAACGATGGGCTCCCACGCGCGCTTCAACTGGAAGTCGAGCGTGTAGGTGCCGGGCGCGTCCGCTTTGAACAAGAAGACCTGGTGCACGGGGCCGCCTATTCCCGGGCTCGCGGGGATCGCGTCCAGGCTGTCGATCGTCGTGCCGGGCGGGGCCGCCGGGGCGTACCAGATGGCGCCCGTGCCCGGCGTGGACGTGAGGAGGACCCGCAACGGCACACCCACGCAGCCCGTCAGCCAGTCGTCGTTCGTTGTCTGCAACCTAGTCCCCCCATCTCTTCCGAGAGATCACTGCAAGGCCAGCACGCCCGCCGGGCCGACCATACACGTGTCGTTCCGCCGTCATCCACATTCGGCCCAGGACGCCCCCTCCGGCACGCGGGCCGGAGGGGGCGCCTGAGCGCCGTCGTGTCTAGTTCCAGCCGTCGTTCGGGGCCGTCTGCCACGTATGAATAAGGTTGAGCGCAGCGCCGCGTGCGAACACCTCAAGCCGACCGTCCGCATTCGACCCTACAGCTGGACCATCGCTCAAGATCCCGCCGAGGGACGCCCAGCCCGACCAGCCGTTGTTGGGGGCAGTCTGCCACACGTGCCAGGAGGCGCTGTCCGTACCACGGACGAACACCTCCAGGCGGCCGTCCTTGTTGATGGCCACGGCAGGTGCGGACGTGAGCACGCCACCGAGGGACGCCCAGCCCGACCA
>Ga0209538_1001470_pt1 | contig 12429 bp, 9 predicted proteins | sample BarGraNGADG00211_2_FD_184492 | JGI IMG/M metagenome (GOLD analysis project Ga0209538, IMG submission 184492) | Arctic peat soil microbial communities from Barrow, Alaska - Barrow Graham LP Ref core NGADG0004-211 (SPAdes) (version 2) | ecosystem: Environmental > Terrestrial > Soil > Wetlands >... | reverse complement strand
CCGAGGTCGAGCAGCGCGCCACCGGCGAGAAGAGGGTTGAACATCCGGTGCTCCGGGTCGAAACGGAACCACTGACCGTGGTCCGCGGCCAGGTGGACGACCTCGCCGATCTCGCCGCGCGCGAGCACCGCGCGCAGCGCGGCCACGTGCGGCAGGAACCGCGTCCACATCGCTTCCATCAGGAAGACGCCCTTGGACCTGGCGGCGTCGACGATGTCCTGAGCCTCGGCGGCGTTGCGGGCGAAGGCCTTCTCGACGAGCAGGTGCTTGCCCGCCTCGATCGCCATCAGGGCATGCTCGCGGTGCTCGGAGTGCGGGGAGGCGATGTAGATGGCGTCCAGGTGCGGGTCGCTGACGAGCTCCTCGTAACCGAGGTGCACGCCCGGGACGCCGTGCTGGGTGGCGAACCGGTCGCCGCGGTGCTTGTTGCGCGAGCCGACCGAGACCACCTGGGCGCGGGTGTGCTGCGCCACGGCGCGGGCGAAGCGGTCGGCGATCCAGCCGGTGCCCAGCAGGCCCCAGCGGATCGTGGGCGCGGAACTCGGGTCCTCGACAAGTGACATGAACGTCACGCTAGCGCGCCCGCGCGGGAGGCGTCCGCGCGGAAGGTCCCACCGCGACGGCGCGCACTACTCGCCGGGGTACACCACGCCGAGCTGCCCGCGCGCAGCATCGAGGGTCCGCATCACGTCGAGCGTGCTCTGCCAGCTGACCCGCGGGCTCTCGGTCCGACCGGCCGCGACGCACCGGGCAACCTCGGCCGCCTCGAACTGCATGCCACCGTCGACCGGCTCCTCGAATCGTGTTCGGGTGCCATCGCGCCGGGTGACCGTGAACGTCGTCGGCGCGTAGAACTCCGGGTCCACGTCGATCCGCCCGTCGGTGCCGATCACCACGGCGGTGCGCGGCGTGTCCGCAAGGAACGACGATCGCGCGACGGCCTCGGCCCGGCCCTCGAAGTCGAGGGTCACGGTGGACTCGACGTCCACGCCGGTCCCGGCCAGCGTGCCGACCGCGGTCACGCCCGTCGGGGTGCCGAGCAGGTCCTGCGCGAAGGCGATCGGGTACACCCCGAGGTCGAGCAGCGCGCCGCCCGCGAGCGCGGGGTTGAAGTTGCGGTCCGTCGGGTTGTACGGCGGGGAGCCACCGAAGTCCGCCTCGACGCGGACGACGTCACCGATCTCGCCGCGCTCGACGACCTGGCGCAACGCGGCGACGTGCGGCAGGAAGCGCGTCCACATCGCCTCCATCAGGAACACGCCGGCGTTCCGTGCGGCCTGGATCACCTCGGCCGCCTCGATGGCGTTGCGGGTGAACGCCTTCTCGACCAGTACGTGCTTGCCCGCAACGATCGCGAGGAGAGCATGCTCCCGGTGCTCGGAGTGCGGCGTCGCGACGTACACCACGTCGACGGCGGGATCAGCCACCAGCGCCGCATACCCCTCGTGCACGGCGCCGATCCGGTGCCCGGTCCCGATCCGGTGCGCCGCCGCGAACGCCGCGCCGCGCTCACGATTGCGCGAGCCGACCGCGACCACTTGTCCCTGGGTGTGCTGCTGGACGGCCGTGACGAACCGCGAGGCGATGTGCCCGGCGCCGAGGATGCCCCACCGGATCGGCGGGGCCTCGCGCGGGTCGGGAGCGACCGTCATCAGCCCTTGGCGGGCTTGCGCGTCGTCTTCTTGGCGGCCGGCTTGCGCGCCGTCGTCGTCCGCTTGGCCGCGGTGCGGCCCTTCTTGACCGGACCCCGCGCGCGCTTCTCGGCCAGCAGCTCGACCGCCCGCTCGAGCGTGACCGCCTCGATCGCGTCGTCCTTGCGCAGCGTCGCGTTCGTCTCGCCGTCGGTCACGTACGCACCGAACCGGCCGTCCTTGATCACGATCGGCTTGCCGCTCACCGGGTCGTCGCCCAGCTCACGCAGTGCCGACGACGACGGCGCACCGCGCCCGCGCTTCGGCTGCGCGTAGATCGCGAGCGCCTCCTCGAGCGTGACGTCGAACAGGGCGTCCTCGCTCGCCAGCGTCCGCGAGTCCGCGCCCTTCTTGAGGTACGGACCGTAGCGGCCGTTCTGCGCAGTGATCTCCTCGCCGGACCCCGGGTCCACGCCGACCACCCGCGGCAGCGACAACAGCCGCAGCGCGTCGTCGAGCGTGATGGTCTCGAGCTGCATCGAGGCGAACAACGACGAGGTGCGCGGCTTGGCCTTGGCCGGCGCCTTCTTGGCCGCGCGGGCCGGCTTCGCGGCCGGCGCCGGTGCCGTATCGGCCGGCGCAGCAACCGGTGTTGCTGCGTCCGCTGCCGCCGGCTCGTCGTCGTCCGGCAGCAGCTCGGTCACGTACGGCCCGAACCGCCCGTTGCGGGCCACGATCGTCGTCCCGGTCGCCGGGTCGGTGCCGAGCACCAGGTCGCCCTCGACATGCGCGTCCAGCAGCTCCTCGGCGCGCTGCACGGTGAGCTCGTCCGGCGCGATCTCCTCGGGGACGGAGGCGCGGCGCGGCTCCCCACCGGGCACCTCGGGCGGCGCCTCCAGGTACGGCCCGTAACGGCCGACCCGAAGCGTGATGCCGTTGCCGATGTCGATCGAGTTCATCTCGCGGGCGTCGATGTCACCGAGCGCCTCGACCAGGTGCTTGAGGCCCTCACCCTCCTCACGACCGGTGCCGTCACCGAAGTAGAACCGGGTCAGCCACGTCACCCGATCCTTCGTCCCGGCGGCGATCTCGTCGAGGTCGTCCTCCATCTCGGCGGTGAAGTCGTAGTCCACCAGCCAGTCGAAGTGCTCCTCGAGCAGCCGGATCACCGCAAACGCGAGCCAGCTCGGCACCAGGGCTTGACCACGCATCGTCACGTAGCCGCGGTCCTGGATCACCGACACGGTGGCCGCGTAGGTGGACGGCCGGCCGATGCCGCGCTCCTCGAGCGCCTTGATCAGGCTCGCCTCGGTGTATCGCGGCGGCGCCGACGTCGAGTGACCCTCCGGGCGCAGGTTCTTCGGCGCGACTCCCTGCCCGGTGGCCAGGTCCGGCAGCCGGGTCTCGCTCTCGGCCGCGTCCCCGCGCCGGCCCGACTCGGCCGCGGCGTCGTCGGCGTACCGCTCGGTGTCCCGGCCCTCCTCGTACGCCGCGAGGAAGCCGCGGAAGGTGATGACCGTGCCTGACGCCGCGAACTCAGCATCCGTCCCGTCGCTCCCGACGGCGCCGAGCCGCACCGAGGCGGTCGAGCCGCGCGCGTCGGCCATCTGGGACGCGACCGTGCGCTTCCAGATCAGGTCGTAGAGCTGGTACTCGTCCTTCGACAGCGAGTGCTTGACCTGACCCGGGGTGCGGAAGTGGTCGCCGGCGGGCCGGATCGCCTCGTGCGCCTCTTGGGCGCCCTTGCTCTTCGACGCGTAGACGCGCGGCTGGGCCGGGACGGACTCCGCGCCGTACAGCTCAGCGGCCTGGCGGCGGGCCGCGTCGATCGCCTGCGTGCTGAGCACCGGCGAGTCGGTCCGCATGTAGGTGATGTAGCCGTTCTCGTAAAGCGACTGCGCGACCCGCATCGCCTGGCGGGAGCCCATCCGCAGCTTGCGGGACGCCTCTTGCTGCAGGGTCGAGGTGGTGAACGGTGCCGCCGGACGCCGGGTGTAGGGCTTCGAGTCGACGCTGCGGACTGCGAACACCGCGGTGGCGAGGGCGCCGACCAGGGAGTCCGCCGCGGCCTCCTCGAGCGCAACGGCGTCGCGGGTGGTGAGCCGGCCGCGGTCGTCGAAGTCGCGGCCGGTGGCCACCCGCCGCCCGTCCACCGTCACGAGGCGCGCGCCGAACGAGGTGTGGTCGTCGCCGTCGGCGGCCGTGAACTCGGCTCGCAGGTCCCAGTACCCGGCGGGGACGAACGCGATCCGCTCGCGCTCGCGCTCCACCACCATCCGGGTCGCGACCGACTGCACGCGGCCGGCACTCAGACCCTGGCGCACCTTGCGCCACAGCACCGGCGAGACCTCGTAGCCGTAGAGCCGGTCCAGGATGCGCCGGGTCTCCTGCGCGTCGACCAAGCGCTCGTCGAGCGCGCGCGGGGACTCGATCGCCCGCTGGATGGCCTCCCGGGTGATCTCGTGGAAGACCATCCGCTTCACCGGGACGGTGGGCTTGAGCTCCTGCAGCAGGTGCCAGGCGATCGCCTCGCCCTCGCGGTCCTCATCAGTGGCCAGGTAGAGCTCGTCCGCACCCTTGAGCGCCCTCTTGAGGTCGGCGACCTTCTTTCTCTTGTCCGGGTCCACCACGTAGTACGGCGCGAAGCCGTTGTCCACGTCGACGGCGAACTTCCCGAACGGGCCCTTCTTCATGTCAGCGGGCATCTCGGACGGCTGCGGGAGGTCGCGGATGTGGCCCACGGACGCCTCGACCGTGTACCCCTCGCCGAGGTAGCCGGCGATCGTGCGCGCCTTGGCGGGCGACTCGACGATCACGAGCTTGCGGCCTGAAGCCATGCGAACCTGCCTCCTGGGGCTATGGCGAGTGTGCGCCGTCGGGCACTCTACGGTGCGAAACGACCCCGACGCAGCGCGGGCAGCCTACGCCGTGGGCGTCGGGCCCTGCACAATGGCGCCGCGCGACGTACCCAGTCGCGCGTGACCGACGGCCTGCCGGACCGCCAGCAAGACCGCAAAAGCCAGGCTCGTGACGGCGACGACGCCGAGTGCGCCGCCGATGTAGGCGGTGAGCATCTGCCCGGATGTCAGAGAGCCTCCGGCCACCCTCCAGGTGGACCTCAGGGTGAGGTAGGCGCCGGCTCCCGCGCCGAGAGCGGCGAGGACCAGGAGCGCTCCGGCGACGGCCGATCCACCCGATCCGGGCAGCGGCCGCGGCGTCCCCGGCAGCACCTCGGGGGTGCCCCAGGCCGACAGCGCGCAGGCCAGCGCGCTCCACAGCAGCACGACGAGAACCGCCGCGACGACGTCGCTCGGCCGGTGCCACTGCTTGACCATCGTCGCGACGCCGGTCAGCACCGTGTAGACGGCGCCGAAGACCGCCACCCACGGTCGGGCCCGGCGTGGCACCACGAAGAGCAGGGCCGCGGCTATCGAGGCGGCGACCGTCATGTGCCCGCTCGGCAGCGCGTTGCCGTTGCGGAAGCCCACATCGAGGTAGGGGCGGCTGAAGACGTGAGTCTTGAGCACCTCGGTGGTCAGGTTGGCACCGGCCACGAGGATCGCGACCTGGGCGGCCTGGAGCCACCGGCGTCGGAGCGCCGCGATCAGCATCGACGCCGCGATGACCACCACGATGGACGGGATGGACACCAGGTCGAGCACTCGCTGCGCGCTGTCCCAGAGCAGGCTCTGACCACGTTCCGAGCCAAGGAACGCCGCATGGTCCACCTGCTGACCGATCCGTGACTGGACGAACACCGCGTACATGCCCCAGACGCCCACACCGGCGGCGGCGGCCGTCAGCCACGCCAGCGCGACCGGCCACCGGGCGTTCTGGGCGCGCGCCTGCTCAGGGTGCGCGCTCGAGTCCGGCATGGTCCGAGGGTAGGTCAGTGCGACGTGTTGCGGCCGCGAACCCGGCGAGCATTCACCCGAGGGCCAGGTCGCGCGCGCGGTTCGGCGCGGCCCGCGAACGCGATCGCACAGGTGCCGCACAGGGCACGTTCAGACACTTCCCAGTGGCCGGTGCCACGCTTCGCGGATGAGCGCACCCGTCGTGCAGGAGGACCACCGTCGAACCGCTGCTCAGCAGCCGATGACCCGCGCGGACGGTTCCCCCGTCCGCGCCCTGGTGGTCGACGACGAACCGACGCTCGCCGAGCTGCTCTCGACGGCGCTGCGCTACGAGGGTTGGTCGGTCGCGCAGGCGCTGACCGGGCACGACGCACTCAAGGCCGTGCGGGAGACGGATCCCGACGTCATCGTTCTCGACATCATGCTCCCCGACATCGACGGCCTCGAAGTGCTCCGTCGGGTTCGCACCACCCACCCACGCGTCCCCGTCCTCTTCCTCACGGCCAGGGATGCCGTCGCCGACCGCGTCGCGGGTCTGACCGCCGGCGGGGACGACTACGTGACCAAGCCGTTCAGCCTCGAGGAGCTGGTGGCGCGCCTCCGTGCGCTGTTGAGCCGCACCGGCGCCGTCACCGCTCGCGAGCGTTCGATCCTGACAGTCGGCGACCTCGAGCTCGACGAGGACTTCCACGAGGTCCGACGCGGCGGGGTCGAGATCGCGCTCACCGCCACCGAGTTCGAGCTGCTGCGCTATTTCATGCGCAACCCGCGCCGGGTCCTGTCCAAGACCCAGATCCTCGACCGGGTGTGGCACTACGACTTCGGCGGCCAGGCGAACATCGTCGAGCTGTACGTGTCCTACCTGCGGCGCAAGCTCGACGCCGGCCGCAGCCCGATGATCCACACCCTGCGCGGCGTCGGCTATGTGCTCAAGCCGGGCGCGACGGACGCCGCTCCGAGATGAGCTCGCGCTGGCCGCTGCGCCGGCGACTCGTCGCGGTCCTGATCGGGCTGCTCGCGGTCATGGCCAGTGCGATGGGCCTCGCGTCCACCCTCGCTCTGCGCGGGTCCTTGATCGATCAGATCGACGCGCGACTGCTCGCGGCCAGCTCGCGAGCGGCCAACGTGCCCGCGCCGCCGGGCAGCACGGCGATCGCGCCGAGCGACAACAGGCCGCCGGGTCTGCGGCAACCGGGCCAGCAGGACGTCGGTGCGATCAACCTCTTTGCGCGTGGCCAGAATGTCAGCGCGGGGTACTTCGACGAGTCCGGCGCGTTCCAGACCCTGACGTCCGCCCAGGCGGCCAGTCTCGGCAGCATCCCGAACGATGGCAAGGTGCACGCCGTCCAGCTCGACGGCCTGGGCGCATACCGCGCCGTCACCGTCGTGACGCTGAGCGCAGATCGCGTGATCACCGGGCTCTCGACCGGGACCGTCGACGCAACGGTCGGCCGATACCTGGCGGTCGAGGCGGGAGTGGCTGCGATCGGCCTGGTGCTCGTCGCGCTCGCCGGGACCGCGCTCGTCCGCCGCGAGCTGCGCGGGCTGACCAAGGTCGCGGCGACGGCGACCCGAGTCACCGGACTGCCGCTCGACCGAGGCGAGGTGGTGCTCGCGGAGCGCGTCCAGGTCTCCGATCGCGACGCAGGCACCGAGGTCGGCCAGGTGTCGACCGCGCTCAACCTGTTGCTCGGCCACGTCGAGAGCGCCTTGGCCGCCCGGCACGCGAGCGAGATGCAGGTGCGACGATTCGTCGCCGATGCGAGCCACGAGCTGCGGACGCCACTGGCGTCGATCCGTGGCCACGCGGAGCTGGTCCGCCGGCTGCCGGTGGACCTCCCGGAGGACGCCTTGCGCGCCATGAGCCGGGTGGAGCAGGAGTCGATGCGGATGACCCGCCTGGTCGAGGACATGCTGCTCCTCGCGAGGCTCGACGCCGAGCGGGACCCCGACGGAGTGCCGGTCGACCTGGCGCAGCTCGCCGTCGACGCCATCTCGGACGCCCACGCCGCCGGTCCGGACCACTCGTGGCACCTCGACCTGGGTGCGGAGGCCGACGACGACGCGCCGGACGGCCCCGAGCTGGTCGTCGTCGGCGATGACCACCAGCTGCGCCAGGTCTTCGCCAACCTGCTGTCCAACGCGCGGGTGCACACGCCGGCCGGTTCGAACGTCACGCTTCGGCTGCGCGCACTGGACGGGCGCATCGAGGTCCGCGTCACCGACGACGGCCCGGGGATCCCGGAGTCGTTGCGCCCGCAGCTGTTCGACCGATTCGTTCGCGGCGACGCGGCGAGGACCGGCGGAGCCGGGTCGACGGGGCTCGGGCTCTCGATCGTGGCCGCGGTCGTGGCAGCGCACGCCGGCACCGTCACGGTCGATGGGACCCCCGGCGCGACGTCGTTCGTGGTGGACCTGCCTGCGGCGTAGAGAACCCCCTGGCGGGCCGCCACGGCGGCGATCAGCCGCCGGCAGTCGCGCCCGGCGCCGGCTGGCCATCGGGACCGCCCGCGCCGCCGCCGAAGCCCATTCCGCCGGTGCCTTCGCTGATCGTCTGCGCGGTAACCGTGCCGTTGGCCGTCGCTCCGATGACGGTGACCTGTTCGCCCAGGGCGAGGCTCGCGACGTCGGACGCTGCCGAGCGGGTCACCGTCGTGGTGCTCGAGGTGGCAACCTTCACCGCGGTGCCGTCGGTGGCGGTGACGGTCAGCGTCGTGCCGTCGATCGCGCTGATCGTGCCCGAGGTGAATCCGCCCGGACCGGCACCGCCGGCTCGGGCGGTCGCGAACCCGGCGGGAGCGTTCGGGAACCTGGACGTGGCGGAGCTGTCACTCAGGTGGTTGCCGACCAGCAGCCCGCCGGCGAACAGCGCGCCCGCGGCCACCACCGAACCGAGCGCGATCGTCGGGCTGAGCTTGCGCTTCGGACCGCGCGGCGGCGCCGCGGGCCGCTGCTCGATGCCGCTCGGACGGGCCGAGAGCAGGGCCTCCGCGCTGCTCAGGTTCCTCGGGTCGAGTTCGTCGGTGCTCATGCTTCGTTCCTTCCGTCGGGCGTTCACAGGACTGAGGAGGCGGGCGCGCCCGCGGCTGGGATCATTCGTGGCGCAGGGCGTCCACCGGGCGCATGGCGGCCGCGCGCGCCGCGGGATAGCCGCCGAAGAAGATCCCGATGGCCATCGAGACCCCCAGCGCGAGGACCACCGAGGAGGTCACGATCACCGGTCGGACACCCATGATCGAGAAGTGGCTGACCACGAATGCCGCGCCCACCCCGAGCAGGCCGCCCAGCAGGCTGAGCACGGTGGCCTCGGTGAGGAACTGGCCGAGGATGGCACCGCGGGTCGCACCGAGCGCCTTGCGGATGCCGATCTCGCGGGTCCGTTCGGTGACAGTGACGAGCATGATGTTCGTGACCCCGATCCCGCCGACGAGCAGGGAGATCCCGGCCACCGCGGCGAGCATCGCGGTGAAGGTCGATGTCGTGGACGACGCCGTCTGCAGCAGCTGACTCTGGTTCGTGATGCGGTACGTCGCGTCCGCCGCGTCGATCTTCAGGTTCGTGTTGATGACCGCGGCGGCCTCCGCCTGGGCGGCGGTCACCGCGTCCGTCCCGGTGGCCTGGAGCACGATCGAGCTGAGGGCTCCGTACCCCGTGATGGACTGCTGCATCCGGGACAGCGGAACGATCAGGACGTCGTTCGTGCTCTCCAGACCGGTGGAGTCCTTGGCTGCCATCACCCCGTCGACGAGGTACGGCGTCGACCCGACGACGAGCGTGGCGCCCACCGGGTCATCCGTGCCGAAGAGGGTCTCGGCCAGGCCGGCGCCGAGGACGACGACGCGCCGCGCGGTGGCCAGGTCGTTCGCGGTGAACGCGGTCCCCTGGGCGATCCTGGAGTTGGTGACCGCGAAGTAGTCGGCGCTCGTCCCGATGATCTGGGCCGTGGTCGTCTCGGTGCCCGCGGTGATCGTCTGGGAGGAGGTGACCTGCGGGACCACGGCCGCGAGGTCCGGCGCGAGGCCCGTCGAGACGGCCTTGCTCAGCGCGTCCGAGACCTTGGTGGTCAGGGTCTGGTACCGGATCGCCGACGTGGACCGCCCCCCGCCGGACCGGACCGTGAGCGTGGTGGTGCCGAGTGCGTCGATCTTGTCCGTGATCGCCTTCTGCGATCCGGCGCCGACGCCGACCAGGGAGATCACCGAGGCCACGCCGATGAGCACGCCGAGCAGGGTCAGGCTCGAGCGCATCGCGTTCGAGCCCATCCCGCGGAGTGCGGACCGGATCACCTCGAGGACGTTCACCGCGCCCCCACCGGGGCGGTGTGGCGCGCGCCGAGCCGCTCGTCGGAGACGATCCGGCCGTCGCGCATGTGCACGGCCCGTTCGGTGTGCCGGGCCACCTCCTCCTCGTGGGTGATCAGCACGATCGTGCGACCCATCCCGTGCAGTCGGTCGAAGACGTCCAGCACCTCGCCGGTGGAGCGCGAGTCCAGGTTGCCGGTCGGCTCGTCGGCCAGCACCAGCGACGGGGAGTTCACCAGCGAGCGGGCGATCGCCGCACGCTGCTGCTGACCGCCGGACAGCTCGTTCGGCCGGTGCTCCGCGCGGTCGAGCAGGCCCACGAGCTCGAGCGCGGCGGTCGAGCGCGCTCGCCGCTCAGGTGCCGGAACGCGGGCGTAGAGCATCGGCAGCTCGACGTTGGCGCGGGCGGTCATCCGCGGGATCAGGTTGAAGGACTGGAAGACGAAGCCGATCGTCCGGTTGCGGACCACGGACAGCTCCCGCTCGGACAGTCCGCTCACGTCGATCCCGTCGAGCCGGAAGGAGCCCTCGGTCGGCCCGTCCAGGCAACCCAGGATGTTCATCATGGTGGACTTGCCCGATCCAGAGGCGCCCATCAGGGCGACGTACTCGCCGTGCTCGACGACGAGGTCGACGCCGTCGAGCGCACGCACCTCGCGCTCACCCTCGCCATAGACGCGGTGCAGGCCGCGCACGTCCAGGACGGCGCTCATCCCTGCCCACCAGGTCCGCTGAACCCGGCCGGCGGCCCGCCGAAGCCGCCGGTCAAGCTGCCGGAGTTCGACTGGGTGCCGGTCGTGGTGCCGACGCTCGTGTCGAGCGAGATGAGCACCTTGTCTCCGACGGCGACTCCCGAGACGATCTCGGTCGCGGCGTCGCCCTGCACGCCCACCGTGACATCGGTGACCTTCTTGGTGCCGTCGATCGCCACGACGGTGACGGTGCCGGTGGTGACGCCGTTCGTCGTGGTCCCGACCGTCACCGCGTTGCTCGGCACACTCACGACGTTCGCTGCGGTGGCCGTGGTGACGCTGACGTTCGCGGTCTGGCCGAGCCGCACGCCGTCGGGCGTGGCGTCGAGGGTGATGGTCGCCGCGAAGGTGACGACGCCGTTGCTCGCGGTCCCGGTCGGCGCGATCGCGGAGACCTTTGCCGTCGCGGTCACCGACGGGACCGCCGGGAAGGTGACGCTCGCCGCCTGACCGAGGGAGAGGTGGACGGCGTCAGCCTCGGCAAAGCTCGCCTTGAGCCGGAGCGCCGCCGGGTCGGAGATGGTCACGAAACCGGTCGAGGTCGCGGTCGAGGTCGCGGTCGCGGTCGAGGTCGCGGTCGCGCCCGTCGCGGTGCCCCCGCCCGTTCCGCCGGTGCTGACCGAGGAGCCGACCGTCCCGTTCACTGCCGTGACGACCCCGGCGATCGGCGCCGTCAGGGTCGCCTTGCCGACCGCGTCCTGGGCCGTGGCGAGCGCCACCTTGTCCTTCGTGACAGCGTTCTGCGCGCTCGTGACCTGACCGGAGGCGTTGCTCAGCTGCGCCTGCGCGCTCGTGATCTGCGACTGGGTGCCGCGACGGGTCGTGGTGGTCACGCCCGTCTTCGGGTCGGTGGTCGTGGTCTCGTCGGCGTAGTTCGCCTTCGCCTCGTCCACCCCTTGCTGCGCCGAGGTGCGCTGCAGGACCGCGGTGTCGAGCTGCTGCTTCGCGCTGGTGAGCTGCTCCGCAGCCTGCGTGACGGCGGTCGTCAGATCACTGTCGTCCAGGGTCCCCAGGACCTGCCCCACCGCGACGGTGTCGCCGACGGCCACCTTCACGCTGGTCAACGTCCCGGCGACCGAGAACGCCGCGGATGCCGTCGTGGTGGCCTCGATGTTGCCCTGGGCGGAGATGGTCGTGGAGACCGTTGCCTTGGCGGCGGTGGCCGTGCGCACCGTCGCGCTCGCGTTGGAGCCGGTGGCCGACGCGGGTCGCAGCGCGTACCAGGTCCCTCCGGCGGTCAGCGCGAGCACTCCGACGAGCAGGCCATTGACGAGGATTGTCTTCCGACGGGTCATGCTCGAACCGTGCCGGGTGGGCTTGTGGCAGGTCTTTGCGTAACCTGTGGGTCGCCTGTGCGTCCCCGGACCGGCCCGACGCAGCCCCGTCAGACGAGCAGGAAGCCGTCCCGGACGAGCCCGCGGACCGAGGGCAGAACGTCCCCGGCGAGATCCTCGGCCGGCACCTCGAGCAGCGCCGCGAGCGCGCCGATGATCTGGCCCACGCTCAGCTCTCCGTCGCACGCGCCGACGAAGCCCGCCAGCGCGGTTCCCGACTGGATCCCCCGACCCAGGCCGTCGCCCTGGCGCAGCACGATGACCCGCGGGTCCGGGCTCCCCGGCTCGAGGTAGCGCTCCTCGGTCACGTCGGTGGCCACGGTGAGGTGGGCCGCCGCGAGCGCGGCGTCGTCGTGGGCCGCGAGCCAGTCGTGCATGGCGAGACCGTGCGCCAGGTGCGCACCGAGCGGTTGGTGCAGGCTCCCGGTGTGCTCCTCGAGCCGGCGCGAGAGCGGCGCGTCCTCTCTTATCGGGCGTCGCAGCGTGATGATGCCGAAACCGATGCCCTCGACGCCTCTGCGCTCGAAGTCGTCGAGCCACGCGGCGTAGGCGGCCTG
>Ga0209538_1001467_pt1 | contig 12437 bp, 13 predicted proteins | sample BarGraNGADG00211_2_FD_184492 | JGI IMG/M metagenome (GOLD analysis project Ga0209538, IMG submission 184492) | Arctic peat soil microbial communities from Barrow, Alaska - Barrow Graham LP Ref core NGADG0004-211 (SPAdes) (version 2) | ecosystem: Environmental > Terrestrial > Soil > Wetlands >... | reverse complement strand
CGCAGAATGTATGAGACAGTTGGGATGCATGTGATGTATATGAAAGCAGACAATCATGATCACAGTGCAGCATATGTATCTCACATTTCGCATATTACCTCTTTTGCTTTGGCGCTTACGGTGCTGGAGAAAGAACGTGATGAGAAGACGATTGTAAATCTGGCCAGCGGAGGTTTTGATTCGACCGTCAGGTTGGCAAAAAGCTCACCGGATATGTGGACACCTATCTTTGCCGAGAACTCAGAAAATCTTCTTGAGGTGATCGACACCTACATTGAGAAAATGCAGGCTTTCAGACAGGGTATTGCAGATAGCAACCTTGCAGAGATCTACAGACTCATCAGGGAAGCAAACAAAATCCAGAAAATACTCAAATAATATTTTTACACTTTGGCTTTTAGCCATTTCAAACTGATTAATTAATTCGGGAACTTTATATAAATTATTACAAATAGCAAGCTAATGAAAGCAGAAATGAAATTCGAACCTATTGCAAACTGGGGCGTGAAGAACCCGAAACCGTTCATTATTGCCGGTCCTTGCAGTGCAGAAAGTGAAGAGCAGATGGTGGAGACGGCTCGTGGAATGGATCTGACCAAAGTATCGGCATTCAGAGCCGGGATCTGGAAGCCCCGTACACGTCCAAATATGTTTGAAGGAGTTGGACCTGTCGGATTACAATGGTTGAAAACCGTGAAACAGGAAACGGGTTTGCTTACTGCGACTGAAGTTGCCAATGTTAAACATGTTTATGAAGCTTTAAAAGCAGGCATTGATATTATCTGGATAGGTGCAAGGACCACGACAAATCCGTTTGCCGTACAGGAAATTGCCGATGCTTTGCAGGGTGTTGATATCACAGTGTTGATCAAGAATCCGATCAATCCTGATGTAGAACTTTGGGTTGGTGCTATAGAACGCATAGCCCGTGCTGGGATTACCAAGATTGGCGCTATCCATCGTGGCTTTTCTCGTTTCGAGAAATCGGCATACAGGAATCCTCCACATTGGCAGATTCCATTGGATTTGAGACGGATGTTACCTACACTGCCTATCATTTGTGATCCATCGCACATTGCCGGTACAACTTCATTGCTTGAAGATATTTCGCAACGTGCATTCGACCTTAGTTATGATGGTTTGATTATTGAAACACATTGTAATCCTGCAGTGGCATTGAGTGATGCCAAGCAACAGATCACTCCTTATGAACTTTCGCGTATGCTGGGTCGTCTGGCATTGCGTTCTCCTGAAACGAATGATCCAACATTCATTCAGAATCTGGAAGAGTTACGCGGACAGATCGACAAGCTGGACGTTGAAATTATCCGACTGATGGGAACACGTATGAAGGTCTCTGAGGAAATTGGAAAGTTTAAGAAGACACAGAGTATTACTATTTTCCAGGCCGGTCGATGGGATGAGATTATGAATAAGAGCATTGAATTGGGAGCGGCTGAAGGGCTGAGCGCTGAATTCATTTCAAGCATATTTAAGGCTATTCACCAGGAGTCTATCAATCACCAGACCCAGATCATGAATAAAAAGGATTAAAAAAGAAAAGCCCGTGGCAACTGCCACGGGCTTTTCTTTTTTAATCTTCTTCTGATAATTCCTTGATAAAATCGAAGAGGAGTCTTACTCCGAAACCGGTTCCACCGATTCCACGGTAAGTATCGGCTTTTTCATTGAATGCCGGGCCGGCTATATCGATATGAATCCAGGGATAAGCTGTAAAATGTTCGAGGAACTTGGCGGCGGTAATAGCACCGGCTTCTTTGCCTCCAAGTTGTTTGATGTCAGCGATATCCGACTTGAGCATCTCCGTATAATCGTCCCACATTGGGAATGAAACAAGCCGTTCATGATTCTTAAATCCGCAGTCTGACAAGGTTTCATAATAATTCTCACAACCATTGTGCATGGCAACAGCGCCAACAGTTCCAATTGCAGCAACAGCCGAACCGGTAAGCGTCGCCAGATCAATGACAAGCATTGGATTAAATTTCTTTGCATAAACCAGTGCATCGGCAAGTATTAGTCGACCTTCAGCATCAGTATTCAATATTTCAACTGTAGTGCCATCAGAAATAGTAATGATGTCATCCGGAACCAGCGCCTTACTGTTTATCCTGTTGTCGGTTGAAGGTATCAGTGCAAATACATGAACAGGGAGTTTTGCTTTAGCAATGGCATAGAGTGTTGTTCCGGCAACTGCTGCACCAGCCATATCACATTTCATTGTTTTCATTGAGCTTGTAGGCTTGAGACTATTTCCACCGGTATCATAGACCACTCCCTTGCCGACTAAGATAAGCGGTTGTTTATTAACAGCATTCTGTGGATTGTATTCCATAACTGTGAAAGTGGCAGGTTCTTCGCTTCCGCGGTTTACTGCAAGCAGTCCTCCCATCTTTAGCGTTTCGATCTTCTTCTGATTAAAGACTTCAACTTTAATTCCTGCTTTATGTGCAATCTCGCTCAGGGATTCACCTAGTTTTGTAGCTGTTTGTGAGGAGTTGGGCTCATTTACAAGATCACGTGCCATATATACTGCTTCAATAATGCTATTGAGCTGGTCGATGGATGCCTGTTTTATTAAATTGGAAATAATATTTACTTCCTTTAACGTGTTTCTTTTTTCCTCAGCCTTTGAGAAATACTTAATGAACTGATAATTTCCAAGGGCGAGTCCTTCGAGCAGATAAAAGCCGGCTTTACTTTCGGTCAGACAATCTATTATTGTTACCGATTCGCATTTCTGTTCATTGAGAGATGCAGCCAGTTTTGCGCCTGCTTTACGCAGATTTTCAGCTCTTTTGAAAGGTGTATTCTCTGCCAGATTGAGCAGTTGAATGAAAACCCAGCGGTCTAGTCTGTTAAACTCAAAATAATTTTTCTTTTGTATATCATACAAAACGGTGATGTAATCAATTTCCTGTGGGGTGAGCAGATCTACAGGAAGATTAGCCGGCTTGTCAGCCAGGATAATAATACTTGGCTGCCCTTCCAGATTATAAGCCTTCTTTATATTGAAATTCATGGCTGATTATTTTTAGCTAAGATAAAACTGTTTCACTTATTTTCTTTTAACTTTTTCAGATAAGTTGTTTTTTGATTTCGAGCACAATGAGAGATGTAGCACCTCTCATTGTGGTTACATAATTGGAACATTGACTTGAAGCATGCAGGTAAAAAGTTTCATCGGTCGAAAGTTGTTTTGATATTTGAATCAATTCTTCTGCATCATGGATACTGAATACCCCGCCACGTTTTATGAGTTCAACGGCTTCACCGAATTTTGTATAGTTGGGGCCAAAGATTACAGGTTTACCAAAGGTTGCAGCTTCCAGAATATTGTGTAATCCCTTGCCAAAAGCTCCCCCTATATAAGCGATAAAAGCATATTGGTAGAGGTTTGAAAGTATGCCAATGCTGTCGATGATCATGACATCTGTCTGATTGATATTTTCTGGAGTTGCTTTTGAATAACGCAATGAATGGCCTTCAAAAAGTTGTTCGATGTTCCTTATGTGCTCTTCATGAACTTCGTGAGGTGCTATGATGAATTTGAAGCCTTGATTTGCCTGATACAGTACTTTTATCAGTTCTTCGTCAACAGGCCATGTGCTGCCAGCCAGAAATAATTTATGCTCTCCACTGAATTGTTTGATAAGAGGGAAGGGCTTGCACTTTTCTGCTATGGTTGCAACTCTGTCGAAACGGGTGTCACCACTAATAGTAACCTGAGCAATACCGATTGAATGAAGCAGGTGAGCAGACTGCTCATTCTGAACAAAAAAGTGAGTAATCCCTTTCAGATTTCTTCTGAACCAACCCCCATACCACATAAAGAAATGTTGTGTGGGCCTGAAAATAGCAGAGATAATTAATGTCGGGATCTGGCGTCTGCGGAGTAACCGCAGATAGTTGAACCAGAACTCATATTTAACAATGATAACCAACTTGGGACTTACCAGTTTTAAAAACCGGCTGGCATTATAGGGGAGGTCCGAAGGAAGGTAAAAAATGTAATCAGCTCCCTGATAGTTTTTACGGATTTCAAATCCGGATGGAGAAAAGAAAGTGAGAAAAATTCGGGTGTCGGGATACTGTTCTCTGATGGCTTCTATTACCGGACGTCCCTGTTCAAATTCTCCAAGAGAGGCACAATGAACCCATATTACAGGTTGTGTATTCTCTTTAAGAGCCAGTTCAATTTTCCTGAATATATGCTTACGTCCCTCAACCCATTGTCGGGCTTTGGGATTGAAAAATGCAGCTATGCGTATGATTATGACATAAAACGCAATCGCAATATTATAGATTAAACGCATCAGATGAAACTTTTAACCAATGATTGGCTATATTAACTGTTTTAAAGGGTAAAAGTAGCTCGAATTTTTGAATATTTCTATGGTGAACTGAATAACAACATAGGAAAGAAATAATGAATAAACGCTATCTTTGTAGTGGAAATAGTATTTACATTAATTTTTCAAAGTATTTAGTTGATGAGAAAAATAAACATGGTTGACCTTAAAAGTCAATATGAAAACATCAAGGGAGAAATCGATGCTGCCATTCACGAAGTCATAGATTCTACAGCTTTTATTAACGGTCCTGCCGTACAGCAATTTCAAAAAGATCTGGAAGCATATCTTGAAGTGAAACATGTGATTCCCTGTGCAAACGGGACGGATGCACTACAGGTTTCGATGATGGCGCTGGGTTTAAAACCGGGAGATGAAGTTATTACTACTTCTTTTACTTTTATTGCTACTGCAGAGGTGATTGCTTTGCTGGGCCTTACTCCGGTTGTTGTAGATGTAGATCCTGATACTTTTAATATTGATCCTTTAGCCATTGAGCGTGCTGTTACTCCTAGAACCAAGGCAATCGTGCCCGTTCATCTTTTTGGTCAGTGTGCAGATATGGATTCAATTATGGCGATTGCCAAAAAGCATAATCTCTTTGTAATTGAAGATGCCTGTCAGTCTATCGGAGCTGATTATATTTTTAATGACGGAACTATTAAAAAATCAGGAACAATCGCTCAGATAGGATGTACCTCTTTCTTCCCATCAAAGAATCTTGGTTGCTATGGAGATGGTGGAGCCATCTTTACAAATGATGACGAGCTTGCAAAACAAATCAGGGTTGTCGTAAACCATGGAATGACTGTTCGTTATTATCACGATTATATTGGAGTGAATTCCAGACTGGATAGCATTCAGGCAGCCGTTCTGAAAGTGAAGTTGCAATATCTGGACGAATATGCTGCAAGACGAAATGATGCAGCAGCTTATTACGATAAGGCTTTTTCTAATCATCCAAAATTAAAAACACCTTTACATTTTGCGCAATCTACGCATGTCTTTCATCAGTACACATTGGTACTCAATGGTGTTGACAGGGTCGGGTTGATAGCATATCTGAACACAAAAAATGTACCGGCAATGATTTACTATCCGGTTCCATTGCACATGCAGAAAGCATATCTGGATCCCCGCTACAAAGAAGGAGATTTTCCTGTTACCGAGCATCTCTGCAAACACGTTATTTCGTTACCAATGCATACTGAATTGGATGAGGAACAGCTAGAACTGATTACATCATCGATACTTGAATTTGTAAACAGATAAAAAATTGTGTCGTATTTATTGTAGAGACGCAAGATTTTGCGTCTCTACGAATTGGATACGTGTAAATAATTAAAAACCTTGAAGTTGGAAATGGAATACTTTGTTCATGAAACCGCAATTGTTGACGAAGGTTGCATAATTGGGATTGGCACTAAAATATGGCACTTCTCTCACGTTATGAATAGCTGTGTGATTGGGGATAATTGTAATATCGGTCAGAATGTAGTTGTATCACCGGGAGTAATTCTGGGTAATAATGTGAAGGTGCAAAATAACGTATCTATCTATACCGGAGTGATTTGTGAAGATGACGTTTTCCTGGGTCCCTCGATGGTCTTTACCAATGTAATAAATCCCCGTAGTGCTATAAACCGAAAGGATCAGTATGCTCGTACAATTGTAAAGCGTGGTGCAACCATTGGGGCTAATGCTACTATTGTTTGTGGACATGATATCGGAGAGTATGCTTTTATTGGTGCGGGTGCGGTTGTAACAAAACATGTGCCGGCCTACGCTTTAGTCATTGGCAATCCTGCCAGACAAACCGGATGGATGAGTGAGTATGGTCATAAGCTAAGGTTTGATCAGGATGGTATTGGGGTGTGTACTGAGAGCCAGGAGAAGTATCTGTTAAAAGATGGAATCGTGATTAAATTGTAGATTTAACTTATTGTAAATAAAAAATATAAGAATACGCTATTTGTAATTTTGTCTAATTTTGTAGTCTGAATAGACTGAGAATCAAAGAAATAAAACTTGTTAAAAATGAAAAAAATACTCGTCACAGGTGGTACCGGTTATATTGGATCACACACTGTTGTTGAATTACAGCAAAAAGGATTTGAAGTTCTGATAGTTGATAATCTATCTAATTCAAACATTGAAGTATTGGATAATATTACTAAAATCAGTGGTACGCGTCCATACTTTGAAAACTTTGATCTTGCTGATGAAAAATCAACTGCTGATTTCTTTTCCCGACATCATGATCTCGAGGGGATTATTCACTTTGCAGCTTTTAAAGCAGTTGGCGAGTCAATGGCTAAACCTTTGGCATATTACCGAAACAATCTTCAATCATTGATTAGCATCATGGACAACATGAGGGTTTATGGAATCCGGAATCTGGTTTTTTCCTCATCATGTACTGTTTATGGTCAACCTGATTTATTGCCGGTAACAGAAAACGCACCGATTAAAAAAGCTTGGTCTGCTTATGGAAACACAAAACAGATGTGTGAGGAGATTATTGAGTTCACAACAGGCGCTACAGAAATCAATTCAATTGCTTTACGCTATTTTAATCCTATCGGAGCCCATGAGTCTGCACTGATTGGTGAATTGCCTCTTGGGGTTCCGAATAATCTTATTCCATTTATAACGCAGACCGCAATTGGTAAACGGGAATGTCTGAGTGTTTTCGGACATGATTACAATACATCTGACGGGACTGCAGTTCGCGATTATCTTCATGTTGTGGATCTTGCCAAAGCACACGTTGTGGCTGTGAACAGACTGATCGATGAGAAGAATAAAAAGAAGATGGAAATATTCAACTTGGGTACCGGTAATGGATTTTCGGTTCTTGAAGTCATTGAGGCTTTCGAAAGAATCAATAATGTCAAGTTGAATTATAAAATTGTAGATCGTCGTCCGGGCGATATTGAAAAGGTTTGGGCAGATACAACTTTTGCCAATGATGAACTGGGTTGGAAGACTGAAATAGGTTTGGACGAGATGATGCGTACAGCCTGGAACTGGGAAAAGCATTTGGCTGGAAAAAAGTAACACGTTTTAAAGTGCGTTATGTGAACTAAAGTCCATTCATTGATCAGGACAATCGTTTTTTTATATCTTTGCTTTCTAAAAATTTAGGCAATGAAGCATTTTGAGAAACACATTCTTATAACTGGTGGCGCCGGATTTATTGGCTCGCACCTGGTTCGTCTTTTTGTAAACAAATATCCTCAATACAAGATTATTAATCTTGATAAACTCACCTATGCAGGAAATCTTGCAAATCTGAAAGACATCGAAAATGCCCCAAACTATACATTTGTAAAAGGGGATATCACTGATGCTGCTGCAATGACTCAACTTTTTGAGTCTTATAATATTGATGGAGTGATTCATCTTGCTGCAGAGAGTCATGTCGACCGTTCGATATCAAACCCGATGGAGTTTATCATGACCAACATTGTTGGAACTTGTATATTGCTTAATGCTGCCCGAAACGCTTGGAAGGGTTCATTTGAAGGAAAGCGATTCTATCATATTTCAACCGATGAGGTTTACGGATCGCTTGGCATGGAAGGCAAGTTTGAAGAAACCACTGCTTATGATCCCAGAAGTCCATATTCTGCTTCTAAGGCAAGTTCTGACCATTTGGTTCGTGCATATTATCATACATATGAGATGCCTGTTGTAGTGTCAAATTGTTCAAATAATTATGGATCATTCCAGTTTCCAGAAAAACTATTGCCTTTGTGTATCAACAATATCTGGCACAATAAGCCGCTACCTGTATACGGAAAAGGAGAAAATATCCGTGATTGGTTGTATGTTGTGGATCATGCCAGAGCCATTGATCTGATCTTTCATAAAGGGGTAACTGGTGAGACTTATAATATCGGTGGGAATAATGAGTGGACCAATATAGATCTTGTGAAAAAGCTTTGTGAAATCATGGACCGGAAACTTAACCGGGAACCGGGAACATCTGTTCAGCTCATTACTTATGTTAAAGACAGGGCAGGACATGATTTGCGTTATGCTATCGATGCTTCAAAGATAAAAGCCGAACTGGGCTGGGAACCTTCAATTCGTTTTGATGAAGGATTTGATCTGACGATTGACTGGTATCTGAATAATCAGGAGTGGCTTGATGATGTTACTTCGGGTAGTTATCAGCGTTATTATGAAAAGCAATATGTAACACGGTAAAAAATAAAAGGTCGTATTCCGAAAGAAATACGACCTTTTATATTAAAATTGGTTTAAAGATTATGCTCCCATTGTTTCAACAGTAGGGGCTATTTTTTTGACCAGACCCTGAAGAACGCTTCCCGGTCCAACTTCAACAAATGTGGTGGCTCCATCGGCAACCATATTCTGGACAATCTGGGTCCACCTGACAGGTGATGTCAATTGTGCAATAAGGTTTTGCTTGATCTCTTCAGGTTTAGTAACTGCCTGGGCATTCACATTCTGATAGATAGGGCATATAGGTGTAACAAAAGGTGTATTGCTGATTGCTTCGGCCAGCTCTACTCTAGCAGGTTCCATCAGAGGACTGTGAAAAGCGCCTCCAACTTTCAATGGTAACGCGCGTTTTGCACCTGCAGCCTTGAGTTTTTCGCAGGCAATTTCAATACCTTTGAATGAACCTGAAATGACGAGTTGACCGGGGCTGTTATAGTTTGCCGGTACTACGATCTCATCAATTGTACCAAGCGTTTCTTCAACTACATCATCTGGGAGACCTAGTATTGCTGCCATTGTTGAAGGTTCCGCTTCACAAGCTTTCTGCATTGCCATTGCACGAGCATAAACCAATCTTAAACCATCTTCAAAAGACAAAGCTTTTGATGCAACCAGTGCTGAAAACTCACCCAGTGAATGACCGGCTACCATATCAGGTTTAAAATCATTTCCTGTAGTTGCTGCCAGAATGACCGAATGGAGGAAAATTGCAGGTTGGGTTACTCTTGTCTGACGAAGGTCTTCGTCAGTACCTGAAAACATTAAATCTGTAATGCGAAAACCAAGAATATCATTGGCCTTTTCAAACATCTCCCTGGCACGGTCTGAGGTATCGTATAAAACTTTACCCATTCCAATAAATTGCGCACCTTGTCCGGGAAATACATATGCCTTCTTCATGTACTTCTGTTTAAGTTGATAAAATTTGTTGAATATTTTAGAAATCTTTTATTTACGGCCTCCCATTAAACGCAGCAGAAATAAAAAGAGGTTGATGAAATCAAGGTAAAGTGTTAATGCTCCGTAAATTGTTAGCTTTTTGGTCATCTCAGCTTCTGTAGCCTGTTCTCCGATACGTTTAATCTTTTGAACATCATATGCAGTGAGACCGGTAAATATTATAACACCAATAATACTGATGATATAATCAATTTGAGCACTATGCATGAATGCATTAATAACCATGGCTATGATTATGCCTATTAAGGCCATGAATAACAGAGATCCCATCTTTGTGAGATCTGATTTAGTAGTGTATCCTGCTACAGCCATAACTCCAAACATCACTGAAGTGGTAACAAATGTGAGCGCAATTGATGAACCTGTATAAGCAAGCAAAATAAAACTAAAACTCATGCCCATGATTATGGAAAACAGGACAAAGAGTATGGTCATTGTGATAGCCGAGAAACGCTGGATACCTGCTGATAATGCAATTACAAAACCCAATGGAGCCAGCATTACTATCCATCCCAAAATGTTCAGTCCTGTGCTGCTGATCAGGTATTTAATCATTCCTGAATCTGCAAAATACCATGCAGTGGCAGCAGTAATAGCCAATGCAAAAAACATCCATGAAAAGACATTGGCTACAAAGGTTCTTGAATCAGTAACAGATTGGTCACCAATCTGAAAATTTGATTTCATATCAAAATTACTAGAGTCCATGATTTTTGATTTATTGTTTAGTTTGACAAAGATAATACGAATTGATAAACCTTTTTGTTTGTAGAATCAAAAAGTGTACCAATCCGTTGTTTAATGTAGATTTTGTCCGATCAAATGAATAAATTCTGCCCGGGTAGCTTCTTTCAGGAATGCTCCTGTAAAATCACTTGTAGTCGTTACCGAGTTCTGCTTCTGGATACCTCGCATTGACATACACATGTGTTGTGCTTCAATGACAACAGCTACTCCCAATGGCTTGAGGGTATTTTGTATGCAGTCTTTAATCTGGGTTGTCAGTCGTTCCTGTACCTGTAAACGGCGTGCAAAAGCATCCACTACGCGGGGGATTTTACTTAGACCGACAATTTGTCCGTTTGGGATATATGCTACATGAGCCTTGCCAAAGAATGGGACCATATGGTGTTCGCACAGGGAATAGATTTCAATGTTTTTTACCAAAACCATTTGCTTATAGTCTTCTTTAAACATTGCTGAAGCCAGAATTTCCTCGGGAATAAGATCATATCCGTGTGTGAAATATTGCATTGCTTTTGAAACACGCTCGGGTGTTTTCAGAAGGCCTTCACGTTCAGTATCTTCACCGATTAATTTCAATATTTCCCTGTAATGTACGCTTAGTTTTTTAACTGTTTCAAGATTGAACAAGTCAATCTTTTCATATCCATCACTTTGAATATAATCATCCATCATATTCTCGATAATCATTCCTTTGCTTATTTCGTTAGTCATAATTTGTATTTTTAAGAATCTTAACGTCTTTTATTCACCAAGGTATTCAACAAAATTATTTTCAGTTTCATAAAGCTTTACTGAAAACAATCGGGCACCGAGAAGTCTTATTTCCTCCTCAAGCTGTTCCCATATAGCTCTTGTGAGTAATTCTGTTGAAGCCATTTTCCCTTTCATGAAATCGACTTCGAGATTGATGTTTTTATGGTCAATTTTATCAATTATTTTTCCCTGAATGGTTTTACTCAATTCTTTAAGGTTGATTACAAATCCGGTTTCAGGATTTACTTCTCCTGCAACAGTGACAAAAAGTGTGTAATTATGGCCATGCCAGTTAGGGTTGGAACATTTACCGAAGACTTCAAAATTTGTTTTGTCGTCGTAATCTTCTCTAAAGAGTCGGTGTGCTGCATTAAATATTTCTCTCCGTGTGATATAAAGCATATTATTAAAATTTTATCTGTCTGTTTAACTGTTTGCCTTTTTTCATTAAACAAGCCATCTTTAGAGTTGTTCAAATGAATAATTGGAAGTTGTAAAATGAATAACGGAAGAATCGTATAATGGATTGGAGTGATTCAATAATTTAAATACTTTAATGATCAGTTTTTTCGAGCCATTTTGAATGCGAAAACTGTTTCAATCGTTACAAAAGCCGCAAAAAGAATGCAATACCATAAAATCAAAGCAACTGCTTCACTGCGGATGATAAGTGCCATGATGAGCAATACAAAGAGATGTACGAGCATTTTGAGGAAACTGAATGCGACATAATAATTGATGAATTGTTGTGGTGATCGGGTGAGAATTTTCTGAAATATACCAAAGCTTAAAAACGAAGTGCCTAAAAAAAGTACCAGAGCAACAGGCAATAGCGTGGGAGAATAATTTGCCGGGAGTAGAAAGTGAATGAGTATTATCACCAACAATAAAAGCAGAGATGTTATGAGAATGGTTTTATTGTAAGACTTCTTCATTGTTTTTTTTTGTTTATGACATCTTTAATGGAAACATAAATAGCAATTACTACTCCTCCCAAAGATAGTATAATAGTAAACAAAGGCAGGGTGTGTATCCATTTGTCAAGATGATAACCGCCAAAAGTAAATATTCCAATTATAGCTGCCATCTGGAATGCCATGTTGGAATACCTTGCATAGGAATTAAGCTGTTGCTTGTTGTTCTTTTCTGACATCATCAGGAAGTTCGATTACATCATTGATGTTTTGAGGGCCATTCATATTGCATGCGCCGGTAAATCTTGCCCCTGGTTCAATAGCAAGTTTGTTGCTGATAATATCTCCGGTTACTTCAGCTGTTGCTTGTAATGAAAGTAATTCGGAAACAATTACATTGCCTTTTACTTTGCCTTCGAGATCCGCATTTTGTGAG
>Ga0209538_1001466_pt1 | contig 12439 bp, 9 predicted proteins | sample BarGraNGADG00211_2_FD_184492 | JGI IMG/M metagenome (GOLD analysis project Ga0209538, IMG submission 184492) | Arctic peat soil microbial communities from Barrow, Alaska - Barrow Graham LP Ref core NGADG0004-211 (SPAdes) (version 2) | ecosystem: Environmental > Terrestrial > Soil > Wetlands >... | reverse complement strand
GAATGAGTGACGAAGAACAACTCCATATTTTCGAGGACTTTGTTAGAGTCAGAAATACCAAGACCCGTCAGATTACAGGTACAGGTCTGGGATTATCTATTGTAAAAAAGATTGTCGATTCATATGGAGGAAAAATAACTCTTCAAAGTTTTCCGGATAAGGGATCAACTTTTAATATAACTTTACCCCGCGAATTCAGTTTCGAACAGGTAAATTGAAGTAACATATGAAATGATTTTGCTTCATATCGATTACGTTATTATCTTTGTCAAAATTAATAACAACTTCGTTCATTAACCCTTAACTAAATAGAATGAAGCTACTCCCTGATAAAACAGTTGAACGCCTCAGTCAATACCGTAGAGCAATGTTGAAAACGCTTGCCAGTGGCAAGCATCACATATACTCTCATGAAATAGCCAGTATGCTGCATATCACACCTGTACAGGTCAGACGTGATATTATGCTCATCGGATATACAGGTACACTTAGGCATGGTTATGATGTAAAAGAACTGATAGAAATTATTGGTACTATCATTGATATTGACGAAGGTACCCGAGTCGCAGTAGTTGGTGCAGGTGCATTGGGAAGTGCCATTATCCGTTATTTTAATGGAAAGAGGGCTAAGCTTTCAATCGTAGCTGCCTTTGATGTTAATCCCGATAAGTTGAATAAGATTTATGCGGGAGTCTATTGCTATCCATTTGAAAAATTACAAGAGGTAATCCGTAACGAGAATATACAGATTGCAGTCATAGCCACACCTGCATCTGAAACAGCAAAGGTTGCTGAATCCCTCGTGAATGCTGGGGTCAAAGGAATTCTTAACTTTACTACTTCTCCAATCAACGTTTCTCCACAGGTGTATCTTGAAGAATATGATATTATTACTTCTCTTGAAAAAATTGCATATTTTGCAAAACAAGGTAAGGGAAGATAATATTAATCATGGGTTCTGATTCAGTATCTGACAACATTTGGTGAAAAGTAAAAAATAAGATATCATGCGTGTCTTTTATGGCCTTGATGAAATTTATGCTATCCCGAATCCTGTAATCACTACAGGATCTTTTGATGGTGTTCATATCGGTCACAGAACTATAATTAACCGCATTAACGATCTTGCGCGAAAGTGCGATGGTGAATCTGTGCTGATTACATTTGATCCGCATCCCAGAAAAGTACTCTATCCCCAGACTGTTGGTAAAGAACTAAGGTTAATCACTACCTTAAAAGAGAAAATTGAATTGCTTAGCCGGGTCGGATTGCAAAACCTTGTCATTATTCATTTTACTCCTGAATTCTCCAAGATGAGTTCCGTAGACTTTATTCGGGATATACTGGTAACTAGTCTTCATGCACATAAAGTAGTCATTGGTTTTAATCATCAGTTTGGCCATAACAGGGAAGGCAATTTTGATTATCTCTATGAACTGGGTCAGTTTTATGGTTTTGGTGTAGAGGAGATACCTGAACAGGATATTGATAATGAAACTGTCAGCTCAACCAAGATACGTGAGGCCTTATCTATGGGAAGGATTCAACGTGCCAATGCCTATCTCGATCATTATTACTTTATCAACGCAAAATTGAACAAAGGAAATGAAGTGATGAAGCAACTGGCTTTTCCTTCATACCGCCTTGGGATTGACGATGAAACAAAACTTGTTCCTCCTTTTGGAGTCTATGCAATATCTATTCAGTTTCACGATTATCTTTTAAAAGGCATGCTTAATATCAGAAAAGGTATTGATTCTGTTATTCCCAGGGTAGATGTTCATCTTTTCAGTGAACCGGAATCCCTTGATAACATGGAAGTAAATGTTTGCTTTCACAAGAGAATACGCGATGAAATGGATTTCAGTTCTCATGCAGCACTTCGCAAACAACTTAAACGTGACCGTGAAGAGATTGGTGACTTGATATATTGAAAGATTTCGGTTTATTGAAATTTGGTTATTTAACTATAAAATTAAAGTTTTATGATTGACAAGCGAATTCAGGTTACATTTCTTGGTACCGGTACTTCTATCGGGGTTCCTGTTATTGCTTGCAATTGTAAGGTTTGCACTTCTACAAATCCTCATGATAAACGTTTCAGAACATCTGCAATAGTCGAGGTTAAAGGGAGAAGAATTGTCATCGACTGTGGTCCCGATTTTAGATTTCAAATGCTTAAAAACAAGGTCGATGATATAGATGCAATTATATTTACACACGAACATCGTGACCATATTGCAGGACTTGATGACGTACGTGCATTTAATTATATTCTGAATAAAGTGATTGATATATATGGAAGCCGGCAGGTGATGGATTCGATCCGTACTGAATTCCCTTATATATTTTCAGAAAACCGTTACTTTGGAGCGCCTCAACTAAATATAAACATTACAGATGGCCGTCCTTATATGATCGGAACTACCGAGATTCATCCAATTGAAGTACAACACAATAAACTGCAGATCTTTGGTTACAGAATTGGTGATTTTACTTATATAACTGATGCAAGCAATATTTCTGCTGCCTCACTTGAAAAAATGAAAGGTACAAAAGTGTTGGTGCTTAATGCTTTACGAAACTCAAAGCATGTAGCGCATTTCTCTCTCTCAGAAGCACTTGAAATCATTGAACTGATAAACCCTGAACGCGCATACCTGACACATATCAGCCATTTCCTGGGTTTGCATGATGAAGTTGAAGCTAAATTACCTTCTAATGTCAGGTTGGCCTACGATAATCTGGTAATCGAAATCTAATCTTTAATTTATTTTTTTCTTATAGTTGCAATCAATCTATTAATGCATTGATAATTTGTACAGAACTTCTAATGCATTTTTCGCAAACTTTCACATGTAAATTATTTTCATGAAGATAGAGCAAACCTTCTTCAGTAGTCAGATCACAATTCAATAATGCCCGGCAGTTTGTAGTCTCATGTCGTGCTAAGAATTTAATGTTGAAATCCTGTATCATCGAATAGGTCATTATTTTTTTGACTCCGTTTTCAGCGTACTTATTGCCGTTAAAAATACTTAATACCATAAACGCACCTGTCACTGCTCCACAAGTTTCCTGAAGTCTGCCCATTCCGCCACCGAATCCACACGATATATTTACTGCCAAAGTATTATCGAAATTCAATTTTTCAGAATAAGCGGATAATACCGACTGGGCACAATTTAATCCTGATGTAAATAATGATATTGCCTTTTCCTCTGTCTGACTCATGTCTGAAAAGATTTATAAAAGATTTTAGATCTCGAATTTTTTCTGTTCTTTTTTACACATGAGTTGTATAACCCATTTGCCTGATTGTGCTGATGGAGGTAACCCACCACCCGGGAAAAGCCATTGTCCGCACATATAAAAGTTTTGGAGTTTTGGTAAAGTCATACTGATAGTTTTGCTGATGTTTTTGTTTGTCGGCAAAAAACCTTCATACGCTCCCTTCCAAACCCCTGTATATCTGACAGTCGTTTTTGGAGTAGCTATATCTGTTACCTCCAGAAACTCATCAATATACGGAACATGTTTTCTGAGAATTGCCAAAGCATCTTTTTCAATTTGTTTCTTCTCTGAATTATATTCTTCATCTGTAAAATCCTTCCAAAGATCCCAGGGACTTTCAAATCTCAATACAATAACGGTTTTTTCAACCGGAGCCATTGTAGAATCAAATGAATAATTCATCAAAGAATAACCGGTTTCCAGTTTTGTCTGACCAATAAGGACATCTTTAGCTATAAAGGTTTGATTTGGGACAGCACTTTTGATCTTTTTATTTATCCCAAATGAAACCTGAACAATGGGAGTGAAAACCGGCCAGTTTGTATAAGCATCTTTAATTTGTTCGGTTTGATATTTCCCATCCAGCATTTTGAAAATAGTCGAATATCCGTCAGCAGCACTGATTACATAGTCTGCATCTATTTGTTTACCATTCGAAAGAATTACGCCGGTTGCCTTATTATTTAAAACGATAATCTTCTCTACTTTATTTACAAGTGAAAGTTTTCCGCCCAAAGATTTAAATTTCTCAGACATCCTGATGGTCATTGGTAACGATCCACCCAGTAAATAACCTGCATTATTTTGATTGAACCAACTGAGGATCATTAAAAAAGCAATTGCAGAAAAGTCTTTTTGACCATACAAAGTTTCCAGAAAATAGATAAGCCTTTTATTTTTAAAGTTTAATGTTTCAAAATATTCCTTTAACGTTTTTGTCCTGTATTTCATCATCAAAAAAAGAGCCGGTGACATCTTGATCAACGAATTGATGATCTCTGCCCACGATCTCATCCCTGGAGGGTTAGCGAAAGGCTCCAGTGTTGAAATTTTCTTCATTTCTTCACACATCTGTTTGATTGCTACACTATCTTCAGGAGCCATCTCAATCAGGTAATTCTTCCAGCGATCAATGTTTGTATAGACGATAAATTCATCCCCGTTTTCATCGACTATCTTTGTATTAATCTCGTGATTAATTATTTTGACATTGTCGGTGATCACATTGGTGTTTTTCCAGATTTCGTGAAATGGTCCTTTCGAAGTCCCCACCAACCAGTGAAGACAATAATCAAACCTATATCCCTTCCTATCCCAGGCCGTACATTGACCACCGGGCAAATTATTCATCTCAATTATTTCAGTATCAAATCCATTCTGTTGACTATATATTCCTGCTGAAAGCCCTGCAATCCCACCACCAATAATAACAATTCTCTTACTCATAGTTCTTTGCTTTTTTGAATTTTATTAAAGTTTTTCAGATACAAATCTTCAACCTTCTCTCTGGCCCATGGTGTTTTACGCAGAAATTTAAGACTGGAGGATACGCTTGGATTCGTTCTGAAACAACGTATAGGAATGAGATCTCCCAGTTTATCCCAACCAATGAACTTAACCAGATCATTCAGTATTGCTTCCAATGTCACTCCATGAAGAGGATTATTGGGCTGTTGTAATTCCATACAAACAAAGTAAATCAAATAACAGACTAAAATTAATGCTATTTTTTGAGTAAACACCCGAAATTAAAAACAAACTGAATAGAAAACAATTTATTCAATAATTGTAAACAAATAATTACCAGCATTTAACTTCATCATAAATGACTGAATTTCACGGTCTCCTTTGTTATTTAATACTGCTTTTCCATTTTCGAAAACTGATTTTGCAGTCAGGTAGAGTGATGCAGTACTGTTTGCAGGTATTGTAACGCTGTAAATGATTTTATTCCCCTCTCTTTTCCATGAAGAGACAATCTCTCCATAAGGTCCTGAATGTTTAGCTTCAAATGATCCGAGCCCTTTAACAAAATAAGGTTGAAGAATAATATTTTTGAATCCGGGGTTTAGAAGATCGGGTTTTATTCCACCCGGTGCTTTAAAAAACCAGGCTCCGATTTCACCAAACATAATATGGTTTTGAGAAATATCAGACTTGGCATCAATTGGCCAGTTTTCCAGAAGGGTAGTAGCCCCGTTTTTAATCCACCAACCCCATGAGGGAAATGTTTCCTGTGTGGCAACCTCATATGCCAGATCCGAATAACCATTTTCACTAAGGGCATTCAAAATGGTCTTGGTGCCAAGTAATCCAACATCAATATGTTTGTTATCTGCTATCACACGTTGTGAAAGATTCTCAGCAACTTTCTTCTTCAATTTATCCGGTACGATGCCCCAGAAAAGAGGAGCGCTTAACTCAGTCTGTAAACCCTTTCCATAAATCCCATTCTCTTCATTGAGATATTTTGAATTAATCGCATCTTTTATTTTATTCGATAATGAAGCGTATTTCTCAAAGTCGCCCTGCTTTTTTAGTATTCCTGCACTCCTGGCCAAAATCAAAGCATCCACATAATAATAAATTGAAGAAGTGAATTCTTTTGGGGTTACAGATTTTACCGGAACCCAGTCACCCAACCCCCAGTTGGTAAGTCCCGAAGGACTTATTTCGGTAATATGATCAACATATCTTTTTATGTTATCGTAACAATCTGTAAGCAATTTTGAGTCACCATAAAACTGATAAATGTTCCATGGAATGATAGCAATGGTACTTGTCCAGTCGGGTCCATTGCCCCATTCATATCCCCATCCATCCGAAGGAATGATTGAAGGAAGGACTCCATTGGGTTGTTGTTCATCACGGTGGTCAGCCAGCCATTTTTCATAAATCGTTATCCCATCAAAATTATAAAGTCCTGTTTCACTGGCAATGTGAGCATCCCCTGTCCATCCGTTCTTCTCTCGCTGAGGACAATCAGTAGGGTAGCCAAAAAGATTCGACAGATATGAATTGTTGGTTGCCTTCCAGATTTTGTTTAAGGTTGAATTTGAACTGTTGATTTCACCTGCCACTGGTACATCACTGTGCATGAAGATTCCTGTTAAACTCTCTTTGGTCAGTTCGATGGGTCTGTCGCTCACGACTTCAACATATTGAAAGCCTTTATAGTTAAAATGGGGCATAAAAATCTCATCACCTTCACCCGATAAAGTGTAGATATCGGTTTGAAAAGGATCCGTATCATCAGTAGGCCTATAATGAACAATGATATTGGATTGGTCTATATTCCCATCTTTATCCAACAGCTCTGAATGTTTCAATCTTACAACTGTTCCCCGTTCTCCATGTAGTCGGATTTTGCTAACTCCGGCAATATTTCTACCCAGATCAAAGATATACTTACGATCATTTATTTTACGCATACTCTTGGGCGTGATCTCTTCGACGTCACGGATGGGGTGTAAGACTTGTGCGACTATATTTTGAGATGGAGCACCAACAATGATGACATTTTTCCATTTCTTATCATTGGAAGAAATTGAATCTAAGCTTTTTAACTTTAATCGTGCATCCTGATGTTCTCCGGTATAGATGCTGTTGAAAGTAATAGGGCTTAAAGAGGTTTTCCAATTTTCATCTGTTTTGATAGTCTCGACAACACCATTCTCATAAGTTATTCTTATGTCCATACAAAACCTGGGCCTTGATCTCCAGGGAGCCTTATCAAAATACCAGACAGCCGTCGACTGGTGATTGTACCATCCGTTTCCAAGCAAAACGCCAATAGATACATTGTCTGCTGATTTTAACTGAGAAGTTACATCATATGTCACATAGAGATTGCGACGGTCAAACCTTGTGTATATTGGATCCAAACGGTGGTTACCGACTTTGATACCATTGATATAGATTTCATATAACCCGGCAGCGGCAATATATGCACGGGCTGATTTGATTTTCCCTGTTGGTTTAAAGACCTTCCTGAAATAGGGGGCAGGCTTTAAATTAATGTCCTGCTTATCCGAAATCCAGGATCCTTTCCAGTTCTTCATTTCCATCATTCCAGTCTCAAAACTTGCAACCTTTGAGCGTAGACTCATTTTACCATCTTTATCCCAGATCTGCACTGCCCAATAATATTTTGTAAAAGGGGTAAGTGATTTTCCATTATAAGTAATGAGCATTCCATTACCAGCTTTCTTTTGTGAATTCCAGAAATTGGCTTCTCCCTTTAATAAGCCAATAGAATCGATTCCAACAAAGATCTGGTAGGCTTGTTGCAATGCCCCCTGTCTGTGGTCATCTAACATCCATTTTAAACGGGGAGTAGCAGCGTCAATACCTATGGGATTTGGCATGTATTCACAAAGAAGATTTTTGGGTTGACACTGTTGTGCATTGGAATTAAAAGTTAATACAGCCAATAGCAGTGTTAAGATAAAAAGAGAATATTTTATCATTGGTCAATTTGATTATGAAAAGGAATACGTTACCCCAAATATATTAAGAAACTGTTTAATTTTCGTTTTTTCTTTTGCACGTAGGGCATTAATGTCAATAGTAATGCATCTCTCCCTCCTTTTTTGCCCGTAGGGCATTAACATTAAAGGTTGAACCCCTACGGGAAAAGATGTATTATAACGATCTCTCTATTGACATTGATGTCCTATAGACAATTTTAAATACTTTGTAAAACAATTAAGATATCAGGTTGGTGATTTACAAACTCATTTTAAAATTATAACTGCCTGAACCAACAGTGAAGTAGCATCGTTCAGTATCGGTCTTCTCAAATTTAAACGCTTTGCTCGTTTGCAATGGTTTGCCGTTTTCAGTTATGGAAGCAACTTTTAAAGTTGGAAATCCAATCAAAGCAGTCGTATTTACAGGAATTTCAATCTTCATTGTAAGTTGATCATTTTCTTTCTTCCATTCACTGATAATATAACCTGATGGTGAATGAAATGAAGCATTTACGAATTTCAAATCACCGGTCACCAGTGGGTTCATGATAATATGTTTAAAGCCCGGCTGATCAGGATCTCCCTTGATTCCAGCCAGATTTTCATAATACCAGATGATCAGGTCACCCAGCAACATAACATGATTTCCTGAGTTCATTGCCGGATCGGCAGTGTTGCCATTCCAAAGCTCCCAGATTGTCGTTGCTCCCTGTGAAGCCATATATCCCCAACTCGGGTAGTCTGTATTTGTGACAAGTTTGTATGCGATATCAGGTCGGCCATATTGTGTCAGCAACCGCATTGTCCATTGTGCACCAACCAACCCTGTACTGATGTGTCCGTTAAAATCCTTTTCGGTTTTGTTTACAATATTTTGAAAGACACCTTGTCTATTTTCTTCAGGAACCAATCCGTATGCAAGAGAAAGTAGATTTGCTGTAGCTGTATTATTGGCATAATTTTTTAAAGCACCATTATAGAATTTATCGTTATATGCTTTGTAAACTATAGTGGCCAGGTCATGGTACTCTTTTGCGTCTTCCGGTTTATTCAGTAAACCTGCAAAGCGTTCCATCAGGGTTAACATATTGTAATAATATGTGGTACTCAGTACCGCTCCATCTGTTTTGCGCGCAGGATCAACAGAGTGAATCAATTTAGGTGATTCAGGTGGCATACACCAGTCTCCGTAAGTATCTTTTATCAGTATCCCATTTTTCAGATACTTACCCTTCATGTACATTACCCACTTTCTGAATGAATCATAATGTTTCCGGATGGGATCCATATTTGCATATTGATCATACAACATGTTTGATATAATCAGATAGGCTCCCGGCCAGGTGATATTATCAGAATAGATTGGCCAATATGAGGGTGCTACATCCGGAACAGCTCCATCATTGCGCTGTGCGTCTTCAATATCCTGCATCCATTTGGAATAGAGGTTGCCATTATTGAATATGAAACTTTCACCTTTTGATCCCATGGCCCGGTCGCCCAACCATCCCTGGCGTTCATCACGTTGCGGACAATCGGTTGGAATGCTTCTGTAGTTACCACGGATGCCCCAATAAGCATTTTTATATATTGTATTGATCGTTTTATCTGATGAGATAAATGCTCCGGTTGTCTGCATATCGTCATATACAACTCTACCATCCAATACAGACAAATCAGGTTTCCCCGGATATCCTGTCATTTCAACAAAACGAAAGCCATGATAAGTAAACCTGGGCTCGAACAATTCATCGCCAGAACCCTTAAGTGTGTATTTGTCGTTTACTTTGGCGCTTCTGATATTGTCAAGATATAGTTGTCCATCAGGCTTAAGTACTTCTGCAAACCTGAGAGATACCGTGGTTCCTTTTGGGCCTTTGACCCTGAGTCGCGTCCAGCCAACCAGGTTTTGTCCCATATCGAAAATGAAGACTCCCGGGGTGATTTCTTTAACCGATATAGGTTTCAGTGTCTCTTTTACCTTGATGGGTTCTGTCATTTGCGCACACAACTTTGGCGTTCCGGGTTCTACCAATTCTGCGTTAATCCATTTTGAATCATTAAAACCGGGTTTATCCCAACCCTGCGTCTCTTTGTTGGCATCATACTCTTCGCCATCGTATTCATTGTTGGCGATGATTGGCCCGTCTGCAGATACTTTCCATGTCTCGTCACTCGAAATAGTTGATGTTGACCCATCTTCAAACTCCAGCGAAAGTTGTACGATGGCTTTTGGAAAACCATACTTTGTGGTTTTTGCAGGTACATTAGTCCTGGGAGCAAAAAAACGTCCGTTGCCCAACAGGATGCCCATTGCATTTTTACCGGCTTTTATTTGTCCGGTAACATCAAAAGTCATGTAATAAGCCCGTTTGTTGTATTCAGACAGGGCAGGTGCAAGTACCTGATCTCCGATCTTATTTCCATTGACAGACAATTCAAATAAACCTAATCCACAAACATAGGCTGTTGCTCTTTTTATTTTTTTTGTTGCTGAAAATTCTTTCCTGAACATACGTGCAGAGACTCTCGAAAATTCTGATTTGGCATCGTCAGCACCCATTGCTTTATCCAGACCAATCCATTTTCCTTTCCAGTCTCCGGCATTCAATAAACCCATTGTAAAATGGCCGGGTTGACTCCATGAAGATTCAACTCCATTTTTATCCCAAGCTTTCACTTGCCAATAACAGCGTTTTGAAGAGGTCAGAGGAGAGCCACCATAGATAACATTCAAACTCTCAGAGGACAAAACTTTTTTGGAATCCCAGAGATCACCGATATTCTCATTCAGTTTTTTAGATGAACTTGAAACCATGATTCGATAGGCAGTTTGAATCTGGTTTCTTTCTTTAGATGTCAGGATCCAACTGAAATGTGGTGTTAAAACATCTATTCCCTGAGGATTAGTCATACGTTCACAACGCAGTTGCTCCGGAAGAATATTGTTGGAAGCTTTGGAATTTTGTCCCGATGCTGTTGTTGAAAATAGGATTAAAATAAAACAGCATAAAAAGTTAAATCGATTTAGTAAATAGCTTTTCATTTAATTGAGTTTTGTAACTGATTAAAATTATATTCGAATTTCTAACCTAGAAATGCTTTTCTGAGCTCTTCAATCTGGGTGTCATTAATAGGAACCAACTGACCAAGTGGGGCAGCCAATACCAAAGATTTGGCGCTGAATTCAGCTACCTCAAGTTTATCAAATGTCTGTAGTAGTTTATCTCCCGTGACCAGGATAGAATCATTTTGAACAATAATAGCCGGAGTCTTTGACAATATACTTGGAATGATCGTTTCGGTTTCAAACTGTGAGCCGTAAGACAGAATCGGAACATCCTGCAAAAAAATCCAGCTTTCAGGAATTGTACGAACATCAAATTTTGTATTCCCGATCCCAAAAGCCATCAGGTAAGGGGGCTGGGTGATGATGATTGAATTGATATGTGGATTCTGCTCATATATTTTCTGATGCAGCATCACTGCACGGCTCGGGATCTTGCCCGGTTCTCGTTTGCCGTCTTTAATCTGAACGACGTCTTCTAACATGATATTCCAACGCGATAGATGTGTTGGTGTAATCAAAAAGTCATTCTTTTTCCATCTCACCGAGACTGTTCCATATGAACTGATCATCAGACCCTGCCGACATGCCCTTCTGACAATATTACAAATCTCTGTTCTCTTTACTGTTTCATCAGGTGGATAGACAACTGTTTCCATTTCCGGCATCAGACCCGGTAACTGAGAATCATATGCATCAATTTGCTGATCGGTCAGATAGTTTGTATTCCCCAATGATTTACTGAACAAAATTGCTCTTGCTGAAAACTCGAAGGTTTCAAAGCGGTCATAGGCATCATTCAAATCAGAACCACCCAAAACTGTTCCGTGATTTTCCATAATGATTGCCTTATAGCCCTTTTTGAACTCAGCGGCGATCTTCTCGCCAAGGGCTTTACTGCCTGGTAATTCATAATCGGCATATCCAATGGAACCACAGACATTTTTTGCCTGAGTGATAACATTGGTGTTGGGAATTTGTCTGACAATACTGAAAGATACCAATGCGGGAGGATGTGCATGAATGATGGCTTTCAGATCAGGCCGGTTATCATAGATAGCCTTGTGAAATGGGAATTCTGAAGAGGGTTTGTGTTTGCCGATGATTGCACCATCGCTCTTCACGCAAATAATATCTGCAGCTGTCAGTGTTCCCTTGTCAACGGCTGAAGGTGTAATCCAGATGTCGCCATTTTCGTCAATGATCGAAATGTTGCCACCTGAAGTAGTCGTCATTCCCCGTCGATAAATTCTACTGATTATTAATGTGATCTGATCACTTGGGTGCATCAGTACACAATTTAAAATTTCATTCATCGTAACTGAATTATTAATTAATAATCAATAGAATTTATTTCCGGTTCAGTGTTATGAAACTGCTTAAATATTGTTTTTTTTGCCTGTAGAACCTGTTTAAATATTGTTTTTTCTTTTGCCCGTAGGGCATCAACATTTAAGGTTAATCCCCTAAGGGGAAAAGACAAATGATGAAATTCTTTCTATTGACATTTATGTCCTACGGACAAATTTCAACAGGTTCTAAAATTAATTACAAATTAAATTAAGTCCTAAATCAATTTCCGGTTGTTTGCTTTTAAAAGCCTCTT
>Ga0209538_1001464_pt1 | contig 12443 bp, 12 predicted proteins | sample BarGraNGADG00211_2_FD_184492 | JGI IMG/M metagenome (GOLD analysis project Ga0209538, IMG submission 184492) | Arctic peat soil microbial communities from Barrow, Alaska - Barrow Graham LP Ref core NGADG0004-211 (SPAdes) (version 2) | ecosystem: Environmental > Terrestrial > Soil > Wetlands >... | reverse complement strand
GCGACGGTTCATTAGATATTAATGTAGATTTGCCGGCCGATTTGGAAGAGGGCTATCACACGGTGCATTTGTACGGAACTTCATACTCAGGCGAATCGATTGAGTTGTATCAGGTGATTGAATACAGGAAACCAGTAGCACCAACTGAGGCGCCTAAAGTGGATGGCAACGCAAATGTTGCGCAAAACACCCCAAAATCGGTATCCGTAAATACTCAAAAAATCGACAAAGAGGATGAAGTTGCAACTGCAACTGCAACTGCAACTGTTAGCGATAATAACGAGGTTAATGCGACTGAACTAACTAGTGACGTTGCCGTCTCGTCGGGCAAGTCAGAAGTCAAGGGTGATTCAATTGTTGCAAATAAAACTTCTGTGCCGCACAAGGTTAAAACTACTAGCAACATTAATAATATGACCGTTATAACGATAGGTGCGTTCACGGTGTTGTTAGCCGTGGTTGGAGCGTTGACAACAATGTTGATTCGCAAAATTAAGGAATAATAAGATCAGCTGTTTCGGATAGTGGATACCAATGGCTGCGAGTAATACCTGAGCATCTTAGGCTAACGAATACACCACCCAACCCATGTTGAATGTCTGAACCGTATGTGTCAAATGAAAGACCTAAATTTCTGTCGTTTTGATATAACTTTATTAGGTAAGTACATTCGATTCCAGATTTAAGTTCAGTGTAATCTTTAAAGGCGCTGCTGACAACGAAATTTTTGCCAAAGTCATCCGGCAATTCGGGATCGAGTTCGGTTTTTTGTGCCAGCGTACCACTGTTATCAATCAATGAGTAATATTTAGTTTGTAAATCATTAAGTTCCTGAACGGATGTTATTGTCTTTTGAGTCGAAATTGAAGTGATGCAATTATATTTTCCTGTTTTCATCCATCCAGATCTGTCTGCACTGCATACGGCCGCATATTTCCATTCATCAGTTCCATTTGATGTAGTCTTTAACTTTTGAAAAACTCCTTGCATCGAAGTATCGAGCCGATTGAATTTATCATGGTCGAATTTATCTAAAATTGGGTTTGTGACAAGATACCATAAGCTAATCAACAGAAATAATACTATTGGTGCAAGTAGAATCAGTAATGCTATTTTGATTGTCTTTTTGACAGGGGATTTGTCAGTGTCCATTACTTTAATCATATGCTTAATATAACATTAGTTTAAGCTTTTTAAAACAAATAGTACCATTCTTAAAAAAGAGAGGAGGGGAGATATCGGCTAAAGCCTCCTTCGCTCATTCATTCAGAAAAATATCCGCTTATCAGTGGATGCTTTTCTTCATTCCATTCGCTACGCCGAACTCTCGCTCCAGCGACGCTTCACGTCGCTTTCGAGCGAAAGTTCAAAGCTCACATCCAAATCAAAATATAAACCGACCAGTAAGGTCGGTTTATATTTTGGCGGAGGAGGGGAGATTCGAACTCCCGCTCCAGGTCTCCCCAGACTAACGATTTAGCAAACCGTCCCCTTCAACCACTTGGGTACTCCTCCGTGTCGGAACTAACTTATTGTAGCATAGCCAAGAGAGGTGAAGCTAGACCGCTTGCTTAGTCAGCTTTTCCATTATTCGGCTGGCAGAGACTATCTTGCCATTTTCCAGGTCCTCTTTAAGCCGATGACCATTGCTACCCGTAAACAAGATTCCATTTTCTACGTCTCCTCGGCGAACATTGTCTAATGCCCTAATTATGCAATATCCCGCTAATTTGCCTTTACACCCGTTCAGACAACCAACACATGGTCCTAAATCAATTTTTTCTCTCGGATTGGCTCGCCTGACAAAATCGTTTTCAATAGCCCGACCTGGCATTCCTACCGGACTTTTTATGATTACGATCGGATCCGTATTGTTCAAATGCCTGTCTTTGAATTCTTGCGAAGCATTGCATTCTTTTGTGGTCAAAAAGCGAGTTGCTAATTGGACCCCTTTTGCACCAAGGTTCAACATTTTCTCAATATCAGCTCTGTCCCATATTCCACCGGCCGCAATTATCGGTATTTCATGTTTTTCGCCGTTAAAGCCTTTAAGCAACTCCGAATATTCTTCACTCTTTAAATACTCATTTAACTCAGGTACTACATGCTCTAAACTGAATTCATTTTTTCCGATATCATTAGCATCAGTTACCCCTAAGTGGCCACCAGCCGTATTGGGCGTTTCCACTATGAAAGCACTTGGCAACAATCCCTGTCTAGTCCATCTTTTTAAGATTATTTTTGCCACTCTAACACTCGAGACTATAGGAATTAATTCTGGTTTTTTCTGTCCGGAGACTTTGTATTTTTCTACATATTCTGGCAACCTTAGTGGCAACCCTGCTCCTGATGCGATAAATTTGGCTCCATTTTCAACAGCAACCCTGACTGAATCTTTGTAATCGGTTGTTGCCACCATCAGATTAACACCAATGTTTCCATCATTGCTAATTTCTAAGGCATCTTGGATTTCGCGCTTTAAAGCTGCTTCATTGGCTTCAAAATAGTCTCTCGCATCTTCTATTTCTGGCGATATGCCCAAACCCACCCCGCCAATAGTTCCAAAACCACCTTTATTTGCAACTTCCGCTGCCAACCCACCTGTCAAACCAACCGACATCCCACCTAAAAAAATAGGGGATTCGGATTCAAGACGACCAATTTGTAACGATGGTAACTCCGTATTCATATGTCAACTATTATAGTGCACAACATTAAACCTAACTAATTTCACAAATATATGTGCATTGATTGCAATTGGCGGTTCGGCAAAAATAACTTTTAGAACCTTTTCTCTTAAGCATTACCGCAAAAGATAAAATAAAATTATTTTTTCCTTAAATTTACTTTACAAATTTAATAATGCGGGATAAACTGAGCTAGAACTGAATTAAAACTAAGAAGCAGGGGTGTTGATTCTCTGCAGCCATAAGATTATGGTGGGGGTTTTCATGCCAAGTCGAAACGCAGTTAAAGTTAATGTACCGGGCAGTTATTATCAATTATGCGCCGATGGTGCTGGGGGTAGATTCGTTTACGCGGACGAGGCAGATTATCGATTTTTTCTATCACTATTAGAAAAATATTTATTAAAAAATGATTCGATCGAGGCACTAGTTTACTGCTTGGAACCGTATCATTTTGATTTGCTTTTATGCCAGATTATCGAGGGCAGTGCCGCGAAACTGATGCACAATATTATCATTGATTACAATCGATATTTTTATGAACAACACGGTGTCGAGGACCTACTTTCAGAGAGTGATTATAAAGTTTTAATTGTTACCGCCGACAATTTATTAGATGTCAGTCGGCGTATTCACATAAAACCAGATGGGTGGATTGATTATTCGAACTCATCACTTCGGGCGTATTTTTATGATGACGTGCCTGCCTGGCTGAACAAAACCCGCATAGCCGAATTATATGGTTCGGCCGTAGAATATTTGGAGTTTCTGGAAGATTATCAAAAAACTTGCGACGAGATCGGCGTCTAAGGGGTATTCTAAAAGACGGACTTTTTTATCAAAAGCTGTATGATATTAATAGTGACTATAGTTTGAAAATTTATAAGGAGGTTCCAGTGGCTAAAAGGTATTTATTGTATTTGTTGCGTTGGCAATTATCGACTCCCATTTTGGCGGTTTGTTTGATGTATTTGCATTTTGGCGTTACTTGGAACACCGTAATTGCCAATTTCGTAGGGGGTCTAATCTTTTTCTGGGTGGATAGATTCATATTTACATCCAATGTTATCGCTCCTCTATGGGAAGTCGCTGAAAATATCGAGTGCTATGATTGCAAAAATCCTGTATCTAGGGGCTACAGATTAGTGAAAGCAAAGAAATACGACAAAACATCATCCGACCCCGAGTTTAGATGCGAAAAATGTAGTCAAAATAAATCAGAACAACAAAAGAAAAAAGGAATTATATCCTAGGTCGCAAGGTTTCTCGCCAATTTTGAATTGACGTGCGAACTTCACAACTATTTGGCAAAATTTTGGCTACAAGTATGATTGCATAAAGTACTGCAAAACCACACATAATTGACGGGAGACCACGGGTTGTAGTCGGGTCTATGATGTTGACTGTTGCCGTCGGTATAAGGAACACTAGGCAGCCAAATACCATAGCGTGTAGAGCTTGTTTTTGTTTTGGGAGTTTATTGCCCCAAGTCCAAGCGAGGCACATAACGGTTAGCGTCCATCCATAATAATAGGCTGAGAACATTAAAGATATTGGTCGATATACGCTAAAGACGGCATAATTCGCGTAGCATGCTTGCAGACTAACAGAATTACTAGTCAACAGATAGAACCCAAAGAATATTGCGCAACTTGTATAGGCTGCATTGATTAGTGCCGGCATTCTCTTGTCAGCAACTGTTAATAGCATGTGAACACCTAGCGCTGGCAATAGTGTTATTGCCCCATATCCCACTCGGGTCCATCCGGTATTTGATAAACCCATTCCACCACATACCATGTATTCAGATAACTGAAATGTCCCAAGTGCGAACAACGTTACGATTGCCAATCGGCTAACAGCGGTCATTTTGTAACGCCATAAAGTATAGAATGCGAGCCCAAATTCGATTAAAAACGTCGCCAACATTACTGGCGGCGAAAAACAGTAGAGTTTGCCTTGGTATTTCTTAAACATAATTGCTAACATTATAACGTATTTATTGCGACCTTTAGGATATTTTTTAAAAAAGTAAGTCTTTTGGGTTTTATTTGATAATAGTTTCAATTAGAACTATTATTTAAGAGGAATGATTTAACTTTGGGAGCCCGAGATGAACATTATTGAGACAAAAAAGTTAACGAAATATTATGGAAAATCATTAGGTATTATTGATGTTGATTTGACGGTTGAAGAGGGTGAAATCTTTGGTTTTATCGGCCCCAACGGTGCCGGAAAATCAACCACAATTAGAACGCTCTTGGGGCTGATTCACCCAACCAGTGGAAGCGCGACAATATTTGGTAAAGACGTTACAAAGTTTGGGCCTGAAATTAATGAAGAGATTGGCTATTTGCCATCCGAAGTTTTTTATTATGATGATATGAGGGCAATTGATTTACTGAGGTATTCGGGTAGTTTTTATAAGAAAGACCCTAAGGCGATCGCAAGTAGAATCAAGGGGTTGGCAAACCTTTTGGATCTTGATTTGAATAAGAAAATTGATGATTTGTCATATGGCAACAAAAAGAAGGTCGGTATTATTCAGGGTTTGTTGCACGAACCAAAACTGATAATTCTAGATGAGCCAACCGGCGGGCTTGACCCATTGATGCAACAAAGATTTTTTGATTTGTTGCGAGCAGAGAATAAAAAAGGCGCTACAATTCTGTTCTCGTCACACATTTTAAATGAAGTTCAAAAATTATGTAATCGGGTTGCTATTATCAAAGATGGACGGATTATAAAAGTTGAAAAGATAAGCAGTCTGGCCGAAAACACTCACAAACGTTTTAAACTGGAGACTGCCGTAAAAGTTGATAAAAGCCGATTCACTGGGTTAAAGGGCGTAAGTGACCTGGTGATCACGGATAAGTCGGTTAATTTTTTGTACCGAGGTCGCATCAATGACGTCACAAAAATAATTGCCAGCCTCAATTTGACGAATATGCTGGTCGAAGAGCCTGATTTAGAAGAAATATTTATGCATTACTACAAATAAGGGTAGATATGAATATATATTTTCAAGAATTAAGATTTTACCGACGCGTTACCCTGATTTGGATGGCAGTTTTTGCTGTCGGAATTTTTGGGTATATGTCACTTTTTACTGCTTTCACGAGTGACGTTTCAGCTACATTGAAACTGCTAGAGGGTTTTCCACCAGTTGTAAGAGCTGCACTTGGTATCCGATTAGAAACATTTTTCACAATTTTCGGGTTTTTCGGGTATATGTTGACTTATCTGTGGCTAGTCGGTGCTATTCAAGCGATGAACTTGGGAACCGGTATTCTTGCAAAAGAGATATCTGGCAAAACTGCCGACTTTTTACTTTCAAAACCAGTTTCTAGAACGAAAGTCTTGGCATCTAAATTATTGGCAACTTTAACTTTGCTGTTAGCTACGAACATAGTTTTTGTATCGGCGGCTTACTTTTCGGCACGAGTTTTTACTACCACTACTTTTAGTTTTAGGTCGTTTGTTCTTGTTGCTTCGACGGTGTTTGTAGTCCAATTATTCTTCTTGGCTTTGGGTTATCTAATTTCAGTTATAGTTCCCAAGATTAAGTCGGTGTTGGCTTTTTCATTGCCAGTTGTCTTTGGTTTTTTCATTGTCGGCTTGTTGGATAGCGTTATCGGGTCAGAAGCGATACGATACGTCACGCCGTTTAAATACTTTGACATCCAGTATATTCTGGATCACGGTAGCTATGATTGGAAATATGTAATTACCGAAGCAGTTGTGGTTATTGTTTGTATTACTGCTACTTATCTTATCTATCTAAGAAAGGATATTCAGGCTGGAGCCTGAGGATTATTATGAATATTTTCTTGCGTGAAATGAAGGCACATTACAGGGGGCTTATCGGTTGGTCGATAGGAATGATTCTGTTGGTTGCTTCTGGAATGGCAAAATTTTTCGCGCTTTCAGGTGGTGGTCAAATGACTAATGATATCTTTAAAACCTTTCCAAAGCCTGTTCTTGCTATTATGGGGATTCAAGGTTTTGATCTGAATACGGTAATCGGTTATTTTGGAGTTTTGTTCTTGTATATAGTATTGACGGCTACGATTCACGCGGCCATGATCGGGGCTGAGGTTATTTCAAAGGAAGAGCGCGATCGAACTAGTGAGTTTTTGTTTCCTAAACCAGTCAGCAGAGTGCGGGTTATTTCGGAAAAACTTTTAGCCGCACTCGTCAACATCATAATTCTTAATATTGTGACTGTGATAAGTTCGATTTTGATGGTGGGGGTTTTCGCTAAAAACTACTCGAACAATAATTTGATTCTGGTTCTGATGGCTGGTCTATTTATGATGCAGCTTTTATTCTTTGCACTTGGGGCGGCTTTGGCTGGACTGTTCAAAAATCCTAAACTCCCATCCGCGGTTGCGACTACGATTTTACTTGTCACTTATATAATTTGGGTTGTAGTGGATTTGAATTCCAAGCTAGACAACCTCAAATACATAACTCCATTCAAATATTTTGACGCAAGTGTGATTGTCAGGGAAGGTCACTTGGACCCGTTCTACGTCATTCTTTCGTTATTTATATTTTTATTTCTGATAGTGATAACTTATCTTACTTTTGACAAGAGGGATTTGAAGGTTTAGCTACTGACTTATTACTATACTGTTCGAACTTGTGTTGTTAATCAATGGATGTGAGCCAAAATATACAACCAAACGTGATGGGTTGCGCATACTAGTGCGAGAGTGCGATAATGGTTATTATTCGACAGATTATTACATCAGTATAGGTAAGGAGTGTAAAAACAATGAACCTTGAAACTATTGAGAATAATGAATCATCGGTGCGTGGTTACTCACGGGCTTTTCCGGCGGTTTTTGCCAAAGCTAGCGGATCAATAATTTATGATGAATCTGGCCGGGAATATATCGATTTCTTTTCAGGTGCTGGCGGGCTCAATTATGGGCATAATCACCCTGTGTTGAAACAGGCAATGATTGACTATATTCAAAACGATGGGATTATTCATGGGCTTGATATGGCTACGGTTGCAAAAATTAATTTCATTAATACATTCAAAGAGCACATATTAGAACCAAGAAAGCTTGATTACCGTCTACAGTTCACTGGTCCTACGGGGACAAACGCCGTAGAGGCCGCACTCAAATTGGCCAGGTTGGTCACAAAAAAGACTAATGTCATAGCTTTTACGCATGGCTTTCATGGGGTTAGTCTTGGATCACTCGCTGCGACATCGAATTCTTGGTTTAGAAACGCCGCCGGAACTGAACTAAATAATGTTACGTTTCTGCCATATGATGGGTATATTAAAGATTTTGACTCAATTCAATATCTTGAAAAAATACTGGATGATCCAAGTAGTGGTCTTGATGAACCCGCGGCTATTATTCTTGAGGTAATCCAAGGAGAGGGCGGTGTTAATTTGGCAAGTGTGGATTGGCTTCAACGATTACGCAAGTTAACGCTCGATCGGGGGATTATCCTTATTATTGATGACATTCAAGCTGGTTGTGGCCGTAGCGGTGACTTCTTTAGCTTTGAAGAATCGGGGATTGTTCCAGATCTTATCACGTTATCAAAGTCTTTGTCTGCGTCGGGACTTCCGATGTCGTTATTACTCATCAAGCCCGAATTCGATATATGGAAACCCGGGCAACATAATGGAACGTTTAGAGGTAATAATTTAGCTTTTGTGTCTGCGGCGAAAGCGATTAAGGAATTTTGGTCGAATGACAAACTAGTCTTGGAAATCAAACTCAAGGAAAAAATGATCAAAGAGCGACTTGATACGATTGCTAAAACATATTCAGAAAAAAAGCTTTCAGTGCGCGGTAGAGGCCTGTTTTACGGCTTGGTGTTTGAACAAGGCGAAGATGCGCAAAAAGTCGCCAGACATGCCTTTTCTGAGGGGCTTATTATTGAATTGTGCGGAAGCCATGATGAGGTTTTAAAGTTGTTTCCAGCATTGAATATAGACAACGAAACACTTGCGCGAGGGCTGGATATTATTGAAGATTCTGTGAAGGCGATAATATCTGAATGATATTTTTTTCTAAGCTATAATAATTACATGACAAATATTCGAAAGATCATCAAGAAACTGATTCCTGTAAAATTTTTCAAAAAAGCTGAACCATACGGTCATTTGATTGAGTCGGTGCTGGCTAATATAAAATATGGTTTTCCTTCGCGTGGAATGCATGTGATTGGGGTGACTGGCACTAATGGCAAAACAACAACGACTTTTCTGATTCATAAAATGTTGCACAAGGCTGGTTTCAAGGTTGGTATGTTGAGCACGGTTGCTTATGGCGTTGGTGATGACATTAAGCCTCAGATTGAACACATTACGACGGCGCAGGCGGGAATATTACAAAGGCGGTTGCGCGATTTTAAGCGTGCTGGCGTTGAGTGGTTAGTATTGGAATCATCTAGTCATTCATTAGCGCAGTACCGTACTTGGGGCGTACCATACGAAATTGCCGTGATGACTAATGTTACTTATGAACATTTGGATTATCATGGTAGTTTTGATAATTATCTAGAGGCTAAGCGCCGATTGTTCACGCTTGCCAGTAGGCACGGACGTAAATTTGGGGTAGTAAATGCTGATGATCCGAATGCACAAAAGTTTGTTGATAGTGTGCCGCAATCGGTTACTTATGGGATTAAAGGTGGCGAACTAAGAGCTGGTGATATAAAGTTAGCCGTTGATCATTCAACATTCAAAGCCGTTTTAGGTAAGGACCGGTACGATATTCGCATCAATATTCCTGGTGAATTCAATGTTAGTAATAGTTTAGCAGCGATAGCTGTTGGGCGAGAATTGGGCTTGACTAAAGACCAAATCGAGCAGGGTATTGCATCACTTGAAGGTGTCGAAGGGCGCATGACGGTGATTGACGAGGGGCAAAAATTTAAAGTTATAGTTGATTTTGCCGGCACGCCCGATGCGTTTGAACGCTTATTTGAAGGGTTAAGGCCAGTTACAAAAGGCAAACTTATTGTTGTTTTTGGCTCGCCAGGACGCCGCGACGAGGTAAAGCGCCCTATCCAAGGCGAGATTGCTGGACGGAATGCTGACGAGTTGATAATTACGGAAGAGGATGACCGAGATATTGACGGTAATGAGATTATGGCTCAAATTGCTGCAGGTGCTAAAAAAGCCGGAATGGAACAGGATAAAAATCTATTTTTGATTCTAAATCGCGGAGAAGCAATTAGTTTCGCGTTGACGCGTGCTAGTAGCCCAGAAGATGTCGTAATCGTTCTTGGGAAAGGTCATGAAAAAACGATTGAACGGGCTGATGGCGAACATCCATGGAGTGATATTGAAGTTACAAAAAAAGCGCTTAAATCACTACTTGGCAAGAAATCCAAGTGAGTATCAGAGCTAGACAACTGATATAACCACCATCTTTGGGCAGTTTGAAAATTAATAATAAAGATCGTGATGTTGGTAATAATATAACTTATGGATTATTCGTTCGCCAATTTTTTTCCAAAATCTGTAGGCACGTGGTTTTATTATTAGATCACAACTGCCAATGTAGTCGGTTATATGTGAGTTAAACCCAGCCTTAAAAGTTCCGAAGCCATAATAAGGGTGGGCTTGGTTCTTGATTTGATCAGAGGGAGGTGTGCCGAACAGGTCATATTCTATTACGCCTCTGTCTTTCAGGTATTCTATGGCGTTTACCTCCAATAAGGCACTTGCGCCACGAACAACTCGCTCCCTAACACTGGCGGCATCTTTTCGGGTAGCCTTATTACCGAGTATCGTAATAAAATCTGTTGATACGATGTCACCGTTTATTTTTGCAAATAAGAATACACCAGTTCCTGCGTTGTAGTGCAATTGCCAGTACATCTTTAAGTATTCACGACTACGGAGGTGTGACCGGCCACGAATAGTTTCAGCAAACATGTCGTAAAACAAGTCACACGTTTCATTTGTTATTGGGACTACTGCTGTTGTAACACCTGCTTTTTTGGCTGCACGAATGTTATATCGCGTCTTGGGCGAGAAGTTTGCTACAATGTCATCAATCGATGGTGAGATATCTAGTATCACAGTGTTGGCTGCTTGAACGCCCTTTGATAATGAAAGGCCGAGCCCTTTAAGATTATTAGTGATAACTTCAGTCTTAACTAGCTCTGGTTCTAGTTTTACTACAAAAACACCATGATCTTTTGCAAACTTCTTTAACTCTAGTATCAGTGTTTTCAATTCTTTTACGGTTGTTATTCCTGGACCCTTCGGCACATACCAAAAAGATCCTATAAGAGGTATTTTTCTTTCCAAGACAGAAATATATAAATTATTCACAACTATAAATCGAGGCGTCCAATGGTTTGCTTTTTTGACTTCGGAAAATTCCTTAGCTTGAAAAACATTTCCGCCATCTGGATTTGTAAGGATAAATCTATTCCAGTCGGCTATCTCATCTTGTGTGGCAAAGCGAATAGTCATTGCTTATCATTGTAGCTACAAGCTGGCCAGAAGGGAAGGGCGCCAAGTTGAATTAGCACTCGACCCTTGCAAGTGCCAACTTTTTTGGCTACAATAATAAGTACGAAATAAAAGGAGGAGTAATGATGAGCACACCAATTAAACCATTGGCGGATAGGGTTGTGGCAGTTCGCGAAGAAGTGCAGGCGAAAACCGCTTCTGGATTGTATCTGCCGGATAACGTTAAAGAGAAACCGGTTATTGCTAATGTGGTTGCCGTTGGGCCTGACGTAAAGAGCTTGAAGGTCGGTGACAGGATTGTTTATAAAGAATATTCAACGACAGAACTAAAGATTAATGACAAAGAATATTTAATTGTAAAAGAAGAGGACGTCCTTGCGACGGTCTAGGGGATTATAAAATATGGCAAAGAGAATTTTTTACGATGATGATGCCCGTGAGCGCGTGCTTGGTGGTGCAAAGGCACTTTATGATGCTGTAAAAGTAACCTATGGCCCCAAGGGCCGTAATGTAATGATTGCAAAGGGTTATGGCGGTCCGACGGTAACTCACGACGGCGTAACTGTGGCTGAGGCGATTGATCTACCAGAAAATGACGACAAAACATTAGGCTATAAAGTCGGTGCCGAGTTGATAAAGCAGGCTGCCAGTAAACTAAATAAAGTTGCCGGCGACGGTACGACAACGGTGACGGTTTTGACATACAGTATCTTAAAAGAGGCTAGCCGTCTAATCGCTGCCGGCCATAATCCGATTGAGCTGCGCAAGGGTATCGAATCGGCTGGCGCCGAAGTAACTGCTGCGCTTGATAAATTGAGCGAGGATATCGAAGGTAAATCTGATCGAGTAGCTGAAGTAGCGACTATCAGTGCCGGCGACGAAATAATCGGAAAATTGATCGCGAGTGTTATCGAAAAAGTTGGCAAAGACGGTGTTGTGACTGTCGAAGCTAGCCAGGGGTTGGAGCTTGAAGCCGAAGTAGTCGAAGGCTTTACGTTTGACCGCGGTTATGTTAGCCAATTCTTTGTGACTGACGTCAGCCGACAAGAGGCAGTGTATGAAAAACCGGCTATCGTAATTACGGACAAAAAGATTAACAACGTTCAGGAATTCTTACCTATCTTGGAAAAACTGGCAACTGCTGGTAAAAAAGACGTGGTGCTAATTGCTGATGAAGTCGAGGGTGAAGCACTTAGTATTTTGGTCCTGAATAAACTAAAAGGCGTGTTTAATACTGTCGCCGTCAAAGCTCCAGCCTTTGGCGATCGCCGCAAGGAAATTCTGAATGA